>ENA-OOXT01000102-OOXT01000102.1-human-gut-metagenome-genome-assembly--contig:-NODE-102-length-63488-cov-11.805701_pt1 | contig 63488 bp, 41 predicted proteins | sample MGYA00241590_ERZ501349 | MGnify/ENA primary metagenome ERZ501349 (study PRJEB25962, sample SAMEA2042838) | human gut metagenome | biome: human gut; feature: human-associated habitat; material: faeces...
AAGCACATTTCTCTTCAGTCTGTAGCACTTCGTGAGGGAAGTCGCGGATTTGAGGCCTTCTACATAAATTGCTTTCTCCGGGGTGGCTGGACAAGCATATTCGCATTTGCCGCAGCCCACGCATATGGCTTCGTTGACCTGTGGAATCAATGTGTCGCCGTGTTCCACCATGTCGATTGCTCCTACGGGGCATTTGCGGGAGCAGAGTCCGCATTCGGAGCCGTCGGTCTGAGTGACGCAGTTTTTGAGCACGAACTTTGCCTTTCCCACTGCGTGCGACTGTTTCTCGCCGAGACTTAGGGGCTTGAGTGCGCCGTCGGGACAAACCTGTGTGCAAAGGTTGCATTCGTGCAGACAGTAGCCGAGGCTGTAGTCAAGATGCGGTTGCAACATGTGGAGAATGCCGTATTCGGTTGCCGACGGGCGTATGATGCCCTGCGGACACTTGCTTACGCAGAGATGGCATGCGGTGCAGTGGCTCAGGAAGCTGTCGCGCGACGATGCCCCTGGAGGCACCACTGCCTTTTTCTTGGCGGGAGACTTGCCTTCTGTTATAGTCTTTGCCGCGGAGTCGGCTTTTGCCGCAAGCGTGCCTGCCACGGCGAGACCTACGAAGCCAAGGAATCGGCGGCGTCCGTCGTTGCCGGTGCCGAGGCTCTTTTTCTGGGCCGGGCTATAGGTGATTGCATTGTCGTGGCATGTCGGAATGCAGTCGAGGCACATCACGCAGCGGCTCATGTCGACAGTGTGGTTTTTCGCGTCGATGCACGAGGCCTTGCATTCAGCCTCGCAGCGCCGGCATCCGATGCAGAGCGATGTGTCGATTTGTATGCGCATCATCGGTTTGCGGCTGGCGAGCGACAGTGTGGCGCCGACGGGGCACACCGTGTTGCAGAATGTGCGTCCGCCACTGAATGCCAGCGCGCCGATGGTGACAAATGTGATGCCGCCAACGGCGATGCCTATGGCTGACGGAGCGACAATGGCGCCGACCATACGCACAAACGCGCTGTAGGGGTCGAGTAGCGACGGTACTGCCGCGGCTCCGGCAATGCCGGCGATGATTGTGGCGGCAAGCACGGCATAGCGCAGACTGTTGTGGGCGGCGCTGTAGCGATAGCGGCGTTTGGGCTTCTTTTTCAGCTGCTTGCCGATGCGTGCGCAGATGTCTTGAAACAGACCCAAAGGGCAGACGGTGGAGCAGTAAACTCTGCCGAGCAGCGATGTGGCGACAAGCCAGAACGCCAGAATGCCGATGTTGAGCGACAGCAGAGCGGGCATCAGCTGAATCTTCGCGATGGCTGAAAAGCCGTGGGGGAGCACGGTTGTGGCAATCAGCAGTGTGAGCATGATGCCCAACGCCGCCGACAGCGTGATTCTAAGTGTTCGTAGTCGTTTCTTCATCGGTCGCATATGTCTTTTGCGGCACGCTCGCGCGCCTTGTCGATAATCAGTGATATGTGTGCCATCTGCTGCGGGATGGCTATGCCTTGCGGGCATTTGCCGACACACTTTCCGCATCCGATGCAGAAAAATGCCGACTGCCGGTGGTCAAGCGGCTGCATTCGGCGCACGAATTCTTTTGCCTTTATGGCGAAAGCCTCGCTGGCGGTGTCGCCGTAGGCGTTTGGCAGCATGTCGTCGTCGATGAGCGCATTGTGGATTGTGAAATTCTGCGGAATGTTGATGCCGTAGGGGCATGGCATACACCGCTTGCAGTCAATGCAGTGTATCTTTGAGTTTGCGATAAAGGATTTCAGCGCGGTTTCCCATACCGCCGACTCTTTTTCCGAGAATTCGGTCCCGAGAGCCATCGCTGTGATGTCCTCGGCAAGCATTGTCAGGTCCGACGGGCTGTCGACCACCGTTGTCACGCCTTCTTGCCGGGCTGCGGCACGGAGTGCCCAACCGGCAATCGGACGGTCGGGAAACGCGCTGTAGAGCACGTCGGTGGCATCGCCGTTGAGCGCGCGCAGCATGCCGTCTTTGGTCGGATTGGTGGCAAACACGAGTTTGCCGGCGTCCTGAGCCGCAAAAATCGCACTGCTTTGCGCACCGTTCATCCGCAGGTCGTCGATGGCGTTGTACGGGAGACGGAAAAAGTCGAAGCGCCGGTCGGAAAGGAGGGCGTCGAGAAAGTCTTCGTCGCTTCCGATGTAGTCTATTCCGAGATGGCGTATTTTGCCTTCGTCAAGCATCTTGGTTAGAAACGCAAGGATGCCAGAGTCGTAATATTTCTCCTTATATATATCACTGCTGCCTATGGCTTGCAGCGAATAGTAGTCGACGTGGTCGGTGCGCAGCAGCTGCAGCTGCCTGTCGAAGACGGCTTTAGCCTCCGCCACGGTGTCGACGCTGAATGTGGGCATCGATGTGGACAGCATAAAAGAGTCGCGGCTGCGATTGGAAAGAGCCTCGCCGAGCATCCGTTCGCCGTCGCCGTCGGCATAAGCCCATGCCGTGTCGAAAAGCGACACTCCGGCATCGGCGGCGCGTTGCACAATCCTAATGCCTTCGGCTGCCATCTTTCCGCCGGTTTTTGGCATCGACATCGTGGATATTGCAAGTGGCGTAAAACCATTGTCCATGCGCTTCAGCATAGGCAGTTTGGCAGGCAGCCTCACGTTGCCTTCAAGCCGTTTCGGAGGAGTCTTGTCGCCGCAGCCGCCCACAGCGCCAGCCACTGCCAGTGCTGTCAAGCCAGCGGCGCTGCGCTTCAGCCATTCGCGCCGGTTCATTGTCACAAATTCTTTCTCCATATATGCAAAGGTAAGGAAAAAGTTGAATATGTCGGAATTTTTATCACATATGCACATCGAGTCTCTTGGGCAGAGAAGTGGGGATGCGGATGTAGCCCGACGCCCATTCGCCGCTCCATGACGCCTCATAATATAGGTGGTAGCGTCCAGGGCGCAGTGCCTGCAGGCAGGAGAAGTGAATGTCGCGGTCGGTGTGGCATATTTCCGCCAACTTGTCGTCGGCCTTGCGCTCGATGATTTTTATGTCGTTGTCAATCACCGTTATGGCGCAGTTCACTTGGCAGTCGGGTGTGTCGAGATGCACACCGTGACGTGTCCATTCAAGCCGCCCATCGCTGTCGGTTGTCATCACGATGCCGTCTTCGCCGCTTGGCTCGTTGGCAACGCCGCGCGCAAACAGTGTCTGAGCCTCGCCTTTGTCGGCAGGACGCGCCATCAGTGCCACCAGCGCTATCGCCACGGCGAATGCGATGACGTAAAACTCAAGCGAACCGATGAATGCAAGCAGTATCATTTACTTGTGGATTTATTGTCGGGACAGGTGTATTGTCCTTTGCCGCGGGTGCGCCTGCCGAATGCGATGGCGTGATGCGGGCAGGTGTGGTAGCAGGCGAGGCAGTTGAGGCAGTCGCCGTGCCATTGCGGCTTATGGCTGGAGATTGTGATGTTGGCGGTGGGGCAGGCGGCGGCGCATCGGCCGCAACCCACACAGGCGTCGGTTGTGGCAAACGGTGTGTCGTCGACGTGGCGCATGAACCATGGGTAGATTATGCGCGATTTCAGCCATGCGACGCTGCCGTGGTGTGTGAAGTCCCCCTTCTCCATCGCCTCGATTCGCCGGCACAGGGCGTCGGCCGCTTGCGGGACGGCGGATAGTTTGCGCTGCTCCACGTCAGACTTGTCTACGTCGAATCCGGGGAAGATGACGTAGGTGTTGGGCATCTGCACGGAGTATGCCGCATCGGCAGTCATGCCTTTCGCCTCCATCACTTCGCGCCATTGCCTGGCGGCAAGTCCGCAATCGTCGCCGCACGTTGCCACCATGCAGCAGTATTGTGGACAGCCGTTGACGCGCAGACGGGAGAGGAAGTCGGCAAAGCCTTTGGGCATTCCCCACGAGTGTATGGGGAAGACGAAAACGAGCTTGCCGCCGTTGATGCTGACCGACGGCTCTGCGGCGCGTAGCAGCGGGCGGAGGTCGACGACGTTGTCGACGAGACGTTCCGCCAGCAGCTGTGCCACACGCCGGCTGTTGCCCGTGCATGAGAAATAGGCTATCATCAGTGTACGGTCACGAGGGTTGCGCCGAAGCCGTATTCGCGGAACGAGGCGTCCTGCGCCTCGCAGTTCTTGTATTTGCGTTTAAGCTCGTCGAGCACCGCCTTGCGCAGCACGCCCTCGCCCTTGCCGTGGATAAACACGATTCTCTGACCGTGGCGGTTGGCGTTTTCATCCATCACGCGGCGGAACTCGCGCAACTGCACGTCGAGCATCTCGCTGTTTGTCAGCCCGGCAGTCGAATCGAGCAGCTCGTCGATGTGCAGGTCTACTTCGACAATATCACCTTTCTTATGCTGTTCGGGCAGATGCTTTACCACGGGACGGCGAGCCTTGTCGGCGGCTTTCTTCTCGCGCATGGCGCGCTCCAACTCTCCGCTGTCAATCACCATCTGGCGTTGTGGCACGTCGTTTTTCACAATGTCGTAGGCAATCACGGGATTGTCGAAGTACATGTTGTCGTGGAAGCAGTGCGTCTTGTAGAATTTTGTGGCATCAAGACGGAACTCCACGGCGGCTGGGTTCTTCAGACGGAACGCCTTGTCGCTCTTGAATGCCACATACTGCACAGCCACGCGCTCGCGTTCCGGCAAATCCTCATGGCGCAGCTCCTCGAGATGCACCTGTATGTTAGGCTCCACGATGCCCGAGAAACGGCATGTCCATTCGCGGCTGTCGCCACGCGTGGCATATACCACATATAAATAATAGTTGCTGTCGTTGACCAGATAGGCGTCGAAAGTTGTGGTGTTGAGATGCTTCGCCTCGCCAGGCTCATAGCCGAGCACCACATTGAGCACATCGCCGTCGGCAGTTTCCACCACCGGCACGTTGTTTTCCGACACTTGCGGCTTGGGCTGCGGCTTTGCCACCGCCGGCGCTTCATATTTGCTCGGCTCGTTGCTGCCGAACTTCTTTTTCGGCACGATTCCGCCGTCGGGGTCCACTACCACGCATTCGCGGATAAGAACCGGTGTTTCAAAGCCGTCGGGCTCTTCAACGTATGCAATCTTGTCGTCTATTTTTGTAACTTTTCCGCCACCAACAGCGTTGAGGTAGCGCACGATGTCTCCAACTTTCATAACTTTTTCTCTTTAATGTGTACAAAATTAAGCAATCTTCGCCAAGAAATTTGAAAAAATGACGCAAAAATTTGCACAGCAGAAAAAAACGGCATATCTTTGCACCGCTTTTGGGACGATGAGTCTCATTGGTTAGGATTGTCTTATGGTGTAATGGTAGCACTGCAGTTTTTGGTTCTGCCTGTCCTGGTTCGAATCCGGGTAAGACAACTTGAAAAAAGGATTGCTTCGGCAATCCTTTTTTTGTTTCCATACGTCTCGCTGTGCCGCCGTCAGAAGCACGCATTTATGAGTTGAATTACCGGAGATTTGGCAATTGTGAAAAAATGTATGTAATACAAAAATAAAGTTACAAAACGCGAAAAAGGGAAGCCAATTTTCGTTTGATATGGGAAAAAGAAAGTAAGTTTGTGGTGCGTAAAATGCCCGTCTTGGAGGCGACTTAAGCCCTATTGTAGAGTTTTTGAGTGGAATTTGAGGCGTAGTGTTAAAAACGTGCTGTTGGGAGTTGAAAAATAACGTTTGTAAACTTAAAATTTAACAACCGGCGGTCAAAAAATTAGAGAGAGATTAAACCTTTTATAAAACTAACAAACTGTAATTATGAAGAAACAGCTATTGCTACTGTTGTTTTCCCTCTTTGCGGTTATGGGTTATGCCCGCACGGTGACCGGTGTGGTTACTTCGGCGAGCGACAAAGAGCCCATTATTGGCGCGTCTGTGCAGGTGCAAGGCACCACGCGTGGCGCTGCTACCGACCTTGACGGAAAATACACGCTTGAGGCTCAGGACAATGACGTCCTTGTGGTTACCTACGTTGGTATGACTCCGCAAAAAGTTAAAGTCGGCGGTCGCGACGTGGTTGACATTGTGCTGCAAGAGAACTCACAAGTTCTTGAAGAGGTGGTTGTAACCGCCATGGGGCAGACACAAGAAAAGAAAAAACTGAACTTCGCCGTTCAGTCACTTAACGCCGACGATGTGTCGGCAGGACAGAGCGCCAACTTTGCAAACAGCTTGCAAGGTAAGGTTGCCGGTCTGCAAGTGTCAACCGGCGGTAGTTCGCCTAACGGTTCAACTCAGGTGATTATCCGTGCCATTTCGTCAATCAACCCCTCGCAGAACAACGAGCCGTTGGTGATTGTCGACGGTATGCCTATCCGTGGCAGCGGCTCGAGCCTTGGTGACTTGAACCCTAACGATATTGAAAACATGAGTGTCCTGAAGGGTGCGGCTGCATCAGCCCTCTACGGTCAGGAGGCTGCCAACGGTGTCATCATGATTACCACAAAACGTGGTCAGGAAGGCACAATGCAGGTTACTGCAACTGGCGGTTGGGAAATCTCAAACGCTATCCACACTCCGAAAATCCAGAACCTCTATGAGGCTGGCGGCGGCGGATTCTATTCGCGCAACGCTGCAAGCGGTGGCTGGGGTTCATACCTCACAAGCGAGGACCGCGTATATGATAATGTGGGCGACTTCCTCGGCACTGGATTCCTGCAGAAATACGACCTCTCTCTGTCGGGCGGCAGCAAGAAATTCAACGCTTACGCTTCTGCAAGCTATATGAACAACGAGGGTATGGTTCCTAAGGATTACAAGAACCGTCTGAGCGTGTTTGTGAAGACCGACTTCAAGCCGTCTGACCAAGTGAGCGTTCAACTCTCTGCCAACTTCGTAAACTCAAAGAGCCGCGGATTCGGCAACAGCATGTCGTCAATCTACGCTTGGCCTATTAATAAGGATATGTCTGACTACGTTACTAAGGAAGGCCGTCCTAACTGGTGGGCTCTCTACGACAATTGGGACGACCGCGAAATTCTTAGCGACGCAGGCCGTATTGTAGCAACTGTTTCTCCTTACTACGGTCGCTACTACGACAAGAGCGAGACTGAGGCTACCCGTATGATCATCAACGGTCAGGTAAGCTACGAGCCAATCAAGGACCTCGTGTTTACAGGTAAAATCGGTTACGATAAGGGCTACTCTAACTATGAGTCGTATGCTGTGTCTCGTTTTGTAAAGACCGACTTCGAGGATCCTGAATCTGACGCGTTCTCAAACTATCAGTATAAATTCGGTTCTTACTCGTTCCAGCCTTCAAACAGCTCGCAGCTCACTGCGCAGATCGTTGGTACATACAAGAAGACTTTCGCTCAGGACTACACGCTCAACTTATTGGTTGGTGCGGAATATAAGGAAAACAAGGGTGTCGAGGCATCGTTGGCTGGTCAGCGCTTCCTTCTTGAAGGCGACTTCTACAGCTTCATGAACACCGACCCAAGCTTGTTCTCCAAGGTTGGCGACTACAAGATGTCGTTGTCCCACACGCGCAAAAACAAGTTCGGTTACTTCGGCGAGCTTCGTTTCGACTACAAGGGTATGGCACAACTTTCTGTGACAAGTCGTTATGATGGCTCTTCAACGTTGAAACAGGTTGACTGCACATATTTCTACCCATCGGTAACCGGTGGTTTGATTTTCTCTGAGTTGTTCCACTTGAGCAACAAGGTGTTCTCTTACGGTAAACTTCGTGGTAACTGGGCAAAGGTTGGTAAGGACGCTCCTGCCTACCGTTTCACCACAGCTTATAAGAACTGGGAATTGTTCCCTGACGGTGGTTGGGGTGTAGACGCAACAAATGCTGTTGCCACTACTCTTGAGCCTGAGATGACAAGCTCTTGGGAAGTTGGTGCCGACTTGCGTTTCTTCGACTCTCGCACTCGCTTGGATGTGGCTTGGTACTCTACCACTGTCGACAACCAGATTGTACAGGTGCGTGTGTCGCCGACGTCAGGTACTATCCTCCAAACTCGTAACGAGGGCTCTATCGAGAACAAGGGTCTTGAGCTTACATTCGGTCAGGACATCATCCGCAATAAGGACTTCAATTGGACTGTGAACGCCAACTTCTCGTTCAACCGCGGTAAGGTGGTTTCGCTTCCTGAAGGTGTGTCTGAAATCCAGGGAACTCAGTATGGTGACATCTTCCCTACGGCTTATCTACACGAGTCAACGACTGCAATTTCGGGTAAGGACTATCAGCGTACTGCCGACGGTCAGATTATCTGCGACGAGTCTGGCTATCCGCTCATCAGTCCGGCAAAGGGTAACTTGATCGGTAACCGTGAGCCAGACTTCCTGCTCGGTCTCGGTTCCAATTTCCGTTGGAAAGACTTGACTGTTGGTTTCTTGTTCGACGGCCGTTGTGGCGGCGACGTTGTAAACGTTACACGTCGTGGCTTGAACAGCAACGGTATGGAGGCTTTGATGACAAAATACCGCAGCCGCGAAGTGCTCGTGAAAGGTGTGGTTAAGCAAGCCGACGGAACTTATGCTCCAAACACCACTCCGGTGCTCTTCGACAGCAACTTCGTCAACAGCTACTATAATGCAGTGTCTTCAAACTTCATCGAGGACGGCTCTTACATCCGTTTGAGCTACGTGACTGTGGGTTACGACCTCAGCCGTTTCCTTTCGAAGAAATGCCCGGTTAAGGGTCTGAAGGTTTCTGCAACTGGACGTAACCTCTTCCTGCTCACCAAATACACCGGAACTGATCCTCAGATCCTTGCCGGTACAGGTGGTGGTACAGGTGGTGCCGGTATTGACAATTACAGTGTGCCGACTGCACGCTCGTTCAACTTCTCACTTAGTGCTACATTCTAAAAAACGAGGAACAGTATGAATAAATTCAAAATAATGGCATTGTCGCTGCTCGTTGGCGCCCTTGGCACCAGCTGCGCCGATATGCTCGATGATAACGTAAGTCCTGACAAATCGAAGGGTATCACTGCCGAGACAGGACTTCCGACAATAGTCTACTATGCGGCACAGATCAACTACGACCACGCCGAATACTACATCTACTTGTCGCAGTGCCTCACAACAACAGGCAAATCGTCTACAGGTTCATTTGGCTACAAGAACGGATGGGAATTCTTGACTATGAACCGTCACCCGCAGTGGCGCCGCCACTACTATGACATCGGTCGCAACGTGAACGAGCTGATGACGAACGCTGACAATGTGGGTTCGCCAAACTACAAGTTGATTGCACGCGCAATCCGCTTGATGTCGACTCAGCTTACAACCGACGCTTTCGGCGATATGCCTTTGAGCAACGCCTACAAGTCGAACTCGCCTACTTACGACACTCAGGAAAGCATCTATGCTTGGATGCTCAACGAGTGCGACCAGTTGGCTGCCGATTTCGAGAATCCTGAATACACTCAGGCTCCGGGCAACCAGAACATCACAAAGAAACTTGACCGTGTATACGCCGGCGATCTCAACAAGTGGAAAGGTCTGGTTTATGCAATAAAGGCTCGTCTGTTGCTCCGCAACATTCCTAACGTTAACACTTCAGCCGCTACCTGCGACGCTATCATCGCCGCAGCCGACAAGGCTATCCAAATTTGGCAAGCCGACCCGATGTACGGCACATTCTTCGGCAGCGAGCCTCGCTACAATTTCGACGGCGGCACGAGAACGCAGAACTGCCCGTGGAGCGAGCCGAATCCATACGTTGGCGATTGGAAAGAATCGCGCCCAAATGACTTGACTGACGCTGTGCCTTCAAAGTTTATGCTCGCCGACATTATGGGGGTGTTCAATCAGAGTGATGCCACAAATGCCGGTAAATTTGTTGCACGCCGCGGCTATGCCGACGACCCTCGTGCCGCTTTGCTTTTCACTCCGCGCACAGGCCCTACATCGGCAACCAATGGCGAATCGACTATCAAACTCCGCTGGTTGGAAAACAACATCGGTGTGCCTAACTCGAAGTTTACAAAGAGCGCTTATCCTAATCTCTACACTGGTGCTTATGCAGGCTCTCCCGATGCCTACGTGCCTTTGTTCACAATGGAGGAGCTTTACTTCATCAAGGCTGAGGCTTACTATTGGAAGGGCGACAAGACAAAGGCCTGCGAGCTTGCAAAAGAGGCTACACGTGCAAACATCGAACGTCACCTCGCTGCTTTCCAGAAAGCACATCCAGAAGTAATGTATCCTGGCAACATGACTGCTTCCGGTTATGTGAAACTTGATGCCCGCGACAAAGATGGCGATTTCACAAAGTCTAAATATTATTGGGACGCTATCGTTGATGCATTCCTCGACGATGCAACAATGCCTGAGAAGGATGAGAATGGAAAAACCAACCCACAGCGTGTAAGGGGCGTGACCGACCCTGCGACAAAGGGTAACCATCACTGGTTCTTCAACCCATCTGAGTTCTCTTTGAGCGACTTGATGGAAATGAAGTATGTGGCTATGTACATGCAGCCTGAGCAGTGGACCGACATGCGTCGCTACCACTACAGCAACAACCGTAACAACCACGGTATTGGCGCAAACCAGGAAATCGTTTATCTGAAACTCCGCCGTCCTTACAACCTCTACGCTCCATACTGGATTGACGGTTTGACCGACGCGCAGAAGGAGAACACTTGGATTCAGCGCATCAACTACGACCCAGAGACTGAGGAGAAGTACAACAAGAGCGAACTTGAGCGTCTCGGCGCTTACAAGAACTTCGAGTGGCTTCGCAAACCGATGATTTGGGCTGAGGAGGCTGGCGTACGTTCTTCTTTGACCGGCAAATAATTGTTTAACACTAAACAGAATTTAAGTTATGAATTTGAAATATAAATTAGGAGCCACTGCTCTCGCTTTGATCGCAATGACATCGTGCGAGACCAACGACCCGTTCAGCGACATTATGGATGCAGGTCAGCCTGTGCCTACTGTCACTTGGTCGGTGGGAAGCACTGTGGCTGCGGCCGGCGACAGCATCGAGATTTCCGGTAAATACTACACCGACAAGGAGCACACTCCCGACCACTCTGAGGTTTGGGAAACAGTGGTGCTCAAAGAAACAGCTGCCGCTACCGTTGGCTTGACTTCTTCTTTGAAGTACACTCAGACTGTAAACGTCAGCGACACTGTCCGCACGTCAATGACGGCTTCGTTCCCTCACTCCATGGCTACGTGGAACGGTCACGAATGGCAGCTCGACACTAAGATCCCTACTTCGCAGACTTTGAAATCTGTAACATGGGCTACTCCTGAAAAGTGGGACCAGAAGAAGTTTGATTCTTACTATCCTGCCGACTTCAAGCAGACTTTCACCGACAAGGTGATTGACTACCTGACTAAGGACAACACTTACTATTCCGACCTCCGCGGTGTGTATATCAACTACGATTTCACTGCAGAGCAGGTGCAGGGTGTGATTGCAAAATATCCGGCTCTCGACCAGACTGCCCTCAATTCTCTTGTTCCTGCTGAAGGCACTGAGAAGAGCGACGTTTGGTTTACCGACGCTACGGTTGTTGTAGGCAAATACTACACTGACATTGTCGACGGAAAGACTGTATATCACGAAGTGCCGACTGCCGACGCAACCGACCCTTCAAAGACTTACTATGACGTCTACAAGTCTTCGCCTTGGGTGTTCTGCCGTTACGACGACAACACTGGTGGCGTTGTCACTGCAGTGCGCGACGAATATATGCCGGTGTTCAAGGATTTGATTTCGTTGATTCCTTTCACCGACTGGGTCTACAGCACTTCCGACAAGGTTTACAAAGTTGACTTCTCATGCAAATACAGCTTGAACCTCGTGTTCAAGGTGTTTGACACGGAGGGTCACTGCGGTTACACAACCGGTGAGTCGGGCATCAAGCAAATTGAGCTTAACTAATTAAAACTGAAAAAGACAAATGAAAAGAATATTATTGAATATCAGCTTTGTCGCAGCGTTGGTGATGATGGTGTCGTCGTGCGTCGACCCGGATCCTGACTACAAGGATTTCCCGTCGAAGGATGTGGACTTCACATACGCTGTGGCTCCAAGTGCCGACGGTCAGGTTCAATATGGTCAGGACTACTATGTGGTTTCCCACATCCAGTTCACCAACACTTCCTACAAGCAGGGCAATCCTTCTTGGGACTTCGGCGACGGAACAACATCAACAGAGAAGAATCCTGTGCATAAGTTCGAGAAAGCCGGTACATATCAGGTGAAACTGACTATCGACGGCGTCGGCTCGCGCACATATCCTATCATGATCTACGACATCGCTCCGGTGCTGTCAATCCAAAGCCAGTCGGCTGAGGTGTTGACTGTAAACGACGTTGACGTGGATTTCAACATCTTCCTGCCTAACCCTGAAAACAAGAAGGTGAAATATGAATGGACATTCCCGGAAGGCGCTCTCGACGCGGATGGCAACCCGTTGACAACTTTCGTCGGCTATGCCGATGAGAATGGCAAGGTGGACTATCCTGGCAAGGTGCACTTCAAGAACATCGGTTCGCAGCGCATCACGCTGAAGGCCACTTTCGACATCGACGGTGAGAACCGCCAGTTGGAGGAAAGCTATGTAAACGTTCAGGTGGGTGCCGACAAGGAGTATCAGACTCTCTATTTCGCCACAGTGGGCGGCAACATCAAAGCGATGAAGATTATCCCTGACAGCGAACTTCCTGAGGGCACAAAGAACCTTCCGTTCGATATGGGCGTAAGCAGCGGCAGCATGCCGTTCAACTTGGTGTACTATAAGGATGCCGACGGACAGGGATGGATTTATATCCTCGATGCCGGCAAGCAGTACACTTACGTGAACGATGCCGACGGCGTGCTCGGCGACGGTAAAATCAATGTGATGACTGTCGACGGCAAGTCTACAAACCTGTTTGTTACAAACGTTGGTCAGACTGCATTCAACGACCCGTTCTTCGGAACTGTCGATGGAGATGACTTGATTTACTCTGACCGTAACACCGGTTTGCGCAAAACTGCGCTCAACACCCGTGGCGGTAAGGAGAGCAGCACATACTTGGTGAAGAACGACCAGCTCGGTTACTACTCTCGCGGTCTTGCTTACGGTGCTATCAGCACAACTATCGAGAAGGACTCAAAGGGTATGTACTGGTGGGGTAAGTGCTACAACGGTAATGGTATCTATCGTTTCAAGTCCACTGACATTGTCAGCGATTACAAGACTGCCAAAGCTCCGTATGGTATAATCCTTAAGGACGTGAAGCTTAAAGCATTCACTATCGACGAGACCCGCAAGGCTCTCTACGTTTGGCGTTGGGGCGACGGCGACGGATTCTATGTTTATCCATTGCCTGCCGACAACGAGACTGTCGACAAGAAAGGCTTCTTGAAAGGCCACGACTTCCTCATGATGGCTGATGCGATGAACTCTACAGCCGATGAGGGTGTATACTGCACGCAGATGGCTCTCGACAAGGAAACTGGTAACGTCTACTTCGGATTCAACAAGGCTGCCGCCGACAATTCGGCTTTTGCAACAGGCTTGAAATACTACGACTATGCCGCAGGCAAGATTGTCAGTGTGCCTGTCGTTGCCGACAAGATTCTGGGCATCGTAATCAATCCTAACAAGACGAAACTGTTCTAACGGTTTCCTGACTGTATAGAAAACATCAATAGCCGTTCCTTTTTGTTGTCAAGCAATAGGGGGACGGCTATTGCTTTAAAAAGAAGATACAAAACAACGAATATGATAAAGAAAATCTTAATGACTGCAGCCGCTTCGGCGGTGTTGTTGTCGGCGGCGTTCCAGGCGCAGGCATTGAAGCGTGAGCAGAGAGCCACGTGGATGTCGGCGTATGTTGCCGACTGGCCGTCGAGCCCGATAACTGTCAACAATGCGGAGGCACTTAAAACAATTTGTCAAAACAACCTCGACTCGCTGCAGCGCAACAATTTCACTACGATTTATTACCATGCGCGTACAATGTGCGATGCTATGTACGACTCAAAGTATGAGCCGTGGTCAAGCTACGTTTCCAGCACACGCGGTGTGGCTCCGGCGTTCGACCCGATGGCATATCTTGTTGAGAATGCCCACAAACGTGGTATTGAGGTGTATGCATGGATGAACCCTTACCGCTACATCAACTCTACCTACAGCACGGGCTGGGGTAATGCCGGCGGCGACAAAAACTATGAAAACAGCCATCCTGACTGGTTGATAAAGTGGGAGAATAACGGAAGAACATGGACCATCCTCAATCCGGCTCTCCCGGAGGTGAAGCAGAGAATCATCGATGTGACAATTGACCTGATCAGCAAGTATGACGTCGACGGCGTGGTGTTTGACGACTATTTCTATCAGAACGGTCTTCCGGCAAGCTATGACGCTGCCGACTATGCTAAATACACTGCCGCTGGCGGCACAATGTCGCAATTGGACTGGCGTCGTGAGAATGTCAACGACATGGTGCGACAGCTCTATGCGGCAATCAAGGCGGCAAAGCCTTGGGTGCGCTTCGGCATCGGCCCTGCAGGTGTGGCTGGAAAGCATGCCGACGATTATGGCCTCGAGCCATGCCCTGGCAGCGACTGGCAGTATGACGGCATCTGCTCCGACCCGTTGGCGTGGCTTTCAGAAGGCACTATCGACTTTATCTCGCCGCAGGTGTACTGGCGAATCGGTTATTCGGCTGCCGACTATGCAAAAATCACCCCATGGTGGTATAAGGCGGCTGCCAAATTCAACCGTCAGTGTTTCATCAGCCAGGACTTGAGCAACACGCAGGGCAGCAGCTGCCCGTTGTCGGAGTTCTACGACCAGATTACGATGACCCACACCAACGTGGTGGGCGAGTGCCCGGGAATGGTCTATTTCCCGTGGAAATCGCTCTCTGCGCGCCGCGAGCGCGTCGACGGCAAATGGTTGTCGCTGTTCCGCTATCTGCGCAACACGGTGTTCGACACCAAGGCGCTCACTCCTGCCACGACATGGGAAAAGGTGGCGTATCCTGGTTCTGTAAGCAATGTTGCCCGCAGCGGCCGCACCCTGACGTGGAACGGTCCGGACAACGTGCGTTTCACCGTCTATGCCGTGCCGTCGAACGTCGACAGCAAGCATTTCTATAAGGATGCGCAATATCTGATCGGCAATTCTTACAGCAAATCGTTCGAGATCCCAGCAGAGCTTCCGAAATATGAAGGTTTCGGCATCTCCGACGCCAACCTCGGCAACTACCGCTATGCCGTTGCCGTGCTCGACCGCTACGGCAACGAGTACAGCGCGGTGTTTGAAGGCGCTGCGGTCACGGCTTCTGAAAAGCCGGTGATGACATATCCTGTCAACGGCGAATTGGCTTCGAAGGGATTCCAGTTCAAGTGGAATGGTTCTGCCGAAGTGAGCGAAATCGCAATTGCCACCGATGCGGCTATGAAAAATGTAGTAGCTCGCTTCGAGGCAAACGGCAATGCTGTGTCGTCGGCTGGCATGTGCAACTTTGAGCCCGACGTGACATACTACTGGACTGTCACTGCCCGCGGCAACAACGCTACCGACACGGAAGCTGGCAAAGTGGAGTCGTTCATGGTCGACATCTTCCGCCTGATTTCGCCTGCCGACGGCAGCGGGAACGTTGAGCTGACCCCTACAATCTCGTGGTCGGATCTCGGCAAGGGCACATCGTATCAGCTGCTCGTGAGCAGTCATGAGAATTTCCAGAGCGTTGTGATTGATGAGACAACAACGGCTACATCGTTTGCCGTTCCGCAGTATGTGCTTTCAGCCGGCGTGAAATATTATGCCAAGGTTATCGCTACAGTGAACGGCGGAACGGAAACCACCGACGTCTTTGAATTTACAACAAAGGCTGCAAGCGTCCCTACTCCTACGTTTGTCACTCCGGCTGCCAGCGGCACCACACTCCATGCTGACCAGGTTGTCGCCGTACAGCCGGTGGAGGGCGTGGCGTCGACCCACTTCGCAATCAGCGAGAAGGAGACATTCCCGGCGCGCACGTCCTACAACGGAACATATTCTGTGGGCACGTTCTGCACTCCGGCGCTCAGCGACGTCAAGCTGGTGTCAAAGAAGCTGGAGGACGGCAAGTCATACTTCCTGCGCGCGCAGTTCAACTACTACGTCGACGGTAAGCTGACAACGTCCGACTGGACTCCGGTTCTCTCATTCACCTACAATGCCACTCCGATGGACGGTGTGGACAGCGTTGCTGCCGATGGCATCACGATTGTCGACAATGTGCTTTCTGCAGGTGTTGCAGGTATGCCGGTGGCTGTGTTCGCCCTCGACGGCAAGCAGGTGCTCAATGCGGAAACCGACGCACAGGGCAATGCCGATTTGTCGGTTCTCGTTGGCGGAACATATCTTGTCAGCATCGTTGTCGACGGTGCGGTCAAGACAGTGAAATTCGTTAGAAAATAGCAATCACTTGCAATAAGAGAGAGGAGCCGTGCCGGAATAGGCGCGGCTCCTCCTATATATACTTGGCTCTCTCTGCGACGGCTCGTCGCTCAGAGCAGTAGGTGTCTGTCCGCAGGGCGGTGCCGCTGAGGAATGGGTGCCTATCATCAGCGGCGGCGCTCACGCGGCGCAGTCGGTTGTCCACCAGTCCCCCGACGATGTCGGGGGTTAACTGAAAGCGTGACCGCTCACGCGGTCAGTTGGCAGCGTTGGCCAGAGCAGGGGGGTTGTTCCGCTCGCGCGGTCAAGTCTGCGGTCGCGGTTGAGAGAAGACATCGCCGGTGTAGTAGCGCATCTGCGACGGTGCGGATGGGGTGTTGGTCCGCAGCGCGGACCCGTTTTCAGTTAACCCCGGACGCAGTCCGGGGATGGTCGAAGGGGAGGTATGCACCGCAGGGCGGTGCCGCTGAGGAATGAGTTGCTAATCTTTAAAGACATACTCGTCTTCTGTCACTCCGTTCACACGTAACAATGACAGAAACTCTTCTTCAAAAGAAGTACTCTGATGATGTTCTTCTTGGTTCTTTATATAGTTTGTGATTTTTTCAACCTCATAATAGGAAACAGAAAACGAGGCATAGCCAACAGCCCATCCGTTGAAATACGGGAAAACACGGCTATGGGAGAGTTCTGCGCTGCTGCGTGACTTCACTCCTCTCACAAACTCAGAGATTGGCATAGATGGAGGTAGGTCTACAAGCATGTGCACATGGTTGCGGTAGGCATTTACGCGCCGGAGGTAGACTCTCGCTCGTTTGCAATACTCGAACAGAAACATCAAAAGTATCCGTTTCTGATCTTCAGGGATTGTCAATTCGCTGCATTTGGTGCGAAAAACTATGTGTTGGAAATTTCGGGTGTAACTCATAAGACAAAAGTATTACTTATTGTCTTACATACAAAATATATGCTTATATATTTCAGCGGCGGCGCTTGCGCGGCGCAGTCGGTTGTCCACCAGTCCCCCGACGATGTCGGGGGTTAACTGAAAGCGTGACCGCTCACGCGGTCAGTTGGCATCGAGACCAGAGCAGTGGTGTCTGTCCGCTTACGCGGTCAAGTCTGCAACATCATCCAGAGCAGTGGTATCGTGACCGCTCGCGCGGTCAAATCGGCAACATCTTCCAGAGCAGGGGTGTTGTCGCCGCTCACGCAGTCAGTAGAAATGGTAAACAAAATTTAAGGAATTGATACAATTATTTTGCTTGAAATATTTGCACTATCGGAAAGTTAGCACTACTTTAGCGGTGTGATTTGAAAGCCGTGCAACCGGCCTCAAAAACAAACCTAAATAGAAAGGAATTTTACTAACAAAAACTATTTAATTATGAAGAAACTTTTACTCTCTGCATCAATGTTGATGCTCGCAGGTGCTTCTGCATTTGCTGTAACTGATGGCCAGACTTATGAGCCTGTTGATGGCATCAAGTGTGAAAACCTTTGGGTTTTTGACCGTCAACACACGGAAGTTGCTTACAAAGCAAACCCTATTGCTGCTACAAGCGCACGTACTGCAACTACAGATGGAACAACTGTTTATGTAGGCTTGAGCGGTGAAACTGCAACAATCGAGAAATTTGACCTTAAGACAGGTGCTTACCTCGGTTCTTTGGCATTGACTAAGGGCGGTGAGGCATTCAAAGGCACTTTGGCTGTCAACCAAGTTGGTTTCGATGAGTACGGACATTTCTATGCTGCAACATTCAGCGCAAACTCAAAGGGTGACGGACAATACGAGGTTTATACAGTTGACCTGACTACAGGTGCTGTCACTTCGGTTGGCGACTTGTTCTTTGACGGTGGTACTGGTCGCATTGACTACTGCGACGTTATCGGTGACATCACAGGTGTTGAGGCTAATGCAACAGTTATGGCTGTTACTTCTGCTGCCGACAATATGAACGTATTCAAATGGGTACGCGAAAAAGGTTCTAACGAGTGGATGGGCGGCTGGACAGACCAGGCTACTTTCCAGGCAATCAAAGCTGGACAAACTTACCCTAATGGTATCACAGGCTTCAGCTTGGGTTCTGTTTTGAAGATTGTCCGTGACGGTTCTAAGTCGGGCAATATGAATATGTTCTACATCGACGGCTTTACTTCTCAGCCAGCTCTCTATGGCTCAGACGGTGCTATGATTGACAACATCGGCAATGCTGACTTGATAGTGAAAGACAAAGAAGGAGTTATTACGTCAGGAACAGTTGTTGAGCCGGATAAGGGAACTAACGGTATCGCAGAAGGTTCTGTTGACGGCACTAACTTGATGATTTATTCTGAAGGTCAGTATAACGCCCCTCACAAATGCCAGGCTATCATCACAACTGTTGATGAAAATATGTCGTTCGAGTCAATGAAGCCATTGTGGACAGTTCCTGCTGACGGTCTTGGTCAGACTTCAGACACAGGTACTCGCGTACACTCTATCTTCTGCTTGCCACAGAACGATGGTTCTGCACTTGTCTTGACTTTCAAATGCTTCAACGGTATGGGCGTTTACAAGATTACTAAGAAGAAAGAAGACAGCGTAGAAAGCAACGTAGTTGCAGCTGCAAACATCACAGTTAACGGTAACGTTATCGCTGTAAGCGAAGTAGCTGAGTCTATCGAAGTGTTCAACGTAGCTGGTCAGAAAGTAGCTGAGGCTCGCAACGCATCTGAGGTTGCCGCTCCTGCAACAGGCGCTTACATCGTTAAGGCTGTCGTAGCTGGTGCTCCAGTTGTTAAGAAAGTTATCCTCTAATCCTTAGAGATAGCATATAGTAAAAAGCGCTCCCGCAAGGGGGCGCTTTTTGTGTATAGTGACAGCACACACCTGCACATCGTGCGCCATCGGGACATAGAGAAAGCCGTATCATCATCAGCTTTGATAGATGATACGGCTTTCTCTATGCGTTAAAAGTCAGCAGTGTGCAGCCGATTGCACAATCTCGCTCAGCGTAGGGTGAGAGTGCACGATGCCTTGCAGGTCGGCAATCGAGTCGCCGCGAGTAATCAGCGCGCAAGCCTCCTGTACAAGGTCGGCGGCATGCGGACCATAGATGTGGCATCCCAATAGGCGTCCGTCGGCGGCGGCAATCAGTTTGCAGTAGCCGTCGGTCTCGCCGAGGCACACCGCCTTGCCGTTGGCGCGGAAAAACGCCTTTTTAGCCACATATTCGATGCCCTGCGCCTTGCAGTCGTCCTCCGTCAGTCCCACCATGCCCACTTCAGGCATAGTGAACACCGCCGCCGGAATCACGTCGAGCCTCAGGTTGTCGTCGACACCCATAATAGCGTCGAGCGCGCGGATGCCCTGGAACGTGGCCGCATGTGCAAGCATCATCAAACCGTTCACGTCGCCCACGGCATAGACGTGAGGCACGTTGGTCTGCATATTGCCGTCGACGGCGATGCCGCGTGGCGAGAACTCCACGCCGATGTCGGCGAGGTTGAGCGTGCCCACGTTGGCGCGTCTACCCACAGCCATCAGCACCTTGTCGGCAGTCACCGACTGTTCCTTGCCTTTGCGTTCGTAAGCCACCGCCAACCCGTTGCCCTCTTTGGCGATTGATTTCACGGCAGCCTGCGTCTCAATCTTTATGCCTCGCTTGCCCAGACTCTGGCGCAGTCGCTTTGCAAGGTCGCTGTCGAAATGCGGCAGCACCTCTTTGGCATATTCAAGCACCGTCACCTCGCTGCCGAATGCGCTGAACACCGAAGCAAATTCCAGCCCGATTACGCCCGCACCCACTATGCATAGCCTTTGCGGCACGCTGTCGATGTCGAGCAGCTCGCGCGACGTCAGCACGCCCTCAAGCGTATTGCCGTCGATTGGCAGCATCGCCGACGACGAACCGGTGGCGATGATCACGTCTTTCGCCGTGACGCGTTCGCCGGCAGCCTCCACCGTCAGCGCGTCGACAAAACGAGCCTCTCCGCGGAGCAGATGGATGTTGGGGTTGGAAATGAGCGATTCCACTCCGTCGCGCAACTGCTTGACCACCGCGCGTTTACGCTCCATCACAGCGGGAAAATCGAGCGAGAAGGCGACATCCTTGACTCCGAAAGCCTCAGCCTCCGCAAAATCGCTCACCATAGCGGCGGTGCGGCAGAGAGCCTTCGTGGGAATGCATCCCTCGTTAAGGCATGTGCCACCCACCTCGCCACGCTCAATCAGCGCCACGCTCAGTCCGCGGCGCGCGGCGAGCAGGGCGGTCTCATAACCGCCCGGACCCGCGCCGATTATAATCAGATCGGTTGTCAGCATTGTTGCAACTCTTTGAATGTCAGTATCGGATGCTTGGCAGCGGTAGTCTCGTCAAGACGGCGCACAGGAGTGGTCAGCGGAGCCTCGCGCAGAGCCTCCGGCTTTTCGGCAGCCTCCTTCGCGATGCGGCGCATCACGTCGATAAACTCGTCGATCGTTTCCTTCGACTCCGTCTCGGTAGGCTCGATCATTATTGCCTGGTGGAAGAGCAGCGGGAAATAGATTGTCGGAGCGTGGAAGCCATAGTCAAGCAGACGCTTGGCAATGTCGAGCGTGGTTATGCCCGTCGACTTGTCGGCCAATCCGTCAAACACAAATTCGTGCTTGCAGACCGACGGGATAGGCAGTTTGTAGCAATCCTTGAGCGACTCCTTGATGTAGTTGGCGTTGAGTGTGGCCAACGGACCAGCCATACGGATGTTCTGCTTGCCGAGCATCAGGATGTAGGCGTATGCGCGCATCAGCACACCGAAGTTACCCATAAATCCCGATATGCGTCCGGCAGCCTCCGGCGTGCGCACAGTGTGGAGCAAGCCGTCGTCGCCGCGGCTCACCTTCAAGTCGGGCAGGCACTCAGCCAGATGCGCGGCAACGCCCACAGGACCCGAGCCTGGGCCTCCGCCTCCGTGAGGCGTGGAGAACGTCTTGTGCAGGTTAAGGTGCATGATGTCGAATCCCATGTCGCCCGGGCGCACCTTGCCAAGCAGCGGGTTGAAGTTTGCGCCGTCGTAGTAGAGCAGTCCGCCGCAGGCGTGCACCATCTCCGCAATCTCCGGAATGCGGGTCTCAAACAAGCCGAGAGTGTTGGGGTTTGTCATCATGATGCCAGCCACGGTGTCGTCGAGCAGCGGACGCAGCGCGTCGATGTCGATAGTGCCGTCGTCGAGCGACTTCACCTCCACCACTTTAAGTCCGCACACAGCCGCGCTGGCAGGGTTGGTGCCGTGGGCGCTGTCGGGCACAATCACCTTTGTGCGGTTTGTGTCGCCACGCAGCTCGTGGTAGCGGCGCATCACCATCAGACCCGTCAGCTCGCCGTGGGCGCCCGCAAACGGGTTGAGCGTGAAGTGCGCCATGCCAGTGATGGCGGCAAGTGCGCGGTCGAGGCTGTCGTACAGTTCGAGCGCGCCCTGCACCGTGCAGTCGGGCTGCAGCGGATGCACGTCGCGGAATCCCGGCATAGCCGCAATTTCCTCGTTGATTTTCGGGTTGTATTTCATCGTGCAGCTGCCCAGAGGGTAGAAGCCCGTGTCGACACCGAAATTCATATTCGACAGGTTGGTGTAGTGGCGCACCACGTCGAGTTCGCTCACCTCCGGCAGTTCAGCCTCCGCGTCGCGTCGCAGCGTCGCCGGCAGAGCCTCCGTGTCGGTGCCCCATGCGTTTTCCGGCAGCGAGAAGCCGCAACGTCCCGGTTGCGACAACTCGAATATCAGTTTGTCGTAGTATTTCATAGTTGAATCTGCTTAATAAGGTCAATCATGCGGTCAATCTCCTCACGCGTGCGGCGCTCTGTGGCGCAGAAAGTGACGAGCCCCTCCTCTGTGGGCAGCGCTCCGAAAAATCCGCCGTCGAGCAACGCCTGTTGCAGGCGGTCGGCAGGGATGTCGGTGTGCAGCGCGAATTCTTTCAGGAACGGGCGGTTGAAAGCCTCCGAGAAAAGTCCGGTTTCAATCAGCCGGTCGTGCAGATAGTGTGCCGCTCCATAGGAAAGGTCGCACACCTGCCGCAGTCCTTTTTTGCCCATCAGCGACAGATATATTGTCACGTAGAGAGCCATCAGCGACTGGTTGGAGCAGATGTTGCTGTTGGCCTTCTCGCGGCGGATGTGCTGTTCGCGCGCTTGAAGCGTAAGCACGAAGGCGCGTTTACCGTCGACGTCGGTCGTCGCTCCGACGATGCGTCCCGGCAGTTTGCGCACGTGCTCCTTGCTGCATGCCAGAAAACCCACATAAGGGCCGCCGAATCCCAACGGAATGCCCAATGTCTGGGCGTCGCCGCAAGCCACGTCGGCACCCCATTCGCCCGGAGTGCGCACCACGGCAAGCGCCGAAGGGTCGGCATAGACCATCAGCAGCGCCTTCTGGGCATGTGCTGCCTCGGCAAATCCCGAGAGGTCCTCCACGATGCCGAAACGGTTTACGCTCGGCACCAGCACGCCAGCCACGTCGCCGGCCTCCAGCAGGCGGCGGGCGTCGTCGATGTCGGTCTGACCGTCGGCAGAAGCGATTTCAGAAAGTTCGACGCCGTGGTATTTGGCATAGGTGTGAATCACCTCGCGCACCTGAGGCAGCAACGTTGACGACAGCAGCACACGCGTCTTCTTGCGCGTTGCAGCCATAGCCATCATCATCGCCTCTGCGGCGGCTGTGGCGCCGTCATACATCGACGCGTTGGCACAGTCCATACCCGTCAGTGTGGCAATCATGCTCTGAAATTCAAAGATGTAGCGCAAGGTGCCTTGCGAAATCTCCGCCTGATAGGGAGTGTATGCTGTCAGGTATTCCGAACGGCTCGTCAGCGCCGGTACGACAGCCGGAGCATAGTGGTCGTAGGCACCGCCGCCAGCCATTATTGTCAGATGTCGGTTTTTCCTGTCGAGCTCCTCAAAACGACGGCGCACCTCCATTTCCGACATAGCGTCGGGCAGGTCGTAGTCGCCATCGAAGATGACGCTGCGCGGCACGTCGGCATACAGGTCGTCGAGCCCGTCAACGCCGATGCGCTTCAGCATCTCGCCGATGTCGGCAGCAGTATGCGGAAAATAAGAAAATCCCATAGCCACAAGTCTTAGTGTTCCTCGTTCTCGCAGAATTTCTCGTAGGCGGCAGCGTCCATAAGGTTTTTCAGCTCCTCAGGATCGTCCATTTTTACCTTGATAATCCAGTTTTCGTAAGCGTCCTTGTTGAGCAGCTCAGGAGCGTCGGCAAGAGCCTCGTTCACTTCCACAACCACACCGCTTACAGGAGAGATGAGGTCGCTGGCGGCCTTCACGCTTTCCACCGCGCCGAAATCCTCGTCGGCGGTCACTTCGTCTTCCTCCTCAGGCATGTCGACGTATACGATGTTGCCCATTGCCTGCTGTGCGTGGTCGGAGATGCCGATGATTGCAGTTTCGCCGTCCACTTTAACCCATTCGTGAGATTCGCTGTAGAATAAACCTTCAATTGTCTTAGCCATAGTTCTGTAGTTTTTATGTTTTTGATTTTAAGTATGTTATTTCTTGTATTTTTTGTCGTAGAAACGCTTCTTGCACACCGTCCCGGCAAATACCTTGCGACGGATGCGCACACCCACCTCCGTGCCGAGGGCGGCATAGCGGCTGTCGATAAGGGCGAGACACACGCTGCGGTCGGTGGTGATTGTGTGGTAGCCGGTGGTCACAACGCCGATTGTCTGTCCGTCGGCCTCCACCTCATAGCCTCCGCGTGGGATGGCGCGGTCATTAAGCTCGATGCCCACCACCTTCTTCGCCATTCCTTCGGCTTTCTGCTTGGCGCATGCATCGCGGCCTATGAACTCCGGTTTGTCGAGTTTCACAAACATACCCAACCCTGCCATTATAGGTGAGATTTCCTCGCTGAGTTCGTGTCCGTAGAGAGGCAGACCCGACTCGAAGCGCAGCGTGTCGCGGCATCCGAGACCGCACGGCGTCACCCCCGCGGCGATGAGCTTCTCCCACATTGCAACGATGACATCGGGCGTTGCGTAAAATTCAAAACCGTCCTCGCCGGTATATCCTGTGCGGCTCGCAATCACAGGGTTTCCCTGCCATTCCGTTTCCTCGAAAGTGTAGAAAGCCAGGTTGCCGAGGTCCATTCCCAGCACCTCGGCGGCAGTCTTCTCTGCGTCGGGGCCTTGCAGCGCAATCTGTCCGTAGCGAGGCGAGGCGTTGTCAATTTCCACATTGAAATCCTTCGCCTGCTCGCGAATCCAGGCGTCGTCCTTGTCGATGTTGGCGGCATTCACCACCAGCAGCCACGTTTTTGGCTCAGCCATTTTGTAGACAAGCAGGTCGTCGACCACGCCGCCGTCGGGATAGAGCATCATTCCGTAGAGAATCTTTCCTGCGGGAAGGGCTGTGACATCGTTGGTGAAGATGTGGTTGACAAACCGTTCGGCATCGTCGCCTGTGACGAAGATCTCGCCCATGTGCGACACGTCGAACATGCCCACACGCTGGCGCACGGCATTGTGCTCGTCAATGATTGAACTGTATTGTATCGGCATCATGAATCCGCCGAAAGGACTCATTTGGGCTTTCAGAGCCACGTGGTTGTCGTAAAGACAAGTTTTTTTCAAGTCGTCCATGTTATATCAGGATTTTAAGATGATTTCTGTCAATTGTGTTGTTGTGAGGTTTGCGATATGCCTGCCCATGTCTATGCCCTTCAGAGCCTCGGCTGCCTCGTCGATGCGCTTGCCGCGGAGCAGGCTGTTGAGAACGGGCATAGGGTCGGAGAGCATGAAATAGTCGCCAGACAGGCTGATGTGGTGGATGATGTCGGAGCGCATCTCCAGACCGACAGCCACTTCGCCCACACCGGCGATTTTTTCGGATTTGGTGACGGTGTATGCCGGATTGCTGCCGTTGAAGAAACTCTCGTCGAGATATGTCTGCTCGATTTCCTCGATGCGCGCAATCTCGGCAGCGGTCAGCATCCTCTCGCTGTCGCAGAATCTGTCGATAAGATAGCGTTTGAACTCCTCGATGGGCATGTCGGTGTGCTCGCTGAGGTTGGTCACGTGCTGGCGCACCGAAGCCACCCCTTTGCTCTGCAGTTTCACCGCCGACGGCGTTATTGCCTGCTGCATCCGCTCAAAGTCGCTTGCAAAGAGCAGTGTGCCGTGCACGATGCTTTTCCCTGGCACCTTGTAGAACGCGTTTCCGCTCACCTTGCGCCCGCCGATCTGGATGTCGTTGCGTCCCGACACCGTCGCGTCGACACCGATGTCGCGCAGCGCCGATGCAAGCCGTTGCAGGAACGTGTTGAAGGTGGCGGTTACGTCCTCGCCCTTCACGATGTAAGACACCATGATGTTGCCCCAGTCGGAGTATACGCATCCGCCGCCGCTCTTGCGCCGGAACATTTTTATGCCATGCTCGCGGCAGAAAGGCACGTTTACTTCCGCTTCCATCAATTGGTTGCGGCCAAAAATCACAGTTGGGCTTACTTGCCACAGAAAGAAAGCCTCGCCGTCCATCTCACGGGCGGCGAATTCTTCCATGGAAAGGTAGAAAATGAGCCTGCGCTCATCGTTGTCAGGTAGTATTAAATGCTTCATTCAGGTTTGCGAAAATCCATCTCCCAAAGTTACGCAGACTTCCGCAAACCGCAAACTATTGCAATATGTTATTCAACACAATTCCCGGCAAAGCCCCGTATGTTGCTGAATTCTTTCCAGCCTTCCGCCTGTTTGTAGGCGGTGGCTGATTCTTCCGGAACAAATGTATTGGCATCGAGATTGTTTGGAAATTCATCGCCGTCAGAACCTGATGGTGTGTCTCTCCGTGGCCAGCGCGCCGACAATGCCCCAACCGTTGTCTACGTTGCTGTGGATGAGCACCGTCTCTGAGTAGGCGTCGCGGTCGGTGATGCGGTAGATCCACACAGAATTGAGGTAATGGTAGAAATCCGGGGTAATTGATTGCAGCTCGATGTCAACCCATTTGTCCTCAGGTCCTTCGCGACCATTGGAATGCACAGGCCGCGTCTCGCGCAGCCGCGTTTCCACTACGAAATCGTAAGTCTTGCCGTTTATCAGATAGTCGCTGAACACGTTCGACATTCCTGCCGCCCAACCGCCGTAGCCTTTGTGGAGCGCCACGTTCTTGAAAATGACATCGCTGCTTGCAAACGAGTCCTTGAAAAAATACATACTGCCTAAATGTCCGGCGCTGCGCACTTTCAGCCGATAATAATTATTCTCGGAAGAAGGGTCGGTGATGCGCAGCGTGATGCGCGCCACGGTGTCCTGCGCGGTGTTGGTGTCGATGTCGTACGACATCGGGTCGTAGAGCCTCTCGCAACTCACAATCTCAAGCCGCTGATGCTGTGGCACAACCACTTGAGCGCAGGCTGTGGGATAGCCGTCGGCGGCAGCCTCGATTTTAATCACGTCGCCCTCTTTCGGGCGGTAGTCGCATTGGAAATTGAGATTGTCGGCATTATACTTCAGTTGATATACGTCGGAACCGTTGACCGTAGCCGTAACCTGAGTGGTCGGAATCACCGTCAGCCTCACAAGCTCGTCGTTGAAATTCTTGTCCTCATAGTCGGCGAAGTCGATATATTCATCGATTGTGAATTCCTTGAAACTCGTAGCCGTGGTGACGGTTGCGGTCAAGATGGTGTCGGTAGAGACCAGGGCGTTGACCGTCAGTTCCGGCGTCAGTTCCGTATCATCGTTTTTCAGTTCAATCTCGCAGCTTGTGGCGAGAAAAACGATTAAGGCAAGCAGATATTTTATCTTGTTCATAGCGTTTTTAGAATTTGATGGTGTAATCTACCGACGGCAGGAACGGCAGTTTGCACACGCCTTTCAGAAAAGGCTTTGCCGTGACGTTGTCGTAGCTGACATAGACATCGGTGATGTTCTGGTGGTTGTAGATGTTGTATAGGCTCAGACCGAGCGCACTCTCGGCGCGGCGGTGGCGCAGAGTGTAGACCACGCGCAGGTCGAGATGGTGCTCGTCGGGGATGCGGAAGGAGTTGCGGCCGCGATATGTGTAAAACCTGCTGTAGCGGTAAAAGGATGTTCCATTGCCCGGGTCATAGGTGACCATGTCGTGCGGCGGAATGCCTTCTTCGCTTGAGAAATTGTCGCCCACAGGGTCATATTCGTCGATTCTGCCGCCGCTCACCACCGTTGTCGCCACATTGCCGCGACGTCCGCTGCGGAATGTCCATGACGCTGACACGGTCCAGTGCTTGTCGAATCGGTGCGCAATGATAATGTTTAAATTGTGGCGGCGGTCGTTGGCAGCGGGAAACTCCCTGCCGCCGTTAAGTTCCTGCATCGGACGGTCGAATGTGCGCAGTGCTTTTGCCCACGTGTAGCTCAGCCACCCTGTGGTCTTTCCTGTTTCTTTTTTAAGCAGCACCTCCGCGCCGTATGCCCTGCCACGTCCTGTCACAGCCATGTTCTGCCAATCGCCGGTGGTGGTCAGAAACGAGGCTCCATCGCGGTATTCTGCCAGATTGTGCATCCATTTGTAGTATCCTTCAACCTCCAGTGTCAGACCCTTGACAAATTCGTATCCCGCCCCGGCAGCCACCTGGTCGGAATGCATCAACGGCAATCTCTTTGTGACAGGCACCCAAATGTCTGACGGCATCACGATGTTGCCGCTCGTAAGCATGTGGAATCCCTGCGACATCCTTGCGTACGACAGCTTCAATGCCAGTTGGTCTGTGGGCAGAAACCTCACCGACGCGCGCGGTTCAAGCGAGTGGGCGGTGTGGTCTGACAGTGAGTAGAGCACGTAGCGCAGACCGATGTTGGCCTTCAACCAATGGCTGATGTCCCAATCGTCCTCGGCATAGACGCTGATTGTGGTTGAGTTTGTTGTGCTGCCGATGGTTTCGTCGCGCAGCGTTTCTTTGATGCTGTAGTCATCGATTATAGGATATGTTGTCACAAGCGAATGGTCGTATACATCGACCGTCGGAGCGAAATGCTGCCATGTGGCGCCGACGCCGTAGCGCAGCGTATTGCGTGCCGCCGCTTTATGGGTGAAATCTATTTTTGCCGTGAAATCACCGATTCGTGAATGATATTTCGCATAGGAGCCTTTGCTGAGCGTTTGGTTTAAAGAGATGTCTTTTTTGTTGTCCTTTTTCGACAACCATGACTTGTCGACTTTTTCCGATTGAGAAAGATTGTAGCGGTATTGGCTGTAGCCAGCCGATGCGCGCATCTGCAATTTGTCGGAAAAAGTGTGTATCCACGTCAGTCCGCCAACGATGTTGCCCCAATTGCTTGATGAATTGTTTTCCGTTTCCGATTTGAAATACTTTGTCAATTCTTTTTCTGGAAAATATTCGTTTGTCTGTGTATGCCAGCTTGACGGGGTGACATCGTCCTTGTCGTTGCCTATGTAGAACGAGGCGGTCAGGCGGTCGCGCTTCGAAAATCGATGTGCGAGGCGCGCCGTGACATCGTAATAGTTAAGTTTGAGATATGGGTTGAGCACATCCTGGTTGTCGATTATGTGTTTCATCACAGGAATCACGATGGCGTTGAGATATGACGCTCGGCCAGACACGCTGAATGATGTATGCCCTTTCCATATAGGTCCTTCAATATGCAGCGCCGACGACATCATTCCCGCTGTCAGAGAGCCGTGGTAGCGGTCGAAGTCGCCGTCCTTCAGCTCCACATCGACCACGCTCGACAGTCGCGATCCATAGCGCGCCGGAAAGCCGCCCTTGTAGATTGTCACGCCGCTCACCATCTCCGGGCTGAACACCGACACGAATCCTTTCAGGTGTTCCGGATTATAGACCGGAAAGCCATCGATTGTAATTTGGTTTTGGTCGTAGTTGCCGCCGCGCACATAGATGCCGGCGGTGCCGTCGCTGCCCGACTGCACTCCTGGCAATGTCTGCAATGCTTTCAGAATGTCGACCTCGCCGAGCGTTGCCGGAATCGACTTTATTTGGCGTATCGACAGCTCGTTGGCACTCATCTGCGAAGAGCGTATGCCTATTTCCGACGGAGCGTAGATTGTCACGTCGCGCAGTTGGTTATCGTGTTCAAGCTTTATGGTGACAGTCCTTTTTCTGTCGGCTTTGACTTTTATGGTTTGCGTTTTGTAGCCCACATAACTGACGTGTAGATTCAACGTTTCGTCCTTGACAGCTTTCAGCTCAAAGAAACCGGCGTTGTCGGTGATTTGCCCGTAGCGATAATCCTTCGTGTAAACGCTCGCCCCCGCCAATGCTTCCCCTGTCTCGGCGTCGCGCACCGAGCCGCTGACCACAACTTGTGTGACCTGAGCATGGAGGCTGATGGCAGAAAGCAACAGACAGATTATTATATAAATACCTTTCATTTTACAGAAGACTAAAGTTCAACATACGTTTCGGTGTTGTATTGGATAAGTTTGTTGCCGGAAAGATGATAAATATTATAGTAAATCTCATAAATTCCGGCTCTGTTGAATGTTATGCTCGCACTATTGTATATTGTTTGGTCAACAGTTATGTACTCTTCGTGTGTGACATCGTTTCCTTTTGCGTCGATAACTACCCATTCTTCTCTTACAGGGAATTTTGTTGGAGGTAAAGGAGGTTCTTTAGAGATGCCATAACTTACAGTTCCCCCAACCTTAAGAATGCCCATCTCAGAATTTTCCAGTGTTGCATATGCACAACTTTCACCCTTGTAGTAATATCGCTTGTCCATATTGTCATATGGGCCATAACCTGGAGCATGTCGAACAAGGGGGCCTCTTCCCCATTTCGAAATGTACATTCCTTCAACATTGGATGTCGTTGCTGAATGGTCTGATTGGTAATAGAAAATTTTCTTGATGTTCGGGTGGCCTTCATAAACTTTGGAAAAATAATCGTTGGACCAGTACGTTTTAATATTGTCGTTTTCGCTTGTCCTATTTGCATTTATCCAACAAATAGTATCTCCATGCTCAGATAAATTCCAAGCATAACTGTGGCAGTTGTATAATTGAGAAGCTTTTTTTAGAACTGTTGCATTAGGAAAATTTGCTCTTACATAGTCGGACAGACCGGCTTGTACGGATTCTGCCATTTCTGGATTTCTTTTTCCGAAGACCATCTGTCCATAATAGGTTAGAATTGTATCTTCCTTTTCCTTTGCTCTATAGGATGTGCTAATGTTGGGTATATATATATCATCCATATCGTCAAAAGGGTCATCTAATGCTGAATCGGATATGGTGACTGGCATTTGCGCTAATTCATATTCTTTTTCGAGCATTATATTATTATATCTGATAGAGTCTTGGATAGTAAAACCTCCCAATTCTAAAAGTTTATTTATATAGTCTATTCTTAAGGCAGGAAAATCGGCACTGCGGCTGCGGGTTGAAGAAACATTGGCAGGATTGTATCGTTCCAAGCAGTCAATGATTTTTTCTCCTGCGTCTGCTCTTTTTTGTAACTCTGTAAAACCATTAAATCCAGACATTACAGCTTTGATGCCTGTTTCATAATCATTGTATAGTGCATAGTTGCCATACAAAGGATAGTTGATGCAAACTTTTGCCAATTCTTCAGTGCTCATTTTGGATAAAATGTCGTCTGGGATTTGGCAGGCGGCTTTCATTTCTTCTACATTTTTGAAACTTTTCCAAACCTCGGGATTTGTTACTTCGTCGAAAGAAAACGTTGAGACAAAAGCTCGTGTCTCAGAGTCTTGCTTTCCGTTGACATTGATGGCTTCTTCATTGCAAGATAAAAGGATGGTACTTGCAAAGATTGCAAAAAATAAATTTTTCATAATCAGAATATTAGGTTGTGTTCTATTGGTGTTGTATTTATATTGCTCTAATAAATGCGTTAAAGGTACGGATGTGCGAGGGGAAAAACAAAAAAAATTATATGTTGTGCAACACAAAAAAGTGCTTATGCTGCGCAATAAATTGCTGATAATTCCGCCTCGGCGATATTTTTTTTGCAATTAGGCGCAAAGTCACTACCTTTGCGCCATAATGCGCATTGATATAATAACAGTTCTGCCGGAAATGCTTGAGTCGCCGCTGAACTGCTCGATTCTGAAAAGGGCTCAAAACAAGGGATTGGCGGAAATCGTGGTGCACGATCTCCGCGAATACAGTCTTGACAAGCATCGCCACGTCGACGACTATCCGTTTGGCGGCGAGGCAGGTATGGTTATGCAGATAGAGCCGGTGGACCGTTGCATCTCCGCGCTGAAGGCGGAACGCGACTATGATGAGGTGATTTTTGTGACACCCGACGGCGAGAAGTTCGACCAACGGATGGCAAACACGCTGTCGTTGTCGGAAAACTTGATTATCCTCTGCGGCCATTACAAAGGCATTGACTACCGCATCCGCGAGCATTTCATCACAAAGGAAATCACAATCGGCGACTACGTGTTGACCGGCGGCGAGTTGCCGGCGGCAATCATCACCGACGCCATTGTGCGCCTCATTCCCGGAGCCATCGGCGACGAGCAGTCGGCGCTGAGCGACTCCTTTCAGGACAATTTGCTCGCGCCGCCTGTCTATACGCGTCCGGCGGAGTACAATGGATGGCGTGTGCCCGACGTCCTGCTGTCGGGGCATCAGGCACGCATCGACGACTGGAAGCACGAAATGGCGCTGAAGCGCACCCGCGAGTTGCGCCCGGATTTGCTTGATGAATAACGAAACGTAGGAGGGTTGTGCTATGGGATTTTTAGGACGCATAAAAGACGGAATCAAGAAATTCAATTTCTGGATTGTGGTTGTGGTGGCGTTCGGTGTCTACATCACCTTTTTTTCCGACTACAACTATTTCCGCTCGATGGAGTATGACGCAAGGATAAAAGACCTCAAGGCGCAGATAAAGGAGTGTGACGATTCGACCGCCGTCTATCGCGAGCGCCTGCGCCTGCTCGAGAGCGACCACGAGACGCTGGAGCGCATTGTCAGAGAGGAATATCTGATGAAGCGCGAAAACGAAGACTTGTATATTGTGAACGAATAAAAACAAATATATCGAAAAAATGAAAAAGGAAAATGTGCTCAACATATTGCTGTCGGTGGGAATGGTGATATTGCTGCTGTCGGCTTTTCTGCCGCTTGTGGATGTGAAAACGCCGTGGCTGCGCTACATCTTCACATTTGCGGCAATGCTCATCGTCGTGGTGCGCGTGTTTCAGCGCGCGGCGCGCCGCAAACAGACGTTCAGCCTGCGCGTGCGCCGTCTTTTCACGATGGAGTTCTGGTCGGCGATGTGCTATGTGGTCTCGGCGCTGTTTCTTTTCTCCGACCCATACCACAGCACGTGGCTCGGCTTTCTGACGGCAGGCGCCGTGGTGCAGGTCTACGCGTCGTTTATGATTGACTACCAGTTGCGCAAGGAGGCAAAGAAGGCGGAAAACACCGATGTGGTCGGTAAAAAACATTAAAATGTCGCGGCGGAAGGCGAAAACCGAGTCAAACCGCCGCATAATTGAGTAGTAATTAGTATTTTTGTCCGAAGAATGAATTTAAGTCTGACAATCGACCAGGGTAACTCGTCGGCAAAGGTGTCGGTGTTTTCAGGAACGACGTTGTTGCAGTCGCACCGCTTTGAGCGGCTTGCGCCGGGCGACCTCGACCTTGTGATGGCAGGACATGCAGTGACGGCGGCGATTTATTCGTCGGTGGTGGGCAACGACAGCCAGATTGAAGAACTGCTGTCGGCGAAAGGCGTGCGCACGTATATGCTCGATGAGCGTCTGCCCATGCCGCTTGCCATTGACTATGCCACACCCTCCACTTTGGGACATGACCGCATAGCCGCAGCGGTGGGCGCACTGACGCTTGCTCCCGGACGCGACTGCCTGGTGGTCGACGCCGGCACGGCAGTGACCTACGACTATGTCACCGCCGACGCGCATTTCAAAGGCGGCAACATAGCCCCTGGGCTGTCGTTGCGCTTTCAGGCGCTGGCTTCGCATTGCGTGCAGCTGCCGCGTGTGGATGTCGGTGGCGACATCCCTACGGTAGGCTACGACACGCCTACCGCCATCCGCTCCGGCGTGGTGCTCGGGCTTGTGGCGGAGATTGAAATGCTGGCTCGCCGGCTCGGCTCGCCCGCGATAGTGCTTACGGGAGGCGACAGCCCGCTGGTGGCAGACAGGATTTCAGACAACGTGATTGTCGACAATGATTTGGTGGCAAAAGGATTAAACAGAATATTAGAATACAATGAGATATTATAAGAAAATTACAGTATTGGCGGCTCTCGCCATGGCGGCAGTGGGACAGATGTTTGCCCAAAACCAGTCGTCGCCTTATTCACGATATGGTTACGGACTGTTCAGCGACTATGCAACCAGCGCGCAGCGCAACATGGGCGGCGTGGGCGTGGCTATGGCCGACGGCCGTCAGATCAACGTGATGAACCCGGCATCGTATGCCGCAACCGACTCCCTGACGTTGCATTGGGACATCGGTCTTGACCTTACGCAGCTGAAGTCGAGCGAGGAGGGCAACAGCGGAAAAGCTTTCGGTGGAGGCTTGAACTACCTTACGTTGCAGTTCCCGATAACGAAATATATGGGTGCGAGCATCGGCTTGGTGCCTTACACCACGGTGGGATACTCGTTTGGCAACAATCTTAAAGACGACGACGGAACGGTGCAGACGTCGCAGTCGACAAGCGTGTCTGGCTATGGCGGCATCGACGAGCTTTATATCGGTTTGGGCGCGCGTCCTGTGCGCGGATTGACGCTTGGTGCCAACTTCTCTTACCAATTCGGTACGATTGTCAACGACCAATACGTCATATCGTCGACATCAACGCTTTATGAGCAGAAAATACAGGTACGCGACTGGAATGTGCTTCTGGGTCTGCAGTACACGCAGCGTCTGGCTCCGAAGCATCAGCTGACATTCGGTTTCACATATTCGCCGAAGAAAGATTTCCACGGACGCACATGGGGCGTGAAATATGATATGTCGGGCGACGTGTCGTCGACCTCTGGGGCGGCAAAACCCGACACCATCGCCAATGAGCGTTTGCAGACAATGGGCTACAGCAAGCCAAACGCTTATGCCTTCGGTCTGAACTACAACTTTGACCAGCGTCTTTCTGCCGAGGTCGACTTCTCGATGCAGCAGTGGAGCAAGGCCACGTTCCCGGGTTTGACAAATGAAGACGGCAACGTGATGTATCAGACGCGTCTCGACGACCGCTGGCGCATTGCCGCCGGTGTGCAGTATGTGCCGCGTATGCGCGGATCGTATCTGCAGCGTGTGGCTTACCGCCTCGGTGGCTCCTACACGCGCGACTATCTGATGATAGGCGACAACCATCTGAAAGAGTTCGGCGTAAGCTGCGGTTTCGGATTTCCTACCGTGGCGCAGAAAACCGTAATCAACCTCGGTTTTGAGTATAAGCGTCGCAAGGCTTATCCTGCAAGCCTCGTGACAGAAAACTATTTCAACATCACGCTTGGCATAAACTTCAAGGAATTTGCTTTCTGGAAGGAGAAAATCCGCTAATTTGCAGATGCGTACGGCAACAAGCATATTATTCTTGGCAACGCTGCTGACGGCGTTGCTGCCGGCTTGCAAGGAGGTGAAACGCGATGTGGTGGCCACTCCGGCAAACCGCGACAGTGTGGTGTCGATGAAGACGCGCGACGTGATGACGCTGATCAGCGACTCGGGCATGACGCGCTACCGCATCACGGCAAAGCTGTGGCTTGTCTACGACGAGGCGCGCCGTCCGAATTGGAAATTTCCTTACGGTCTGTTTCTTGAAAAGTTTGACGACAATTTCAAGGTTGAGGCGACAATACGTTGCGACTCCGCTTTCTACTTCAAGAATGACAAGCTGTGGCGTCTCGACGGCAATGTCGTGATACGCAACACGAAAAAAGAACTCATCGAGACCGAGCAGATATATTGGGACCAGACTTTCCATGAGGTGCGCAGCGACTCGTTTGTGCATATCGAACGCGCCGACCGCATCCTTGAGGGATATGGCTTCAAGTCGGACGAGAATTTGCATAATTATTTGATAAAGAAGCCTTCGGGTATCTTCCCGATACCGAAGCGCCAGGAGACAACACCTCCAGTTTAAGTTGATTGCTATGGATACTGCTACTGCTTTGATAATCACACTCGTGTCGATGGCTTTTTCTGCATTTTTCTCTGGAATGGAGATTGCCTTCATTTCCTCAAACAAGGTGCGTGCCGGTGTCGACTCACAGAAAAAAGGGCTGACAAGCCGCATCATCAACACGTTCTACAGCCGTCAGGACATGTTTATTTCCACGATGCTCGTGGGCAACAACATTATGCTTGTGGTCTACGGTATAGGCATCGCCGTGCTGCTCGAACCGGGCATAAAAAGCGTGGTGGGCGACAACGAGGCGCTGATACTTGTGTGCCAGACCATCATATCGACAGGCATAATCCTCATCACTGGAGAGTTTCTGCCGAAGACAATCTTCCGCATCAATCCAAACATCTCGCTGCGCCATTGCGCCGTGGGGCTTTATGTGATTTATCTGGTATTGTATCCGATATCATGGTTCTCATCGTGGCTGTCGAAGTCGTTGATGCACTTGTTTGGAGCCAAAGCCTCGGCGCCACGGTCGGCGTTGCTCACTGTCAGCGAACTCGACGACTACATCCAGCAGACCATCGACGACAAAAATGCCGGAAAAACTGGAGCGGAGGAGATTGAGCACGAAGTGAAGATTTTTCAGAACGCGCTCGACTTCAGCAACACGCTGCTGCGCGACTGCATGATTCCGCGCAACGAGATTGTGGCAGTGTCGTCCGACACCGACCGTGAGCGTCTGCGTCGCAGGTTTACAGCCACCGGACTGTCGAAAATCCTTGTCTATACCGACGACATAGACAATATCATCGGCTATATCCACGTCAACGAGCTTTTCAACACCGCCACCGAGTGGCAGAAATGCATAAAACCGGTGGATTTCGCACCCGAGTCGATGCCTGCCAACACGATGATGCGCAAGATGCTTGCCGAAAAACGAAGCATTGCCGTGATTGTAGATGAGTTTGGCGGCACGGGTGGACTTGTCACGCTTGAGGATTTGGTGGAAGAGATTTTCGGCGACTTCGAGGATGAGCACGACAAGCGCCGTCTTACAGAAGTGCGCCTCAGCGACACGTCGTTTAAATTCTCGGGACGCATTGAGATTGAGCATCTTAATGAAACTTACAACCTTGACATACCGGAGGATGAGGAGTATCAGACGCTTGCCGGATACATCATTTTCCGTCTCGGAGCACTTCCGCAGCAGGGCGACACGTTTGATATCGACGGATTGAAATTCACAATCTTGAAGAAGTCGGCAACCCGTATCGAACTTGTGCGCCTCGACCTCCCGTCGGCTGCCGAAAAAGATTGATTTAACCCCTTTCTGAGCAATTGTCAGATGTAGATGTGTTAAAAAAGAGCATAGAATCACATTTAAGTGTTCGTTGTTTCTTGTTTATGAAACAATATGCTTACCTTTGTGCAACAATGATAATTTATGACACAAAATATCTTCCGACTTGTCTTGACAGACGAGGCACAAAACTTTATTGAAAGTTTACCCGAAGCGGTATCTTACAAGATATACTACAATATTAAGCGTGTTGCGGGAGGAGAACGCAATAAAGAGCTTTTCAAGAAGTTGGAAAATTCGGAAATATGGGAGTTCCGTACATTGTATAATAAAACAGCTTATCGTTTATTTGCTTTTTGGGACAAGGATAAAGAAACATTGGTGATTGCCACTCATGGCATTGTCAAGAAGACACAAAAGACGCCAAGTAAGGAAATCGCGAAAGCAGAAGCAATAAGAAGAGAATATTTCAAAAATAAGTGATTATGGCACGGATGAATCTTACTCCATTGGACGATGTGCTTGACAAGCATTTCGGTAAAATAGGAACACCAAAACGCGATGCATTCGAAAGTGATGTGGATGTGGCTTTGCATGCTTATAGATTAGGCGAGGCTATCAAAAAAGCTCGTATTGAACAGAACTTGACCCAAGAACAGCTGGGGGAACGCATCGGTGTAAAAAGAGCGCAGATTTCTCGGTTGGAAAGAGGTTATAGCATAACAATACCAACTATGAGAAGGGTGTTCAAGGCATTGGGTGTGGTAACTGCAACTATTGACTTGGGCATTGCAGGAAAGGTTGCATTGTGGTAAAATCCAATTGCCTATGGTGTAATAGCAGGACCCGTTATGCCAAAGTTGTTTGAGGCTTCTCGAGAATGGGGCATTATGAGGAATCGCGTTCTGTTGAAGAAATCAACAAGACAATGGTCTTAATGCGTGGCATAGGAAAGAAAGGAAATTTCCTGATTTGTGATAAAACAGCCGTAAAATTGTCAATACAATGACGAATTTACGGCTGTTCTGCATTTTATTTAAAGTTGCGGATTTCTTGGCTGATTCACTTGAAGATAAGCGCAGTATGTGCCGTTTCACATTGATTAACGTTTTGTTACTGATTTTTTATCGGCAAATTGTGGCGAGGTGAATAGAAATGCGTATTTTTGTGGAATAGAAACTAACATAACCCATAAAATAATTATGAGAAAACAAATCTTTCTATCCAGCGTATTGTTGCTGGGCGCGGCGCTTACAATGAGCGCGGCGGAACGCGGCGGTAGAACCGTTGCGCTCGCAGGTGTCGAATATTCTGTCGATACGCTTTTTCATGCGAAGGTGGGTCCGGGCACTACGGAAACTTCGTTGCATCTTATCAACGAGGCCGGGCAACAGTTGCGTGTGTTTTATCTGACTACCGACTTGACAAATCCAAACACTTCAATCGAGGCTATCGTGGCTCAGGACAAGGTGCCTGGCGGTGGAACTGTCAGCAGCATGGCTAAGAGCCACACTGTGGAAGGAAAGGATTATTTCTGCGGTGTCAATACCGACTTCTTCCACACTTCCGGCTCGGCAAGCAATGGCAAGTCGATTGTAGGCGCGCCTGTGAGGGCTTCGGTTGCCGGTGGCGAGATTTATCGCAGCGGTTCGGCTTCTACATCCTGGCCAAACATCTTTGTTGACCGCGACGGCAAGATGAACATCGGTGCTGTCTCGTTTGAAAATGGAACAGTTACAGCGGGCGGAAAAACTGCCACTCTCAAGGCAATCAACAACGACGCTCCTGACAATGGTATTTCAATCTATACCCCGAAGTATTACGGCACTCCTAACCAGCCGTGGATTAACGGCCAGTGTGTCACAGTGCCTGTGACTCTTGAGGAAGGCGACTATGTAGGTGCCGGCAAAACATTGAAGTTCAAGGTGTGCGGTGCTACAGGTACCAACGGCGACTGCGCTATCAACGACGGTGAGTACGTGCTTCTTGCCCGCGGCTCTGCACAAGATGTGCTCAGCGGCTTGAAAGTTGGCGACGAGGTGTCGGCATATGTGAAAGTGACTATTGGCGACACTGAGGTGTTCCCGACTCAGTTGGCTTGCGGCAACCCATGGATTCTGAAAGCGGGCGAGGTGCTCGACTCTGAAGGCGACCGTGGCGACGCCAGCGCGCGCCATCCGCGCACAGGTATCGGTTATTCAACAGATAACACTAAGTTGGTGATGATGGTTATCGACGGACGTAGCGCAATTTCTGCCGGTGTACACACACAGGAACTTGCCGGAATGCTTTACTATGCTGGAGCCGACGAGGCTGTCAATGTTGACGGCGGTGGCTCTTCGACAATGTATACGGAGCCTCTTGGTGTGCTCAACAAGACGAGCGATGGTCATGAGCGTGCTGTGGCAAGCGGTCTGTTTGTCGTTGCCAATGTGCCTGACGACAAGACTGTCGCTGAGGTGCGTTTCGTAGACTGGGCGATGAACTTCCCGAAATACGGTATCTATACTCCGAAATTCTATGGCTACAACAAGTATGGTGTGCTTGTCGATACAGACTTGCGGGGCGTTAAGCTCAGCTGCGACAAGGCTCTCGGCGAGATTGTCAACGACGGCTCCACATTCTATGGCACAGGCGAAGGTATGGGTGCTTTGAAGGCTACTTACAACGGTATTGAGGCAGTGCTTCCTGTAAATGTGGTGGCAAGCGATGATGTTGCTTTCCGATTGAAAAACATCGTGATTGACAATAAGCGCGAATATCCGATGGAGGTGCAGGCTATTGTTAACGAGAAAACGATGCCGATCAACCCTGTGGCACTTACTTGGTCGTCGGAAAACGACGGTGTTGCCACAATCGGTGCTGCTGACGGTGTGCTCCGTGGTGTGGCAAACGGAACCACAACTATTACCGGAAAGGTGGGTTCGTTTGTGGGAACTGCAAATGTGTCTGTCGAGATTCCTGCAGCGGAGGTTATGCCTGTCGCTGAATACAAAGACGGCGAATGGAAAAACTCGCAGTTTGGCGGTACCGACCTTGTTGTTTCTGCTCTTGAAAACGGTGTGAAAATCAACTATACAGGCAACGGTACGGGTCGTGGCGCATATATCCAATTGGAAAAGGGCTGCCGCGTGTGGAGTTTGCCTGAGAAACTCCGCGTGCGCATCAACCCGGGTAATGCAACAGTGAAGAAGGTGTCGTCGACATTGACCGACGCATATGGCAAAGTTTATTCGGCTTGGGCTTTTTCTACCGACGAACTCCCGAAAAACACGGTCTCGACATTGGAACTCAACCTTTCTGATAATCTTGATTTGACAGATATCGGTGTGTATCCATTGACTGTCAACACTCTCCGTCTCGACATGGGCGCTTCGGCAAAGGGTCAGGCGTTTGAAATCCTCGTGCCTGGTTTCGAGGCTGTATATTCAGCAGGTGGCGGCAGCGTTGCCGGCATCGAGGTGGCTCAGGGCGTGCGCGTATATCCTAATCCTGTAAAGGCTGGCGAGGCTGTGACAGTTGAGGCTGACGGCGAGGCAAACGTGCAGATTTTCACTCTTGGTGGTGCTGTGGCAGCGCAGGCTGAGATCAACGGAACTGCCGCTGTGTCGACAGATGGTCTGCAGGCAGGAATGTATCTTGTGCGCGTGGCAACAACCAACGGCGTAAGCACAGCGAAACTTATCGTGAAGTAAGGATACGGTTTCAATATAAAAAACAAAAAGCGGAGTCTTTGCGGCTCCGCTTTTTTATGTCTGCTCTCATTGTTTCACAACAGGAGAGGCTGCGTAATAATATTGAATGGTTCTTTCGATGACACTAAGTTACACCATAGTGCCTGATGAAGCAATGCAAGATGAACCATTATATAAATGGATAAAACGTTAAGTCGTTGATATACAGGTGTGTTTTATATGGAAAATATAAACGTCAATATTCGTTCTTGCGGGCAAAACATAGCCATAATATCACGCCTCTGACGGCGAGATATGTCAAAAAGGCTGTCCAAAGACTGCTGTTGGCGTCGGGAAAAGGGGAAAGAAAATAGATGGCGAAATAGACTGCTGTCGCGCCTGCGAGCGACAGCAGCATCTGTCGGGTGGCGGTAAGTCCGACAAACACGCCGTCCCAGATAAACGCCGCCATACCTGCTATCGGAGCGAGGGCTATCCACCATCGGTAGGCTGCGGCAAACGCTACGACCTCGGGCTTGTCGCTGAACAGCGACATTACTTCGTGGTTGAAGACGCCATAGGCGAAAGCGAATATTGCGGCGAGACTCCATCCCCATGCAAAGAGATGCGACACGCAGCGTCGCAGCGAATGCTTGTCGGCGGCGCCGGCATATTTGCCAACGAGAGCCTCGCCGGCGTATGCAAACCCGTCCATGAAATGGGAGTAGAGCAGATAAAGTTGCATGAACAGGGCGTTGACGGCGAGCGTCATGTTGCCGGAGCGTGCACCCGTAGCTGTGAAAAACAGCATCACAGCCATTACGCACAGGCTGCGTAGGAAGATGTCGCGGTTGACGCTGAAAAAACGTCCCAGACCGCGCAGCATCTCCTCGACGCGTGGAGCATATCCGAGGGTTTCCTTGCGCATCATCTTGGCAGCGAAAAATGCGGAAAGGATGAAGCCGCACCACTGTGCCGCAAGTGTGCCTAAGGGGATGCCGATGAATCCAAGCCGCATGGCGAACACGAAACATAGGCTGCAGACTATGTTGACCACATTTACAACCATCGACACCGCGAGAGGGTAGGTGGAGTTCTGCATGCCGATAAACCATCCTGTGAGGCTCATCGTGGCGAGGGTGGCGGGCGCGCCCCAGATTATGATGGAGAAATATTGCGAGGCGTGGGTGTGGACTGCCTCGCTTGGGGAGATGGCGGCGAGCAGCAGCCATCTTATGGGCGACTGCAGTGCCACGATGGCGATGCCGAGCAGCAGTGCCAGTGCCACCGAGCGAAACAGCATCACCGACATCTGTCGCCTGTCGCGCGCGCCGTATGCCTGCGCTGTCAGTCCGCTTGTCCCCATGCGCAGAAATCCGAAGTTCCAGTATGTGAGGCTGAACATCGTTGCGCCCACCGAAACCGCACCGATTGTCACGGCATCGCCGATGTGGCCGGCGATGGTGAGGTCGACAAGTCCCAGCAGCGGCACGATGACGTTTGACAGGATTGCGGGTACTGCTATTTTGAGGATGCTTTTGTTCACTGTTGGAATGGCTGTGTATATATACGAAAAAAGGTATCGGCTGGAAAATCAGCCAATACACTAATGTAGCCCATAGGAGAATCGAACTCCTCTTTCAAGAATGAAAATCTTGCGTCCTAGCCGATAGACGAATGGGCCAACAAGAATCAAGCGACGTGCTTGATTATGCTGCTTGAACCTTAGCTACGTGCTTAGCGAGCTTGCTCTTCAAGTTAGCTGCCTTGTTCTTTGAGATAACGCTCTTGCGGGCAAGACGATCCAACATTGAGCTAACCTTGTTGTAAGCTTCTACTACTTCAGCCTTGTCGTTCAACGCGCGAAGACGGCGCACAGCATTACGTGCAGTCTTTGCGTAGTAACGGTTACGAAGGCGACGTGTCTCAGTCTGACGAATTCTCTTGATAGATGATTTATGATTTGCCATTATAAAAAATCTTTAAATTAGTAGCCCATAGGAGAATCGAACTCCTCTTTCAAGAATGAAAATCTTGCGTCCTAGCCGATAGACGAATGGGCCAATACATTATTAACCGCTTTTCTGTCAAAGCGAGTGCAAAGATAGGAGTTATTTATTTATCCACCAAATATCGTGCATACAAAACGGCGATTTTAATAGATTTTAAGAAATTATAAATCGCATAATGTGTACCTTTGGCGTGGAATTTATTCATTTTGCAATGATTGAGAAACTGCAGGGGGTGGTGCTGCGCACCATAAAATACAACGACAAGAATGCTATTGTGCGTGTCTACACCGACATGCATGGCGTCATGGCGTTTCTGCTGCCGCAAGGCAACGGCAAGGTGGCGCGTCAGCGCAGGGCGTTGTTTCAGCCTCTCTCGCTTGTTGAGATTGTTGCCGACATCAGACAAGGGCGCGACCTGTATAGTATAAAGGAGGCGCGCTGTCTGCATCCGCTGCACAGTCTCCATACCGATCCTATCAAGAATGCCGTGGCGCTGTTTGTCACGGAGCTGCTCTCTGCTGTCATCGTGGAGCAGGAGCGCAATCCTGCGCTGTTTTCCTTTGTGGCGGGGTCGGTGCTGTTTCTCGACCGGGCAAATGACGGCATTGCCAATTTCCACATCTGCTTCCTTTATAATTTAGGCGTGTTTATCGGAATCGAGCCCGACCGCGACACGTATCGTCCGGGATGCGTGTTTGATATGGAGGGCGGCGTCTTTTCCAGCTGCCGTCCTGTGCATGGGCATTATGTAGAGGGAGTGGAGGCGGAGGCGGTCTACCGGCTGTCGCGCATCACGTATGCCAACATGCACCTGTTCCGCTTCAACCGCGGGCAGCGCAACCGGCTGTTGCAGCTGACGCTCGACTATTACCGGTTGCACAACTCCGCGCTGGGCGAGTTGCATTCGCCCGCCGTTCTGGCCGACTTATTTTCCTGAGCCGTTTTCTGTTTCAAGAGTGAGTCCGTCGTTCTCAAGGTCGTTCTTCGATGGAAGCACGATTACTGTCATTCCGCGGTAGGCAAATTTTGTTGCAAACTCCAGGATGTTGGCATTGTGAAGGCGTATGCATCCTTCGGTGGCGAGAGTGCCTATCGACGACTCGTCGTGTGTGCCGTGGATGCCGATGCCTTTGTGCCCTGTCAGCAAGCGTACGAAATACGGGCCGTAGGCGCCGCGAATTACGCCTTTACCGTCTTTGAAGTCGTGTGTCCATGTGTGCGCGTCAAGAATCTCCTGCACTTTAAACAGTCCCACCGGTGTGCGCATGTCGCCCTGACGCCGCTTGTTGCCCACATTGCGTCCGCAGGCGATAGGGTAGCAGCGCAATTCGCGTCCTGTCGCGTCGTACACGCGCATTTTCATATCTTCTTTGGAGATAACTACAAACGGACGTCCGTTTTGGAAATAACCGGTGCCGGTTGTCGTGTTGCCAGAGGTGCGTGTGTTGTTGACCGCAAGGCTGGTTTCAGAGGCGTTGAATGCGAGCAGCGCCATGAGTGCGATTAGAATCAGTCTAAGTTTCATAGTTGTTTGTTTTTTAGGAAAAAATGAAAAGAGCCCGAAGCATTGCTTCAGGCTCTTGCGGTGCGGACGGGACTCGAACCCGCGACCCCATGCGTGACAGGCATGTATTCTAACCAGCTGAACTACCGCACCAGTCCTTGCTGTTTTCGTTAGCGAGTGCAAAGATAAGCCGAGTTTTTCGTTTGTGCAACATTTGGGATTAAAAAAATTGCACTTTCCGCATATTTTGTCTATGTTTGTCGCTATAAACCCCATAAAATCGATTGAAAAATGAAAACTATCCGTCAGTTAGTGACAATTCTCGTGATTCTTGCCTGCGCCATTCCTGCGGCGGCAAGTCGTTTGGAAACAGTGAAAGTTGAGAGTGAGTCGATGCATAAGCAGATCGACGTATCTGTGGTGTTGCCCGACAGTTACGGCGCGCGCCCTCTTCCGGTGGTCTATCTGCTACATGGCTATGGCGACAACAACCTTCTTGGATATCTCAGCTATACCAATGTGCGCCAGTATGCCGATATGTTTGACGTTGTTCTGGTGATTCCCGACGGCGGCACAAACTGGTATTTCGACAGTCCTGTCGATCCTACAATCAGATATGAGACATTCGTATCATCGGAATTGGTGAAATATATCGACAAAAACTATCTTACCGACGCACGCCGTGAGCGACGTGCCGTGACAGGACTCAGCATGGGCGGACACGGTGCGCTTTATCTCGCCATCCGCCATCAGGACGTGTTTGGCGCGGCTGGCTCGATGAGCGGTGGCGTTGACTTCCGTCCGTTTCCTGAGAAATGGGACATCAAGTTGAGGCTGGGCGATCAGAAGACACATAAGGAGAATTGGGACAAGAATACGGTGATGGCGCAGCTTCCGTTGCTCAAGGACGGCGCATTGCAGCTGATCATTGATTGCGGCACGGAGGACTTCTTCTTCGATGTCAACGTTAAACTGCACGAGGCGTTGACAAAGCAGGGCATACACCATGAGTTCACGTCGCGTCCGGGCAAGCATTCGTGGGTCTACTGGCGTCGTTCGCTGCGCGACCACATGTATTTCTTCAGTGATTATTTCAGAAACTGATAAAGCAGTCAATAGACATATTATAATAATAAAAAGTCCGCCCGGCGAAATCTCTTCGCCGGGCGGACATCACTCTAAACCATTATTAAAACTCTATTTGACGACAACGCGGTGTCTGGATGATTGCTGTGCGTTGTCGATTGTAAGGATGTAGACACCTTTTGCAAGGTGGTTTACAGGAACGGCTATGCTTCCGTTGTTGCCGAGCTGCTCCATTACGAGCGAGCCGTTGGTGGCGTAGATGCGTACGGCATAGTCGGTCATCGCGGTGCGGATGTTGAGACGGTCGGTTGCCGGAACCGGGAAGATTCTGACGTCGGCGTCGACAGCCACATCGTTTACAGAAGCCTTTTCCTCGTCGATTTCAACAGGGATGTTCACAAATTGGATTTTACCCTTTTGTGTGGCGCTTACCACGGCTGATGTCTCGGTCTTGTCGGTAAGACCTGAGATTGTCAGGATGCCGTCGGCGATAGCCATTGTAGCCTTTGCTGCGTCGCAGTTGTCGACAATCGCATAGGTCACTGTTGAATTGTCGTTGTCGAGGTTGAAGAGTGTCTGGAGGTCGACGGTGGCAGGGATTGTGATGCCGGCGAGAGCCTTTTTGGCGTCGCTGATTTCACGGTTGCCGCCGAAGTCGTCAAGACAAGCGTAGGTAGGTGTAGTCAAGCCATACGCGTTTCTCTTCGTGCCTTCGAATCCGAATGTCACTTTCTTGATTTTACCGAACTGGCGGAGGTCAACCCATTGCCATGTGTCGAGATAATAGTGGTCGGCCTCGTTGTCGGCGCGGTAGTCGGCAAGATAGTAGTCAATCGACGCTGTCGTGTCGTCGGCTTTCACAACGTTTACGGTCATCTTGAACCAGTCGCCCTTTGCGAATCCGCCTGGAGCGGTCGACATGCCGTCGCCGTTTACATAGGCGTTTACGTTGTTGGCTGTGTTGGTCACGTAGAATCCGCTCACGTCGGCTCCGTCGGCGGCGTTGGTCACGTTGGCTGCGTAGTTGGCGCCGGTGTAGCTGTAGACCACGGCGTAGTTCGCAGAGTTGTGTCCGCTGCCCACAGCCGACTTGAACTGGTCGGCATACGACTCAAACACGGTGCCTGTCTGGTTGCTCAGAGCGAAGCCTCCCCACCATGTTGAGGTGTGGCGCTCGGTGTCGAAAGCAAACGAGCCGCTGACAAACTGCGAGCTGGTGCCCGGGTTTGTGTAGCTTGGGTCGTCCTTGCCAAGACCGTTGTAGAAGCTTTCAGGAGCGAGGTAGTTGTCGTCCATTGTGGCGGCAAACTGGTTGCCGGTCACGTAGACAACTGCCGCATCGGTGGCGGTGTTGCCCCATGCGTCGGTGGCTGTCATATAGAACACGCCAGAGCGGTCCAAAGCCGGGGTGGCGGTGTTGTCGCCGTTGGCAACAACCTCGCGCATGGCGTTTTTCCATTCCACAGCCACAGGATATACGCCGCCGTCGAATTCTGCCTTAAGGTCGGCTTTCGCGCCGCTTGCCACGGTGGCTTGCGGAGTGGTGCATGCCGCTGTGAGAGGCAGAGGCTCGCCGCTGAAGTTGTCGATATATGCGTTGCCTTCTGTTGCAAAGTCGAGAGCCGTCACTGCGCCCTTGTCCTTCAGGTTGAAGAATATCCATTTTCCTGAAGTTGCAGGGATGGTGTATGCGTGAGCGTCGGCGTTGCCGTCGTAGACGTTCATAGCCACCTCGGCGTCAGTTTTCACGAAGAATCCGGTCAGGGTCAAGCCCTTGTCGGTGTTGGTGAGCTGCACAGCTCCTGCGCCTTCGATTTTAGCCACTTTCGTGCCTTCCACCACAGCATCGTCGGCATCGACTACGGTAAATCCGGCGAAAGAAGCCGTACCGTCGTCAAAACCGCTATCGTTAACCTTCACGTTCTCGAACGTAGACACTTCGGTAGGCAGATATGTGGTTGTGAACGCGTCGGTTGCCGCAACTTCGCCCACATTTGTGCCGTCGAGGCTTTCAAGCAATGTGTAGAGGCGGTATTCCGTCTGGCTCGACAAGCCGTTGAGGCTCACCGACACTTCTTTGCCGGCACGCAGTGTGGCGGTGAGTGTCGAAGCCTTCATCTCGTCGGCTGTAGGAGCGGTTTCCGATGATTCTTTCACCATGAGGTAAGCCTTGCCGTTGGCGGCAGTCTTGAGGACGGCAGTCGCTGCGTTGTGGCTGATGCCAGAGATTGCAGGATAGCCTTCGTCGAATGCCGGAACAGCCGATGCGTCGGCATATTCGTAAGCGCCGATTGTCGGTGTCGTGGCGTTGCGCACGGCGCCGAGCAGGTCGGTGGTCACGAAGTCGAGCGGCATGGCGTTGAGCAGGTTGCCTGCGGCTGCAGGGAAGAGCATTTTGTCGCTGAGGAACGCAACGTCCTCATTGAAGCTGCTCTGCTCGTTCACTTTCAGCATCCAGTCGCTGAACGATGCGAGTTTCGTATTGCTGCTTGTCTGCGCAAACACAGTTCCGTTGGTGTGGAGCACGTTGTTGGAGAATGTGATTGCCGCAGCGTCAGCGTCCTTGTATGTGCGGTATACCAAGCCGTTGTCGCGGGCAAGGAAAATATTGTTGCGCACGGTCATTGCCTCCATCGCGTCGTTGAGGTAGCAAGCCACGTTGTTCTCGTGTCCGGCAACGACAGCCGTGTTGTAGGCGATGTCGACATTCGGGGTTTTGCCGTTGACCTTGATGGCGGCAGACGTGTAGTCGCTGCTCTTCACCGACACCTCGTTGTTGACGATGCGCGAGCGTTTGTCGGCTGTCGACGCGCCTTTGCGCACGTAGATGCCGATTGCTTCCACACCGAGGTCGATGTGCATTGTGTTGCCTTCCACGATGCAGTTGTCGCCGAACTGCAGGTCGAAACCGTTGAATCCGCGCGACAGTGTGGTGGTGGTGTTCTCAATCACGTTGCCGCGGATGGTGATGTTGTTGTCGCCGGAGTATGCCGAGAGGGCTGACGCCGCGTTGTTGCGGAACGTGTTGCCTTCCACCACGCATCCTGTCTGATGCGTCAGTGCCACATACGATGTGCCTCCGATGATTGCACCGCGGTATCCACCCTCGAGCAGACAGTTGCTGAGCGTGAAGTAATCGTTGTTGCAGTTCTCCTTGTCGATGGCAAGCTGGCGCACAAGCACGAGCTGCTCTGCCGTTGTGGTCGACTCTATGCGGTCGGTGTAGAGGTGGCAGGCGTCGACGGTGTCGTGCTGGCTCGTGTTGATCATATAGACGAGAGCCGGGAATGTCTTGTCGGTTGATGTCACCGTCACGCCGCGGAGCGTCACGTAGTCGGCTCCGTTGAACGTGACCACACCATATTTATCTGTGTTGTAGCCCGGGTCGGTATATGCGTTGTGGAAAATTTTCACATCGCCGTAGTTGCCCGTAGCCGACTGGATAGTCACGGTGTTTACGTCAGACGCACCCGGAATCTCCGGAATGTTGACCTTTTCGTTGTATTCGCCGCTGAGGATGTTGACAGTCACAGCGCCCTCGATGCCGGTTGCGATGTCGTCGACAGCCGCCTGGATGGTTGCATAGTCGCCGCCTTCACCCACGGTGTAGACGCCTTTCTTGCCTGCCTTCATGGCAGTCTGTGCTGTTATCGACGCCATGGTGCTTGTCTCTGCGCCGTTTGCTGTGTAGGCAGTCAGGGCAGCGGTGCCGAGATTGCCTTCGGCTGCGTCGGCATTGAAGTCGTAAGCCACCCAGAAGTAGTATTTTCCAGGAGCGGTGGCTTTGTAGTCGGTAGCGATTTCAAACGGTGCGGTGTTGGCTGAGCCGATAAGATTGTTGGCGCTGAACTGGTCGGTTGTAGTGACAAAAATCTTTGCTGCGGCTATGGTGCCTTCGGCTGAACCGTCGGCAGAAATGACAAATTTTGAGAAGTCCATCTCGCCCTTGTCGCCGTCGATTGTGGCTTCGGCGCGGAGCATAGGCACATTTTTCGAGCCGCGGAGCGACTCGCCGGCAGCCACGCTTGTAATCGCCATGTTGCCCACGGAGAGCGGCAGGAGCTCATACTGGCTTACCTCGATGGCCCAGCCGTTGCTTGCATAGCTGTATGACGGGCATTTGAAGTAGACTGTCAGCTTGCCGTCGTCGGCAACCGACACTATCGGTGCTTCGAGCATCTTGCTCACTTTAACATCTGGTGTCGAAGTCTTCTTGCCACCATAATATATGTAGAAATTGTCGTTGTAGGAAGTGCTGAACGACTTGAATGTCAGTTTCACCACTTTGCCTGCGTCTTTCGGACGGAACGTCACCTGTCCCTCGAAATTCTTCGGCGACTTGCCGTCGGCGCCGCCGTTGTCGTAGAACATCAGTGCCTCGTTGCCCACAACGATTTCGCCGTTGTCACCAGCCTGCAGGTTGTAGGTGTTTTTCACCGTGCGCGCGCCTTCAGGGTCGCCCTGCTCGGCAGCCACGTTGATTGTCGCAGTGGCGGTTGTCACGGCGGTCACGGCGGCATCGATGTTGGTGTCGGTAGCCGCTTCGTCGGCGATGTCGGCAGTCAGCCAGAAGTAGTTGCTTCCCTCGGCAAGCTCAAGCGGACGGGCGAACGTGATGTTTGCCTCAGTCGTCTCGGCGGTCACGTCGATGTCGGCGATTGAAGTCTCTTTGGTAAGCTCGTTTTTCTGACCTGAAGTGTAGACGTGGAGCTTGGCAACGTTTGCCTGGCAGCCCTTCATGTTGAATTTGATGCCCTTCAGCACCACCGGACTGATGTTGCCGGCAGTCTGGATGTCCACGCCGAGGAGTTCCTGGTTGACAGCGCCCTTGTTGACGATGTCGGTGCTTGCCTGCGTAGCCTTGACGGAGCTTACCTCCATCGGGCGTTGGCGGTATTCGCGCACCTCGGCGTCCCAGCCCTTGGCTGTGTAGCCTGATGTTTCGGTCTTGGCGTCGAACACCACTGTGAGTGCGCCGTCGACACTCTTTGAGCGCAGAATCTTGCCCGGACCCACGTTCTTGTCGGCCTCGCCGGTGAGCGACCACAGGAGTTCGCCGGTGGTGCCTTTTCCGCTGTACACCTCAAACTTGGCGCGCGGATAGTTTGCGTTGGCTGAATAGTAGAGCGCGAACGACTTGATGTCGAGTTCCACGATCATGTCGTTGTCGCCGGGGATGAATGTTGTAATCTGGTCGCCAATCACCGGCTCATAGCCGTTGTTGCCCACGTATGGGTTTGGCGTGTTTTTGAAAGTCCAAGTTCCGTAGATGGTCTTTTCGACGGTTCCCACGGTTGAGAGCAGTTCGTTTTTCACCGAGCTGTTGCCGTCGGGGTTGACGGTTGCTGGGGTGTAGCTTGCGCCGCCGATTTCAATCGATTTGCATCCTGCGTCGAGAATCTCACCTGTCTGAGCCTTCGGGTCGATGTCGTAAGCCAGCCAGAACCAGTTTTCGCCTTCCACGAGTTGCTGGTCGAAGGCAATCGAGAATTCCTGCTTGCCTGTAGGCACTGCTTCGCCGAGCTTGGTGGCGGTGGCGAAAGTAGATGATTTTGCGGTGTAGTAGACCGTGGCTTTCTGCAGATGGTTGATGTCGGTAGTGCCTTCGGTCTCAAACGTTAGTTTCGTGGCGTTGACAGCCTCGGTGTTCTCCGTCTTCACGCAGACCGAGAGGATAGGCTGGTCGGTTGAGCCTGCCGTGCTTGTGTTGTCGGCAACCTGTGCCGTGGTGACCGTTTTCACGGTCATCGGCGCTGGCGAATATTCGCTGACGAAGGCCTCGAAGCCCTTGCCGCGGTAGTAGTCGCCGGTCACTGATTTCATCCATACGGTGAGCGAGCCGTCGGCAGCCGACGATCGCAGCACCACGGGCTTGCCGTTCATCACCTGCGCGTTGAGGTTGGCGTCGCTTACCGTCGTGCCGTTGTACACCTTGATTTTGTCGTTATACGAATCGCTGCCGTATGTCGACTCATACAGTTCCACCTTCGAAAAGTCGATTTGCACCACTTTGCCCGGTGTGGTGGGCTTGAACGTCACCACGCCTTCGAATTTCGATGAGATTTTGCCGTCTTTGCCTCCGTCGTCGTAGAAGTTGAGTCCCGACGCGCCGATGGCGAATGTGCCGGCGGAAGGCATGTTGAGCTCGTTGCCCACGGTTACTGTCGAGGCTACCGGTGAGGTGATTTTCTCCTCGCCGCCAATCTTCACCGAGGTGCATTGCGCCGTGATGGCAGAGCCTACGGCTGCTGTGGTGCTAACGTCGCCCACAAGCCAGAAATAGTTGTCGCCGCCGGAGAGCGGAAGTGATCCGGTGGCTGTCACCGTAGTGCCGTCCACCTTGCTGGCACCGAATAGACCGGCTTCGGAGATGTTGAACGGAGCCTTCTTGGAGTAGTAGATGCGTGCGCCCGACACTGCCGAGGCATCGCTGAGCACGAATGCCACCTGTGTGGCACTCAGTGCGTTGCTTGCGCCTGCGGTCTTGACGTTGGCGGCAGCCACAGGCTGCAACGACGCGCCGATAATCGGGTTGGGGAGGCTGACAGCCTCGGTTGCGGTGTACTCCATGTCGCCTCCGGCAACAAGTTCCACCTTGAATGAGTATTTCACATACTCATCCTCCTCGTTGGAGTAGGCAACCGTCAGCGAGCCGTCGGCAGCCGTCGACTCAAACACCTTGCCTTCAGCCACGGCGCCCATGTCGCCTGCCGGCAATGAATAACTGATTGATGCTGCGCCGTTATACACCTTCAGCTCGGCATTGCACGTGTCGAAGCCGTACATCTGGGTGCATGTGACGCGCAGAGTCTGCCCTGCCGCCGGGACGAGGTGAACGGAGACGGGATTTGATGTCTCGCTTTCAGCCCAGTAACCCGAATAGGTCAGCGTAGACTCCTCTGTTACGGTCACCGTGGCGTTTGGCTCGGCGGCATACGACATAGGCATGGTGATATTCGCCGACCATGCCTGCATCGAGCAGACCAACGAGAACGCCGCCGCAACCAACAAAGTTGAAATACGTTTCATAAGCATTCGTATAATTTTGGTTAGTAAAATAGTTTTTCTACGTCACGCAGTGAGAAAACCGTGCAGCGAATGCTTACAGCAGGGGATGTTGGAAAGATGGCGGAGCGCAAAATGTCCCGTGCGCCTGCCTTTCCGTTGCCTTAACTCCCGAAAGCATCGATGTGAAGTTTCTCTGAAACAGGCAGGTCTTCTGACTTATCTCTCCCCGTGGACATGCCTTCCCGCAAGCGCTCAGATGGCTTGCAGTGGCTGATGGTAGCCCAGGCTCGGCGAGAATCACAGCAGCGGGTACTGTCGCCGATTCGCACGGCGTTCCCTTTTAATCGCACTCCATGGAGCGCAAACCGATTTCATAACCACAAAGTTACAACAATATTTTGATTCACAAAGTTTTTTTTCTATAATTCCTCCGCCACCGCCTGGGCGAGGGGATGCTGGAGAGTGCCAGCGGCGGCGCTCCGCGGCGCATCTGCGTCGGTGCGTGTGCCCCCGACGCTGTCGGGGGGTAACTGAAAGCGAGACCGCTCGCGCGGTCATACTCCGCCTCTGGAGTAGTGGCGTACCTCCGGCACGCCGACAGCAGGGGCGTGTCAAGACCCGGCACGTTGCGCTGCGCTCCGCGTACCGGGTTATGGCAGAGTGCCGTCGCTCCGCGACGATGAGTATGGCGGTGATGTGGGGGGTGACGTGACCGCTCGCGCGGTCGGGATGGCGGCGATGCAGCGGAGCAAGGATGGCGAGTGTCGAGGATGAGGTCCGCTCGCGCGGTCGGACTCTGGCACTACTGCGCGAGGCGGTGATGGGGGTGTCGAGACCGCTCCGCTACGATGCGTGTTTATCTGGTGGCGAGAGGCGGGTTGATCAGGAAAATGTGGTCGGTGGCACGTGTGAACGACGTGTATAGCCATCGGTAGAAGTCGACGTTTGAGAATGCCTCCTCGGGGATGTATCCCATGTCGACAAACACGTTGCGCCACTGTCCGCCCTGCGCCTTGTGGCACGTCACGGAATAGGCGAATTTCACTTGCAGCGCGTTGAAGAACGGGTCTTGCTTCAGACGTTTGTATTTCTCGCTTTTGCGCGTGATGTGGGCATAGTCGTCCATCACACGCAGGTACAGATTGTTGTTTTGCTCGCGCGACAGCGCCGGCGACTCCGCATAGAGCGCGTCGAGGATTATTTTCGCATCGATTTCCGCATTGTTGTAGTCAGGGAACTCGAGCGTCACGTCGGCAAAGCGGAAGCCGTATTCCTCCGTCACCTCAGAGATGCGTTTCACCACCGCCACATCGCCGTTTGCGATGAAGTCGATGCCGTCGTAGTCGGCAGCCCAGAAATAGTTGTTTTTCGCCACGAGCAGCATATCGCCGGTGGTTATTTCCGCATCCATATACAGCACCCGTGCGCGTATTCCCTGGTTGAACATCACCGCCCTCTTGTTGCTCCTCGTGATGATTATTGTCTCAGCCGCGCCTCCCTCCTGTGCGTAGCATTCCTCGACCTTTTCCGACAGAAACTCACCGCTCACCACCTCCACGTCGTCGAAGCCGGAGATTTCAAGCGTCGGCGCCTCCAGTTTTCCCGAAGCGATAATCTGCCGTATCATCGTGGCGTTGTGCAGTATGCCCGACGAGCTGCGCTGTCGCGCCACCTCGGTTAGCGAGAAGCTGTAGACCGTAAGGGCGTAGCCCTGCAGCGTGGCAGGCGCGAGAGCCGGGCTGTCGGTGTAGCCCACCGGCGGCAGCTGAGCCACGTCGCCGAGCAGAATCAGGCGGCATCCCTCGCCGCTGTAAACGTAGGTGATAAGGTCGTCGAGCAGGCATCCAGTGCCAAACACCGCCCCTTCCGACGCGTTGTTGGCAATCATCGACGCCTCGTCGACAATAAACAGCGTGTTCTTGTGGTTGTTGCGAGCAAGGCAGAAATGCGAGTCCTCGGGGTTGTAGCGCCGGCTTTGGTAGATTTTGCGGTGTATGGTGAACGCACTGTGGCGCGAGTATGCCGCAAACACCTTCGCCGCCCGTCCCGTAGGCGCCAGCAGCACAGCCTGTCGGCGCAGTGCCGGCAAAGCTGCGACAAGCGCTCCTGCGAGCGATGTTTTGCCCGTTCCGGCATATCCGTTGAGCAGAAAGACCGAGCGGTCGTCGGTGTCGGCGACAAACTTGCTCAGCGCGGCAATGATTTCCATCTGCTGGCTGTTGGGCTCGTAGGGAAGTTTGCGGAGTATCTCCGATCCGATTATGCGTTCAGTCTGGTTCATGTGTGCAAAGCTACAGAAAAGAATTTGATTTTAAAAAAGACTTTGAAGAGTTTAGAGGGCTTTAGGGGCTCTAGGGACTCTAAGGACTCTAAGTGAAGAGCAAAATCAAATAAATTTGTTTTGCTCTTCACTCATCTTGCACTATCTTTAAATAAGATAGGCTGCGGCTCGGAAAATCAAAAATTTCAAGCAAGCTTGATTTTGATTTTCTCTCGCCTTGCACTATCTTTGCAGTCTGAAATTAAGATAATTAGAAAATAATCATATAAATGTCGATAGATAACATCATTTCTGCGGCTACAGCCGAGGCGCTGAAGTCGCTCTATGGTTTGGAGGTAGAGGCTTCAACCATCGTGCCGCAAACAACGAAAAAAGAGTTTGAAGGCAACCTTACAATAGTGGTATTCCCGTTCTTGAAAGCGTCGCACAAAGCGCCCGACGCAACAGCCAAGGAGATAGGTGATTATCTCGTTGACAACTGCGAGGCGGTGAAGGAGTATAACGTGATAAAGGGCTTCCTTAACATCACTGTAGAGCCGAAATTCTGGCTCGGAGTGCTCGACCATATCCACGCAACAAAAGACTATGGCTTCAAGACCGCCGACGACAACAGCGAGCTGGTGATGATTGAATATTCGTCGCCAAACACCAACAAGCCGCTTCACCTCGGCCACGTGCGCAACAACCTGCTTGGCTACAGCCTGTCGCGCATCATGCAGGCCAATGGCTACAAGGTGGTGAAAACCAATATCGTGAACGACCGCGGCATCCATATCTGCAAATCGATGCTCGCATGGCAGAAGTGGGGCAACGGCGCTACTCCGGAATCGACCGGCAAGAAGGGCGACCACCTTATCGGTGATTTCTATGTGGCTTTCGACAAGCACTATAAAGCCGAAGTGAAGGAACTCGAGGAGAAAGGCATGACCAAGGAAGAGGCAGAGGCAGCGTCGCCATTGATGCAGGAGGCTCGCGAGATGCTCCGCCGCTGGGAAGCCGGCGACGAGGAGGTGCGTTCGCTGTGGCGCACGATGAACTCATGGGTGTATGCCGGATTTGACGAGACCTACAAGCGTCTGGGCGTAGACTTCGACAAAATCTACTATGAAAGCCAGACATATCTCGAGGGTAAGGAGAAGGTGCTTGAAGGCTTGGAGAAAGGCATCATGTACCGCAAGGAAGACAACTCCGTGTGGGCAGACCTTACCGCCGACGGACTCGACCACAAACTGCTGCTCCGCAGCGACGGCACATCAGTGTATATGACCCAGGACATCGGTACCGCCAAGTTGCGCTACCAGGACTATCCTATAGACAAGATGATCTACGTGGTGGGCAACGAGCAGAACTACCACTTCCAGGTGCTCTCACTGCTGCTCGACAAGCTCGGCTTCAAATGGGGCAAGGACCTTGTGCACTTCTCATACGGAATGGTAGAGCTGCCAGAAGGCAAGATGAAGTCGCGCGAAGGCACCGTAGTCGACGCCGACGACCTGATGGACGCCATGGTGCAGAACGCCAAAGAGATGTCGGCAGAGATGGGCAAACTGCAGGACCTTCCACAGGAAGAGGCCGACAAGATTTCGGCAATCATCGGACTCGGCGCGTTGAAATATTTCATTCTTAAAGTCGACCCTCGCAAGAACATGACGTTCAACCCGAAAGAATCGATCGACTTCAACGGCAACACCGGACCGTTTGTGCAGTACACATACGCCCGCATCCAGTCGGTGCTCCGCAAGGCAGCCGACAAGCAGGTCAGCGAAGCGTTTGACGCATCGGCAGTTGCTCTCAACGACAAAGAGATCTCGCTCATCCAGCGTCTCGCCGACTTCCCGGCAATCGTAGCCGAGGCAGGGCGCACCTACAGCCCGGCGTTGGTTGCCAACTACGTTTACGAACTTGTGAAAGAATACAACCAGTTCTACCACGACTATAAAATCCTCGGCGAGGAAAACGCCGACCTGCGCGGCTTCCGCCTGACATTGTCGCGCACCGTAGGCGACATCATCCGCCAAGGCTTCTGGATGCTCGGCATCGAAGTGCCGGAACGCATGTAAAAGTGGTTGATTATGGATAATTAACAATGTCGGTGAACCTAATGCTGAAAAATAGCGTTATCTTCACCGACAACTTTTAAAAAAACAGAAAATATGGAAAATTACAATCAGCAATACGGTTATGGGGCACAGCCAACCATAACGTTGACCCACAGCGTGTCGAAAGTGATGCGCAGCGTCTATATGCGAATGTTTCTCGGTCTGCTCGTCACCGCCGGTGTGGCAATCTATGTGGCGGCAAGTCCGGCAATAATGAGCGCCATCTTCTCAAGCCGTCTTACATTCTGGGGCTTGATCATCGCCGAGTTTGCCTGCGTGATAGCAATCACGGGAGCCATCAACAAGCTCAGCACGTTTGCCGCAACCTCGTTGTTCTTCCTTTACGCCGTGCTCAACGGCGTGGTGTTCTCGTCGATATTCTGGGCTTTTGAGCTCGGGTCGATAGCCTACACCTTTGCCATAACGGCAGGCGTGTTTGGCGCGATGAGCATCTACGGCTATCTGACCAGCAACGACCTTACAAAAATGGGCTCGTTCCTGTTTATGGCGCTTATCGGCTTGATTATCACGACGATTGTCAACATCTTCGTGGGCAGCAGCACCCTTGAATGGCTGATTTCGTTTGCCGGCGTGGCAATCTTCATCGGCCTCACCGCATGGGACACCCAGAAAATCAAACAAATGGTGCAGTACAGCGACTCGTCGCAAGTGGGCAAAATCGCTACAATCGGCGCGTTGACGCTCTATCTTGACTTCATCAACCTGTTTCTCTACATGCTCCGTTTCTTCGGCAACAGCAGAAACTAAGCCACAGGCATACAAAAACACAAACGCCCTCCGCAGGAATTGTCCCGCCGGAGGGCGTTTGCTTTGGTGGCATGTGGCGGATTGCCTCTTCGTTTTTTTTGCTTTTGCGCAAAAGCAATTATCGGGATAAAGATTGGTGGTTTTGGCAGAAAATTGGCTAACTTTGAGAGCTGAAAAAAAGAAAATAGACCTAACACGTTACGACAATGAATAAAATTGTAGAGAAAAAGCATTTCTCGGAAAAGGTGGTGCAGCTTGTGGTAGAGGCGCCGCTGATAGCACGCTCGCGCCGTGCCGGGCATTTCGTTATTGTCCGTGCCGACGAGCATGGCGAGCGCATCCCGTTGACCATCGCCGACTCCGACACCACTGCAGGGACAATAACCCTTGTGGTGCAGGCCGTAGGCAAGTCGACAAAAAAAATCTGCGACAAGGCAGTAGGCGACAGTCTCCATGATGTGGTAGGCCCGTTGGGACAAGCCACCAAGATAGAAAAGGTGGGCACCGTGGTGTGTTGCGGCGGCGGAGTAGGCGTAGCGCCGTTGTTGCCCATCATCCGCGCCATGAAGCAAGCCGGCAACCGCGTGGTCAGCGTGCTCGCCGGACGCACCAAGGATTTGATTATACTTGAGGACGAGGTGCGCCGCTCAAGCGACGAAGTGGTGATAATGACCGACGACGGCTCCTACGGGCAGAAAGGACTGGTGACCGAAGGCGTGGAGCAAGTGATCAACCGCGAGAAGGTGGACCAGGTAGTGACCATCGGTCCGGCGGTGATGATGAAGTTTGTCGCACTGCTTACAAGAAAATACGACATCCCTACCGTCTGCTCGCTCAACACCATCATGGTCGACGGCACAGGCATGTGTGGTGCCTGTCGGGTTACCGTAGACGGCCGTACGCGCTTCGTCTGCATCGACGGTCCGGAATTTGATGCGCATCAGGTGGATTTCGATCAGATGATGATGCGCCTTCATGCTTACGACAACGAAAACAAGAACTGACATGGAAGAGACAAAAGATATGCGCATGGCAGAATGGCGCGAGGCACTGCGCAAGGCAAAGACAGCTAAGGAACGCACCTCGACACCGCGTGTGAAGATGCCCGAGCTTGCGGCAGACTACCGCGTGACGTGCAATGAGGAAGTGAATCAAGGGTTGACGATTGAGATGGCTATGGCAGAAGCCTCGCGGTGTCTTGACTGCGCCAACCCGCAATGCGTCACAGGCTGCCCTGTGGGCATTGACATTCCCGGATTTATCAAAAACGTGGAGCGCGGCGAGTTTGCCGAGGCAGCCCGTGTGATAAAAAAGACCAGCGCGCTTCCGGCAGTTTGCGGACGCGTCTGCCCCCAGGAAAAGCAGTGTGAGAGCCGTTGCATACACACCAAGATGAAACACGAAGCCGTGGCGATAGGCTATCTGGAACGCTTCGTAGCCGACTGGGCGCGCAGCCACGGTTCGGCCGACGAGGAAAAACCCGCCGCAAACGGCATCAAGGTGGCAGTTGTGGGCAGCGGACCCGCCGGACTCGCCTTTGCCGGCGACATGGCGAAGCGCGGCTACAGCGTCACGGTCTACGAGGCGCTGCATGAGATTGGCGGAGTGCTGAAATACGGCATCCCCGAGTTCCGCCTGCCGAATGCCATCGTCGACACCGAAATCGACGGTCTGCGCCGTCTGGGCGTGGAGTTCGAGTCCAACTGCATTGTCGGCAAGACATTAAGCTACGACGACCTCCACGCTATGGGTTTCAAAGGCATCTTCGTGGCGTCGGGAGCCGGACTGCCAAGATTTATGAACATTCCCGGCGAGAATCTCAACGGAGTGATGTCGAGCAATGAATTCCTGACGCGGGTTAATCTGATGGGAGCCGCCCGTCAGGATGAAGACACCCCCGTGCTTCACGGCCACAATGTGGCAGTGATTGGCGGCGGCAATACGGCGATGGACTCCGTGCGCACAGCGCGTCGCATGGGCGCAGAAAACGTGATGCTCGTCTACCGCCGTTCGGAAGACGAGATGCCGGCGCGCCGCGAGGAAGTGAAACACGCCAAGGAAGAAGGCGTGCGTTTCCTCACGCTCCACAACCCATTGGAATATGAGGGCGACGAGAAAGGCAATGTGCGCCTGATGCGCCTGCAGCGGATGGAACTCGGCGAACCCGACGAGTCGGGACGCCGCTCTCCGGTGGCTGTTGATGGCGCAGTGGAGGATGTGCCCGTCGATTTGGTGATTGTCAGTGTAGGCGTGTCGCCAAACCCGTTGATTCCGAATGCGATTCCAGAACTTGAGGTGAGCCGCAGAGGCACCATCGTGGTCGACGAGTCGACAATGCGCTCATCGCTGCCCGACATCTATGCCGGAGGCGACATTGTGCGCGGCGGAGCGACCGTGATTCTCGCGATGGGCGACGGACGCCGCGCCGCGGCAGAGATGGACAAAAGCTTGCAGAACCAATAATACCAAAAAAATATGGACAACTTCAAGATTACGGCTATAGGATTGATGTCGGGCACATCGCTTGACGGTCTCGACGTGTGCTGCGCCACATTCTCAAAAACCGACGGCCGATGGCGTTTCGCAATCGATGCGGCACGCGGCTATGACTATCCCGACGATTTGAAATACCGTCTCGGCACGGGAGCGCAACAGATGTCGGCACACGACTTTGTGGCGTTCCACAGCGAATACGGCAAGTTTCTTGGCGAGCGTGTCGCCGACTTTATGAAGGAATACGGCATACGTCCCGACATCGTGGCGTCGCATGGACACACCATCTTTCATGAGCCAGGCAAGCGCATAATGTTTCAGATAGGCGACGGCGCAGCGATTGCAGCCGAGGCGCGTGTGCCTGTGGTCAGCGATTTCCGTCGTCTTGACATAATGCTCGGCGGACAGGGAGCCCCGCTTGTGCCGATTGGCGACCGTCTGCTTTTTGCCGACTATGATTTCTGTCTGAACATAGGAGGATTCTCCAACATATCGTATGAGTGCGACGGAGAGCGGCAGGCGTTTGACATCAGTCCGGTCAACTATGTGCTCAATCACTATTGCCGTCAGCGTGGCCTGGAGTTTGACCGCGACGGACTGATTGCCCGCAGCGGCACAGTCGACGCCGAATTGCTCGCCAGTCTCGACGCATTGCCATTCTACTCGCAGACAGGCGCGAAGTCGCTTGGCCGCGAATGGGTGGAGAAAGAGATATTTCCGATGATTGACAGCCGCGGGCTTGAATTTGCCGACCTGCTCTCCACCTTCACCGAGCATGCCGCCCGTCAGGTGGCGCGCGTAGTGCGCAGGGTAGGCAAGCCGCATCCCACGATGCTTATAACCGGTGGCGGCGCGCTCAACGTCTATCTTGTGGAGCGCATCCGCGAGTTGGCAGGTTGCGAAGTCAAGATACCTCCACGCCAGATAATTGAATTCAAGGAGGCGTTGATTTTCGCGTTTCTCGGCGCGCTTTATATGGCCGGCGAGGCAAGCTGCCTGTCGTCGGTCACCGGGGCGGCATGCGACAACATCGGAGGAATGCTGTTTAAAATTTAAAGACATCTGTCAACGAAAAAGACTTAACGCAGCGGATTCCGCTGCGTTAAGTCTTTTTAACAGTGTCGGCGGTTGCCACACACCATTGCCTTCTGGCAAACTATGTGGTTCTATTTTGGATAGAAATCAAAGAATTTTCAGTAAAAAACCTTAAATGGTGGCAAATTGCCACCGCCGTGACTTTTGTTGTTCAGGCAGTTGGCGGTTGCGGTTGCTATTTGCCAAAAAATATGTGTAATTTTGTCGTTGGAAAGATTCGTTTTAGAAAAAAATAGCTTCAATGGCAAAACCGAATATCCTTATAATATATACCGGAGGAACAATCGGCATGATTGAAAACCCGGTGACGAAGTCGCTGCAACCGTTCGACTTCACGCACCTTATCGACAATGTGCCCAAAATCAAGAAGCTCAATTATTCCATCAACAATATCCAGTTTCACCCACCGATCGACTCGTCAAACATGAATCCGTCGCACTGGGTTGAAATCGCACAGAGCATCGAGGAGAACTATGCCAGCTACGACGGCTTTGTGGTGCTTCACGGCACCGACACGATGGCATACACCGCCTCCGCGTTGAGTTTTATGCTCGAGAACCTGCACAAGCCCGTCATCATCACCGGCTCCCAGCTTCCAATCGGCGAAGTGCGTACCGACGGAGAAGAAAACCTCATCACAGCACTTCAGATAGCCGCCGCCCGCGACAAGAACGGCGACCCGATGGTGCAGGAAGTGGCGATATTGTTTGAAGACTATCTGTGGCGCGGCAACCGCAGCACAAAGATGAGCGCCGACCATTTCAACGCCTTCAAGAGCAACAATTATCCCGACCTTGCCCGCATAGGCCTCGGCATTCATTTCCATGAAGAAGCATTGTGGCGCCAACGCTCGCAGCGACCGCTTAAAGTGCAGACCGCAATGGACCGCAACGTGATGTTTATCGACCTGTTTCCAGGCATCACCGAGAGCACACTCCGCTATCTTCTCAACGCCCCCGACGTGAAAGGCATCGTGCTCAAGACCTATGGCGCCGGCAACGCCCCGACCGACAAATGGTTTGTCGACCTGATGCGCGACGCCGTAAAGCGCGGCGTTGTGATAGTCAACGTTTCGCAATGCGTCAACGGCGGAGTCCACAGCGAGCGCTATATGACAGGCAACACGCTGCAGTCGACCGGAGTGGTCAGCGGATACGACATAACATCAGAGGCAGCCATCACCAAGCTGATGTATCTATTCGGCATGGGGCTTCGGTCAGAACAGGTGAAGAAATATCTCAATTGCTCGCTGTGTGGAGAGATAACAATTTAAGCCTTTGAACAGAAGCATTTTATATTTGAAACAGGGATAATAATGCTTAAAGAATTTTAAATGCGGAAAATTTTCGCTAATAGCATTGCCGTGTAAAAAAAATATAGTAATTTTGCAGCGGTTTTCAAAAGAGAGAAACATTAGTAAATATTCACTATTATAAATCAAACAACAATGAGCAATCTTGATTTGACAAAGTACGGCATTACTGGCGCTACAGTAATCGCACACAACCCATCTTACGAGCAATTGTTTGAAGAAGAGACAAAAGCAGGTCTCGAAGGTTATGAAGTAGGTCAGCAGACAGAACTCGGTGCAGTCAACGTGATGACAGGTATCTACACCGGTCGTTCGCCTAAAGACAAATACATCGTAAAGGATGCCAATTCAAAGGACACTGTATGGTGGACTTCTGAAGAATATAAGAACGACAACCACCCAATGTCGGAAGACGTATGGAACAAGGTTAAGACTATCGCCAAGAGCGAGCTTTGCAACAAGAACCTCTATGTTGTAGACGGATTCTGCGGCGCAAACAAGGACACTCGTATGGCAGTTCGTTTCATCGTTGAGGTTGCATGGCAGGCTCACTTCGTTACAAACATGTTCATCCGTCCAACAGAAGAAGAGTTGAAGAACTTCGAGCCAGATTTCGTTGTTTACAACGCATCAAAGGCAAAAGTTGAGAACTATAAAGAACTCGGACTCAACTCTGAGACTTGCGTAGCCTTCAACGTAACATCAAAAGAGCAGGTAATCATCAACACCTGGTATGGTGGTGAGATGAAGAAAGGTATGTTCTCAATGATGAACTACTTCCTGCCATTGAAGGGCATCGCATCAATGCACTGCTCTGCAAACTGCGACATGAACGGCGAGAACACAGCAATCTTTTTCGGTCTTTCAGGAACAGGTAAGACAACATTGTCAACAGATCCTAAGCGTAAACTTATCGGTGACGACGAGCACGGATGGGACGACAACGGTGTGTTCAACTTCGAAGGCGGCTGCTATGCAAAGGTTATCAACCTCGACAAAGAGTCAGAGCCAGATATCTACAACGCTATCAAGCGCAACGCACTTCTTGAGAACGTAACAGTTGATGCAAACGGCAAGATCGATTTCGCAGACAAGAGCGTAACAGAAAACACTCGTGTTTCTTACCCAATCTTCCACATCAACAACATCCAGCCGGGTTCTTCTGCACCAGCAGCAAAGCAGGTAATCTTCCTGTCGGCAGACGCATTCGGTGTATTGCCTCCAGTATCTATCCTTACTCCGGAGCAGACTAAGTACTACTTCCTCTCTGGCTTTACAGCTAAGTTGGCAGGTACAGAGCGTGGCATCACAGAGCCTACTCCAACATTCTCTGCATGCTTCGGCCAAGCATTCTTGGAATTGCACCCAACAAAATATGCAGAAGAGTTGGTTAAGAAGATGGAGAAGAACAACGCTAAGGCTTACCTCGTAAACACTGGTTGGA
>ENA-OOXT01000122-OOXT01000122.1-human-gut-metagenome-genome-assembly--contig:-NODE-122-length-57843-cov-3.740413_pt1 | contig 57843 bp, 49 predicted proteins | sample MGYA00241590_ERZ501349 | MGnify/ENA primary metagenome ERZ501349 (study PRJEB25962, sample SAMEA2042838) | human gut metagenome | biome: human gut; feature: human-associated habitat; material: faeces...
TGCGGCATAAATTTTTTTATACGCTTTTTTCTCTCGATTATTTAGTTTTGAATAATAATATCTGTCATATATCATAGTGCTAAATTTAACATTTAGATACGCTATGGATTATATAAAGTTTCCCATTGGCATTCTCACTCGTCGTTTCATTTATTCCGAGTTTTTTACCAATCCGTTTCGTCATTAAAATCATTGTCGTCGATAATATATTCTGTTGCATTCTTATCATTGTTTGATATATCAAAAGAGTCTACGTTTTTTTGCGACTTATCGTATGATATTTTAGGTATATTATCGAGTGTAAACAAATTTATGTTCAAAGAAATGGTCTGCAAAAATGTTCTCGCCTTATCTTTGAACAAAACAGTGAGATATTTTTCTCTTTGCTCAATTTTTATATCTGTAAGCACGCCGGCACCATACATATTATGCCACAATATAGTGCCTATTTTAATGTTATTATTTGATATTATGTTGCGAACACCCTGTTTGATAGGCTGTTTATATACAATAATGTTGATTTCTATTCCCCAATTAAAAAAATTGGTAAATTCATGGAAATCCCTTCCCAAAACCGAAGTTACAACTATTGCGTATAATCTTCCTTTTTTTATCTCAGAACTGATTTCTTTGCTGATTTCCTTAGAAATATAGCCTAAGACCTCTTTACGAACAGTTAAAACCTTAAGCGCATACGGATTAAATTTGTTATGTAAATCAGGCTCTATCAGTAATCTTGTTCCGACTTTTAATTCATCCGAGTTGACTAATTTTTCTATCAACTGTTGACGTCCGTCGTAAGTTACCCCGACAACTCTCGTTGAATATGAATTGTATTGCACAAATAAATCAAAACAACTATCTACTAAATTTGCTGAAAAGCCGTAATCATGTTCGAGTTTTTTTTGCCAACGGGCTTTATCAAAAGCAGTAAGTTGTTTGTTAGTACAAAATTCTTTACAAATTCCACAGTCAGCCATAGTCACTAAAATATTTATGACGGCTTTTGGGGTGTCGGGATATAAATCTTTCAAAACAGCCTTTAACCTTGAACCGTTATTTATGCATTCAGGAAATGCATTCATTATTTCACATAAATTTATTTCGTCCATATTATTTACGTTAGTATAAAATTTGTTTACCGCACAATCATTTTCTATTTTTCATCATTACAGATGATTGTCTTAATTGCAAGGTTACCTCGACATCAATTTGTAATTGACTTCTTGTAATGCTTTGTTTATTGACGTGCGGGTAACTTTTAATTTTTCGCTCGTAACACATTCAACAACATCCGGATATCCCGGTTCGTTTTTCAGCATTTCAAGCCCGCTGGAATAATCTCCCTTTCCCTTTACGCTGTGCGGCATAGGTCCCGCAATAATAGCGGCGTATTTATCGCTGTATCTGAATTTACGGAAATCCAAATTAGTGATTTTATCGTAATCGGACGTTATATCGGCTTCGAAATTGTAGGTTTTTGCCAACCATTTTATGTACGCTATAAGCGAACTTTTTATATTACCCAAAAAACTTAATTGTTTTGCCTTCGAGATATTTAAACTCGCTATCCGAATCGATTACGGGTTCTACGTCCTGCTGGATATAAGGTGTCGGTTTTAATTCTTCCTCTTCGTCGTCTTCATCCCATAAACCAACCGTATTTACGGGAATACCCGGCATTATGTATGCAGACGGATTTTTTGCATAATCGGTAATGTCGCCTATAGCCTTTTTAACTTCGTCCGTGAATAAAGATTTATCGGTTAAAGCATATTCTTTGGCAAAGAAATTGTTTATATGAGAAATAACTAAATTTTTATCTTCGGTCGATACGTTCTTCGATAAAAAGTTTACGTTGTAATAATTGCAAAGGCTTACGACAGCGCCTGTCAATTTTGTATTCTGAATATCCTTTGCCCTTGAAAAAACAGTATTCATTCTGTCGAACAAAGCGCGCGGATTATCTATAAAATAAAGCGGAGTTCTTCTTCCGTATATTATTATTTCATAGCGAATAAACCAAGACGGCTTTTTAGTCTGCTCGGAGACTAAAACGGTGTCTTTATATAACTGCATTATGTTGTTGGAATGAACGTAATCGTTCCATTCAACGTATTGTTGTATTAAGTTATGGCAAATTTTCGAAAAGACCTTACTTTGACCGTCTTTCGTCGCCGTTCGGAATGCGTCGAGTCCGTGCAACATTAATTCGTCGTAAACTCTGTCTACCGTTGAAACATTAGTTAAATCTTCAAGATCCGCCGGTGTAATCGATTTTAAGATTTGTATAAATGCAGCTCTCAAATTCAAATATTCCGCGAAGTGCGTAAAACACTAAATATAGCAACAAAAAAGCACAAGACCTACTAAATCTTGTGCTTTTTATGTTTTGTAGCTTTTCCGTACTACAAAGATGGCTTTCTGATACGAAATAGCTACACGTCTATTTCCATTAAAACCTATCAACTACAGTTGATTCGTTGTGTTAGCACAACTGTTTTTATTTAGTTATTTTCATTTGAAATAATATTTACCTGAACGAAATCAGGCTTGAAGGCACTCGAGATAAAACGCCCAGTCTTCGCGACTGAAAAAATGAACGCCTTCACGAACAAAAAAAGATATCTCTCCACCGATATTTTTTTCTCCGATTTCAAGCATTTTTTCACGCTCGCAAAGTCCGGTCAGTCCGAAATCTTTATATGCCGCGCTCGCTGCTTCGGCGCATAAATATTGCGCATCGGTATCAGCCCAATCGTCCTCGCTCGCAGCAACGATGAAAACCTTTCTCGGCGCAACCGAAGCCATCAAATAATGCTGATCGAAAGGCATTTCGTCTTCCTTTTCCGCGTATTTTTTATAATTCGGAGTGAACCAAAACGGAAAAACGTCCACTATATCTTTAATTGTTTCACCATGTTTCTCGCGAGAAATTGCCGCGCCCGAACATCCTGAACAATTCACCATACAGCCGGCAAATATACTGTATTTCGCAGCTGCAAGAAGAGCCGTTTTGCCAAGGCGCGAATGTCCTGCAACATACAATTTTTCTTTGACAGTGTACGTTTCTTTTAAAAGATACTCTCCGACTATTTTTGCAGCATATGCCCATAGCGAAAGTTTACCCGCGGAAAATTCGTCGCTTCTGTTAACCAAAACAGACGCGATTCCGTTTAAAAAATCGCCGTCATCGGTAGATATTTCTTCATAATACAGATGCGCAACAGCAATTTTACCATCCATAAGTTCTTCTACCGGACAATATTTTGCGGGTAAATTTTTCATAAAATCAATTTGCACGACGTAATCGGGGCTTTTTACGTGTGTGGGGACAAATAAATCCGCGACAAACGCTGCGCTTTTTTCATTTTTCGTCACTCTGAATTCAAGCGCGGTATGTTTAGATTTTCCACAAAAGGAATAGCCGTATTCTATGTCGAATTTCTCATCAGTAACATCTTTAACGCTTATTTCAACGCCGCTTTCGTCAATTTCTCCGTATTCCTCCCGAACGATTTTATTCAAAGTTTTTTCACGCGAAAACTTCCCGTCTTTCCTTAAAAAATCAGGCAATTCAAAATTTTCGGAATATCTGTTTCCGATAAGCGGAGATTTGAAATACAGTCTTTTACTATTCATGTTGTTAACCATCTATCACCTTTTAATTACCAAAACGGCGCAGCGAATCGTTTGCCGCGCCGTTTGATCATTTTTCTGTTTTATTTTGCCAACGTTCTTTCAGATAAAAAGCAGCCGATTTAGGTTGTCTTTCTCTTGTAAATACGCCTTTACGGTTTCCGTTTACCCGAATTGTACCTTGCTTTGTCATAAAGTCGGCAAAATTCCAGACCAACTCGCCCTGAACATAAGGCAATTCGTCGAATATTCTGCAATATTCCCTTAAGAAATCCGTCTGGTATTCTTCGGAAAAAGCAACCGAAGGCAAAGAATGCATTCCCTCTATCGCTTCTGCTCCGAATTCAAACATGATAATAGGTTTCTTAAATTGCTCGTAATACGCTTCTAAATCTCGTTTCAAAAGCGGTTCTGCGGCTTTAATATTACCTATTTCGTCATACCAACCGAAGTAACGGTTAAGCCCGATAAAATCAACAAGATCGCCGACCTTATTACCTTCGCAAGCGCGCGTAAGTTCTGCAATCGTAACAGGTAAATCGGTAAAGGAGCGAACGTATTCGATAACTTTTGAAAAGTATTCCCTGCCTGTATCCTCATAGGTTGCGGCTTCATTAGCAACGCTTACCATTGCCAGACACGGGTGGTTTTTATCGCGTTCCACCATAAGTCGAAGCGATTCTTTATGCAACGCAAGCGTAATATCGTCAAGCCTGTTTTCGCCATATGTATAGTCAGGCCAATTATTGCATCCCACAGCGGGAACCTCGTCAACGACGAGCAATCCGTATTCATCCGCGAGATCCATGATTTCTTCGGCATACGGATAATGACTTGTTCTGAAACAATTAGCGTTTATCCATTTGAGAAGTTCGAAATCTCTTATATTGACGGCGGAATTATTTCCTTTACCTATAATCGGAAAATCCTCATGCATTCCGAACCCTTTAAGATAAACCGGGCTGTCGTTGACATACAAACATTTATCATCAAAAGATATTTTTCTTATTCCGAATTTCTCATGATAGCAGTCCGTTGCCGTGCGTACCGTAAGGGTATAAAGATATGCGTTTCTAATTTGCCACAAATGCGGATTTTCTATATAGAGTTCACCCGTTTCACTCGTAGCCACCGTGTTACCGTTTTCATCCGTAACGGAATATAGCGCTTTTGTTTTGTCGCCTTTCAGTTCAACCGAAACCGCATGATAATCATCTTCTACAACGGTTTTTATTATTATATCATCAATATGTTTTTGAGGTAACGAATATATATATACATCACGATGAATACCGGTATAATTGTAGAAATCATGATTTATGATTTGCTTCTCTTTTCCGAATAATTTTTCATCGCCGGCAATAGGATATTTACCCAAACGATCGTAAACAAACAAATCGTTACCCTTAACAAGCCTGCCTGACGGCAAAGTGTGATAATCAAGCCTGTTATCTATAACAACCGTAAGCCTGTTTATTCCCTTAAGTTCCGGTAAAAGTAAATCTATGGGTAAAAAAGCCGCATCGCTTCCGCCTATATACTCGCCATTCAAATAAACTCTGCATTTATGACTTGTCGCGCCTATACGCAAACGATATTCTCTGTCTTTTTCGACGGGACATGAAAATTGAGTTTCATAAGCGACTTTACCGACATACTCACGCAAATCGATTTCGGTAACAATATCATTCCAAACCTTTTGAGGGATGGCCGCAGGATGTATGCTTATCACTTTAATGGCTACTGGAAGGATGTAGGAACAATACCTGCACTCTGGGAGGCAAACATGGAGGTGCTTGATCCTGAGCACAGCGGTATCAACCTGTTTGATGAGAACTGGAAGATATACAGCCGTAACAGCGGCCATACAGGACATTTCATCGGCAACAGCGCAGAGGTTACAGACTCTATGATTACCGATGGCTGTGTAGTGAAGGGCACAGTAAAGCATTCAATTCTTTTTGGCGGTGTCGTCGTAGAAGAGGGCGCTGTGGTAGAGGATGCAGTTGTCATGGGTGATACTGTGATAAAAAGAGGCGCTAAGGTAACACACTGTATAGTTGCAGAGGGCGTTACAGTAGGCTGTGATGCAGTTATTGGAGAAAAGCCGGCGGAGGACGTGACAGGTGATGTTGCTACAATTGCACCGGGAGTTACAATTGGCGACAGAGCGGTTATAGGACCAAAGGCAATGGTATATAATGATGTTGAGGAGGGCCAGGAACAATGCTAAACATGAACAACGAAGAGGCTTTGGCCATTATTTTTGCAAACAGCTATGATGCCCTCATTCCTGAGATGGTATCCGAGAGACTTATGGCTTCCATTCCGTTTGCAGGTCGTTACAGACTCTGCGATTTCCTGATTTCGAGCATGGTGCATAGCGGAATAGACAATATATCTCTCATAGTTAAGAAGAATTATCACTCTCTGATGGATCACCTGGGCTCAGGTCAGGAGTTTGATCTAGCAAGAAAAAATGGTGGTATCAATATAGTTCCGCCTTATGCGCAGAAGCAGATTAAGGTGTATGAGGGCCGTGTTGAGGCAATCGAAAGCCTTAAGGGCTATCTGAGGAAGTGTACTCAGAAGTATGTTATCATGGCTGATGCCAACTATGTATTCAATTTTGATTTCAGGGAGCTGATTGAGGCACATAAGAACACAGGGGCTGATATCACTGCAATGTACCGCAAGCAGGAGGTACCGAAGGTATTCCTAAGACCAAACGGCAACAATGATGAGATGTACTATACATTTGATATAGATGATGGACGTATCAAAAAGATATATATCAATGCCATGGATATGGGCAAGGTAAACTTTGGCATGAATATCTATATCATGGAGAAGGAGAAGCTCATTAGAATAGTGGATGACGCTTTTGTACATGGTTATTCTTATTTTACAAGGGATCTGATGGCTGCAAACACTGATTCACTCAATATCCAGGCATATGAGTACACAGGCTATGCTTCACAGATTACAGATATGAAGAGCTATTTCGAGGAGAATATGAAGCTCCTTGATGAGGATAACAGGGAAGCATTGTTTAAGACTGGCAATTCTATCTATACAAAGATCAGGGATGATAACCCTACAAGATACATAAATGGCTCAAAAGCCAAGAATGTCATGGTTGCTGATGGCTGTGTCATCGAGGGTACCGTGGAAAACAGCATCCTATCAAGAGGCGTCAAGATAGGAAAGAATGCAAAGGTCAAGAACTGCATCCTGCTACAGGATACGGTAATTGAGGATGGCGCCAATCTGGAGTACGTGATCACAGACAAGAATGTTCGCGTATCAAGAAATAGATCACTTACGGGAAATGACTCATTCCAGGTTTACGTGGCAAAGGGACAGACCGTATAGCCGGTTAAGGAGGAACATGGACATGGCAGAGAATAGAAACACAATAAATATCAAATCAGATGAGTCTGGCGAGATCAAGGTAGCAGATGAGGTTGTAGCTATCATAGCAGGTCTTGCAGCCACTGAGGTTGAGGGAGTAAGCTCCATGGCAGGCAATATCACAAACGAGATTGTCAGCAGGCTCGGTATGAAGAATCTCTCAAAGGGAATTCAGATTGAGATAGCAGACAATGAGGTAATGGTTGATGTAGCACTCAATATTGCTTATGGATACAGCATCCCTGAGGTTTCTACAAAGGTACAGGAGAAGGTTAAGTCTGCAATTGAGACAATGACAGGGCTTTCTGTGGCTACTATCAATGTTCGTATAGCAAGTGTTGATATGGGAGAGAATTAAATAGTTCTTTTTAAATGATCACAAATGTAGTATAATTAAGGATGTCGTACAGACATCCTTAATTTATATAAAATATTATTCACGAGAGGAATTTAAATGACAAGAAGCAAGATAAGAGAAAACGTTTTTAAGATGCTTTTCAGGGTTGAGTTTCATGACAAGTCTGAGCTTGCAGAGCAGATGGAGCTTTTAAATGATGAGCTTACAAATCCTACAGACGAGGAAAGACAGTATATTGATGAAAAATGCAGTGCGATTATTGAGCATATGGCAGAGCTTGATGCACTCATCGATGAGAAGTCTACAGGCTGGAAGACCAATCGTATGGCAAAGGTTGATCTGGCAATTATCAGATTGGCAGTTTATGAGATAAAGTTTGAGGACGATATTCCTACAAAGGTTTCAATAAATGAGGCTGTTGAGCTTGCAAAGAAGTATGGTGCAGATGAGTCAGGTGCATTTGTAAACGGAGTGCTTGCAAAGTTTGCATAGCTTAAGAGGAACAGCGATATAGAGCATTGAACATGGCAAATAGAAATATATATTCGGTAGCGCAAGTAAATAGCTATATTAAAAATATGTTCGCTCAGGATTTTATGCTCAGACAGGTGAGTATAAAGGGAGAGGTGAGCAACTGCAAGTATCACACGAGCGGTCATATTTATTTCACAATAAAGGACGCGGGAGCAGCCATGAACGCTATTATGTTTGCGGGCAGCCGGGCGGCAGGACTTTCCTTCCACATGAAGGAGGGGGACCAGGTTATTGTGACAGGTTCCGTTGAGGTGTATGAGAAGACCGGCGCATATCAGCTTTATGCCAAAAAGATAGAGCTTGACGGAGAGGGCAATCTGTATCTCAAATTCGAGCAGCTAAAGCATGAGCTTGAGGAGATGGGCATGTTTGCCGCAGAGTACAAGCAGCCTATTCCGCAGTATGCCGGCCGTATTGGCGTGGTTACAGCACCGACAGGCGCGGCCGTGCAGGATATAAGGAATGTATCATCGCGCAGGAATCCATATGTACAGGTCATACTTTATCCGGCACTTGTGCAGGGAGAGGGTGCGGCTAATAGCATAGTGAAGGGCATACAGACATTGGATGCGATGAATCTTGATGTGATAATAGTCGGCAGAGGCGGAGGCTCCATAGAGGATTTATGGGCCTTTAATGAGGAGATTGTGGCGAGAGCCATATTTGACTGCCGCACGCCAATCATCTCGGCAGTAGGTCATGAGACAGACTGGACGATAGCGGATTTTGTGTCAGACAGGAGAGCACCAACACCTTCAGCGGCTGCAGAGCTTGCAGTCAGTGACTACAGACAGACGTTAGAGCGCCTTGACAATCTGCGCCGCAGGATGGACAGAAATCTGACAGGCCGGATTGATTTTTTCAGGGAAAAGCTGTCACATATTAAAACAAGACTTAATTTCCTTAGTCCACAGAATAAACTAAATGAGAATAAAAGGCGTCTGGCAGATATCGAGGATGCACTTGAAAGAATTATGAAGCAGAGGCTTTCGGATTGCAGACAGCGTCTGGCACTGCTTTCAGGTACACTGGATGCATATTCACCGGCCAAAAAGCTGGCACAGGGCTATGCGTATGTCGAGGTGGAAAAGAAGGGGGCACTGCACAGTGTATCCGATATCAATGCAGGCGATGACATAAATATATATCTGATAGACGGTCATGCAAGGGCCGTAGTTTCGGAGGTTATTAACGATGAACAAAGAAAATGAAAAAACACTGACACTCGAGGAGCGATTTGCACACTTAGAGCAGATAGTGGCGAGGATGGAGAATGCGGATGTATCCCTGGATGAGGCCTTTGAGCTCTACAAGAAGGGGCTTGATGAGGTAAAGAGTGCCAATGATATGGTACAGGGCATGGAAAAGGCCATGCTTGTGCTAAACAGCGACGGACAACTGGAGGAATTCTGATGAGCTTAAATGGGAATTTAAATAAGTCACAATTCATGGAAGAGCTGCAGCAAAAGGTAGAGCATATAAATAACGTGCTTGAGAAGTTTCTTCCCGCTGAGGAGGGACAGCAGAGGATTATTTTTGAGGCCATGAACTATAGTGTGAGAGCCGGTGGAAAGAGGCTTCGCCCTATGCTCATGGAAGAGACATACCATATGTTTGGCGGAAGCAGTGCAGTGATTGAGCCATTTATGGCGGCAATCGAGATGATACACACCTACTCACTGGTGCATGATGACCTGCCTGCCATGGACAATGATGAGTACAGGCGTGGAAAGAAGACCACACATGCTGTGTACGGTGAGGCTATGGGCATTCTTGCAGGTGATGCACTTTTAAACCTGGCATATGAGACCGCAGCAAAGGCTTTTGACATGGAAGTGATCGATGCGCGTGTGGCAAGGGCATTTACGGTGCTTGCAAAAAAGGCAGGCGTGTATGGTATGGTCGGAGGACAGGTGGTCGATGTGGAAAGCGAGAAATCCGATGACTGTCCTATCACAAGGGAAAAGCTTGACTTTATCTACAGGCTTAAAACAGGCGCACTTATAGAGAGCTCGATGATGATAGGCGCAATTCTGGCAGGGGCGTCGTCTGATGAGGTATCACGCGTGGAGCAGATAGCGGCAAAGCTGGGGCTTGCGTTTCAGATACAGGATGATGTGCTTGATGTCACAAGTACACTTGAGGTGCTTGGAAAGCCGGTAGGCAGTGACGAGAAAAATAATAAAGCGACATATGTCACATTTGAGGGATTGGATAAAGCAGTTTCTGATGTGGAGCGCATCTCCAAGGAGGCAGAGGAGCAGCTTGATGATTTGGGATACGACGATGCATTTCTTAAGGAGCTATTTGAATATTTGATCCATCGGGAGAAATAGGATGGTTTTAGAAAAGATACAAAAGGAAAATGATATAAAAAAACTGACACCTGAGGAGCTTGAGCTGTTAAAGGATGAAATCAGGCAGTTTCTTATAGAGAGCATATCGGTGACAGGAGGTCATCTGGCATCAAACCTCGGAGTTGTGGAGCTTACCATGGCGCTGCATCTGTGCTTTGATCTGCCGAAGGATAAGATAGTGTGGGATGTAGGGCATCAGTCGTACACACACAAGATACTCACCGGCAGAAAGGATGGATTTTCATCGCTCAGACAGTATGGAGGCATGAGCGGTTTCCCAAAGGCGGATGAGAGCGACTGTGACTGCTTTAATACAGGACACAGCTCCACATCTATCTCAGCGGGACTTGGGCTTGCGACAGCCAGACAGGTAACAGGAGAAGACTACCACGTGGTTTCTGTAATAGGAGACGGTGCGCTGACCGGAGGCATGGCATATGAGGCGCTCAACAACGCTTCAAGCGTGAAGGGCAATTTTATTATAGTGCTAAACGACAACAATATGTCGATTTCAGAGAACGTCGGGGGCATCAGCCAGTATCTTTCAGGCTTTCGCACAGCGGATGCATACAGGGATTTTAAGAATAATGTCATGAATTCCCTAAACCATATACCGATCTACGGAGAGCGTATGGTAAAGCACATCAGGAATACAAAGAGCAGCATAAAGCAGCTTTTTATTCCGGGTATGTTCTTTGAGGAGATGGGCATTATCTATTTGGGACCTGTGGATGGCAGTGATATAAAGGAAATGTGCCGTGTGTTTGATGAGGCAAAGCGTGTGGATGGTCCGGTGCTTGTGCATGTGCTCACGAAAAAGGGAGCAGGCTATGGCCCGGCTGAGCGTTATCCTTCCAGATTTCACGGTGCAGAGCCATTTGTCATAGAGACAGGACTTCCAAAGAATAAGCGCACGAAGGCCAATTACACAGATGTCTTCTCAACAGTCATGAAGAAGCTGGGCGAGAGAAATCCAAAGGTAGTTGCGATAACGGCTGCCATGGCAGATGGAACAGGGCTTCGCAGATTCCACCGCAATTTCCCGGATAGATTTTTTGATGTGGGAATAGCCGAGGCACATGCCACGACCTTTGCGGCAGGGCTTGCAAAAGCAGGACTTATCCCGGTATTTGCGGTGTACTCGTCATTTTTACAAAGGGCGTTTGACCAGATACTTCACGATGTGTGCATACAGAATCTGCATGTCATCTTTGCAATCGACAGGGCAGGGCTTGTAGGCAGTGACGGAGAGACACATCAGGGAATATTTGACATATCATATCTGTCGGTCATCCCGAATATGACAATCATGGCTCCGAAGAATAAGTGGGAGCTGTCTGATATGATGAAGTTTGCAGTGGCATATGACGGTCCGATTGCACTCAGGTATCCAAGAGGGGCAGCCTATGACGGCCTTAAGGAAATCAGACAGCCGATAGAGCTTGCAAAGAGTGAGCTGATCAGAAAAGGAAGCACGGTGGCTATCATGGCACTCGGCAGTATGGTAAAGACTGCCGTTGATGTAGTAAAGCTGCTTGAGGCAGAGGGAATCTCTGCTACACTTATCAATGCGCGTTTTGCAATGCCTTTTGATAAGGAAGCAATTAAGGAACTGCCGGCTGAACACAGTCTGCTTGTGACTATGGAGGAAAACGTGCAAAGCGGCGGTTTTGGTGAGCATGTGACGGAGTATGTCAAGACTAACGGCATAGCTCTTGAGGTGTTGACAGTTGCACTTCCTGACTGCTATGTGGAGCATGGCAATGTAGAGGTGCTCAAAAAGGAGCTGCATGTGGATGCCGAATCGGTGGCTAAGCGTATAATAGCAGCATTATAGATAGAGGTAACATACAGTATGAAAGAAAGATTAGACGTATTACTTGTAAATAGAGGCCTTGCACCATCACGGGAAAAAGCAAAGACCATGATTATGGAGGGCAATGTTTTTGTAAATAACAACCGTGAGGATAAGGCGGGAAGCACATTTCCTGATGACTGCAATATTGAGATTCATGGAAAGACACTGCAGTATGTGAGCCGTGGAGGGCTAAAGCTTGAAAAGGCTATGAAGCACTTTGATATCACGATGGATGGCAAGGTGTGCATGGATATAGGTGCTTCAACAGGCGGTTTTACAGACTGTATGCTTCAAAATGGTGCTAAAAAGGTGTATGCCGTGGATGTCGGATATGGCCAGTTTGCATGGAAGCTGCGTCAGGATGAGCGCGTGGTGTGCATGGAAAAGACCAATATCAGGTATGTGACGCCCAATGACATAGATGATGAGCTGGATTTTGCATCGGTTGATGTGTCATTCATATCACTTACCAAGGTGTTAGGTCCTGCAAGAGCACTGTTAAAGGACGGTGGCGAGATGGTTTGTCTTATCAAGCCACAGTTTGAGGCCGGCAGGGAAAAGGTAGGTAAAAAGGGCGTGGTCCGTGACAAGAGCGTGCATGAGGAGGTAGTGAACAATATCATATCCTTTGCACTTTCAAATGGATTTAGCGTGTTAGACCTTGAGTATTCGCCAATCAAGGGGCCTGAGGGCAATATAGAGTACCTCGTACATATCAAAAAGACAGATGATCCTATAAAGGAGGAATCAGTGGATATTCATAGTGTGGTCGAGGCCGCGCATGGAGAGCTGGACAGGAAATAGACTATGAAACATTTTGTTGTGATAGCAAATGCCTATAAGGACAGGGATTTTGCACTTACAAATAAAATAGTGGCATACATAGAGCAAAAGGGCGGCACGGCAAAGGGTCTTATGAGCAATGTCGAGGCTATATCCGATAACGAGTTTGAGCTTGAGGATATACCACAGGATACGCAGTGTATTCTTGTGCTCGGCGGAGATGGTACACTGATTCGTGCAGCTACAAGGGTGGAGACACTTGAGATTCCGCTTATGGGAGTGAATCTCGGCACACTCGGCTATCTGTGTGAGGTGGAGGAAGCTACGGTATTTGACGCTATTGATTCGCTCATGGCTGATAAATACATGACAGAGGACCGTATTATGCTCACAGGGCATAAAAGAGGCAGTGAGACCTCGAGAGTTGCATTAAATGATATAGTCATCCATAGAAAGGGCAATTTGCAGATATTAAGCCTCAATGTGTATGTAAACGGTGAGTTTTTAAACAATTACCATGCCGACGGCATCATTGTTGCGACTCCAACAGGCTCTACAGGCTACAGTATGTCGGCGGGAGGTCCGATTGTGGATCCGAAGGGTGATATGATACTGCTCACACCGAACAATGCTCACAATCTTACGTCAAAGAGCATTGTGCTTTCAGGCGATGATGAGATAGAGATAGAGATTCTAAGCCGCAGGGAGCAAAACGATGAGCTGGCGTGTGTCAGCTATGATGGCGACACCGCGGCAGAGCTGGCTGTGGGAGACCGTTTTGTTATTTCAAGGGCAGCCAATCATACAAAGATCTGCAAGCTCCACCAGAGAAGCTTTTTGGAGATACTCCGCAAAAAGATGGGAAATTATTCATAACACAGATAAGGATTGTTATAATGAATAGTTACAAATAATATTTATGAGGTGACAGGACATGAAAACAAACAGACAATCCAAGATAATTGAGATAATCCAAAAGAATGAGGTAGAGACGCAGGATGAGCTCTCTGCGCTTCTTGAAAAAGATGGTTTTCGCGTGACTCAGGCCACAGTATCCAGGGATATCAGGGAGCTTAAGCTCACGAAAATCCCTACCGCAAGCGGCAGACAGAAGTACGCCGTGATAACGGATGCACCTGAGAATCTCTCAAAGAAATACGAAAGAGTACTCAGAGAGGGCTTTTTGTCAATGGATATGGCACAGAATATCCTCGTTATAAAGACTGTATCGGGAATGGCAAGCGCTGTCTGTGCTGCAATAGATGCCATGAAGATGAGAGAAATCGTCGGTTCGATTGCAGGAGATGACACAATCATGTGTGCAATCCGGACTGTTGATGATACATATGCGGTGATGAAAAAAATCCGCAGAATTGTGGAATAATGTTACATGAATATCAGATTATAGCTGAACTGTAACAGAAAATAACATATATCGTCATGCCTGGGAGAGGAAGGAGAAAATATGTTACAAAATCTACATGTAAAGAATCTGGCACTCATAGATGAGTGTGAGGTTGAGTTTTCCGACGGACTAAATATACTGTCGGGAGAGACCGGAGCCGGAAAATCAATCATCATAGGCTCTATCAATCTGGCGCTTGGGGAAAAAGTGCAAAAGGAGATGCTAAGAGACAATGAAAAGCCTGCTTTTGTGGAACTTATTTTTTCAGTTGATGACCCAAAGATTATAGAGGCTTTAAGGGAGCTTGATGTGGAGGTCGAGGACGGATGCGTGATTTTAAGCCGTAAAATCACACAGTCGCGCGCAGTCGGCAGGGTAAACGGTGAGGCTGTGTCTGTTTCGCGAATGAAGGAAATAGCCTCATATCTCATAGACATCCATGGTCAGCATGAGCACCAGTCACTTTTATCAAAGAAAAAACACCTTGATATTCTTGATGAGTACGCAAAGCAGTCGCTTGGAGATAAAAAGCAGCAGCTTTCAGTCACATACAAAGCATATAGGGCGCTTAAGGATGAGTATGAAAAGTCAAATATCGACAATGAAGACAGAAGCCGTGAGCTGTCATTCCTTGAGTACGAGGTGAAGGAGATAGAAGAAGCTTCCCTTGTGCCGGGTGAGGATGAGGAGCTTGAGGCGCAGTTTAGGAAGTTTTCAAACGGAAAGAAAATCATGGAGGGCGTAAATGCTGCATATTCTGCCACAGGAGGCGAGATGGAGAGTGCCTCAGAGCTTATTGGCAGGGCGGTAAGAGAGCTGTCGCAGGTATCAGGCTATGATGAGGATGTGGAAGCTCTGGAGAGTCAGCTGTCGGAGATAGACAGTCTGCTTTCTGATTTTAATCACGAGATATCAGGATATATGTCACAGGCTGAGTTTGACGAGGAGACATTCTATGAGACACAAAAGCGTCTTGATGAGATAAATCATCTAAAGAGCAAATACGGCAATTCGATTGACGATATATTGATATCACTCAATGAAAAGAGGGAGCGTATCAGTGTCCTGAATGATTATGATTCTTATTTACAGAAATTAGAGCAGCAGCTTGCGAAAAAGGAAAAGGAGCTGGCACAGATATCGGATGAGGTATCAGAAATCAGACAAAGGAGTGCTGTAAAGCTTGTGTCAGAAATTAAATCAGCACTTAATGATTTGAATTTTCTTGCTGTACAGTTTGATATGCAGTTTGACAGATTGCCGGACTATACAGCAAACGGAATCGATGCGCCTGAGTTTCTAATCTCCACTAACCCGGGTGAGCCACTTAAGCCGCTTAGCAGGGTAGCATCAGGCGGAGAGTTGTCACGTATCATGCTCGGCATCAAGACAATCATGGCAGAAAATGACCACATCGAGTCACTTATCTTCGATGAGATTGATTCGGGAATCAGTGGACGTACAGCTCAGATGGTCTCTGAGAAGATGAATGAGCTTGGCCGCAACCATCAGATTATATGTATCACACATCTGCCACAGATAGCAGCTATGGCAGATGCACATTTCCTTATTGAAAAAGCAGTCGAGAACAAATCCACGGTTTCAAGGATTCGAAGGCTAAGTGACAATGACAGCGTTGCTGAGCTTGCCAGAATGCTCGGCGGTGCAAAAATCACGGATACCGTGATGGAGAGTGCACGCGAGATGAAAGAGCTTGCCATGGAGAAAAAAGCACTATCATAAATATTATGTGGAAGGTATCGAGGTCATCATTGGTGGCGGTATATGCCATGATGGAAAACACATAAACTGTCAAACTATATTCGGTTACGAATAAAATAAAAATGACAGACGCATACTAATCCAAATGGAGGTAATAGTATGCGGAAGTTTTTTGGAAAATTTGTGAGTGTCACGCTGGCTGCAGTAGTGATAGCTATGTTTGCACTAAGCAGTGATGATAAGTGGTGCAGCAGGGTAGATAAGGCATTTGATGAAAGTGCATTAGGAAGTTTTTTAAATGAATCAAAGGCCGGATATGGAAGATATGCGACAGGGCTTCCAGGACAGGCGGCCAGTGTATTGGCTGATTCAGGCGAGAATGGTGAAAATGGTGAAAACGGTGGAAACGGCGGAACCGAACAAGACATAGGACAGACAGCAGATACAGCATCAACTCACAGAGCTACTGACAGAGATTATGAAGAGACAGATAAAATAAGTGATGGAATAAGTGTTAAGGGTGTATATGCCTGTGGCAGGCTGACCGGTATATATGAGCAGACAGAGGGCGTGCTTGTAGTGAATACGACGGAGGTGACAGACGAGGATGGCAAAAAAGTCAATCCTGCAGATAAAAAGGTGCAGTGCGGTGATTATATCCTATCTGTCAATGGGCGTACTGTTGCAGACAAAGAGGAGCTTTCTGAAGCTGTGAATGATATCATGAAGCAGTATGATGAAAGGCATGAAGATGAAAGTAATGAAGATAAAAGTACCGTAAACATTAAATTTCTTCGAGGCGGTGAGAAAATGTCAGCGGATATCACACCTGTCAGGATGGATGATGGCAGATACTATATGGGAATATGGGTGAAGGACGATCTGGCAGGAATTGGTACTATCACTTATTATACAAAGGACGGCCGTTTTGGAGCGCTGGGGCATGGAATAGGAGACGGAACGCAAAGCGGCAATCTCTTGTATGCAAACAGTGGTGATTTGTACAGTATGAAGCTTACCAAAATCAAAAAGGGAAAATCCGGCGCGCCGGGCGAGATAGGCGGAGTGGTATATTTTGGCAAAAAAAGCCATATAGGCACACTTGACTGCAATAGTAATCTAGGAATTTACGGACAGCTTGACAGCGATGAATTGTCGGAATATGCCGCAGAGGATACGTATTATCCGGTTGCCGGCAAGGATGAGATACACACAGGCCGTGCACAGATGATATCGGAAATATCGGGAAAACTGGAAAAATATAATCTGGAAATAACAAATATAGACAAAAAAGCGACAGATACAAACAAGGGAATGGAGCTTAAGGTGACAGACGACAGGCTGATAGAGCTCTCCGGTGGCATAGTGCAGGGCACATCCGGAAGCCCTATCATACAGGATGGTAAAATAATAGGAGCAGTCACCCATGTGTTTGTCGATGATCCGACCGGAGGCTACGGCATCTGCATTGATGAGATGCTGTAATTACTGCTCCATCCTGCGAAGCTCCGGCAGCACTGTGCTAAGCATGGTTACAAAGCAGATGCTTCCGCCAATCACGTTTGATACAGGCTCTGCCATAAACACACCGTCGGTTCCCATACCAAAGGAGTATGGCAGAATATATGTCAGCGGTACAACGATGAACACCTTGCGAAGCAGGGAGAAAAATATAGCCCGCTTCTTTTTGTTCAGTGATTTAAAGGTGGTCTGTCCGATGTACTGCAGATCCATAAATATGAATGCCGCAAAGTAGATATTTAAAGCCTTCACCGCATCATCCATAAGGGTGGCATCGGAACTGAAAATAGCAATCAGGGCATGAGGAACAAGTATGATCACACTCCACATGACAGCTGTATATAGAAGCACGAGCAGTCCCATAGTGAAAATGGATTTTCTCACCCGGGCCGGCCTTTTGGCGCCATAGTTGTAGCTTAAAACAGGAGATGAACCCTCCACTATTGCATAAATTGGAGTCTCGACCATCTGCCTGATGCTTGATACGATGGTCATTACCGATATGTACAAATCGCCACCGGTCACTGAAAGCACATTGTTGCAGCATATAGATACCAGGCTGTTTGTGAGCTGCATGACACAGCCGGAGGTTCCAAGGCTTATGATGTCCTTTGCATAGCGCATATTTTCACTGAATTCAGAGAGTGTCATAAGGCACACCTTAAGCTCAGCCTTTTTCCTAAGAAAGTGAAGCACATAGAGAGCAGACAGTATTTGTGAGATGACCGTAGCAATAGCTGCTCCTTTGATGCCAAAATTAAATCCAAATATAAAAAGCGGATCTAAAACCAGATTGGCAACGGCTCCGATTGCCACAGACAGCATGCCGGTAGTGGAGTAGCCCTGAGCGTTGATAAAGGGATTCATGCCGGTTGAAATCATGGATGGGAGTGTTCCTATCAAATAAATGAGCAGGTATGGCAGAGCGTATTTGAGAGCATTTTCAGATGCGCCAAACACGATTAAAAGAGGCTTTGCAAAAATCATGCACAAAGCTGTAAAAACGACTGCGAATGTGCAGACCATTGTAAAGCTCGTATTCATTATAGTATTGGCGGCTCTGTCATCACTCATGCCTCTTTTTATTGAAAAAAGCGGAGCACCACCGCTTCCAAAGAGATTGGAGAAAGCGATTGTCAGCATTATAATAGGAAAGCAAAGCCCTACAGCACCGAGTGCAGTGGTTCCCATATCCGGTATGCGGGCAATGTATATGCGGTCTACTATATTGTACAACAGGCTTAGAATCTGGGCTGCCAGCATGGGCAGAGCAGCCTGCAATATATTTTTCTTTATTGAATCATTATCAAAATCTATTTTTTTCATTGTGAAACCTCTTTCGGATTTGCTTTGTTCATTATATCACCACATTAAAAAAAATCAAAGACTCAGCAAGTTTTGATATAGATTTTATTTATGACAAACTAAAAGAAAAATATATTTTACAATGACAAAAAATTACAGTAATATATGGACTATGACATTAAAACTTATCAAATAATCATATATACCGGAGGATAACATGAAGATTACACAGATACATACAAACAAACCACAGTCACTTTCTTTCGAGATTTTTCCACCAAAGAAGGAGGAAGACTTCAAAAATATAGATGAGATGCTTGAGATACTCTGTGATTGTCATCCTGAGTACATCAGCGTGACATTTGGCGCAGGCGGCAGCTCAAACAATAACAAGACTATTGAGATTGCGAAGAAAATCAAGAATCAGTACCATGTGGAGCCGGTCGTACACCTTACATGTCTGTGCTATAACAAGGCAGAGATAGATGAGTTTACCAGACAGCTTTCATATGAGGGCATTGAGAATATCCTGGCTTTAAGAGGAGATAGAAATCCGAACGTGCCTGCAAAGGAGGATTTTCTCCATGCAAGCGACCTTATTAAGTACATAAAGGACACCACAGGTGATCAGTTCTGTATCGCAGGTGCGTGCTACCCGGACATTCATCCGGAGGCAGCTGATAAGGTAGATGATATTAAGAATCTTAAGAAAAAGGTTGATGCAGGAGCAGAGCTTCTTTTATCGCAGCTCTTCTTTGACAATGATACCTTCTTCAATTTTGCTGAGGACTGCAGGCTTGCAGGCATCAATGTGCCTGTTATCCCGGGCATCATGCCTTGTATCAATGCGGCTCAGATTCAGAGAATGGTCACAATGTGCGGTGCTAAGTTCCCGGAGAAATTCCAGAAGATTGTGCACAGATACGGAGACAACAAGGCGGCACTTTTTGATGCCGGAATGTCTTACTGCGAGAGTCAGATAATTGAGCTTTTAGCTAATGATGTGGAGGGAATTCATCTTTACACTATGAACAATGTGAGAGTTGCAAAGCGTTTAACAGAGGGAATCAAGAACCTTATTTAGGACAATAGTACGGAACGTAGGCCCTAGGTACCACTGGCGCACACGTATTCCCGCCGTCGCTACGCTACCAAACTGCAAATTCGAATAAAAAATATCAACCGTTGCAAAAAGTACTCTAGATGATTATAATAGGTATATTAGATTTGTAAATGGAAACAATGTCCATATTAAATCGAAATTAAATTATATAATATATTAAGGAGACAATAGAAAATGAAAGAAAAATCAAGAAGCACTTTTTCCGGCAACATTGGGTTCGTTCTTGCGGCAGCCGGCAGTGCGGTAGGACTTGGAAATATATGGAGGTTTCCGTATCTGGCAGCAAAGGACGGAGGAGGACTTTTTCTGCTGGTGTATCTGATACTTGTTCTGACCTTTGGCTTTGCATTGCTTACCACTGAGATTGCAATAGGACGTAAGACCGGACAGGGACCGCTCACCGCGTATGGTCTTATCAATCCAAAGGGTAAGTTTATCGGTGTACTTGCGTGTATAGTACCGGCTATTATTCTGCCTTACTACTGTACTATAGGTGGATGGGTTTTAAAATACTTTACACTTTTCATTACAGGAAGCGGTAAAAATGCAGTTGCGGATGGATATTTCACAGGCTTTATTACAGGCCAGTGGGCACCAATCATATTTGGAGTGGTTTATCTGCTTATAACAGCAGCAGTTGTCATTGGCGGAGTCAATAAAGGTATCGAGCGCTTCAGCAAGGTGCTCATGCCTATCCTTGTTGTGCTTATTTTTGCAATCGGTATTTTCTCACTGACGCTCAATTATAAGGATGCATCAGGTGCAGCAAGAAGTGGTCTTGAGGGTCTTAAGATATATGTGGTTCCTGACTTCAAGGGGCTTACAATGCAAAAGCTTGTCACAGTATTTGTTGATGCGCTCGGTCAGCTGTTCTACTCAATCAGTGTGGCTATGGGAATCATGGTTGCATATGGTTCGTATGTCAAGAAGGAATCAAAGCTCATGGGCTCAATCAACCAGATCGAGATTTTTGATACACTTGTTGCATTCCTTGCAGGTCTTATGATTATTCCGGCAGTATATGTATTTATGGGCAGAGACGGCATGTCAGCAGGACCGGGGCTTATGTTTATATCACTGCCAAAGGTATTTAATGAAATGGGAATAGCAGGAGATATCGTTGGACTGATATTCTTCATGATAGTTGCATTCGCAGCAGTCACATCGTCTGTATCAATTATGGAGGCTATTGTATCGAGTCTTATAGACAGATTTCACTGGAGCCGCAGAAAAAGCGCAATTTTAGTCACGGTATACGGTCTGATTGCAGAGATAATAGTCTGCCTTGGCTACAATAAGCTCTATATGGAGGTTAAGCTTCCAAACGGCACAGTCGGACAGATACTTGATATCATGGATTATGTAAGCAACAATGTGCTTATGCCAATCGTGGCACTTGCCACATGTATCCTCGTTGGCTGGATAGTAAGTCCAAAGGTAATAATAGATGAGGTGACACGCGGAGGTAGCAAATTCACCAGAAAAGGACTTTATATAATCATGGTTAAATTTATTGCACCGGCATTCCTGCTTATACTGTTGCTGCAGGCACTCGGAATCATTACTTTTTAGAATTGAATTAAATTTATTGTATATTTTATATAAATACTCCTGAAAATGCTGTAATTAAAGACCAAGTAAAATTATTTAACATCTCTCCAGATGCTGGTAATGTCAAACTTACAGCAACATTATATGATAAGGAAACTGGCGAACAAATCCTTGATGCCGATGATTGAAGCTCTTGGTATCAAAAGAAAAAATTTTGATGACAAAGCACTGCCTCTATGCTACAATCAACTCAAAGCATTATATTTCTGTAAGCGGCACCACATGACAGTTTTTTTACAGGTGCACACCACTTTGAAGAGGGCAGACCACTTCGCATTATTCTACAAAGGACATGGAAGTTTTCGATGCTTTAATTACCAATCAACAGCAGGAAAATTGAAATGCCATATGTAGACAGAATGCAGAAAATATAGTAAGAAATAGATAAATGCAGTCAAAAAAGGCAGATGAAATGTATACAGAGTGTAAACATAAAGAAGGACAGCACATGTATACTTCATAAATTGTACCATTGTACGCTCATTGGCATCAAATTTTCCTGCTCACACAAGAGAACAGGAGGAGAAGGATTGAGCGCAAAGGACTCAATGGCAAAGGAATACTTTGCAGACAATGCCAGATTTGCGGATCTGTGCAACAATATACTGTATGGAGGAAGAGAGGTCATACTGCCGGAAAACCTTAAGGAAAGGGACACCACGGAGGTACTGACCGCACTTGGACTTGACAAAAAGACCATAGCGATGCAGAAGCTGAGGGATATCTTCAAAAATGCCAGCATCAAATATACCGGCAAATCATATGTCGTACTGATAGGAGTAGAAAATCAGTCGGATATACACTATGCCATACCTATAAAAAACATGTTTTATGATGTGATGGCATACGGCAATCAGGTAAAGGAAACAGCCAAAAAGCACCGCAGGGAAAAGGATACTACAACATCAGATGAATTTCTCTCGGGATTTACGAAAGAGGATAAGCTGATTCCTGTAATTACGATTACAGTATATCTCGGAACAAAAGAATGGGATGGTCCAAGGAAGCTGTCAGATATGTTTGGCGATGTGGATGAGGAGCTTCGGCCATTCATACCGGATTACAGGATTAATCTGCTGGCACCGAGGGAGATAACAGATTTTACAGGATTCAGGACATCCATCAGGCAGCTTTTCGAGGTACTGAAGAATGCGTATGATAAGGAAAAAATGCAGGAAGTGCTGCAGAATGACGAGAAGTTTAGCAGGGTGGACAGAGAGACAGTCGAGGCAATCAACCTGTTTGCAGGAACGGATATAGACATAGATGAGAAAGACGAGGTGATTGATATGTGTAAGGCGTGGGAAGAACAGAAAAATGAAGGCAGAGAGTTAGGCAGAGAAGAAGGTCGAGAAGAAGGCAGAGAGTTAGGCAGAGAAGAAGGCAGAATTCGTCAGGCAAAAGTAACTGCTTTAAAACTTCAGAAAAAAGGTCACTCAATAGAAGATATAGCTGAATGTGTGGATTTTGATGAGGAAACTGTAAAAAAATGGCTTGTGAGCTAATATTGTAGTGAAATGTAAATTATAGGAAGCAATCTTTGGGCGAGAACTCGGAGGCTGCTTCCTCTTTTATTGAGATAATTGCAGGCATTGGCAGTAGGACGGGGATTTAGCCCATGAGCTTGTATGGTCTCTGTTTTTTTACTGTTTCTTTATATTTTTTTTATTGAATTATCCGCACTTATTGATAAAATAGATAGTATGCGCACGATTGCGGATATTTTTGCATTCGTGCATGGGGATAAATTAACCGGAAAGAAAGGAAACGTTTATGAGTAAAATTTTCAAAAATCTGATTCCATACTGGCGATGGATCATATTAATATTTGTTTTTCTCATTGCTCAGGCATACTGTGACCTGGCTTTGCCTGCGTACACATCTGATATCATCGATGTGGGTATCCAGGATCATGGCATTGAGCATATCCTGCCAAAGGAGATTACCTCGGAGGATTATCAGATGGCACAGACATTTATGCTGTCCGATGAGAAAGAAAAGTTTACGGAATGCTACGATACAACAGATACCGAGAACACAAGTGACGGCGATAGTGTGACAAAATACAAGCTGACCGCTGATTCTGACACACTTGATGAGCTGGATGAGGAGCTTTTGGTTCCTCTTGTCATGGCATATCAGGCTTTTTTGTCGGGGGAGCAGATGGATGTGGATGCATCAGCTATCCCGCAGGGAGTAGCGCTCGATGATAACATGATAAAGCAGATAAGAAGCAAGGTGCAGGACAAAATCGATGCGGTGGGTTCATCTACTTTAAAGTCCATGGGTGTAACTTTTGCGACAAAGTGTGATGAGAATGCAGGAATCGACGTGGATGCCAATCAGGTTGCTTATCTGTGGAAGGCAGGCGCCAAGATGGCAGCCTTTGCAGCTATTATGCTTATAGCAGCATGTGTTGTAGGTTTTGCGGCTTCAAAGGTCGGTGCCGCTGTCGGCAGGGATTTGAGGGAGAAGACCTTTTCAAAGGTTGTAGGTTTTTCAAATGCCGAGATTAACAAATTCTCTACGGCATCACTTATTACGAGAAGCACGAACGATATACAGCAGATTCAGATGGTTACTACTATGATGCTTCGTATGGTGCTTTACGCGCCAATCGTTGGTATCGGTGGTATCATCAAGGTGGCACAGACCAAATCCGGCATGGAGTGGGTGATTGCCATTGCGGTTGCTGCCATCATGGTTTTTATTTTCACACTGGTTGGCATTGCGATGCCTAAGTTCAAGATTATGCAGAGTCTTGTAGACAAGGTAAACCTTGTTTCTCGTGAGATTCTTACAGGTCTTTCCGTTATCAGGGCTTTCGGCCGTGAGAAGGAGGAGGAAAAGCGATTTGATGAGGCTAACCGTGAGCTTACACGAACACAGCTGTTTACAAACCGTGTCATGACCTTTATGATGCCGGGTATGTCCATGATCATGTACTGCATCACACTTGGTATCGTGTGGGTTGCAGCAGGCAGAATAGACAAGGGTTCTATGCAGGTAGGTACCATGACTGCGTTTATTACATATGCCATGATGATTGTTATGTCATTCCTTATGCTCTCAGCCATGTCCATCATGCTTCCGAGAGCAGGTGTTGCGGCAGAGCGTATTGATGAGGTTATAAGGACAAACAGCACTGTAAATGATCCAAAAGAGCCTGTTACTGAGGCTGATCACAGGGGTGTTATCCGTTTCAACCATGTGGATTTCAGATATCCGGGAGCAAAGGAGGATGTGCTTTCAGACATTGATTTTGTGACGGAGCCGGGCAAAATCACAGCTATCATCGGAAGTACCGGCTGTGGAAAGTCTACACTTGTAAACCTGATTCCGCGTTTTTATGACGTGACGGGAGGCTCAATAGAGCTTGATGGACACGATATCAGAGACTACACACTAAGCGAGCTTCGCGAGTCAATAGGCTTTGTTCCGCAGAAGGGTATTCTTTTCTCGGGAACCATCGCCTCAAACTTGCGCTTTGGTAAAGCAGACGCGAGTGATGAGCAGATAAAAAAGGCTGCGGATATCGCACAGGCTTCTGAGTTTATCGAGACAAAGAATGACAGGTATGAAAGCTCAATCGCACAGGGCGGCTCAAACGTGTCAGGAGGTCAGAAGCAGAGGCTTGCCATAGCAAGAGCTATCGCAAAGGATCCTCATATCTATGTGTTTGATGACAGCTTTTCAGCACTCGATATGAAGACTGACGCGCGTCTGCGTGCAGCCTTAGCTGAGGTTACAGAGAATGCTTCCGTCATTATCGTGGCACAGCGTATCAGCACGATTATTCATGCTGACCAGATTCTCGTGCTCGATGACGGTAAAATCGTAGGAAAAGGCACCCACGAGGAGCTTCTTAAAAATTGTGATGTATATATGCAGATTGCACAGTCACAGCTTTCAGCCAAGGAACTTGGACTTGATGATAAGGCGGCAGAAACTGCAACTGATAAAGCAACAAAAACAGCAACAGATATTTCGGCTGTATCAGGCTTAGATAATGAAAAGGAGGGCATGTAAGATGAGTGAGAATAATAACGAACAGTTTAAGATGCCTCCTAAGAGGCCAAGAGGGCCAATGGGACATGGCCCCGGAATGGTCACAGAAAAGGCCAAGGATTTCAAGGGCTCTACAAAGAAGCTCATAAAGTATCTCGGCAGATACTGGGCTGCCATCATTGCAGTTATGATATTTGCAGCAGTTTCGACTGTCTTCTCCGTTGCAGGACCGAAGATCATGGGTAAAGCCACCACTGCGCTTGCCGAGGGACTCATGAACAAGATTGCAGGAACAGGCGGCATAGATTTTGATTATATTGCAAAGGTTCTTTTGTTTACGCTGGCTTTATATGTGGTGAGTGCCATCTTTATGTTCGCCCAGGGACTTATCATGACAGGCATCACGCAGAAGACCTGCTACAGGATGCGTAAGGACATCACGAGCAAAATCAACCGTATGCCGATGAAGTATTTCGAGTCAAGGACATATGGTGAAGTACTTTCGCGTATCACAAACGATGTGGACACACTCGGACAGAGCTTGAACCAGAGTATCACACAGATTATTACATCTGTTGCCACTTTGGTCGGTACACTGGTCATGATGCTGTCTATTTCACCTCTCATGACGCTGATTTCACTCGTTATCCTGCCTGTTTCGATGATACTTATTTCGTTTGTCATAAAGCATTCACAGAAATACTTCAGACAGCAGCAGGAGTATCTGGGACATATCAACGGACAGGTCGAGGAGGTGTACGGAGGTCACCTTGTCATAAAGGCATACAATAAAGAGGCTGAGACTGTAAAGACCTTTAAGGAGGCCAACAATGTGCTCTACAAATCCGCATGGAAATCACAGTTCCTCTCAGGACTTATGATGCCTATCATGCAGTTTGTAGGAAACTTAGGATACGCGGGAGTTGCCATCTCAGGAGGTATACTTGCCATAAAGAATGTCATCACAATCGGTGATATCCAGGCCTTTATACAGTATGTGAAGAATTTCACACAGCCTATCCAGCAGATAGCACAGGTGGCAAACCAGCTTCAGTCGATGGCGGCTGCATCTGAGCGTGTATTTGAGTTCCTCGATGAGGAGGAAGAGGATATAACAGTGGAAAATCCTGTAAAGCCGGACCATATCGAGGGAAGTGTAGAGTTTTCGCATGTACACTTTGGTTATAATCCTGACCAGATCATCATCAATGATTTTTCTGCAAAGGTAAAGCCGGGACAGCAGGTTGCTATCGTTGGACCGACAGGAGCGGGAAAGACTACCATGGTCAAGCTTCTTATGAGATTTTATGATGTAAGCTCAGGCGCCATTCTTGTAGACGGACATGATATCAGGGATTACAACAGAGCCGATCTGCGAGATGCATTCGGCATGGTATTGCAGGACACATGGCTCTTTAAGGGCACCATTATGGAAAATATCCGCTACGGCCGTCTGGATGCCACAGATGAGGAGGTCATCGCGGCAGCAAAGGCAGCACATGCCCATCACTTTATCCAGACACTGCCGGGTGGCTACGATATGGAGCTCAATGAGGATGCTTCCAATGTGTCACAGGGACAAAAGCAGCTTTTGACAATAGCAAGAGCTATCCTTGCAGACAATCCAATCCTTATCCTTGATGAGGCCACATCCTCTGTAGATACACGTACAGAAATCCGTATCCAGAAGGCACTTGACAATCTGATGAGGGGCAGAACAAGCTTTGTCATCGCCCACAGGCTGTCTACTATCAAGAATGCAGATATGATTCTTGTCATGAAGGACGGAGACATTATCGAGCAGGGTACACACGATGAGCTTCTTGCAAAGAACGGATTTTATGCAGAGCTGTATAACTCTCAGTTTGAAGAATAGAGAAAGCACGGGTATCGTGCAGTTTTGCGAATATGCGTGGGGCTGAATGGTTACATAAAATTTAAAAAAAATACGCTCTCGACAAAATTCGACAAAATGTGTTATCATAAAAGCATAAAATTTGTTTTGACATGACAGTAATTGGCGGCATAGGAGAGTTTGATGAGCACTTTAAATGTCGCAGTAGCAGACGAAAAGAAAAACATGCAAAGTTTATTAAAGGGCATGGAGTTTTTAGGAACAGCAAAGAGTAGTGATGAAGCATACAGCATGATAAACGCTAATGCAGGCTCTGATGTGGTACTTGTGTATGTAAAGAGAGCGTCCGGTGACACGGAGCCGCTTGACGATACATATATGCAGAAAAAATCCCTTGAGACACAGGTTACGGATATCATTCATGAGATAGGAGTTCCGGCTCATATAAAGGGGTATCAGTATCTTAGGACTGCGATAGTGATGTGCGTGGAGGATATGGAGATGCTTAGCTCTATCACAAAGCTTTTGTACCCCACTATTGCAAAGAAGTACAAGACTACCTCAAGCAGGGTGGAGAGAGCCATAAGACATGCCATCGAGGTGGCATGGAGCAGAGGCAGGATGGATACGATAGACTCCATGTTTGGATACACTGTAAACTATGGCAAGGGCAAGCCGACTAATTCGGAGTTTATTGCCCTGATAACAGATAAAATACGTCTTGGAATGTAAAAATCGTCATTATAGACAAATAAAACCACATTTTGATAAATTTACTAGGCAAAATGTACTCCCGCGTGATATAATATAGTATACATTCTATTGGTTTCAGGATGTATACTATATTTTTTATCAGATTAATCGTTGTTTAAATAACTGTAATCTGGGGGAGGTTTCAGCATGGACAAAATTAAAATATTAATGGCCGCATCAGAGGCAATACCTTATATGAAGACAGGTGGACTTGCTGACGTAGTGGGATCTTTACCAAAATATTTTGACAAGGACAGATATGACGTGAGAGTTATACTTCCGAAGTACAAATGTATGGATGATAAATTACTGCCACAGCTTAAGTTTGTCTGTCATTTTTATGTCAATCTCAACTGGCGCAGGCAGTATGTGGGGATTTTTACATCGCAGTATGATGGTGTGACATATTATTTTGTGGACAATGAGTTTTACTTTGCAGGAGATAAGCCATACAACAATATATACGAGGATGTGGAGAAGTTTGCTTTCTTTTCAAAGGCGGTGCTTGAGGCTTTGCCGGTTATAGATTTTGCCCCGGATGTGATACATTGTAATGACTGGCAGACAGGACTCTTGCCGGTTTTTCTAAAGACAGTGTACGGCTCAGACAATTTCTATGCCGGTATCAAGACAGTCTTTACCATTCACAATATGAAGTTTCAAGGGCGTTGGAAGATTAAAGAGGTGGCTGATGTTACAGGACTTCCGGAGCATATTTTTAATTCAGGGGAGCTGGAGTTCTATGGTGAGGCTAATTATTTAAAGGGCGGCATAGTATATGCAGATGAGATTACGACTGTCAGTCCGACATATGCAGATGAAATCTGTACACCTGAGGGCGGAGAGGGCCTGGATGGCCTGATGCTTGAGCGGCGCAGGCATTTGAGAGGCATTGTAAACGGTATAGATTATGATGTCTTTAATCCTATGAAGGATACATATCTGGATAAGCATTTTTCTGTAAGGGAATTGAGTGGAAAGGTCGTTAATAAGCGTCAGCTGCAGGAGAAGTATGGTCTGGCTGTGGATAATGATGTCATGCTGATTGGAATAGTTTCGCGTCTGACAAATCAGAAGGGCTTTGATCTGGTGGCATATGTGATGGAGGAGATGCTTTCCACCATGAATGTACAGTTTATAGTGCAGGGTACAGGAGAGCAGCAGTACGAGGAGATGTTTAATTATTTCCATGGAAGGTATCCGCAGAAGCTTGGAGTATATATCGGCTACTCGGAGGAAAATGCACATGAGATATATGCAGGCTGTGACGCATTTCTCATGCCGTCTCTTTTTGAGCCGTGCGGCTTGAGCCAGCTCATGTCTATGCGATATGGTACGCTGCCTATAGTCAGGGAGACTGGTGGTCTTAAGGACACTGTAGTGCCGTACAATGAGTACGAGAATACGGGCGATGGCTTTTCCTTTGCTAATTATAATGCGCATGATATGCTGCATGTTATCAAATATGCTCTTGATGTGTTTGAAAACCATAAGGACAGATGGCAGGAGATGATGCAGCGCGCCATGAGGCATGATTTCTCATGGAAGGCATCTGCGAAAGAGTATGAGAAGCTTTACGACATGCTGCTTGGCAACTAGTACATCATTCTGAAAATAACAGGCCAATAATTTTCATGAATTTCCAACTATGTTCTTAGAAAGTAAAATACCGGATACATATCTATGATATGATATCCGGTATTTTGTGTTATCGGGTTATATGATCATCAGTAGACAGTGTCTGTTTTACTATCGTATATGTAGTACCTCTCGCCGAGTACTTCCTCGTCGCGTACCTCTGTAGAGTTTACTTCACAGATGAATTCGCTTAGGTTGCAGACATCTATATCGCTATCCAGCGGCATTACCAGAAATTCATGGATACTGCTTGGTATGAGCAGCATATTGCCGCCGAGCTTTTTTGCCAGCGAGCTTAGCACACCCGGGTAGAGTATGGCGGATGCACCGTTTGTCTGCCTGCTGTTTGTAAGGATATACATAGGCAGGCTGTCAAAATCACAGACTGCGCGCATCTGATTGGCATAGCCCGGACATTTTTTTGCAAGAAACTCTGCCATGTTGATTATTGAGCATGGAAGTATCTTTGGGGTATTTTGCATTGAGGCGCGGATTAGTGTTTCTGTATCTATGCCCCAGCGTGACAGAAGGGCATCTGTGACTGTAATGGTGCCAAATTCAGGCAGTTGCGCTCCTACATATACTTCAAATATGATGGCAAAATCCAGATATTTGATATAGGGCATGTCCTTTAGCTGCTTTTGGTTTTTGTCGTAGCTTATGAGCTGGAAAATTATTTTCTCTTTTACCTTGGAAAAATCATCACAGAAGCTTATGTCAAAATCTTCAGTTGGCTTGAAATCATTGTAGGTGGATAAAATTGCATCGAGAATAGAATCAATGGATACACCATCAAGATACCAATGGTAGTAAGGATTGAGATAAATAGTCGGTGCTATATTGAATTTGGGATTGATAATCACCAATCCGTCGTAGATCATCCCGTTGTTCTTTTTGACAGGATGGATGGTAAGCTTGAAATCATTGTCAAGTCTTGCGGTTATTTCTGTTTCTATAGTATGTAAAAACTCCGTGTATTTCATGAATCTCCTTGCGGAGCATAAAAATATCGGATCTCGTGGAAAAGTAAAACCCACGAAGCAGGGCGCTTCGTGGGTTTTACTCTATCATTGTTTATTGAAGTTTGCAATATGTATTTTTGTACAATTTTTAGACTTCATTTTTGTGATATCATACAAAATATAGCTGCGTAATCTATTTTTAATCCGATTTGAGCCTCTGCCACAGTGTGTTGTACAAGGTGGCATCCTCGTCATTCAATGCTCTGTATACTTCACAGTTTTTGAGCATATCGGAAGGAGGATTAATCGCCTCATTTTCCTTCGTTTCTGCATCCTGGTTTTCGATGACAGACTGGATAGGTGATGCATAGTATACATATTCAAAGTTGAGCTGTGCAGGCTCATCACCGCAGATATAGTTCAAAAATTCCTGCGCACCCTCTTTATTCTTGCATGTCTTTGGAATAAACCATGAGTCAATCCAGAGGTTTGAGCCCTCTTTTGGTACGATATAGTCCAGGTTGTCATTTTCAGCCATGGCGGCAGCTGCCTCACCGGAATAGCACACTGCGATTGCCGCATTTTCAGCAACCATCTCATCACAGGTTTCATCCACGTAGTAGGCGAGCACATCACTGCTTTGTTTGTTCAGTATATCAAATGCTTCATCGAGCTTTGCTGTGTCTGTCTCGTTTATCGAGTAGCCAAGTGTGCGAAGGGCGGGAGTAAAGGCATCACGGACAGAATTAATCATAATCATGTTGTCCTTGTATTTGCCGTTCCACAGGCAGTCCCAGGTATTTAGGTCTGATGCATCAGCCATCTTTTTATTGTATAGTATGCCGAGTGTGCCGTAGAAATAAGGCACAGTATACTCATGTGTCGGGTCAAAGGATGCGGACATGTCGATTATATCCTGATTTACATTTTGATAGTTTGGCATTGAGCTGTAGTCTATCTTGTTGACCTCACCCTCACTTATGAGCTTCTCGATGATGTAGTCAGAGGTGCAGATGACATCGTAATCGATGGCACCGGACTTGTACTTTGTGTACATCTCCTCAGGCTCCTCGTATTCCTCGTATTTAATGGTGATTCCGGTTTCCTGCTCGAAGCTGTCGATTACGGATTCATCGATGTATTTACCGTAGTTTAGCACTGTTATGGAATTGTCATTGTTCGTGCCTCCGGCGCTTATGGTAAATACCGAAAAGCAGCCGATTACGAGTACTGCAACAATTGCGATGCTCACACTACGCTTTACGATGCGCAGCTTTTTAGCCCTTGCAGGCTTCTTTGATGAGCTGACAGGTATCTGGTTTGAGTTGATGTTTACCACAACCAAAAGCAGCAGCACTGTGAAGAAAAGTATGGTTGACAGAGCATACAGCTCCGGCTTTACACCCTTTTTTAGCTCTGTGTAGAGCATGGTTGAGAGTGTGTTTACTCCGGCACCCTTCGTAAAGTAGGTGATGGAGAAGTCATCGAGTGACATTGTGACCGCCATCATAAAGCCGGAGAACACTCCGGGGCTTATTTCAGGCCAGGTGACCTTGAAAAATGCATATAGAGGTGATGCGCCCAGGTCAAGTGCGGCCTCATAGGTGTATTTGTTGGTCTGCTTGAGCTTTGGAAGCACATTGAGTATCACATAAGGGATATTGAACGTGATGTGTGCGATAAGCACTGTCACAAAGCCCAGATTCATGAATTTTACAAACAAAAGCATCATTGAGATACCGGTCACGATATCTGCATTGAGCATCGGGATGTTTGTAGCGCCCAGATAGATTGTCTGGTTACGTTTCTTCATGGCGCTTATACCCATGGCTGCGAGAGTTCCTATTATTGTAGAAATCACAGCTGCAAGCAGCGTAATCTGCAGTGTTGTAGAAAATGCCGACATAATCCGCTCACTCTGAAAGCACTTTATGTACCAGTCGAGCGTGAAGCCTCCCCATTTAACCTTGGATTTGGAGTTGTTGAAGGAGAGTACTATTAATACAACGATAGGTAGATACAGAAACAAAAAAATCAGTCCCATATATACCCTTGATGCTATTTTTTTTACCATAATGCGCTCTGGTCTCCTTCCTTATCAAACAGATTGACGAGTGCCATGCTGATTAATACGAATACCATGAGCACGAGTGAGAGACCGCTTCCTGCGCCCCACTGCGAGCCATGGACGAAATCCTGTTCTATGATATTTCCGATGAGCAGGACCTTGCCGCCACCGAGTATCTGTGAGATGGCAAAGGATGTGAGTGATGGCACGAAAACCATTACGATTCCGCTTATGACACCGGAAACTGTAAGTGGCAGTATAATCTTGAAAAGTATTGTGACTTTGTTTGCACCGAGGTCAAGAGCCGCCTCAATCCAGTCGTTTTTGATTCTGGTCATGGAGTTGTATATAGGCAGCAGCATGAATGGCAGAAAGTCATAGACCATGCCAAGCACGACTGCTCCGGAGGTATTCATGATGTTGAAGCCCGGCAGTCCGAGAGTGGTGAGTATCGAGTTGATAACACCGTTTTTGGACAAAAGCTGCTTCCATGCGAGTATTCGAAGCATAAAGTTCATCCACATAGGAAGCATGAAAACAAATACTACAAAGCTTTGGTTTTTAATCTTTAAGCCGTTTAAAATCATCGCAAGCGGATAGGACAGCACCAGGCATATTATGGTGCATATGATTCCAAGCCGTAGGGATAAAAGCAGTGCCTTGATATTGGTGTGCTGTGCTATTGCAGCCACATATTCAAATGTGAAGCCTCCGTCAGAGCCTTTAAATGCATAGTACATAATCATGAAAAGCGGAAGTATGATAAATCCGATAATCCATATGAGGTACGGTCCTGCGAGCAGCTGTTTCTTTATTTTAGACATCTATCTCCACCGCCTTTTCATCTGAGGACTCAGGCTTGTGCATTACCTGGATATTAAATGGAATCACCCTGATACCCACATGACTGCCGACCTCTACATATTTGGTGGTGTGCACCATCCAGTCGTAGCCGTTAGCCTTTACCTCAAGCTCATAGTGCACTCCCTTGAAGATATTTGACACGACATCGCCCTGCATGTAGCCATCCTCCGCAGGCACCAGTTCCACATCCTCCGGGCGGATGACTATATCGACAGGCGTGTTCTCACCAAAGCCCTCGTCCACACAAGGCATCTTTACACCGAGTATCTCGACAAGCTTATCCTTTATCATAACACCGTCGATGATATTACTGTGCCCGATAAAGTCAGCGACAAAGGCATTTTCAGGCTCATTGTAAATGTCCTCTGGTGTGCCAATCTGCTGGATATAGCCCTGATTCATGACTACGATGGTGTCAGACATTGTAAGCGCTTCCTCCTGGTCGTGTGTGACGTAGACGAAGGTGATACCGAGCTCATTTTTGAAGCGGATAAGCTCATACTGCATGCTCTGGCGCAGCTTTAAGTCGAGAGCGCCAAGCGGCTCGTCTAACAGCAGTACCTTAGGCTCGTTTACAATAGCTCTTGCAATAGCGATACGCTGCTGCTGGCCTCCGCTAAGAGAATCCACAGAGCGGTTTTCAAAGCCGTCGAGATTGACGAGCTTTAATGCATACTTTATTTTGTCATCAATGTAAGCCTTGCTTTTTTTCTTTATTTTAAGACCAAACGCGATGTTTTCAGCTATTGTCATATGAGGGAAAAGAGAGTATTTCTGGAAAACAGTGTTCAGATTTCTCTCGTTTGCAGGCACATTTGTGATGTCCTTTGAATCAAACATGATTTTTCCCTTGTCCGGTGTTTCAAAGCCACCGAGCATGCGAAGTGTGGTGGTCTTTCCGCAGCCTGATGGCCCAAGCAGCGTCAGAAACTCATTCTCCCTGATGTATAGATTTAAATCGTCGAGTACAACATTGCCGTTGTATGACTTTGTGATATCGATAAAATCAATTAATTTCTTTCCCATGGTGTAAACCTTTCTCATGTAATTATAGTACTGGTAGGACCTGTATGTTTATAATTTGCTGCTGTACACACTAAAAATGCGGCCGGCAGTAATTACAGACCTATAAAAGAGCTTCTGCAGGGGAAGCGTCAGAAGCTTGGAGGATTGCTGACCCATATGAGCATGGCATCCTTTGAAGACTTATTTTCAATAAAATGCTTCTTACCGGCTTTAAAATAAAAGGACTCACCGGCCTTTACGGTGTGCACTTTGCCACCATAGCAAAGCTTCACGGTACCCTTTATCACATATCCAAACTCCTCACACTCCTGAGGCAGATATATTTCAGAACTGCCACCCGGATGAAGAGTGAGCCTGACAGGCTCCATGGAGCGGGTCTGTGCGTTTGGAATGATCCATTCCACCTTGCTGTTTTTTCCCTCGTCAATTTTCTCGAAATAGTCGTTTGCCTTGTATACAATCTGCTCAGGTTCCGAATCTGTAAAAAACTCAGCCGGTGTCATACCCAGGCACTGGATGATATCAAGCAGGGTGCCGACTGACGGTGAATTCTGATTTCGCTCAAGCTGGGAGATAAATCCCTTCGTCAGCTCAGCTCTGTCAGCAAGCTCCTGCTGGGTAAGTCCGTACTGGATACGAAGCTCCTTCATACGATGTCCGATATCCATGTTTACTTCCTTTTCTAATACATTTTATGTTATATTTACTGTAGGTTTAATAATAGATTTTTTGTTTACTAAAAATAAACCAACGAGATAATTTTAATATATTTTTTATAAATGTCAAGGGGAATTTTTGTTGCTTCTTTTATATGGTACGGTTATAATAAATGTATAAATTATATTTTACGTATGGGGTGTTATGAAAATGGGGTTTAAAGAGAATATTAGATTTGCATTTATTGATGAATTTGCCAATGAAATAGGAAAAGAAAAAGCATATCGAATGATGAGTAATTTTAAATGTGAACGTGTGCCGGCTTTAGAATATTTTTTGACAAGAGATTATAATGGACGGATAAAGCCTTATATAGTTTGGGATGATAGTAAAAATATTATTGTCGCATATTTTACATTGATTACTACATGTATGATACTTAAGCCATATGAAAAAACTGATCCTGAGCATACTAAAGAAAAGGACGTTGAAAAAATCATTTCGTGTATTGAATTGGAACATTTTGCATTGAATGATGTGTACTTGAAGCTGGTAAATGAGGATGGATATAGTAACAGCGGAATAGGAAATTATGTATTTAAAGAATATATCAGCACTGTAATTGCAGTTCTTGTATCAGAAGTTAATTTTTTCTATTTAATTCTTCATGCATATAATAATGATAAAGTAATTAATGCATATAGAAATATGGGGTTTGAAACTATGGAGGATGATGCAGAAGCGGTAATTCCTACATTATCTGATGTAAGGGCATTACATTCTGATTATGCCGGAGATTGTAAGTTTATGTTTAGAGATGTAGAATCAATATTGACTGATTTGGATTAGGAGGAAAAACTATGTACAATAATTCACAAAGTCCTATTATGGTTATATCAGGAAAAAAAGCGGAGAAAATGTTAAGCAAATCAGAGAAACCTATTGCGGATCATACAAAGACAATAGATAGAGCAAAAGATAAATTGAGAAAAATGGGAAAAAAATAAATCTATAAAAAACACCTCATTCAGTTTTGAATGAGGTGTTTTTTATGTATGAAGCCGATAACCGGGATCGAACCGGTGGCCTACGCATTACGAGTGCGTCGCTCTACCTACTGAGCCATATCGGCAAGCTATATTATAGTAGCAGATATAAGAGTGTATGTCAAATCAAAATTTTAAGGTGAAATTTTAAGAAAGTAATTTCAGAAAGGTATTGACATCATGATGTATATAGTGTATATATAACACATAAACAGTTAATGAATACAGTACGGAGGTAGCATATGAAGCTGATGCAAAATTCAGGAGTGCCCATCTATCAGCAGATAGCGGACAGCTTCAAGACAGATATTTTGGCCGGCAGGTATGAGCAGGGGGAGTTCCTTCCGTCGATAAGAGGGCTGGCAAAGGACCTGAAAATCAGTGTGATAACCACGATGAAGGCTTATGAGCAGCTTGCAGATGAGGGACTCATCACAGCGGCGCAAGGCAAGGGCTTTTATGTCAATGCACAGGACAGTGAGATGATAAAGGAACAGCACCTGCGCAAGGTGGAGGAGTCGCTGACAGACGCGATAGCCGCGGCTGAGGTAGCCGGAATCTCGAACGACGAGCTTAAAGGAATGCTTGAGGCGTTGCTTGAGGTGGATAAATAAAGATATGAAACGAGTCAGGAGGAATGAAAATGACAACAAAGAATGCAATTGAGGCAGCAAAAATCACAAAGGAACTTAAAAATTTTACACTGGATGTGGAGAATTTCGCAATACCGCAGGGCTTTGCAACAGCTTTAATCGGAGAAAACGGAGCAGGAAAGACAACACTTTTAAATATATTAGCAGGAATCAGGCTTGACTATAAAGGTGAAATCACATACTTTGGACAGTATTCCGACAAACAGAAGGAAAACTCGGGAGATATTAAAAACCGCATAGGCTATACCGGCCCCGGCAAATACTATCTGCCGCAGTGGACAGTTAAAGATATCGAGGAAATCAGCAAGCTGATGTTTGATGATTTTTCCGCAGATGATTTTCACAGATATTGTGAGGAGCTTGCAATATTTTCACATGGCAGCATTGATATGAAGAAAGCCAACAGCTCATTTTCGGATGGTATGAAGATGAAGCTCATGCTGGCAGGAGTCATGGCGCGAAAGACAGACCTTCTTTTGCTGGATGAGCCGGCATCGCCGCTTGATCCGCTGATGAGAGATAAGCTGTGTCAGATGATTGGCGAGTATATCCATGAGGGCAACGGTAAGCGCAGCGTATTTTTCTCTACGCACAATATCTCAGATATGGAAAATATCACCGATTATGCCATTATAATGGAAAACGGACAGATTGTGGAGCAGGGCTTTGTTGAGGATTTGAAGGAAAAATATATCCTGATTAAAGGAGATGCAGCAGATACAGAGGCTGCCGGTAAGGTGCTTTATTCAATGACCAAAAATCCGTATGGCTTTGAGGGCATATGCTTGGCGGAAAATATAGATAAGCTCGCAGGACTTAATGTGACAAAGGAGATTCCGACACTTTACCAGATAAGCGTTGCGGTCATGAAAAATAACACAAAGATTGTGATGCGCTAGTGCGAGGTAAGGTGTTATGAAAAATAAGTCAGGAAGTATGAAGGAAAAAATGGTTTCACAGGAACATGATACTGAAAGAACAATTAATAAAAAAGATAACAAAGCAAAGAATGAAGTTCTAACATACATCAGGGATTACCGTGTTATGACTAATCTCAAATATCGTCTTATAACAAATATACTGATTCCGGTTTTAGCAATTTTTACATCAATGCTAATTGCCTGTTCAAAAACAATCTGGACATGGATAGGAGTTATAGTAATTGTTTATGATTTTTATATGATGTGCGAGGTGGTGCAGGACTATTTCTGCTTTGGCTGTATGTGCAAGAAGAATGCATTTGGCATGCATTTTTTAAAGACAGGTTTTAACGGAGTAAGATACTTTGAGAATGCAGTTCTTGTGGATATACTTATAAGACCGCTGCGTATTGGAATTACAATACTCATTGCTTCAATACCATTTATTAAATTTGGAGTTAATATTTGGTCGATATTTGACATTATTATGATATCTTCAATTGTTTCGGTTGGCTCATTAAATATATTCAGATACATGGATATGGGAATGTATATTTATCTGCTGGCGCTTATAGTTATCTTCCCGGCAATTGCAGGTAGTATAGCTGTTTTGATCTATGGCGGGAGAATGTGGTTTATCGCACCTGTGTTAGCAGTGGTGCTTGTAGGAGTGATAGCAGCGACATATTATCATATGATGATGCGTATCCGCAGATCATATTTTGATGTGTAGAGGTATTTTAAATTGGAAGTATATTTGAAAAGGAGAAATATTATGCTGAAAGATATTAAATTAGGATTTAAATTGTTGAGATATGGCTACAAACTGAAGTTGAATGTGATCATGCTTGTATTCTTTGCAGTAATCGGAATTGCATCCGATATAATGAGCAAAGGAACTACAATCATAGGCGGGATATACTTTATGATGAGTGGTATGTTCACATTCCAGCTCATCATGTCGATGGATGTGTCAGAGCTTATCCAGTCCACATCACTGAAAAAGAAGCTGCAGATATACATTCCGGTGATGTCAAGCACGGTAATCAATCTTGTTATTTTTACATTTCTGGTGGTAGAAAGAGTCATTCTGATACAGTATGGAGTGGCAGATAAGACGCAGCTTATCTACACACTTTTTACGCTTGATGTTGCACTGTTTATAGTATATCTGTACACAAGCATATGCTATAAGTATTTTTTACTTGGCTTTATTGTATTCATGGTTTTGTTTATGGGCATTTTTACTGTGCTTTCAGGAGCTGCGTTCGTGCCTGTTTCTAATGCTGTTATTAAGCTTGGACTCCCGGTGGTGGCATTGTTAGGCTATATTGCTATTTTTGCAGGCGGGGCACTTGAGATATTGATAGGAGAGCTGCTTTACAAAAAGCCTTTGTCTGAATTCGCATTCAGGGGATTTTTCCGTGATGCAAAGTAGTGATGTTACTGTTCCCACATAACAGTGCGACAAACAACACAATGATTTCAAAAAATAAGAAATATTTGTGTAAAAATATTGAAAAAATGATCGCTTTGTAGTATGTTATCATTGTCGGTGCAAAGTCGGCAATGCGACTAATTAACATATCATCAGGAGAAAAATATATTAAATGGATAGTGACAGTTATAGTAAACAACAGTTAGACGATTTGTTTATGGATATGATTGCCTACTATGATGGCGATCCAAAGAGAATCCAGCATTTCACCAAGGTGCACAGCTATGCAAGGCTTATCGGTATAGGAGAGGAGCTTGATGATGCCTCGCTCTTTATACTTGAGGCAGCGGCTTACACACATGATATCGGCATACGTGTGGCGGAGGAGAAGTATGGCAGGTGCGATGGAAAGCTTCAGGAGCAGGAGGGACCGATAATCGCCCAGAAGATGCTCTCACAGCTTGGCTTTGAGAATTACATAGTTGAAAGAATTTGTTTTCTCATAGGTCACCATCACACATATGACAATATAGATGGTCTTGATTATCAGATACTCGTTGAGGCTGATTTCCTCGTAAATCTGTATGAGGATGATGCGGGAAACCGTGCAATCGACAAGGCATATAAGCGCATATTCAAGACAGAAACAGGAAAAAAGATTTTTAGACTAATGTTCGGATATGAAGAAGAGGATTAGTATGAGCCGGGCCGGGAGGAGACTTCCGGCCCTTGTTCGTATTATGCAGCTTATATCAGAAATAGTAATTAATCAGAATAGTAAATATGCAGAATAGTTACCTGAAATAATATTTTGGGATATGTCAAAAATTTTTGGATTTTGAGAAAGAAATAATATAATATGGCAAATAAAATTAACTATCAAAAATTAATGGAAGATTTAATAAAAGAAAATTGCATGGACAATGACTGCACTCCACGTCTTTTACTTCATAGCTGCTGTGGACCGTGCAGCACATACTGCATACAGACGCTTTCGGAGTATTTTAAGGTGACGGTATTTTATTACAATCCAAATATTTACCCACCAAAGGAGTATCACATGAGAGCACAGGAGCAGAAGCGCTTTATAGATGAGTTTCCGGTGAAAAATCCGGTTCACTTTGTGGAGGGTGTGTACGACACCAAGAGCTTTTACGATATGGCACGCGGCATGGAGGCTGTGCCTGAGGGCGGGGAGAGGTGCTTTAAGTGCTACAGGCTGCGTCTTGAGGAGAGTGCACAGTATGCAAGGGAGCATGGCTTTGATTTTTTTACTACGACACTTTCCATCAGCCCGTTGAAGAATGCCGAAAAGCTCAATGAGATAGGAAAAGACTTAGAGAGCCAATATGGAGTGCGATATCTTTTCTCTGATTTTAAGAAGAAAGAGGGCTATAAAAAGTCCACGGAGATATCAAAGCAGTATGATATGTACAGGCAGTACTACTGCGGCTGTGTATTTTCCAAGGAGCAGCGTGACAGAGAGATTGCAGCACGTGGGTGAAAATGTGGTTGCGTGACAACAAAAATTATTATATAATTTAGCACAGTAAAGCGGCTATTTAGAGCAGGCGGCGGTATTACATCTTATTTTTATACAATACATTGTGATACATGAAAATAAATCATCATTTAATAATCAAGGAGGAATCTCATGGCACAGTTATGGGGAGGACGTTTCACAAAGGAGACAGATCAGCTCGTTTACAATTTCAATGCGTCCATTTCATTTGATCAGAAGTTTTATAAAGAGGATATAGAGGGCAGCATCGCCCATGTTACGATGCTTGGAAAGCAGGGCATCATCTCACAGGCAGAGAGCAACGATATAGTGGCTTGCCTAAAGAAGATACTTAAGGAGGTAGAGTCAGGGGAGCTTGAAATCAGCTCAAAGTATGAGGATATCCACAGCTTCGTTGAGGCTACACTCATAGACAGGCTTGGTGACACAGGAAAGAAGCTTCACACAGGCCGAAGCAGAAACGACCAGGTAGCTCTTGACATGCGTCTTTTCACCAGAAAGACAGTGAAGGAGACTGATGATGAGCTTAAGGAGCTTTTAGCTGTTATCCTTAAGATTATGAAGGAAAACACACAGACTATCATGCCGGGCTTTACACATCTGCAGAAGGCCCAGCCGATCACTCTGGCTCACCATATGGGCGCATATTTTGAGATGTTTAAGAGAGACAGATCAAGACTGTGCGATATATATAAGAGAATGAACTATTGTCCTCTTGGCTCAGGAGCACTCGCAGGCACTACATATCCGCTTGATAGGGACTATACAGCACAGTTTCTGGATTTTTACGGACCGACACTTAACAGTATGGATGGTGTGTCAGACAGGGATTATCTGATTGAGTTTTTATCGGCTCTTTCAACTATCATGATGCATCTGTCACGTTTTTCTGAGGAAATTATCATATGGAATTCAAACGAGTACCAGTTTGTTGAGATTGACGATGCGTACAGCACAGGAAGCTCAATCATGCCACAGAAGAAAAATCCTGATATAGCAGAGCTTGTCAGAGGAAAGACAGGCCGTGTATACGGTGCACTCATGTCGCTTCTCACCACCATGAAGGGCATTCCTCTTGCGTACAACAAGGATATGCAGGAGGATAAGGAGCTGGCATTTGATGCATTCGACACTGCAAAGGGATGTATCGCACTTTTTACAGGAATGATTGATACTATGAAGTTTAACAAGGACGTGATGAGAAAGAGTGCAAACAATGGCTTTACAAATGCCACAGATGCAGCTGATTATCTCGTTAAAAAGGGTGTACCGTTCAGAGATGCACACGGTATTGTAGGAAGAATAGTGCTTTACTGCATCGACAAGGGCATTGCAATCGACGATATGAGCATCGACGAGCTCAAGGCCATCTCTCCGGTATTTGAGGAGGATGTATTTGATGCCATTTCAATGGAGACCTGTGTCAGCACAAGGTGTACAGTTGGAGCACCATCAAAGACATCAATGGACAAGGTAATTGCCGTTTACGACGAGTATATGAAGTCAAATTGGCAGGATGAAGTGTAGTTTTTGTGCATATTTTATAAAAAACAGGGAGAAAAATTATTAATTTAATATAGTTTTTTCCTTGTTTTTCATTAAAGTTTCAAGTAATATATTTCCTATAAAGACAGTTGTACGCGACAGACGGACAAAACCTGATTTTAATGTCAAAGTATAGTGTATGACATGGTCGAAGAAATTCTAGAAGATAGGGAGATTAGAGTAATGAGTGAAAAGCTTAAAGTAGGTATCCTCGGTGGAACAGGAATGGTAGGACAGAGATTTATTTCTCTTTTAGAGAATCATCCATGGTTTGAGGTAACAACAATTGCAGCCAGCCCAAGAAGTGCAGGCAAGACATACGAGGACGCCGTTGGTGATAGATGGAAAATGGACACACCAATGCCTGAGGCAGTTAAGAAAATCATCGTAAAGAACGTCAATGAGGTAGAAGAGGTTGCTTCACAGGTTGACTTCGTATTCTCAGCCGTTGATATGTCAAAGGACGAGATCAAGAAGATCGAGGAGGACTACGCAAAGACAGAGACTCCTGTAGTTTCAAACAATAGTGCCCATAGATGGACACCTGATGTGCCAATGGTTGTACCTGAAATCAACCCACAGCACATGGAGGTTATCAAATATCAGAAGGAGCGTCTCGGTACAAAGAGAGGCTTCGTAGCAGTAAAACCAAACTGCTCAATCCAGTCATATGCTCCGGTTCTTACAGCATGGAAAGAGTTTGAGCCATATGAGGTTGTTGCTACAACATATCAGGCAATCTCAGGTGCCGGAAAGACATTCAAGGACTGGCCTGAGATGGTTGGAAACATCATTCCATTCATCGGTGGAGAGGAAGAGAAATCTGAGAAAGAGCCACTTCGTCTCTGGGGATATGTGGATGATGAGAAGAAACAGATCGTTCCTGCAGAGTCACCGGTTATCACATGCCAGTGTATCCGTGTTCCTGTATTAAACGGTCATACAGCAGCTGTATTTGTCAAGTTCAAAAAGAACCCTACAAAGGAGCAGCTCATCGAGGCACTCGAGAAGTTCAGCGGAGTACCACAGGAGCTTGGGCTTCCAAGCGCACCAAAGCAGTTCATCAGATACTGTGAAGAGGATAATCGTCCTCAGGTTGCACTTGATGTGGATTATGAGCATGGTATGGGAATCAATGTCGGACGTCTCAGAGAGGATACAGTCTATGACTGGAAGTTCGTCGGACTCTCACACAACACAGTACGTGGTGCAGCCGGTGGAGCAGTGCTTTGTGCAGAGCTTCTTAAGGCACAGGGTTACATCACAAAGAAGTAGATTTAGCAATTTGCTGGAAAATTTTATTATGAGGGCGGATTTTCCGTTTGTGGGCTGTGGGCACCGGTGTAGCACACAGTAGTATTCCTCAGATAAAATATGAAGTCAGCCACGGGATTTTTTACGGATAGGTTATGGCAGTTTGCAAGTCTAAACTGTCATTTGACCTATTGGAAACCCGTGGCAGTTCATATTTTTTCTTCGGAACATACTGTGTACTCTCCGGTGAAAACAGTACATTGACGGAAAATCCTCACTCTGTGATTTTAATTTGCAAAAGTCGAGTCCCTTAAAAGGGACTCTTTTTTGTTAGTTTTGTTAGGTTTATTATTCTCGGGGGCTTAATTGTTACGCTTGAATTTATATTTTATCGTGGTAAAATAGATAGGCTGAGGAGAATATTTTTTAAGAGGTAGAGATAAGTGAAGAATAATAAGTATGAAATTGATATGGTGAACGGTTCAATAATGGATAAGCTCATTTCGTTTGCGTTGCCGCTTATGATTTCGGGTATTTTGCAGTTAGCGTTTAATGCTGTGGATATTATTGTCGTGGGACAGTTTAGTGGCAGCAAATCACTGGCGGCTGTTGGCTCGACTACGGCACTTATCAATGTGTTTGTCAATCTGTTTATGGGTATATCGCTTGGTGCGAATGTGCTCGCTGCCCGATTTTATGCGGCAGGCAAGGATAAGGAGATGTCTAAGACGGTGCACACCGCTATTATGATTGCACTCATAAGTGGTATTGTGATGGGTGTGGTCGGTGTTATTTTTGCAAGGGGTGCGCTGGAAATTATGGGTACACCGGATGATGTCATAGGTCTTTCTACTATTTATATGAGGATTTATTTTTGCGGTATGCCGTTTTTTATGCTTTATAACTATGGCGCGGCAATTTTGCGTGCTGTCGGCGATACAAAGAGACCTCTTATCTTTTTGATTATTTCAGGCTGTATCAATGCACTGCTCAATCTGTTTTTTGTAATAGTGTGTAAACTGGATGTTGCAGGTGTTGCAATCGGTACAATTGTTTCGCAGTTTGTTTCCAGCGTACTTGTATTATATTGTTTGAGCAAAGCAGATACCAGCTATAAGCTCTGCTTTAATAAGCTTGCGATTGATAAGGAATATATGCTTCAGATATTTCAGGTGGGAATTCCGGCCGGCATACAGAGCACAGTCATAAATATCTCAAATGCCATGCTTCAGTCATCAGTCAATTCCTTTGGCTCAATAGCCATGGCTGGATATACGGCGGCAAACAATATACTTGGCTTTTTGTATGTATCTGTCAACTCAATCACACAGGCCTGCATGAGCTTTACAAGCCAGAACTATGCGGTAGGAAAACAAAAGAGAATGGACAGGGTACTGATAGACTGTCTGTTTCTCACGACAGCGGTAGCACTTGTGATGGGAAGTGCCTCATACATATTTGGAACACAGATACTTGGCATATATACTAGTAATAGCGAGGTAATTAAATCAGGACTTGAGATTATTTCGATTACAACAATCCCATATTTCCTGTGTGGAATCATGGATCTTTTTCCGGGAGCACTAAGAGGAATGGGATACTCAACAGTACCTATGATACTTTCTATAATAGGAACAGTCGGAGTCAGAATTATCTGGATATATGGTCTGTTTCCAAGCCACAGATCGCTGTTTTTCCTGTTTATATCATATCCCGGTTCATGGATAGCGACAATCATCATGCAGGCTATCTGCTATATGTTTGTCAGAAATAAAGTGAAAGCTACAATAGGAGCTCGGAAATTATAATTAAAATCTATTTGTATATGTGTTAAATTGTGATATAATATTTCAAGTTGATTATTTTGGAGTAATATTATGAAAGCAAAACACACAGATTTAGAGAAACTTGAGCAGCTCTATAAAGAGTCGGGTAACCAGCTCGTAGTGCTCTACGGAAGGAGAGGCTGTCAAAAGGAGGAGCTCATCGTGGCTCAGAGTGAGGATAGAAGGAGTATCATCGGCTTCTGCAACTGGGACAAGCCAATGATGACCATGGATGAATTATAGAGGAGCTTATGGGAAAATCACTGATAATAACAGAGAAGCCATCCGTGGCACAGGAATTTGCGAAGGCGCTGCGGGTGAGCGGACGTAATGACGGTTATATAGAAAATGGAGAATATGTGATTTCATGGTGCGTGGGACATTTGGTCGGGCTGGTCTACCCTGAGTCTTACGACATGAAATACAAGAAATGGAGTCTTGAGGATCTGCCGTTTCTGCCAAAGGAATACAAATATGATGTGATAGACAGCGTGCGCAAGCAGTACAATATTGTGCACGCTCTTTTGCAGAGAGAGGACATTGACAGAGTTTACTGGGCAGGTGATGCCGGAAAAGAAGGACAGACCATCGAGGAGAATATCAGAAACTTTGGCGGTGTCAGGGAAGGCATGGAGGAGCTTCGAGTCTGGATAGATTCGCAGACCGAGGAGGAAATCCTAAGAGGCATAAAAGAGGCAAAGCCGATGAGTGCGTATGCAAACCTCGGAAAGAGCGGCATCATGCGTACCATCGAGGACTATGCGATGGGCATCAACTTTTCGCGTGTCATGTCGGTCAAATACGGCAATCTGCTAAACGATGCAGCGGGTACACGCTCGTACACGGCAATCGCGGTCGGACGAGTGATGACCTGTGTGCTTGGAATGGTAGTAATCCGTGAGCGCGAAATCAGAAACTTTAAGGAAACTCCGTTTTACAGGGTAATCGGCAGGTTTACGGATGCCGGTGTAGAGGCAGAGTGGAAGGCTGTAGAAGGCTCAAGGTACTTTGAATCACCGCTTTTATACAAGGAAAACGGCTTCAAAGAGGAAAAAGATGCACTCGCTTTAATTGAAGAATTAAACGGCAAACAGGCAAAAGTTAAATCTATAGTTAAGAATATTGCTAAAAAAAGAGCACCGCTTCTTTTCAATCTGGCGGAGCTGCAGGCAGAGTGCTCAAAGAAGTTTAAAATCAGCCCTGATGAGACATTACAGGTGGCTCAGGATCTGTATGAAAAAAAGCTCACCACCTATCCTAGAACAGATGCCAGGGTGCTCTCAAGCGCTGTGGCAAAGGAGATTGGAAAAAATATAAGCAGGCTTAAAGGTTTTGAACCGACAGCAGACTTTGTGGAGCATATTATGCAAAAGAGGCTATATGCCAACATATCTGATACGCAGTACACGGATGACAGCAAGGTAACAGACCACTACGCTATCATTCCGACAGGTCAGCTTACAGAGCTTTCGGGGCTCACATCGCTTCAAAGAGCAGTATTTGAGCTGATTGTCAGGCGTTTCCTTAGTATTTTTTATCCACCGGCAGAGTATGAGAATGTGAAGCTTGTCGTAGATGTGGATAAGGAAAGTTTTTTTGCATCATCAAAGGTACTAAAGAGCGAGGGCTATTTACAGGTGGCGAATCCGCCGAAAAAGAAGTCGTTTGAGGAATCAAACGCACGAATACTTGGTAAAAACAGTGAAACTGCAGATAGTACAGATGAAAACAGCACAGCAAACGGCAGCAATGATGAGATAGTCGTAAATCCCAAGGTTATGCTTGAGCTTGCCGATAAGCTAAAGGCGGGTGATGAGATAGCATGCCAAGGCTATAATATCAAGTTTGGTAAGACATCTCCGCCAAAGCGCTATACATCAGGCTCCATGGTGCTTGCCATGGAAAATGCAGGACAGCTTATCGAGGACGAGGAGCTTCGTGAGCAGATAAAGGGCTCAGGAATAGGCACCTCAGCAACGAGAGCGGAGATAATCCAGAAGCTTGTCCGTATAGGATATCTGAATCTGAACAAAAAGACACAGATACTCACACCCGAAAGCCTTGGTGAGATGGTATTTGAGGTTGTATACATGACAGTTCCGGCACTTCTTAATCCAAAGATGACAGCCAACTGGGAAAAGGGACTGGACGGAATTACAAGGGGCACGGTGGATTTCTGGGAATACAGGGGAAAGCTTGAGAACTTTATCCGCAAAGAGACAGAAAAGATGATTGAGCAGAATCTGCGCCCTGAGATTGCAGACCGCATCAGCAGCTTTGCAGGCAAAAATGCCAGAGGTGCGGCGGCCAGACGAAAGATAGGTGTCAAGTGCCCTGTTTGCGGCGGTGAGATAGTGACCACACCGTTTGGCTATGGCTGTGCCAATTACAAAAATGATAAATCAGGATGTAATTTTAATATCGGGCAGGTGGCAGGACTTGATATTCCGGAGGAACAGGTCAAAAAGCTGATTGAAGAAGGAATCACCGACACAATCCGTGGTTTTAAGTCGAAGAGCGGCAAACGCTTTGATGCATGCTTAAAGCTCAACAAGGATGAACAGACGAACAAGGTATCAGCCACCTTTGATTTTGAAAACGTAAAGCCACAAAAGGTCGAGGGTATTGTGTGCCCGGACTGCGGAGGCGATATATATGTGTCACCATACGGCTACCGATGTGCAAACTATAACAGACAGACAGAGGATGGCTGCCATTTCTTCGTTGGAAGGATAGCAGACAAGCAGCTGTCACAGGTACAGTTTTTAGAGCTCATGGCAAACGGCAGAACAGAGACGATAAAGGGCTTTAAATCAAAATCGGGAAAGCGCTTCAACGCATGCCTCGTCTTAAAGAAGGAGCCGGTCACAGAGGGCAGTGAGAAAATGCACACAGTCGTGGCATTTGACTTTGACAATGTGGAGGACGAAATCATAAAGGATGTTGTCTGTCCGCTTTGTGGTGGTCAGATAAAAAAGACATCGTTTGGCTATGGATGTGTGAACTACAAGGGTGATGAGCCGGGAAGCTGCCGCTTTTCGGTGGGACAGATTGCGGGAAAGACAATCACAGCCGCAAACCTAAAGCAGCTTCTTAATGATAAAAAGACCGAGACCATACGAGGCTTTAAATCCAAAAGCGGGAAACGCTTCGATGCGTGCCTGGTGCTTAAGGAGGATGAAAACAAGAAGCTCTCTGTCCAGTTTGATTTTGACCATGTAGAGCCAAAGACAGTGAAGGATGTAGTATGTCCGAAGTGCGGAGGCAAAATCCAGGTGGCGCCGTTTGGCTTTGTATGCGAGAACAACAGACGTGATGATCCTGAGAGCTGCCGCTTTATGGTGGGCAAGGTCGCAAGCGTCAAGATAAAGGAATCAGTCCTTAAGGAGCTTCTGACAAAGAAAAAGACAGAAGTTATATCAGGATTTGTCTCCAAGACAGGCATGAAGTTTGACGCACCGCTAAAGCTCACCGAAGACGGAGATATAGCCTTTGATTTCCCCGAAAAACCAAAGCCTGTTGAGACAAGTGTACTCTGTCCAAAGTGTGGCAGACCTCTCAAAAAGACACAGTGGAAATATGAGTGTGAGTGCGGCTTCAATGTTTGGCATACTGTGGCAAAGGTGGAGCTTTCAGAGGAAATTCTCACGGAGCTGTTTACCACAGGAAAGACCAAAAAGAAGGTCACAGGCTTCACTTCAAAGGCGGGAAATGTATTCGATACATGCCTTAAGTTTGAAAATGACCAGATATCATTTGATTTCGATAACCCCGGCGAGGAAGAAGTGCAGAGCACGGCTGAAGTACATAACAATGCTGATGCACAGAACAATGCTGATGCATATAACAATGCTGATACACAGAACAATGCTGAAGTACAGAGCACGGCAGATGATGCGCCGGATAAGACAACCATGAATAATACAACCATGGATGAGATGGGAATCCCAGAGGAATTTCTGGCAGGATTTGATATGGCAGCTGATAGTGCACAGGCAGATGATGTGTCGGAGGCGGCACTTGCGGCGGCGCATGAGCTGTTCGGTGAGTAGCTCTGCCTATAATTAATTATTAAATCTATAATTAATATGAATTTTTGTATTTATGTTTAATGCTTATATTTAAGTTTAAATATTAAAATGACAGTTAAAAAAATAGTCAATAATTTTCACATAATAAATAAAAGAAAGGACATAGAAAAATGGAAAATGCAAAAATAACAAATCTCTATAATCTGGATGAAACAATCGCAAAGGAGTATTTATCGCAGTTCACTTATCCATGGGAGGCACTTGCCGGAATAAGTGATTTCATCAAGGAGCTCGGACCAACACTCGACCCTGAAATCTATGAGAAAAGAGGAGAGGATATCTGGGTGGCAAAGAGCGCAACAGTATTTGACAGCGCATATCTGCACGGTCCGCTCATCATCTGTGAGGACGCAGAAATCAGACAGTGTGCTTTTATCCGTGGCAGTGCAATCGTAGGAAAGGGCTCAGTAGTGGGAAATTCCACAGAGCTTAAAAATGTAATCATCTTTAATTCAGTACAGGTGCCTCATTACAACTATGTAGGAGATTCAATCCTGGGCTACAAATCACATATGGGCGCAGGCTCTATTACATCAAATGTAAAGAGTGACAAGACTCTTGTAGTCGTAAAGGATGTTTACGATACAAAAGAGGAGATTGAAACCGGCCGCAAGAAATTCGGTGCTATGCTCGGTGACCATGTGGAGGTGGGCTGCAACTCTGTGCTCAATCCGGGAACAGTAATAGGAAGAAATTCAAACATTTATCCGCTTTCAAGAGTACGCGGAGTCATTCCTGCAAACCACATTTTCAAGGACAAGGACAACGTAGTTCTTAAAAAATAGTAATGTTGTTTGAAAAAATATTGTATTTTTGTTGTTTTTTGTCGATGATACTCTAGACTTATGACAAAAAATATGAGAAAATAAATTGGGTATGTTAAAACCATAACGAAAGGAGTCTTAAGATGATTTACACTAAGGAAGTTGAAAACATGTGTCCTGTAGCTAAGGGCGCAAAACATGAGCCAGCTCCTATCCCAGAAGAAGGAAAATGGGTTCATTCTAAGAAAATTGAGGACATTTCAGGATTTACACACGGTGTAGGCTGGTGTGCACCACAGCAGGGTGCCTGCAAGCTCTCACTCAATGTAAAGAATGGAGTAATTGAAGAGGCATTAGTTGAGACTATCGGATGCTCAGGAATGACACACTCTGCAGCTATGGCAGCAGAAATCTTACAGGGTAAGACAATTCTTGAGGCATTAAACACAGACTTAGTTTGTGATGCCATCAATACAGCTATGAGAGAGTTATTCTTACAGATCGTTTACGGTCGTACACAGTCTGCATTCTCTGATGATGGACTTGCTGTTGGAGCAGGACTTGAGGATTTAGGAAAGGGACTTCGCTCACAGGTTGGTACAATGTACGCAACAAAGGCAAAGGGAGTTCGTTACCTTGAGATGGCTGAGGGCTATGTAACAGGAATCGCTCTTGACAAGAACGATGAAGTAATTGGATACCAGTTCGTTTCTCTTGGAAAAATGACAGATTTTATCAAAAAGGGTGATGACGCTAACACAGCTTGGGAGAAAGCTTCAGGATCATACGGTCGTGTAACTCCAGAGCAGGGTGCTGTTAAGATCATCGATCCAAGACAGGAATAAGAGGAAAGGAGAACGACAATGGCATTATTTGAATCATATGAAAGAAGAATAGACCAGATCAATGCTGTACTTAACAGCTATGGTATCAGCTCAATCGAAGAAGCTGAAAAGATTACAAAGGACGCTGGACTTGATGTTTACGATCAGGTAAAGAAAATCCAGCCAATCTGTTTCGAGAACGCTTGCTGGGCATACACAGTTGGTGCAGCAATCGCAATCAAAAAAGGATGTAGAAGAGCAGCAGATGCTGCAGCAGCAATCGGAGAGGGACTTCAGGCATTCTGTATCCCTGGATCAGTTGCTGATCACCGTAAGGTAGGTTTAGGACATGGTAACCTTGGAAAGATGCTCCTCGAGGAGGAGACAGAGTGCTTCTGTTTCTTAGCAGGTCACGAGTCATTCGCAGCCGCTGAGGGTGCTATCGGAATCGCTGAGAAGGCAAACAAGGTTCGTCAGAAACCACTGCGTGTTATCCTTAACGGACTTGGAAAAGACGCTGCACAGATCATCTCACGTATCAACGGATTCACATTCGTAGAGACACAGTATGACTATAAGGCAGCTAAGCTCAACATCGTATCTGAGCATGCATACTCAGACGGACTCCGTGCAACAGTTAAGTGTTACGGTGCAGATGATGTTCAGGAAGGTGTTGCAATCATGCATCACGAGAACGTTGGTGTTTCTATCACAGGAAACTCTACAAACCCAACTCGTTTCCAGCATCCGGTAGCAGGTACATACAAGAAAGAGTGTATCGAGCAGGGCAAGAAGTACTTCTCAGTAGCATCAGGCGGTGGTACAGGACGTACACTTCACCCAGACAACATGGCAGCAGGACCAGCTTCATACGGTATGACAGATACAATGGGACGTATGCATTCAGATGCACAGTTCGCAGGATCTTCATCAGTTCCGGCTCACGTTGAGATGATGGGACTTATCGGAATGGGTAATAACCCAATGGTTGGTGCTACAGTAGCAGTTGCCGTTTCTGTTCAGCAGGCTTCTGATGAGGGCAAATTCTAAATAGAAAGCTTGATTGTATAGGCTTTTTGGAGACTCATATCATTTTTGGTATGGGTCTCTTTTTTTAGCTCATTTTCTGGATTTGGTGTAAAAATAGCTGCACGCTGCCATCAAGTCGCCATATTTAATTATTGGCGACGTGGAAAGTGAAATATTGGCGACTTGGGCGACGCAGGTTCAGTGTTATCGGTTGTGATATGCGCTGCCGCATTCGTATATCTTAAGAAAAGAGGGAAGCTGGGATAAGTGAAAAGTTATCTGATAATTTTATAATATTTGAAAAGAATAACTATTACTACGATTTATGATTTAATAACCAACATTTATTTTACAGGAATGACAAATGGGGTTATGATACCATTATCAAAGGCAAAGGAGCCGGAAATCTTTAGGGGATTCTGGCCCCTTTTTTACATTAGCAAGTATTTGAAGGAGGAAATATATATATGGAATACGAGATTTCTAATCGTTTATCAGGTGTACATGGTTCGATGATACGAGAACTTTTTAAGTTAGGAGCAAGCAAGGATATTATATCTTTTGGTGGTGGCAATCCGTCAGCAGAGACATTCCCATGCAAGGAGATAGAAGAGATAGCAGCAAAGGGACTCAGCGAGAATCCTGTCTCTTTATTACAGTATGGACTGAGTGAAGGTTATACACCTCTGCGTGATACCATGAAGAAATATCTTGAGAAGAAGGAAGGCTTTGATTTCGAGAATAATGAGCTTTTCATAGTGTCAGGCGGACAGCAGTGTGCGGACCTTACAACTAAGGCACTTGTTAATGAAGGAGACGTTGTGCTTACTGAAGAGCCTGCATTTGTAGGCTGCCTTAATACATTCCGTTCTTACGGTGCAAAGCTTGTAGGAATCCCAATGGAGCAGGACGGAATGAATATAAATGCGCTTGAGGAGGCTTTAAAGGCTAATCCTGATGCAAAGCTTTTATACACAATTCCATCTTTTCAGAATCCTACAGGAATCACAACTTCTCTTGAGAAGAGAAAAAAAGTGTATGAGCTTTGCTGCAAATATGATATCGCAATATTAGAGGACAATCCTTACGGTGAATTAAGATTTGCAGGTGAAAATGTGCCAACTATCAAATCAATGGATACAGAGGGCAGGGTTATATATGCAGGAAGCTTCTCAAAGGTAATGGCACCTGCATTCCGTCTTGGCTTTCTTGTGTTCAACAAGTCGCTCACAGGACCGCTTACAGTTGCAAAGCAGTGCACAGATGTACATTCAACTGTACTTTTCCAGTACATTTGTAATGAATATATTAATAACTATGATTTTGACAAGCATCTCGAGGATTCAAGAAAGGTGTATGAGCATAAATGTAATCTCATGATGGAGTGCATGAAGAAGGAATTCCATCCTTCAGTAACCTTCGGTCACCCTGAGGGTGGACTTTTTGTAATGGCATTCCTGCCAGATGGAATGGATTCTGCACCATTTGTAAGGGAGGCCATTAACAGAGGCGTTCTTTCAGTTCCGGGAGCAGCGTTCTTAGCAGATGAGAACCAGAAATCTAATGGATTCAGACTTAACTATTCGACACCTTCTGATGAACAGATTGTTAAGGGAATCGAGATTCTTGGAAAACTTACATACGAGTGGATTAAGTAGGAGGAGTGAAACATTATGAAGATAGCAGCATTCAGCGTTCGTCCAGATGAAAAACAGTATTTTGATACATTTGCAAATGTATACAAGGTGGAATTACAGATTAATAGAAGCGGATTTACAGCAGATGATATAGAAAGTGTCAAAGGCTGTGAGGCTATGTCGGTGTGCGATGGCATGTGTGACTTGTCAGCACCTGTTCTTGAAAAGCTTGCAGCAGAAGGTGTTAAGTATATCGGTTTCAGGACAATCGGATATAACAGTGTTGACCTTGAGGCAGCAAAGCGCCTTGGAATCCGTGTTGCACACAGCGGATATTCGCCATATTCAGTTGCCAATTATACAGTAATGCTTATGCTTATGTGTATCCGCAAGGCTTTGTATGTAATGATGCGTTCGCACACAGCGGATTATTCACTTGGTCCTATATGTGGACGAGAAATGCAGAATATGACAGTAGGTATTATCGGAACAGGAAGAATTGGAAAGGCAGTAATTAAGAATCTTTCAGGATTTGGATGTAAGATTATTGCGTATGACCCATACCCTGCAAAAGACCTTGAAAATGTTGAATATGTAACGCTTGATGAATTGTACGCTAAGTCAGATATTATCTCGCTTCATACTTTTTTAAGTGATGAGACATATCATATGATTAATAAGGATTCAATTGCAAAGATGAAGGATGGCGTTATCCTTATAAATGCGGCTAGAGGTGCACTTGTTGATACAAAGAATCTGATTGAGGCTGTTGAGAGTGGCAAGATTGGTTCAGTTGGAACTGATTGCTGCGAGGGTGAAGATGATTTTATCCGTACAGACCGTAAGTATGATGACCTTGTTGTTAATCACGATTACATCATACTTAAGTCTTTCCAGAATACTATTGTCACACCTCACATTGCATTTTTCACAGATCAGGCTGTGTCTGACATGGTTGAGTCTTCAGTTAAGAGTGTTGTGCAGTTTGCAGCCGGTGAAGACACACCATTAGAAGTGCATTAAAATACACAGGTGCATTATTTATTCAATTTCTTGAAATATTCTTCAAGCTGGTGCTCGAAGATTCGCTGATTTTCTGAGCAGAATGAGCCAAGCGGCTGATAATAAATGCTTCTGAAATGTGGACAGTCATCTATATGCAGCAGGCTTATGTTTTCAGGAAGGCTGCTGCTTGTCCATGTTACAGAGGCAACAAATGATACTCCAAGACCGAGACTTATGAGCTTGCCCTGTAATATGTAATCATTGCATGAGTAGGCTATCTGAGGAGTTTTCTTACATTTACTGAATATTGAATTGAACACTCCGGCGTAAGATGGAGTATCTGCAAGGTCAATGAATTTCTCGTCCATCATCTGTTCTACTGATATGTGTCCGGTATGGGCAAGTGGATGTGATGATGAAACGGCAAGGCAGATTTCTTCTGTCATAAGAAGATGTGCATTGTCTGGAATATCATAAGCTGATGAGACAGAGTCAATCAGCAGGTCACACCCTTTTGGTTCAGAAGATATTGAAAAGCTGACATGAGGGTGCTCATGGATAAAATCTTTAAGTACATTGCTGACAAGAACTGCACTTGAGCGGAGACAGAGCCTTATTTCGCCGGCATCTCCAAGACTTTCACTGACAGCACGCGCAGCATCTTCTGAAAGAGCCAGTATTCTTAATCTGTTGCAGTGGACATACGGTATTGTGATAATAACCCGCCGCAAGGATATGATAAATATAAAAAAGGTATTTGTCAATCCTGTGACAATATCACTTGTTATAGGACTGTTTCTTTTTATTACGGGAATTAAACTGCCAGGTGTAATAAACAGCACGATGGCTGGAGTTGCAGCACTTAATACACCTGCAGCCATGATAGTACTGGGATATTATCTGTCATGTGTCAGAATCTGTGACTTACTGCTTAATCCATCCCTGTATCTGGCATCGTTTGTCAGGCTTATAATAATTCCGTTGCTTACACTGCTTGTACTTTATATTATACCGGTGGGACATGGTCAGATTGGAATGATTACACTGATTGCTGCGGCAACACCAGTTGGAACGAGTACGGCAATATTTGCACAGAAATTCGGGCAGGATTATGAGCGGGCTGTATGTATGGTCTGCCTGTCAACGCTGTTTTCAATTATTACGATGCCAGTTGTGATGTATCTGGCGCAGATGTGGATTATGTAGTTTAACTATTATTTTTGGTTATGGTTAGATAACCAACATGTATTTTACAGGAATAACACAATGGTATATTATACAGACATCAAAGGCAAAGGAGCCATGACCCGGAAGGGGTAATGGTTTCTTTGCTTTTTTGTGTATAAGATATCTTTGCAGGAAAATGTATAGTAAATGTGGCTATTCACAATATGAGAAAGAAAGGAACTAAAGTTATGGGAAATAACGGAATTGAATTGGAAAGAGATGGCTTTAAGAGCCGTACAGGTTTTATTCTTGCCTGTATCGGTTCGGCAGTAGGAATGGGAAATATATGGCGTTTTCCATATATGGTATCTGCATGGGGTGGTATGACATTTTTAATACCTTATGTAATATTTGTAATACTGATAGGTTCAACAGGTGTTATAGAGGAGATGGCACTTGGCCGTGCGACTAAGGGCGGACCTATTAAAGCATTTGGCGACTGTATGCAGATGCGTATAGGAAAGAGAAAAGCAGGTGAGGCAATTGGTTTTATTCCTGTGCTTGGCTCACTGGCTTTGGCAATGGGCTATACTGTAGTTGTTGGCTGGATATTCAAATATACTTATCTTGCATTTTCCGGAAAGCTTTCAGCAATGGGCAATGATATGTCAGCTATTGGTGGTATGTTTGGAAGTACAGCAAGCTCATTTGGCAATAATATGTGGCTTATAATCGCGATGGTTGTAACTGCTGTTATTATGGCACTTGGTATTGCAGGCGGAATTGAGAAAGCAAACAAGGTCATGATGCCTTTGCTTTTCATCATGTTTGTAGGACTTGGAATATATATCTTCACGCTTCCTGGTTCAAGTGCAGGTTATAAATACATTTTTACTCTTAATCCTAAGGGACTTCTTGATATAAAGCTCTGGATATATGCATTTGGTCAGGCGTTCTTCTCACTGTCTATCGCAGGTAACGGAACTGTTATCTATGGTTCATATCTTAGTGATAAGGAAAATGTTGTTACTTCAGCAAGAAATGTTGCTGTATTTGATACTATTGCTGCTTTATTAGCTGCATTTGTTATTATTCCAGGTATGGCAGCAGGCGGTGCCGAGTTATCTTCAGGTGGTCCCGGACTTATGTTTATCTATCTTGTAAATGTATTTAATGGTATGCCGGGTGGCAAGATTGTAGGAATTGTATTCTATGTATGTGTTCTGTTTGCCGGCATGAGCTCACTTGTTAATCTGTATGAAGCTCCGGTTGCAACTATTCAGGAGAAGCTTAAGCTTAACCGTGTTGCATCTGTTGGAATTATTGCAGTGGCTGGCTGTGTTGTGTCACTTGTAATACAGGGTATTGTATCAGGCTGGATGGACGCAGTATCTATCTATATCTGCCCACTTGGCGCAATGCTCGCAGCAATTATGTTCTTCTGGGTTGCAGGAAAGAAGTTTGCTGTTGATGCTGTTAATGCAGGTGCAGATAAGCCTATTGGAAAGTGGTTTGTACCACTTGGCAAATATGTCCTTGTCCCACTTTCACTTGTTGCACTTATTGCAGGTGCTTTACTTGGTGGAATTGGCTGATGGAGGTTTAGACTGGTTGATTGAGACTGGCGGATTAGAATTGGCGGATTGCGACTGGCGGATTGC
>ENA-OOXT01000124-OOXT01000124.1-human-gut-metagenome-genome-assembly--contig:-NODE-124-length-57741-cov-12.543373_pt1 | contig 57741 bp, 34 predicted proteins | sample MGYA00241590_ERZ501349 | MGnify/ENA primary metagenome ERZ501349 (study PRJEB25962, sample SAMEA2042838) | human gut metagenome | biome: human gut; feature: human-associated habitat; material: faeces...
TTTTATTGCTTATTATCCGCACCCAAAAAGTTGCATTTATAAGTTGAACTCAAGTGTTTTATGATATTTCAAGAACTATTTCAACTATTGAAAACTAAAACCTAACGAGTGAATATATTCCTTTTGAGGTATGCAATATCTCCTGCATCATACCACAGCTGTTCTTGCAAAGTTAACCAAAATTCAGAAAAAAAGATTAAAATCCATTTCGCAATATTTACTGGCCAGGCATAACTTCAACAAAAAAAATTTCCTTTACACGCTTACTTCATGACAAACACAAAGCTTACGCATAAAGGAAATTTCCCTGTATAGTATATGTCAATTATCAGAACAGCTTGCTAGGATATTCTCCAGAGTCGGCAAGAGCCTGCAATTTATCAACTACACCCTGACGGTCGGCTGCATATGTTACTCCAAACCAGCGAGAAGTAGTATCAAGAACTTCTACTGTAGCAGTACCATCGTTGATCAGCTTATTGACCATGAGCGGAATGTAGTATTCAGCTTTAGGCTTATCGATGTTTTCTTTCAGGAAGTCGATGAAATATTCTTCAGAGTAGTTGAAATAGTCAGGAGTGAAGCCCCACATATTCATTGAAACCGGAGTATTATCTTCGATGCCTACCCATTCGCCATTTTCATCTTTATAAGAAACGACACCGTTAATACGCATAATTTCAGTACGTTCTACTACTGTTGTCAGATGTCTGTTTTCGTCGGTAGAACAGATACCGCGAGCTACTGTACCACTTTCACTCAGGGTATTTCCAACACGGAATCCTACCATACAATATGTATTCTTAGCTCCTTCAGGAAGTTCAGACAAGAATTTACCGATTACGGCAAAACTGTCACGTCCGTAGAAGTCGTCAGCATTGATTACGGCAAAAGGTTCACGGATAACTTCCTTACCCATCAACACTGCATGGTTTGTACCCCATGGTTTTACACGTTCAGCCGGACAAGTAAATCCTTCAGGAAGCTTGTCGATGCTTTGAAATACTACTTCTACTGGAATATGGTTTTCGTACTTGCTGATGATTTTCTTACGGAAATCTTCTTCAAAATCTTTTCTGATTACGAATACAATCTTTCCAAATCCGCCACGGATAGCATCAAAAATGGAATAGTCCATAATTGTTTCACCATTGGGTCCCAGACCGTCAAGCTGTTTCAAACCTCCATAACGACTTCCCATTCCGGCAGCCAGAACAAACAAAGTTGGTTTCATAATATATCTTTTAAAATTAAGTTATAGCACAAAGGTAAAGAATTTATATAAATACAACTAAATAGTTCCAGAACAAAATGAATACTAATTCGGTTATTTTATATAAATTCGCACAAACAATACAGCTTGACTTGGCCTATGAAAAAATATCTGCGATGGACAGGGATCGCCGTAGCATCTCCGTTCATATTATTTATATTGCTATGTATTCTGATATACATACCTCCTATTCAGAATTTTCTGGTAAACACGGCTACACGCTACGCTTCCGAAGCCACAGGTATGCAAATCTCGATAGGAAGAATCTCTCTTTCATTTCCGTTAGATTTGGTAGTAAACAATACCGTAATTATCGACAAGCAGGATACCATACTGAATGCCAAGAAATTAACAGCGAAGATCCAGTTGACTCCCCTGCTGAGAAAGAAAATCGAACTTGACGGTCTGGAGTTGAGCAAGGCATCTGTAAATACGGCAAACCTCATCGAAGGTATGACGCTGAAAGGAAATCTGGGAGAGCTATTCGTATCCTCACATGGCGTAGAGCTCGATCCGGAAACTGCCATTGTCAACACTCTTTCTTTAAAGGATACTCATTTATCCATCTGCATGGCCGATACTACAGCCTCAGATACGACCAGCTCGCAACCGGTTTTCTGGAAAATACAACTGAAAAATGTTGATTTCGAAAACGTTTCGTTTGCCATGCAAATGCCGCTGGATACATTCAGCATGTCAACATCACTCGAAAAGCTTTCTCTACGGAACGGACTGGTCGACTTGCATAAGTCGGCATACTCGGCTGGTTCACTTAAACTGACAAACGGTAGTGCTTATCTTGATACCAATACACTTCCTGCTGCCGAAGGATTCGATGCATCGCATATCGGAATAACCAACATCAAGCTGGATGTAGATTCTGCCTACTATGCTGGAAATGATATCTATGCCAATATACGCGACTTCAACTTAAAGGAACGCTCCGGACTGGAAATTGTTTCAACAAAAGGAAAACTGGTATCGGATGCCAAGACACTGAAAGTTCCGTCGTTGCAGATAACAACTCCCGATTCGTATCTCGAATTCAGCGCATCCATGGACTGGGAGGCAACTGATGCTGAAAAAGACGGTATGATCAATGCTCGTCTGATGGCTGACATCGGCAAGAATGATTTACTGAAGGTTATCACCGGAATGCCGGAAGATTTCATAAAAAAATATCCGTCTGCCCCATTGCAGATACGTGCCGGCATAGACGGAAACTTGAAGGAGATTCGTCTTACCACGCTCTCGGCAAGCATTCAGGATGCTTTCCGTGCACAGGCTACGGGAAGTATTACGTTGCCTATGGACAGTCTCCAGAGAAACGGTAACATCAATTTATCGGTAGAAACGGGCAACTTGAACTTTGTAGAAAGTATGCTCAGCGGTGTCGTGCTGCCACATGGCATGAAACTGGAAGGAGAAGCTTCAGTCAACGGCAGTCTGCTCGGAGCAAACATGCAGTTCTTTCCGGGCAAAAAAGCCAACATTATTTTAAAAGCTGACTATGATTTGCAAAAAGAAGGCTATCTGGTCGACCTGAATATCGACAGCCTCAACATACACGAGTTTATGCCGCATGATTCGATATTCGGACTTTCGGCTTCACTGCATGCCGAAGGAAACGGATTCGACTTTTTCTCTCCGAAAACATCTGCTCTGCTGAAGGGTGAGGTTTCACACTTCCGGTATGGCTCGCTTCTGTTCTCCGGAGTCACACTCGATGCCGGCCTGAAACACTCTCAGGCTTCAATGATGCTGAATGTCAACAACCGTGCAATAGACGTATCAGCCAATTTGCAGGCATTGCTTCAGCCGAATATGATAAAAGCCGATCTGAACACCCATGTGCGGCTGTTAGACTGGCAGGCGTTGTCACTTATGAGCACGCCTTTCAGTTCGTCGATGAACATCGAGGTGCATGCACAGACGGATATGAAGCAACGCCACAAAGCACGTGCTACCGTCAGCGGTATACAGCTCGTAACAGCCGAAAGAAACTTCAGGACCAAAGACCTGCATGCCGGTTTCGATATGGCTACTGATTCGGTAAGGGGATATGTCAATGCAGGCGATTTGACTTTCCTGTTCAAATCGGCCAACAGCCTCGACAAGTTTATGAGCAAGAGCGATCTGGTAGCCAAGGAGTTTGGAGAGCAGTGGAAGAAAAAACACATAAATCAGCGCCTGATCAGAGAAATGCTGCCTTCGGCACAGTTGAAAGTATTCTCCGGATCAGACAATCCGGTGGCCAACTTCCTGGCTTCACAGCATGTAAACTACAATCGTCTGCGGGCCAGCTTCAGCACTTCGCCGGAAGACGGATTAAACGGTTCCATCGACTTGTACGGCTTGCGGACCGACAGTCTTCAACTGGATACGATTTACTTCAAGACGTTGCAAGACTCTGTGCAGGTGAAATTCTACAGTGGTGTAAAGGCTCTTGCCAACAAACGTCAGGAAGCCTTCGACATTTCACTGAACGGATATATCGGATCTACCGATGCACAACTGGCAATAGGTTACCTGAACGGTAAAAGAGAAACTGGAGTTGATCTCGGTCTGAAGGCACAGCTACGCCCCAACGGCATCAGTATGCACATCACTCCGGACAATCCTACTCTGGTATATCGTCCGTTTAAGGTGAACCCCGACAACTATATCTATCTGAGTGACGAGGGACGTATCCATGCCGACGTCAAGATATACGATGAGAATCATTCCGGATTATCCTTATATTCTACTCCGGACTCTCTCGTACAGCAGGATCTTACCGTAGCTCTCAACCAGATAGACATCGCTGAGTTCCGGCGCATCATCCCATATATGCCCGACATAGCCGGCTTTATCAACGCCGAGGCACACTATATACAAAGCGAGTCGAGCATGCAAGTTGCAACCGACATAGGAATCAACAACCTTGCCTACAACAAACAACAGCTGGGCAACTGGGAAATGAGTGCCGTATATCTGCCTAAAGAAACAGGAGAACACAGCATAGACGGCTTCCTGATGCTGAACGACGAGGAAATAATGAGCCTGAATGGAACGTACCTTTCTGCCACGGGGAAAAATGATAAAGATAATCTGACGGCAGATGTGAACCTGCATCATCTGCCGCTGAAGGTAGCCAACGCATTCATTCCTGATGACATGGCCAGGCTGAAGGGAGACCTGGACGGTTCGATTTCCATAGAGGGTTCCACGTCACAGCCCGTCTTGAACGGAGAACTGGGACTTGACAGTGTAATAATCAATATTCCACAGGCTTCACTGAACCTGCAACTCGACAACCGACCGCTGAAGATTGAGAACAGCCGACTGAAATTCGAACGCTTCAACATCTTTACCAAGGGAAAGACACCGTTCAGCATAGACGGTTACGTAGATATGACCGACATGGCTGCCATGGATATAAACCTGAAAATGGAAGCGCATAACTTTGAGCTGATCAATGCCAAACAGACCAAAGAGTCGCTGGTACACGGTAAGATTTATGTCGATGTAAATGCCATGCTGAAAGGACGGCCGGATGCCCTTACCATGAGAGGCAACATGAATATTTTAGGAAGCAGTGATTTCACTTATGTACTGAAAGACTCTCCGCTGACCGTAGAAGACCGTCTGAACGAAACTGTCACGTTTGTGGACTTCAGCGATACGACTCACATAGCCAAGCCTCACATTCCTGCCATGTCGCTGGGAGGTATGGATATTTTGATGACACTTCACATCGACGAGGCTGTGCAGGCACGCGTCAACTTAAATGAAAGCGGAAGCAATTACATGCTGCTGGAAGGTGGAGGCGACTTGTCGTTCCAGTATCAGCCCGACGGCAACATGCTGCTCAACGGCCGTTATTCGCTGATGAGCGGAGAAATGAAATACGAAATGCCTATCATCCCGCTGAAGACTTTCTACATTCAGGATGGAAGCTACATCGAATGGACCGGAAACGTTATGAACCCGAATCTGAACATAAAGGCTTCGGAACGGGTGCGTGCGTCGGTTTCTTCCGATGGAGAAAGTACGCGTATGGTAAACTTCAACGTGGGAGTGAATCTGACAAACCGCCTGGAAGATCTGGGCTTTACCTTCACACTCGAAGCTCCCGACGACGGTGCCATGCAGAACGAACTCGCTGCCAAATCGGCCGAAGAGAAAAACAAGCTGGCTGTCACCATGCTGGTTACGGGTATATATATGTCAGAAAGCAATACCGGAGGCAAAGGATTCGACACCAACAGTATGTTGAACTCGTTCCTGCAAAGTGAGATAAACAAGATAGCAGGAAATGCACTGAAAACAATAGATATAAACTTCGGTATGGAAACGACCGATGAAGGCGAAACCGGAAATACCCGTACGGATTATAACTTCCAGTTTGCCAAACGATTCTGGAACAACCGCTTCCAGGTTATCATCGGAGGAAAAATATCTACCGGAAACGATGTACAGCAGCAAGACGAGTCGTTTATCGACAACATTTCGCTGGAATACCGTCTGGACAACAGCGGTACACGCTACATCAAGATTTTCCACGACAAGAATTACGAAAGCATACTCGACGGTGAAGTGATAGAAACAGGAGCCGGTATCGTACTGAGAAAGAAAGTGAGCAAACTAAGCGAACTGTTCATCTTCCGCTCCCGCAAAAAGAAACAGCCCGAACAAACAACAGAAAACTGATTGAAGCATAATTACATATCCATGAAGAAATATAAAACATATCATATCCTGACGCTTCTGCTTGCAGCCATGATGGCTGTATCATGCTCTACGACAAAGCACTTGCCGGAAGGGGAAACCTTGTATCTGGGATTGAAGAAAGTAACCATCAACAACGAAGACAAGAGCAAGGCAGGACAAAAGGCACTTGCCGAAGCGGAAGGAGCTATCAGCATTGCTCCGAACAACGCCATCGTGGTAAAGCCCAATATCCGTTTTCCGATACCTTTCGGACTATGGATATACAATCGCTTTGAAAGGTATGAAAAAGGCTTCGGAAAGTGGATATTCAAAAAACTGGCTGCCAAACCGGTATATGTTTCTACCGTAAATCCTGAAACCCGAATAAAAGTAGCGTCCAATCTGCTGCACGACTACGGGTATTTCGACGGAAAAGTAACTTATCGGGTAGACAGTACCCGTAACCCGCGGGCTGTAAAACTGAGTTACGACATCGATATGGGAAATCCGTACTACATAGATACCGTGACATACGAAGGATTCAGACCACAAACCGACAGTCTGATTCATGCACATTTCGACGAACGGCTGATACACAGCGGAGATAATTTCGACGTGACGGTCCTGAATCAGGAACGGCAGCGTCTGATAGACCTCTTCCGCGACAACGGATACTACTACGCAAGAAATGAATTCATCACTTTCCTTGCCGATACAATCATGCGCAAAGGGTACGTCAAGTTAAAGATTGTACCCCGGCAAAGTATTCCCGAAGAAGCCCTCCGCACGTATCATATCGGACATACTTCTGTGTACCTGACGGGATATAACGGCGAACAGCCTGACGACTCACTGAAGCTGCGCAACTTTACTATCTATTACTCCGGAAAGAAGCCGGGCATCCGCTACGGAGTGCTGCGCAAACGTTTTCTGTACCGTAAGGGAGAAGTCTATTCGCAGACCAGACAGAACTATACCCAGGAAGCTCTGGCACGACTAGGTGTGTTCAAGTTCAGCGAGTTTCAATATACTCCCCGTACAGGAGCAGAAAAAGATACACTCGACGTACGCGTGAATGCCATGTTCGACTTGCCCTACAACAGTGAGCTGGAGCTTAACGTCACTACCAAGAGTACCAAGCAGACCGGTCCCGGAGCCATATTCAACCTGTCGCGCAAAAACTTCCGCCGCATGGGAGCCTCACTCAATCTGGAGCTGAAAGGTTCATACGAATGGCAGACCAGCTCAACCGTCGACGGCGACAAGTCTGTTATGAACTCTTATGAACTGGGAGCAGCCCTGTCACTGGAGTTCCCTCGCCTTGTACTTCCATGGGTACGCGACCGCATTGACCCGTTCCGCTTCCCATCGCAAACGAACTTCAAGATTTATGCCGAACAGGTAAACCGTGCCCGATACTTCAAGATGCTGTCTTTCGGAGGAACCGTTTCGTACAGTTTCCGTCCGTCCAGAAGCATGAAACATACCGTAACACCGCTCCATCTGGCATTCAACCATTTGCAGCACCGTACGGCTACATTCGACTCGATTGCACAGGCCAACCCCATGCTGTTTCACAGTCTGGACGACCAGTTCATCCCTTCGGTCACCTATACCTTTACCTACGATGATTCATGGCGTCACCGCCGGATGCGAATATGGTGGGAAAACTCTTTCAGCTCGGCAGGTAATGTCACCTCACTTATTTATGCAGCCTTCGGCAAGAGTCTGAAAGAAAGAGAAAAGAAATTCCTCGGAACTCCATTTGCACAGTTCCTGAAGTTCTCGAGCGAGATACGACCGCTTTACTACATCAACGACAAGCAGCAGATTGCCGGACGACTGATGGCCGGAGTAATCTGGGCATACGGTAACAAGACCATTGCTCCCTATAACGAACAGTTCTACGTAGGAGGAGCCAACAGCATACGTGCTTTCACGGTACGTTCCATCGGTCCCGGACGCTTTCATCCGGCCGAAAACGCAGCCTATTCGTACGTAGACGAAACGGGAGATATCAAGCTGGAAGCCAACCTGGAGTATCGCTTCCGCATTTTCTCCAACCTTTTCGGAGGTAATCTGAACGGAGCATTGTTTCTCGATGCCGGAAACGTATGGCTGATGCGGAAAGACGAAGCACGTCCTGATGCGCAGTTTACGTTCAACAAGTTCTTCGACAATATTGCACTGGGAACGGGTCTGGGTATCCGATACGACTTGTCTTTCCTTGTACTTCGCCTCGACTGGGGAGTAGCCTTGCACGTACCTTACGAAACAGGAATCTCCAAATACTACAACATACCGAACTTCAAGGATGGAATGGGCATCCACTTCGCAATCGGTTATCCGTTCTAAAATTAGAACAAACTATATGCAGAATACAGGAAAACCCACTGAATTCTGAAACAATATCCCCAACTTGCTAAATAAGTTGGGGATATTGTTCTTTTATTAACAAAATGTAATATAAATACCTAATTAAAGATAATAGAATTCATAATCTGCCATTCATGACGAGCATCAAGCACAAGCACTCCGGCTGAACTTAAATCGATAGGCTCATCTTCACCATAATTCTGCGATTGACTCTTTTCCCCCATCGTATACAAACGATTACGTACAATACTAAAACAAGTTTCTGTATCAATATTATCGAGTTCGGTAATCACAGTACGTCCGTTCTCTCCATCAGGCAACGATACCAATGTACGGTCTTCACCTGCAGTTTCGTAATTACGTAAAATAATATCCCAATACTTTATCACCCTTCCTTCCGCATCAAGCATCTGCATTTGGAAAGTAGGTATTCCTTCTTCCACATCTCGCTGCGTCATAACAACCGAAACCCAAAAGCTATCACCGAACACCGTACCCCTCGGTAATGAAATCGTCCCCTTAGGATAGGATTCCTCATCAGTCTGCCAATTCGTATCGGCACTATCCAAATAACCATCGTCATTCATATCCAAGGGTAATAGCACGTTCTCCGTATTGCCAGGAAACCACTTGCACAAGTCAATCTCATACACAGAAAACGCATCGTTCACTGCTGATTCTGCCAAAGCACAATCATAGTCCGTACGCGGATTCATACCATTTATCACATTATCCTTATGAAAATCGAAAGCATCGTCCACACTTCTGAATCCTCCGAAGATAATAGTCTGATTACGTTTGGTCGCAACTAGCCGCAGCTTAGCCACACTACTGCCGTTTACCTGCACCGGCACACGGGTAAAATAGCCGAACGTACCCGCTACCTGCCGGCGAGCTACCATCAGTCCATGCTGTGCCTCTGCTTCAGCACTCAGTTTGGAAAGAATCACTCCATTTTCCACCCAAAAAATTTCTGCACCTGCAAAAACTTCTTCAGCATACCCTCCATTAGGGATAGTTACGGTTTCAGTCTGATTGTAATAATCCCCTACTTCTACACCTTTAAACGGCTCATAGCCTCCGTAAGTTCCGCTTTGGTAACCAATTACATATGCCATGTAATTCTTTCCTTCCTCCAGACACTCACTGCCGGTAAGCGTAATCGTGGCATATCGCCCCTGTCCGTCTTCCGTACTCCAGGGATAACTTGCTTTGTTATCTGGATTACTCCAGTTTTCAATCGTCTTTTTATATACCACCTTTGCCGGGCTCTGATACTCCACAATCAGTATACTGAGCTTGTCGAATGTCTGCGTAGGTGTAACGCTCGAAATAGGACGGCGTGATGCGACAGTAGCCGGATTCACCCCTTCTCCACCTTCAAAAAGCTCGCCCACACTTTCTACCGCTACAGTAAACGTCTGCTGCAGTGGCTTCCCATTCTGTCCTTCTGCATCAAGCGACGACGAATCGCTGCAGGCAGAAAGAAGCATCAGGACGATGCCTGACATATAAATCAATCTAGTATATTTCATAAGTTAATCATCCAATTAAGAAACTTCATACCCTTGTAACTACCTTACACAGTGCCAATTGTTATTGCAACACGCCAGAACAGTCTATAGGTTTTGACGGAATCCCCAGACAATAAAAATGATTTGCCTCAATCGGGAAAAGATACTTGTCGAGGTCGTCGATAATACCTGTGCCTATATCAGTTTCGTCTTCGAAATCAAGCCCGTCGCTATTTTGCCAAGGCTTTATCAACCGTACCTTTTTGCTGGAACCTACAATACCGGTCATGGAGGTAGTAACAAACTCCGCTACAAGCGTATAGTCGTACAGCTCCCTGTCTGGGATATTGACAGGCAGCATAAATGCCGTCAGGGAACATTTGTAAGCATAATCAGAAACGACTCCTGTACTAGATCCCGGAAGATATAAATCATCCTCTGTAAAGGTCTTATCCATCAGTACCCTGCCCTCTTCGTTGAAAGAATCATTCCCATAAGGGCTGGTAATGAAATCTGTAATTATCTTATCCGTTTCACTTTCTTGGGGGGCACTGGGCAATAGTTTCACTTGTGTATTCTGCGAATTATAAAGCAATATTCTCACGCGCTCTACTTCCTTTGGAATCTGATTCAGGCAAACCTGCAGACCTGCGACCCTGCGCCACAAATTAATCTCACCAATATTCTTGTCATTCTCCGATGCTGGCTTGAAATCTACGTACCCTGTAAAGAATTCCGAATGTGCCATATCAGTCGGAGTTTTACCCTCTTGAAGTGTAATCGGATCAGTCAGCTTACTGCCTGTCCGAATAGACTCTGGCAATCCATAGGTAAGAATAGAGTTCCAGCCATCATAATCTTGCATGATATCTTCCGATTCAGCTCTATCTACACCTACCGCTACCAGCCGGTAAGTTTTTCCGACCGTAAATGTATAAGCAAACGTATACCGCATTACTGCCGTTTCATTCGGAAGATTATTAGCTCCAAAGTATTCTCTCCACCCCACATTAAAGCGGGCTTTACACTCACCATCGGTCCCAGCTTCGTCCATTTCGTAAATATAGAGATATACATCCGTAACGTGCTGCACACCACGAATATTATTTCCATAATCTCCATCATAAACCGGCAAGGAAGTACGGGTCTGCAAGTCACTCTGAGCCGCAATGGTAACCGTTACTCCCTCAACAGTCTGTATCGGTTCATTCTCCTTGCTGCATGAGGCTCCCAACAGGAGGAAGCCACACACAGTCAGGGCACAAAATACAGCATGTATGAATTGTTTCATTTTCATAACCTACTTTCCTTTCATTCTTTTACGAGATAGAAACGTCCGTCATTACTCTTCATCGCACCTGCATTTACTGTAAGCGAAGTACCATCCAGCAGGTAGCGCTTTCCTGTCTGCTTGTCAACCAGTGTCCATCCCTTCCAGTTGCTGCCATAGTCCAAAGTGAATTCTGTCTGTTGCGAACCGTCCTTTACCATGAATCCTAAATCCACACGAACGGCATTCTTTATCTTCTGAATATCGAGCGCACGCTTGCCGGCTACGGTATACACCTTTACCTTCGGCATAAAGTCCTCGTCAATCAGTGAAACAACATCCTCCTTCGCATTGTATGCATCCGATGCTCCGGCACTGCGAAGCAGCGAACAAGAACTTACAGAGTTACCCGATACAGCCGAGATTTTCATTTCGCCTACTGTCGGAACAGAAGCACTGCGGGAACTTCTGGTTGCGGTACTTGCAGAAGGCTGTACAAACATATCCGAGGTATAAGTTATATTAACATTGTCTGAAGTATAACCTTCTAACGCCTCTACATAAAATGCCTGCAACGGTGCAATGGTGTTGCTCTGTTCTCCAGCTACATCAAAGCTTAAATCTCCGTTTTCGCTTAAGGAAATTCTGACCAACCCATCTTCTCCTCCGAAAATATTTTCAGAATCTATGATACGGATAGCTTGAACAGACTGTTTATTTTCTGTTAGGAATGTCTTTATATCCAAATAACTCATAAATGGGTTACCTGCCACAAAATAGGTAGCTCCCTGTTCTTTATTCCGCAATTCAAAAGTAAATGAACGACCTGCATTCTCCGGCTTAAACCCACTCTCTTCATAAGCAAATTTTCCATTCATATTTCTTGCCCCTTCCGGCAAAGTTTCTTTTTTAACCCATCCGCCGGAAAGTGTATAATAATTGTACTCGGTATATGCTTTCGGGAAACGAAGACGATAAGAAGTCCCCCAATCATTTCCAACCATCATCTTGATGCCCTGTGCCTGCTCGTACGGCTGAGCCACGGCATTGAATGTACGACTCCAGTCGGCAGTAGCAACTACAGTACCGTTAGAATCAGTTCCAGAAGTTGCAGTTGTAACCGCACGACTGTACATTTTCTGACGTACTATCGGATTGTGTCGCACTTCACGATAAGTAGCCCCATTCAGCGGAGTAAAGTATGCCGGCATCTCAGGCGAAACAAACATATCGCCCGTAACCATGCCGTGAAGTGGAGTAGAAATCATATGATACATACCGCTTTGTACTTCCATTTCCACGTATGCACAGTCATACTCCAGATATTGTGTATTGAGTACAGCAGCTCCCGGTTCGAAATGAATATTCGCACAATAGTTACCGCCATAGAATTTATCTACACTACCCCAAGCATTCAAGTTCGGATAACGTGTGGCTCCTGCAGGAATCACCACATTAGTACATCCCCAAGGAGAACCGTCCGTCCAGTTGCTCCAGTTGTTCCAGTCGGTATCTGACGCATTTCTCTTCCAGGTAGTCTTCAGCGGATGTACCTGAGCACGCAGCCCGTTGTAAGTAGACAATCCCGAAATAGAATAATCGCCTACCGGCAATGACAATTCAAAGAAATAGCCCTTATCATCCTGTCGCAATTCAGCCTCCTGTTCTATCTTCTGTCCGTTGCCGTTATATGGATAGCAGGTAAATGTAAGTTCAGTACCTAATAGCTCAGATTTAGCATCGACAGAGATACGTACATTACCCAAATAGGTTGTTTCATCCACACAAACATGTTCGGTTATACTCCTGTATGCAATGTCGATTTCTCCTTGATCTTCAGGTTCTTCCGCACAGTCAGGAATACCATTCCCGTTGGCATCCGGACGGATATAGAAACCCGACAGCCAGACTGTTTCAAGCGCATCTGCCAATGAAGGGAACGAAATACGTACTTCATCGTAATCCTGTAAAGGAGTAACCTCCATATAAGCGAGTCCAGCATCGCTTATCACCTCGATGGAAGCCAGTCCACCGGAAGTAGACTCACTTGCTACCGCCTGTCCACCATTGTATGCAGCTATTGTCACATTCTGAAGAACAGACGCATTCAGCACATATCCCGGCGTACGGAGTATGGCACCCAGCGGCTGTCCGCCTCTGATGGAATTAAATTTTACAGCCACGGTAGAACGGCTTATCAGGCTGACTCCAGCTACAATAGAAGCCGCTGTCTGCTGACTGTTGTCGATTACGTACGACAGATTGTTCATGGTAGTCCCCACACTTGCAACCGACGAAGATTTTGTTTCCGCATAGTTGATAGTAGCCCCATGCTTCTGCGCCGTAATCATTTCCATACAAGCCTCCGATGTTCCTTCATACTCTTCGCAAGTAACAGGTTCGTAGAAAGCATAATACAGACGGAAGGTATTCAAATTGACATTCAGCAAGCCTGCAGTCCAAAGCTCCACCTGATCGAATGTCTGATCTGTTTCCACATAAAAACGCAATTTGCTTCCGTCGTTTCCTACCAGTCCCACTCCTACCGCGTCATTTTCTGCCGTCAGTCCGGAAAACACTTCTTCACCATCTTTATACAGTCTGATAAAGAAAAACTTCAAGACATCGGCACCCAGCAGCTGATTATTTGTCTGCATCACAAACCCCACACGGGTCTTTCCTCCTTGCGGAGTAATGTCTTGAGAAGAATGTACACCAGCCAAACTGCCAAACTGAATCAAGCTCAATACATTGGTAGCTTCTGCATAATTAGTATAATCACCATCAACCAGATTCTGGCGGTTGTTTATCTTATTGAACAAAGAAATACCTCCCTGAGATCCACTGGATTCAACCACTGTATACTGTACCTCATTTCCAGAAGTATTAATCATCATCGTATTACAACCCGCCTCAGCTTCTTTTTTGTTGCGATGAATCACGGCATACGACCATGAAGTTTCTTCGCCTCGTTTATATATAGCCTGTACTACATAGTCACCATTTACGGTCATCCCAGTTATGCGGTTGCCCGATATAGAAGGAGATGTAGCTCCTTCGGGATAACTAATAAGTGAATATGTTACAGTACCTTCCGATGGTGTCAGGAGGTTGTAATAATCGGTAGAAATGGTATCATTGCCAATGGTAAAATAAGAGGATACATCTATCTCTACCGGGTCGCGGGAGTAGGCGTAATGGATGGTTGTTGCACCAAGCTTAACACTGAGTGGAAAGTCTATCTGTACCCCACTGAGTTCTTTATCTGCCTTAAAACTGAAACTGCTTTTATTTCCGCTTGCTAAAGAGATTCCAACTCCAGTGGCTAATGAGACTGTTTGAATTTCACTCTTTTCGTTGTTTAAGCCGTGCATTGCTGTACTACCTAAGTCTGCATTTAATATATTTCCTGTAGTTGCCTCAAATCCAATTTCACTCTCTGCTGGTATATTTTCTTTAAAGTTAACACGAAATTTTTTAAAAGACAACCCACTAATGATGCTGAGGATACCTCCATCAGTGAGGTCTGAATTGGTAAGCTCATTACAGCTTTTCCATCCTATCCCCCCTACTAAGGGCACACTATATGTCTCTTCTCCTTCTGCTTCAGGATATTCATGTTTTTTAGCTGCTATCTTTTTAGGATTCTCCCCCACAAACGCATAGTAGAATTCCAGTCCACTAAGTACATCGACATCAATGGAAGCACAACCGATGCGTACCTCATCAAAAGGTTCAGTAGTAGTAAATGAAATTTCACTCAACCCTCCAGATACATTCAAGAGATTTAAATTTAGTAACTGAAAATTATCACCACTTCCTGATGTAGAGGAACCGTCTTGCTCTTTGCCTTTTAAATAAGTCTTTACCCAAAAGCCTTGCAATACATTTAAGCTTAGTAAACCTCCTGGGTCTTTATACAAGAATCCGACCTTAATGCCATTAGAAGAATCGTAGTAAACACGATTGACATCTTTTACAGACAAAATTGGAAGCCCAGTATTTACCTCTGCCAATCCCTTCAGACTAACAGAGTTATCTAAGTTCTTATCTACCAAATATTCCAACTTATTATCCGAGTTACTTAAAACGCCTACCAAATTCTTGGTTATCTGGTTGATTACTCTTCCTTCACCCACCAAAGGGACACGACAATTGGGCTTATATGTTGCACCATATATTTCATCCTGTACTACATCAAGACCTGAAGTACTTTCAGTTTCATTACGGGTTCCGTTATGTTCTACACTCTGTACCGAGAGAAGTAAATCCTCATCGCGGCATGAATAAAATACAACTGTCAGCAGTGCAGCCAGAAGCAGCGGCACCGATGCAGACCATTTCTTTCCGGCTATTCGACAGGCGGAAAGAAAACTCCTTTGTCTGGATGTCTGGAAAAATACGCTCATTATCTTTAAATTTTATAGTTTTTACGATAATACTTCACTTCCCCGTCGTGCATAAAACGGTACTAGCTGACTGCGGTTTTACGCGATTCTTTCTCTGAATAATGACGGAAAGCTGCCTGGCTCTTGCCTTCGGAATAATAATGAAAGACAGGCAGTCTTCCGGCTCCGATTCGTATCGTTCATGAGAAATCTCACTGTTTCCGGTATCTTGCAGAAGAGCTTTTTGCTACTTGACTTCGGAAATTCAATAAAACAGGGTAAAATAGTATTGCCTGAAAGTCAGGCAATACTATTTGATTTATCGGTCTAAAAATTAGTCCAATTCCATTCCGTGAATCACTTCCCAGTTATCGTTTACTTTCAATACAAGTTCCTGCTTGTTGTTCAATGACTCTGGTTTGTCATCTGGATCTTCTGGATCTGGATCTGGATCAACACCCGGCTGTTCGGGATCTGCTTCATCATTCATTCTGGTACCAATACCATACAAGTGGTTACGTACGAGGCTGTAAGTGCTTGAAGATTCACCAGAAAGAGAAGTGCTCCAGTTAATAGATTCACTATTCCAGCATGTAATTGTTTGCTTCAACTGTTCATCAGTTGAACCCAGATTCACTTTCCAGCTTCTGAGTATTGTTCCATCTTCATTTGTCAATTGCAAAGTCAAAGTCTGCTTTTCATCTACATGTGCAAACGGGATAACAAATTCACCACCAAAAGCAGAACCTTTCTGGAAAGTAGGATGACCTTCTCCATCTGAAGAATATGGATTTTTCCAGTTTTCACCCGCATCAATCAAATTATCTTCGTTATCATCCTTAATAGCAGTAAACCATTTATTCAAATCAATAGTGCTGATCACATAAGTGTAGCTTCCATCAGCTTTGCCACTGGTACCGTTTACTACATATTTTACATTCTCGCCATTACCAGAACCATTTCCAGTAAGATCAAAGCTATTGAAATTACCAAGAACCAATGACTGATTCTGAGCACTTGCAACCAGTTTCAGATACTTAGCACCTTCCATATAAGGAATATCCTTAACATAGGCAAAAGCACCTGCTACCTGACGGTTCAGTACCACCGGTTCCTTAAAACCTTTTCCTTGTTCAACAGTCAAACCCATCTGTCCGGCAAAGATTTCTTCACCAATCTCATTCGTAGCGCCACCTTTAATTGGCAACACCATGTTTTCCTTGAAAGTACCTTCTTTTGCAACACTTGTTACAGCATCTAAAGTATAATCACTGTTACTGCTATAACCTACCGCATAAATCTTATAAGTACCGGCAGCAAGTTTATCTGCATCCTTCAGTTCGATAGTAGTCTGCCGACCGTGACCACCAGTAGTATATACTGTTGAACCATCAGTATTCCAATCAGAGATTTCTTTTACATATACCACCTTACCAGTATTATCACAAATCCACAGCTTCACATTTTGAATAGTCTGTTTAGCCTCAGCACTATACAGCGGACGTCCGGCACGGGTAGCCAGTCCGTCGCCACCATTTTCCACCTGAAGTGTGATAATCTGAGCACCGTCAGCTACACTCTCTACACCTGTTCCATCTTGTACATATACGATCTCCTTGGTACAAGAGTTGAATGACAATGACGCTATCAAAGCCATTCCCAATAAATAGTTTTTCTTCATACTTAAAAATTTAAACTATAAATAATAACATTATCAATAATCGGTCAATCAATCCAGTTCCATATCGTGCAGTAACTCCCAGTTGTCGTTTACCCGAAGGTAAATCTCGAAGTCGCCCTCACCGCTTCCGCCTTCGTCTACATACACATACTTCAGGATGGTAATCTCGTTACGCCCCATGGTGATGTTTATGTCCTGTGGCTCCAGCGTAGGATAATAAGCAGCTCTGCCCAGACTTCCGGCTGCCGATTTGTCGATAAACATCACACTCAGCGTAGAACCTTCGTACGAGGGTGAAGGACACATCAGGGTTTCGCTCTTTATTTCACTGCGTATCTCCTGCCAGTCGAGCTCGGTATGTATGTCGGTCAGAGTGGAATACTGGAAATCATTGTCTACAAAATTGTAAATATCCTGTATATCTTTGGTGGAGAAGTCGATGTTATCGGGGATTCCCTCCGCCTTGATAAGCAAGTTGCCCTTGGTACGCTCCATGGCAAGCGAATGTTCTTCGTTGCCGTAACGATAGTCGAACGTAGCACTTGCCAGATAGATGTCGTTTGCCGCCGCACCCACAGCTTCCATTTCTGCTGTAGTAGCATCTTCGCCCAGCGGTTCGTCGCTTTTCATGTTCCCCCATACGGTAAGGGTATATTTTCCATACGGCAACGACTCGGGAAGAGTGATAAGCTGAGTCTGATTATCGTTGTCTACCAGCGTATTTTTCTGCTCTGCCACTACCATTCCTTCGGCATCGTGTACAATGTAATATAGCGTGCTCACATAATCGCGAAACGGCAGGTTTTCTGCCTTGCGCTCCATCAGTCCCAACTTCACGGCATCGTCGATGTTGAAGTAATTCTTGTCTTTTACCGTAAGCGTAACCTGCAGCGGCGGACAGGGAGGAATAGAGTCGCGTATGCAACTGCTCCACAGAAGACACACAGCCATCGGCAATACATACAATATCTTTATTCCTTTACTCATAGTCTTTTCCTCCTGTCAATGCTTGAAATGCCGGTGTAGTAAGGTAAGGAAGGAAATCCGGCTCTGTTTGCATTCGTTCCTTCAACCTGCTGTCGGGCAGCGCATGTTCCAGACGGGCTGCTACCTCGTCCGCCTCTTTCTGCATACGTGCAGCCACCAGCGCACGTACGTATTCTGCCAGCGGAGTATGGTCTTCGCAGCGATCCATAATGGAAGCCGCATACTGTGTATCGCCAACACTGAGCGATACAACCGCCGCATTCACGTCTTCGTACCCCCGCATCAGCGTGTATGCCTCTTGCAGTTTTCTTTCCTGTGCCTTGAGCAATGCCAGGTTGTAGCGCGCCTGAGGCAGTTCGGTATTGGTCTGAAGCAGCTCAATAGCTTTTTCGTTGTTTTCCTTATATACATATACGGCTGCCTTGGTATTCAGCACCTCTTGCGAATATTCTTTCAGCCCATTGAGCACAGCTTCTGCCTCATCTGCCTTGTCTTCACGCAGCAGAAGTACCGCCAGATTATTGGCTGCCACCTGCGACTGCGGGAAGTAGTGCAGAATGGTACGGTATACCTCCTTCTTTTCTTCGGGAGTCTTCTTCAGGGTCGATACGCGCAGCAGCTCTTCTTCGTTGAAGGCATCGGGACGCTTGCCGTACATGTCGAGTAGTTCGGCATCGGTAGTGAAACTCTTCAGTGTATATGTATATACGTATTCTACCTTGCGGTCTTTCTGTAAGTAATTGTTTTTGATGTCGTTCCAGCAAGACAGACGGCGGATATAGCGTTCTGCCACATCGTCGTTCTCGGCATTATACTTATCTAATATCTCTCTTACCTTCAGCGAGTCGGGGTGTCCGTCGGCAATCATTGCCTGCAGTACCGGCATCCAGCCTTCGGGACGGGAACCGACACTGAAACGTGAAGCCTGCGACGCATTGATATGAAGCTGGTCTACCAGCCAGTTTTTGGCAGAATTGGCACGGTTACGCGACAAGGTAGTATTGAAAGCATACGAACCGTCGGCCGATGCCATACCGTAAATGCTTACACTGTTCAGTGTGGCAAGCGAGTCGGTCACGATTTTCTGCAGCGTAGCAAGCATACGGTTCATCTCGTTGCGGTTATCACCCAGCGAGAGGTTGATGTCGTAACGGTTTATCACGAACTGCAACAAAGCTTCTCCTCTGCCTTCCATAACCTTGGGACGGATAACAAACTCTGGCTCAATCCAGTTCAGTTGAAGCGATTTCTTGGGTTCTATCAGCGTAGGGATATTGTTGATGTAAGCAATATCTACGGTATCGGCAATACCACACTCACCACATCCGTCGGTAGAAAGTACGGCCACAATGCGTCCGCCGTCAATATCGGCAGGCACGGCTACCCGTTCGGAATAGGTTACATCGTACTCCTTGCGGTTGTTTACCTTGCGTGCGACATTTGCCAGTGTATCAACATAGCCGTCGAGAAGTACACGGCGGTTCATTTTCTTACTATAGATAGGAGCATCGAACACCATAGGAGTGTATTCTGCCAGCATAGAGTCTTTCTGCAGCAACTGCGGAACAACAATGAGGCGGGTACGACCTGTAAAGGCCTTTTCCGGAATGTGAATATTCACATCCACACCCACAGTAGACATGCTGTCGGGAGTAAGCGTACGCACCGGTGTTACCGCAACTTTCTTATTCATACCCGATGATGCACAGCCGGCTACTCCAAGCCACAAGCATCCAGCCCAGATTAAATATGTATATCTGAATTTCATATTGCAAACGTTTAAAAGATATAAGAAACCGATACAGCCAATTTTGTAAGCCCCCAATAATTTTTGGTCTTGTCTTCATGGCACTTACTGCAAGGAATGCGGGGACTCTCCTTATACCACAGGCGAGCGTATCCGGCACCAATCAGCGCTTCCAGGTTCCAGTGCGACGACAATATCCAGTTGTACCCATAGGTTACTCCCCCTCCAGCCAAGTAACCGTCGTATCGCTTATCACTGAAACCTCCATAATATTGTGCTCCATGCAAGTGAATTCCTACAAAATGACCTTCAAAACTCTCGCAGAACCAGTATCTCAATTCTGGTTGCACAAGCCAGAAACGCATTTTTCTGTCATCCTTAAACGTCCAAGGATTGTATGCCAGCTGCCAGTCGGTAGTAAACTTCCGGCTCAGACCAACTTCAATACTGGCATTAGGAGTGGTAGTTCCCCAATAAAGCATATTTGTCTTCAAAGCTACGTTTTGAGCATTTCCGTTTCCTCCGAAACACAGAAAGGCACATAGAAAGAATAATTTTCTATATTTCCGTATCATCTACACTATCATTTTATTTTTTTGCAAAGGTAAACAGCAACGGAAATACAAAAATTACAAATTCACGTCAAATAATTACAATTTACAATCACCCTATAATTCTAGTCAACCTATACAGTTTTTCCAATTGCTTCTTTTCGTATTTTATTAGGAGTCTTTCCAAAATATTTTTTACAAAATGTAACCAGATACGAAGTTGAAGAGAACTTATATTTTTCGGCAATCTCACTAAATGACAAATTACTCAAAGCAACATCGCGCTTCACAAACTCCTGTTTACGTAATAAGAGCCAGTTTTTGGCTGTTTCATTGAAAGTTTCCTTAAAGCGCCGATTAAACGTACTCTGACTCATATTTGCCTGTAAAGCAAAATCCTTGACATCAAATATCTTGCGGCTATTCATTAATACAAAATCCTTAAATTCTAAATTTTGGCCCAAAACGGGATAGAAAAACAAAGCCAGTTCTTCTTTTGTATATCCGGCACGCAAATACAAGAAAAGTTCATCACGCTTTATCTGATGATAGTGTATGCACCCCAATCCCTCTTTTAAACAATCTACTAGTAAAGAAAAGAAACTTTGCAGGCGCATATCCAATTTCAAGCAATATGGACTTTGATAAGTGCTTTCAGATATAAAACGCGACAACTGTTGAATGGAAAAACGCGAGCACAACTTCAAATCGTTTGCAAACGAACATAATAATAAGATAGTAGCTTTCCGAGCAAAGGTCGTTATTTGTTTATTTCTTGGAAGTAAAAACATATACTCCAATTGAGGAGTAAAATATTTATCTATTTCATATCTTATCTCAATATCTCCTTGTAACAAAATAACCAAAATAGTTGTATTAAGAAACCGACGTTCCACAGTATGCCCTTCGGGAATCTCCATCAACGTAAAAACTTTATTGAATTCTTCCGCATAATTAGTACACGAAATATGTTCATTTTTATACAAGAGTGTCATGCCTTTTCACTAATTAGGTTAATACTTACTCCTCAAAAAGCTTCTTTGACTTGTTAAGAACTTTACATATCCATTTATAAAAGCACAACAAATATAATTATTCTCAATATAAAAAACACAAAAAAAAAAAGTTTTTTTCCTAATTAAACTAATCTTTCTCTAATGAAAATATGCTAAAATCAATAAGTAAAAACAGGCTAAATAGCCAAAACTTATCAACAAAAAATCCGGAAATTTGTACAATATCCTTTTGCTTTTGTACAAATTTCCGGAAAGGTTCCCCGATAAAAAAATCTCAATTATTTGTTTTTCTGCTTTTCACGGTATTCGGTAGGAGTCATGCCAAAGCGTTGCTTGAAACACTTGCTGAAGTAACGCGGATCGTTGATTCCCACCATATACGAAATCTGTGTCATGTTAAACTCTCCAGTCTCGATAAGCTGGGCAGCACGCTTCACACGCATTTCCTTGATAAATTCTATCGGAGCAAGTCCGGTCAATGATTTCAGTTTCTTGAAGAAGACTGAACGGCTCACAGCCATTTCATGCACCAGATCGTCTACAACAAGTTCTCCATTGTCGATATTCCGTTCCATAAAGTTTGTCAGCTGCTCCAGGAAACGACGGTCCTGCTGCGACATGACATCTACCTCTTCTTCCTCATTTTCCACTTTCGGAGGATTGATATCCATCAGGTGGTCGCAATAGAACTGACGCAACTTCTGACGGCGTGCCAGCAGATTATCAACACGTGCTTCGAGGTAAGTAGCACTGAACGGTTTGGTGATATAACTGTCGGCCCCCAGTTCCAGACTCTGCAACTTGGTGTCCATATCGGTCTTTGCAGTAAGCAATACGATTGGAATATGGCTGGTAGTCAGTTCCTCCCTCAGTTCCTTCACCAGAGTTATTCCGTCCTTCTCGGGCATCATAATATCGCTGATTATGATATCGGGCACATACTTAATGGCTTTCTCCAGTCCTTCCACTCCGTTGGCAGCTTCTATAATACGGAAACGCTGGCTGAAAATGCTCCGCAAGAAGAAGCGCAACTCCAGATTGTCTTCTATGAGCAGCATTGTCTTTGTTTCAGAAACCGATGCCTTGTCAGCCTCATCAGCAGCAGGAACAGCTTCCGGCTTATCCTCCGGTACAGCTACGGCAGGAGTTTCGACATCCACAGGTAAGGAATGCTTGGATGCTTCAGCGATTATTTCCACGTTATCCGACAAGACAAATTCGGCATTCTCACCGTAATGGTCTTTTCCCTTCAGGAAGTCTACGCTAAAGCAACTTCCTTCTCCTTCCTTACTGTCTACATGTATGCTGGCATGGTGCATTTCCACCAGTTCTTTCACAAGCGAAAGTCCGATGCCAGAACTGTTCGGATTGAACAGGTTCTTATCGAGCAGGGTTTCAAAACGTACAAACAGTGAAGCCTTCTTATTTTCAGAAATACCTATACCCTGATCCTGCACTCCTACGGTAACCGTATCTTCATTTTCATGAATAAATACGGTAATGGTTTTTCCGGGCTGCGTATACTTGAATGCATTCGACAGCAAATTGAAGACTATTTTCTCTACCTTGTCAGCGTCTACCCACAACTTGAGCTTAGGCTGTTCGGTTTCGAAAATAAAATCAATCTTGTTCGACTCGGCTATGGATTCAAAATTCTCCATAATCTTATGTACAAACGCGACGATATCAATCTGTTCGATGCACAGTTTCATCTTGTGATTCTGTATCTTACGGAAATCCAGAATCTGATTGACAAGCCTCAGCATCCGATGTGTATTACGTTCTACCACCTGCAACTGTTCGCGTACGTCCTTACTTAAATCCGAACGTTTCAAGATATATTCCAGCGGTCCCTCTATCAAGGTAAGCGGTGTACGGAGTTCATGAGAGATATTGGTAAAGAAACGGAGCTTCATGTCCGTTACCTGCTGTTCGACAGACACCTCATGTTTCAACCGGTAAATAACGAAAAGTGTATAGGCTCCAACCAGCAGAATCAGCATAAAGCCTAATGTGTAAATCACATAGGCATAAGGAGTCTCCCAAAACGAAGGCTTGACGGTTATCCGCAAGGCACGTTCGTTCTCCACCCAGATACCGGCTCCGTTGGTCGACTTCACACGAAAGACATAATTACCTTTCGGCAGGTTTGTATAAGTAGCTGTACGCTGTTTACCCACATAATTCCACTCCTTATCGAACCCCTCGAGCATATAGGCATACTTTACATTTTCCGGGAAACTCATATCCAGAGCGGCAAAAGAAAGCGTTACGGTGTTTTCCTTATGCGACAAATACAAATGCGACAAACTGTTCAAAGACTCAGGCAATACGGATTCCGGTCTGGGAACAACATCTTTATTGGCTATCTTCAAGCCCGACAATACAATGCCAGGCACATAAGAGTTTTTCCGTATCAGTTCGGGAGTAAAGCACAAAAGTCCTCTGTTTGTTCCGAACAGCAAGCGTCCGTCTTCGGCACGTATTGCCGTACTTTCTTCAAACGAAAGCTCCTCTCCTATCTCCTGCTTCAGATAATTATCGAAATGATGGTTGACAATATCCATCTTGCTCAGACCGCTTTCCGAACCAATCCATATATCTCCTTTCGTATCTTCGGCAAGTGAAGAAAGTACATCGGTAGGAAGTCCGTCTTTTGCCGAATACGAAGTAAACAGGGCGTTACCTTTTTTATCAAGGCTCTTAAGCTCGTTCAGTCCTCCACCGAAAGTAGCAAAGAACAGACGTCCGTCGTGTGTAAGCAAGATATCGTATATATCGTTGCAGCTCAACACTTCACGCTTATTAGGCATGCACACGAACAAATGAAAATCAATCGTATCGGGACGTTCGAACTTTTCACTGAAAGCCAGCAGTCCATTGGAAGTAGCTACCCACAGCATACCTTTTTTGTCGAGCAACATACGACGTGCCTTATAGCAACGTTCCATTGGATACGATTTCAGATTATTGCGCGAGTTTATAAAACGGACACTTCCATCACTCTCCTTTTCGATGTAATCGATACCTCCACCGAAAGTAACAACCCAGATACGACCGTAGCTGTCTTCACACAAGTCGTACACATTGTTATGGCTCAGACTATAGATATCGTTGGCATCGTAAGTATAATGAAGCATCTTATATCCGCTTCCCTGCGGTATCAGCTGAACGATTCCGTTTCCTTTCGTAGCAATCCAGATATTTTTTTTCGAATCCTCTATTATCTTATAGGCAGATCCTCTGAAAGGAGTACCAGTAAGTGATATGCGTCCGTCGACTGTAAGATAACCCTGCAACTGGAAGTCAAGAGAATACACAGAAACTTTACTATTACGTGTACCTATCCACAACTGCTTACGGGAATCCTGACAAAGCGAACGTACCTGATTGGCATTGGTATCGTACTTACAGTTCTGCGGCTTAATCAACTGGAATTCGTTCTTGAAGAATGTAACCTTATCCAGTCCTTTGGAGTGAGTGCCCAGCCATAAATTGCCCTGATGGTCGAGCATCATAGCATGAAGTTTGTTTGAGAAGCGCCATGCATCTGTTCCCACTTCATTATAGAAAGGCTTCAGCTCATTATTTTCTCTGTCGAACCAAGACAGTCCTCCTCCTACCGGATGTACCCACAGATTGCCTTGCTTATCTTCGCAGACAGCAAACTTAGGAGCATCACCCGGTTCTTTTTCAACCGGAACCTGTTCCACCTTGAACACCTCCGTCGACGGATTAAAATGACAGACCGTACCAATCTTGTTTACTTCGAACCAGACCTCATTATGACTGTCGACATATATTGACCGTATCGGATGCTGAGAAAAATCAAATTCATTTTTCAGACCGTAATACTTCAGTGATTCGAGCGCTGCATCTCCCACAACAAAGCCCGACCGGCGGGTAGCCATAATGACCTTTCCTCCGGACAATTCCCGTATGCTTATCACATCGTCCTGCAAGTCCAAGTCTTTCAACTCGAATGTTTCATCCTTCAGCGAGTATTTCCATACCCGTCCTTTATTAGAGGTAAAATACACGTGTCCGTTAACGAATGCAGCCGAAAAAAAAGACTGGTTAGGCCGTCCGGATTCAGGATGCGTATTTACAAAAAAAGGAGTCTGCTTTCCATTATTACCTTCGATGCAAAGCAATCCATCTTTTGTAAGCAGCCACTCTCTGTTTTTCTTATCTAAAAAAACAGTCTTGATAGCAGTACCTTTTTCTTTTGAAGCAGTAGACAAATAAACTTTCGAAGCAAGTGTTCCGGTTTTCCTGTCAGGCACCACTCTGATACCTCCGTTTTTATCAGTAAGCAGCCATACGGTCCCATTATCCAACGGCAAGATAGAAGTTATAACCAAGTCTTTTTCAGCCCCATTTGCTGCAACTTCAGTAAATGCTTCCATCCGCTTATCGAAACGGAATGCCTTCCCATCGTAAGTAATGCACCATACATCTCCATACTTGTCGACCTGCAAATGGTCTACACGATTGGAACTCCATCGCATATCGTTTTCCTTACGGGCCTTATAAACCTTAAAGTCGTAGCCATTGAAGCGATTGATTCCATCCCACGTTGCAAACCATATCATACCGTCGTGATCCTGTACCATATCCATTACCGAATTCTCAGACAGACCATTCTCCTGAGAATAATGAGTAAACGTACAGTTCATTTGTGCCTGAGCTAAAGCACTGACGAACAAAAGCAAAAGGATATAAAAAAATTTTCTCATACTAAATTTCTGCTATTCGGACAAAAATAGGAAAAATTAAATGATTCCGCAAACATGAAAATCGGAGGGAATCTAAAATTGTTTAAAATATTTCCCTTACAGAGATTCACTAGCAACCCAACCAATACGAACAAAAAACGGAGTATCCGCCATTATGCGAATCTCCGTTTTCGAATATTATTTAAAACCGGCGATGAGGAGGACCACCAAATCCTCCATGACGTCCGCCAGGTCCGGGAGGCGCAAAGCCGGGACCTCCCTTACCAGCTCCCTTACCGCCGAACAGGTTCAGACGATAGATGAAGTGTACCATGCAATAGCTATAAATAGCATTATACTCAGTATCCTGACGCATAGCAGCCGTAATTACACGACTGATATTGCTCTGGTTTCTCAATATATCATAGAACTGAATACTTACGGTAGCAGCATTTCCCTTCAAAAAGTCCTGAGAAATCTGAGCGTTCCAGATCAGTTCATCGGTATTCATACTCGACTCAGCATATCCTCTGCGGGAGTTCTGCGACAAATCTGTAGAAATGGACATATTCCACGGCAAACGCACATTGGTGCTGGCTCCATAAGCAAACTGGTAAGTATCCAGATTGTTGCTTTCCTGATAACTGTTTCTCGAATGGGTATAATCGAGTGAGCCATTCAGAGAGAACTCCCACCAGTCATTACGGTACGTACCTCTTAAGCGTTCACCCAGCGACAAGCGTTTGGTAATATTCTTGTCTGTATCAGAAACAAGATCCTTCTCGCTTATATAGCTCACCATATTCTGGTAATTTGCTCTGGTAAACGTATTGATGGTATATTTCTTGTTTCTCAAGGCAATGTTAGTTCCCACCATTCCGGTCAGGTTCCAGTTTCCGTTAATATTTTCAGGAGTAGTAACATATCCACCGGTTTCCGGATCGTAGACTTTGCGGTCGCTTATATTGTTCATGATATTCTGGTAACGGAAAAATGAAAACATTCCCCGTTGTTTTTCCGTATTAAAGAAATTATATTCGGCACGCAATTCATTTGTAAATGTCGGCTTCAATCCCGGATTACCATTCTGAATATTAAGCGGGTCTGTATTATCGGAGATAGGCAGCAAATCTACCATGTTCGGCTGAGAAGCCTGTCCGCGATAACGCAAGCGCAACTGACTGGTTTTTGAGAAATTATAGCGGAAATCAAATGTCGGAGTAAAATTAAATACATTTCTGACAGTCGTTGTATCCAGATCACCTTTCTTATAAGAAAGATCCGACTTCTGAGGCTGGAAGCTGACTCCCGCATTCAAGCGCATCTTCTCACGTATCCAGCGGAAAGTAACATCCATCTGGTGATTATAATAATTATAGGCTGCACTCTTGCTCAAATCGTTGTTGAGTACTCCCGGATTACTTTCATTCACTCCGTCACCAATCGTCCAGTTGTCACCCATATCGAATGTAGAATTATCTGTGGTAGAGTGTTTATACTGGAAATTGTAGCTGAACTGCAAAAATCCCCCGGTAAAAATCGGCTCACTGTACGTCAGACGCGCACTATAATCGTAGCTCTTTGTAGGAGTTGTAATATAGCGGTTCAATATTTCCATACGTTCTTCCGGAGTTTTCTGGAAATACTCTGTTTCCGATGTAGAAAACTGTTCACTGCTGCTATTGGTGTAATTATATTTTCCACGGAATGTAATATTCCGGCCAAGCTTGCCTAATCTCCGGTTCACGAGCACCGAACCTCCTACAGTCAGGTCATCACCTTTTTTCAGTGTATTCTTCAGCACCGTATTGATAATATCTTCTTCGGAAACCAGCGAAGTCAAGTCGTCCGTACCGAAAAGTTCATCAGTTGTATATCCAGGATCCTGACTGAATGTATAAGAGTTCTGTCCGTTGGTATTGTCGGTCTTACCATAGCTGAAACGAGGACGGAATACAAAAGTAGTCATGGTATCCGGTTTCCACTCGATAAAGGCATCTGCCACCAGTTTGGTAGTTTTATTGCGAGAATGGTCTAACGCGTTTTTAAAAGAACTGCTTTCCGATGATACAAAAGTTTCGGATGCCTGTTTACTGACAATATCAGCGTCCTTATAATTAAAGTTGACACTTCCTTCAGTCTTCAACTTTTCTGTTTCAGTAGCAAAGTTCACACCTGCCATTTTCACAGCAGTCAGGCCGTTACCTCCCTTACGGAACCCTCCACCTCCACCGGGAAAAGCATTGTCATTTACGTTATTGACCGAACCGATGGCAGTCAGCTGGTTCTTATTGCGGAAATGATTGATCATCACCTTTCCGCTATAACGGTCTTTCGTACCGGCAGCCAGATCGGTATTACCAATCCATCCCTGATTCATTCCGGGCTTCACACTCAGGTCGAGCACGGTTTCCTCTTCTCCATCGTCCACACCAGTCATTCGTGCCATATCCGACTGTTTTTCATAAGCACGTATCTTATCGATGATATTAACCGGCAGGTTCTTCATGGCGATATTAGGATCATCGGCAAAAAACTCCTTGCCGTCGATCATAATTTTCTTTATTTCCTTTCCGTTGATCGTAATCTTACCGTCATCGTCAATTTCTGCTCCCGGCAATTTCTTAACCAGTTCTTCCAGTGCAGAACCCTCCGGAACACGATATGCAGAGCTATTGTATACCAATGTATCTTCAGCAGCAGTAACCTCTGGTGCCTGAGCTACAATGACAGCTCCTTCAAGCATAATTGCATCCGAGTGCAGGGAGATTGTTCCCAGATTAAGACGTGGTTTAGAACTCGTTAATGTAATAGGCTGAAAAGACGGCGAATATCCGACAAAGGAAACCTTCAACAGATATTTACCCGGACGAGCTGACAACGAAAAGCGTCCGTCCAAATCAGTCACATTACCAGCTACCATCGAACTATCTTTCAACGCAAGAATCTGTACCGTAGCCTGCATCACCGGGGAGTTATCATCTCCATCGACAACTGTACCCGAAACTAAACCTTTGCTACCTCTGCTTTGTCCAAAAGCGTATATCCCACAGGATAACAGTAGCAGCCCCATAACCCAGTTTTTCATTATTCCGATCTAATCAAATGTTTTAACGCTGGTTTGACATCAAAACATTTTAAAGGTTTAATATTGCAACCTTTTTTAAAACTTATTTTTTTCTGAACGTTTTTTCTATACGATGCTTCTGATACAAAAACTCCCAACAAATCACACAGATAATCAGATAAACTATTCCGACAGAATTGTCGGCCACCTGCAAATCCTGGTTTACTGCTCCCTTTATCAGCATCACGATGTAATACACTCCCCAGATATATAAGGCATATTTCATAGCTTTACTGCGCAGACATGCCGTTTCTTCGGCCTCATCCTTTACTTTAGAGAGAAAAATCATGAACAGCGACAGCCAGACAACCAACTTAATCCCCAGTTTTACATAAATCAGATTCCCGTCGTGTACCTGACCAAACATATACATTAACAAAGGCACAAAAACAGATAAAATAAGTAATGCGTATCCTGCTATTCTACAGGCAACCGGTAATATTCCTTTCATAAATCAATTTATTGGTAAATTCAGCACAAAAATAATTAATTGTCAACGTACACACATGTACTTTTTACTTTTTTTCTATTTTTGCAGGAAAAACAATAGATTTATGAGTAAACAAGAAGTTGTAATCTGCCATAACCTGGAAGAAAACCTGCAAAAGGCAGTCACCAGCAAAACATACGATAAATTATTTATTCTGACCGACGAGCATACGCGCACGTATTGCCTTCCGATTATCGAAAAATATCCGTTTCTTGCACAGGCAGAACATATTTGCATCGGAGTGGAAGATATTCATAAGAATCTGGAAACTCTTGCCTACGTATGGAGCCAGCTTAGCAACAAGGGAGGTACACGCCACTCACTGATGATCAATCTGGGCGGAGGTATGATAACCGACCTGGGTGGTTTTGCAGCTGCTACTTTCAAACGAGGTATCGACATGGTTAACATTCCTACTACATTACTGGCCATGGTAGATGCTTCTGTAGGAGGAAAGACAGGCATCAACTTCAATGGGCTGAAAAATGAAATTGGAGTGTTCGCACCAGCCAATTATGTTCTGATAGACTGTGAATTTCTTAAATCACTCGATTATCCCAATATCTTGTCGGGATATGCGGAAATGCTGAAGCACGGACTTATCAGCAACACGGAGCACTGGAGCGAGCTTATCAAATTCGATATGGAGCACGTAGACTACAAGCATCTGCAACAACTTGTCGCTACTTCCATCGAGGTAAAAGAAAAAGTGGTAGAACAGGATCCTTTTGAGAAAAATATCCGCAAGGCCTTAAACTTCGGACATACCGTAGGTCATGCATTCGAAAGTTTTGCTCTGGAAACAGGAAATCCTGTATTGCATGGATATGCCGTAGCATGGGGAATGGTGTGCGAACTATATTATTCACATCTCAAGGTAGGTTTCCCAAAAGACAAGTTACGCCCTACCATACAGTTCATCAAGGAGCATTACGGGAAACTGGCATTCAGCTGTAAGGATTATGACCGTCTGTACGAGTTTATGAAACATGATAAGAAAAATTCCTCACTGGGCAATGTCAACTTCACCCTACTCGGTGAAATAGGTGATATCCATATCAACCAAAGTGCCACTCAAGATGAGGTATATGATATGTTCGACTTCTATTGCGAAACAATGGGCTAAAAGGCATTATTAAAGATATTACAGCGACAGCTTATTCTAAAAAAGCAGAAAAAAGCATATAAAATAATTTGCTAATTTAAAATAAAGCCTTACCTTTGCATCCGCAATTCGGGGTGTAGCTCAGCCCGGTTAGAGTACGCGTCTGGGGGGCGTGTGGTCGCTGGTTCGAATCCAGTCACCCCGACTGGTAGAAAGCATTGATAATCTGATGATTGTCGATGCTTTTTGTTTTTTGGTGCTCTTGGTTTTATGCCGGAAAAAGGATAAAAAAATGGCATTGGTGTAAACCGTAGTGTAAACCGCTGCACAACCTTTAAAACTATGAGTATCAAGGTTTCAGTGATTTGTTTTAAGAGCAAGGTATTATCAAATGGAAACCACCCTCTTATGTTACGCATTACAGAGAACAAAAAACGAGTGATGAAAAGTTTGGGAATCTCCATAAACCCTAAATATTGGGATTTCGGCAAAGAAGAACCTAAACCTAAATGCCCGGACTACGAATTAATCCAAAGCATCATTCTAAAAGTAAAATCTGAATATCAACATTTAATCTTAGAGAAGTTATCAAAAAATGAAGAATTTACCGCCTCTTCATTAATCAATGAGCAAAAAGAAGAAATCAAGGCTAAAACAGTTGAAGAGTTTTACTTGTCATTAATAGAAGAATTAAAGCAAAAAGGCAGAATCGGTAATAGTTACGCTTACTTGAACTCATACAATACTTTGAGAAATTTTAATCATGGGAAGAAATTGAACTATACTTTCAGCCACATTGATGTAACCTTCTGTCGTAAGTTTGAAGATTGGATGCGTAATAAAGGAAACAAAGATACAACTCTCAGCTATCAATTCCGGACTCTACGTGCTGCATTCAACAAGGCTATTGAAGCTAAAATTGTAGCACGAGAAAAGAATCCGTTCATTGAATACAAATTAAGCCATTTCAATACAAAGACTATTAAACGAGCTTTATCGAAGAAAGATATTATGAAAATTATCAATGCGAATTGTATTGGGAAGAGCGAGCTTAGGCAGCTTACGCATGATTTATTTTCATTTTCATATTTATGTGGTGGTATATCATTTGTTGATATTGCTAATTTAACCCCTAAAAACATTGTAGATGGCAGACTTATCTATCAACGGCAAAAGACACATGGAAACATAAACCTCCCTCTTTCAGACAAAGCACAACAGATTATAGATAAATATATTGATTATCAGAAGAAAGCAATCTATCTATTTCCTATTCTACATGGAAAGAAACATATTACTCCTATGCAAAAAAATAATAGGGTACACAAGGTCTGCCATCAAATAAACCAAGAGTTAAAATTATTGGCTAAAGAATTGAACATAAAATCAGAAGTTACGACCTATGTTGCGCGCCATTCATTTGCTACCATATTAAAAAAATCCGGTGTTAACATAGGAATTATATCTGAAGCATTGGGACATCAAGATATAAAAACGACTCAAATTTATCTCAGCCGTTTTGATAACGAACAAGTAGATGAAGCTATGAAAAACTTGCTATAGTTCATGACAGACTTACATATATTTGATAATAGACTATAAAACATCATTTAATATCATCCAATGCCGTATCTAACAAACTTGGTCATACCAATACCAGAATGACTACTCATTATACCAAACTGATAGATAAGTGCATAGAAACATTTACTGGAGATTCTGATTACTAAGTATTAGCTTACCTTAACAGACATTTTCACACTATAAACTCATACATAAAAATATTAAAATCAACAAGAAAAGCAGCTTTTATCTTGCTGATATCAGAAACATAAGTTATTTTTGCTTCAAATTTAAAAATGAAACCATGAAAAAAAAGAAAATGAATATATTAAATTAGAGATAAAATAATCTATAAAGATTATTATCTCATTTAAATAGGCATAAATGGCTCAAAAAGGTCATTTATGCCTATTTGCGTTTTTTTTAAAAACTATTTACAAAAGATTTAGAAAATAATGGACCCAACAAACCTACTTTTAAATATAGTCAAATACCTTGATAAGAACAGAGCCCAAGGAACCTCCGAGCATGCTTATAAGCATCTCATTTTCGGTGGATTATTAATAATAGGCGGCATATATTTATACAAAAAAATTGAAGCGAACATAGATATCCAAAAAAACAAAAAGGAAGCAGAAGAAAAACGAAAAACAATAAAAATAAAAGAAAGTGAGAAACAAAATACTATAAAAGTCAAAACAGAGGAACAGAAAGATTTATTAAGATTTAAAGAGGAAATCCGCTCAAAGAAACAGGATGAGAAAATTACTCCGACTAAGGACATGCAGGAGATTAAAATCGAAAGCTACCATGAAACATTAAGAAAAGGTATGCTAGAAAACTCCAAAGAGCGTATGTTAGGATTTCCATGGCTGCGTGAAGGATATGACACCGGATTGGTTGCACCTACCAATTGCGGTAAAACTACTTTTGTCATGCAAGTAGCCATAGCCTTGGCTCGTGGTTATTCTGAGATAAGCATAGCTGATGAATGGCACAGCATTAAGCCTATGCGAGTAGTAGTATTCGCACTGGAGCAGAACTATAAGGAAATAGCACAATACTACGGCTCTGCTATTAATGATTTGAGAAGACTGGAAATACACTGTGAAGCAGGCTTAAGAACTGAGCATATCCTATCTATACTGAGAAACGTAATAAAAGAAACAGATGAGGACGGAATAGTGGTCATTTTTGACAATCACACAAAACTTGAAGAGCGCTGTGGAGCCAAAGCGGTGAAGGCATTCAACCAAGAATTGGAAGTACTTCAGGCTGAGTGCTCCAAGACAGGAAAATCCCTAACAACATTGAAGGTATTCCATACTAATGATAAATGGAAACCAGGTACACCATTTTCACCATCATATGTTAGAGGAAACAAAAACAGCGTCAATATGACAAAAAATTTCATTTACCTATCACCATGTAAGTTGGGAACAAATTTCCGTGTATTGGGTTATCTTAAAATGAAACATGGTGAGCAAGAATGTTATATCCTGTTAAGATACGCCGATACTGAAATCAATCAGTTTTGCTACATAGGAAAAGGGAGTGCAAATGATTTAGGCTTACCCCAAAACAATGGACACACATATGTCACTAACAAAACTACGGCAAATCATTCTACTGATTTTACTGATAAGAAGATAAAAGAAGAAACAGATATTGCAAAAAAAAATAAAGTAGGACGTCCTACAGATTTTACTGATGAGCAGATGTTAGAGTGGTATCATAGGGTTCAAAAAGGCGAATGCACCTACAAACAAATAGAAGAAGAACATAATGTTAAAAAATGTGCTATTAAAAAACGTGTGCAGAGGATTAATAATAGGAAGAAAGAGAAAAATGAGAGGGACAAATTTCCAATTTGCCCTATCCATATATTTTCTAACAACTTGATTGCCAATGGATTATAATTCAATATATGCTATATCAGAATTTGTCCCCCCAACCTAACAAAAAAAGAAGATGCCGTCTCAACATGAAGTTGAGATAGCATCTTCATTGCTGGTTCTTGGATTATCTACATTGAACCTTAACGCCAGTCCGAAACTTGAATTTATTAAATACCAGCATTCATTAAATCCGCCACGAATGACTATCCTAAAATTTCAATATACCAAAGACGATTACCTTGTCCATCAGTACGCTGCACTTTTTGGGAACAAAGATACTTCCCTAAATCTGTCGCTTTGGCTGTTTTCCCAGAAAATCCAGCATGGTCATATATTTGTTGCAGCATGTTTTTTACGTCTTTGAGAGAGTAAATTTTTCCAACTTCAAAAGCATTTATGCAAGCAGTCTTTATTTGATCTTTCAAACAGTATTCATCATAAAGCATTTCTACTTTATCCTCTTGAAAATTCTGCTCCAGTAAAGTTGAATAACCAAAGGTAGCATACCACTGATGAAAACGTAAATCTATAAATGGGTTCTGGTAAATCCACTCATCATATTGAGGGTATTTATTTCTAAAATCAGCATATCCAGCAAGTTTATCTTTATCTGATGCGTTATTATACCATGACTCAAAGGTTCTTATTTCTACAGGCTTCCGTCCTATTCCTAATGCAGACTGAATACCTGATATCAATTGATGTGAATTACTGTAATAATAACGTCTTTGATACCACTGATTCCACTTGGCAGCCATAACCAGATAATTGAAACCAAGTGTGGACTGGCCATTTTCCTGTATGACATCAACATAATCACTTACGAACTTCTCTTCAGGCGATATTTTGAGATGAAGATCAACTAACCATTTTTTTGATTGTTCTTGACTTGCATCATACATGTCAAGACGCTCTTTTGTAGTCTGTTCCATCTCACTCTGTTTTTGCCTGAACTCAACTTCTGTTACAGGATTTGGAACAGTTTTATAGTATAATGTAGCATCATGACGAAATGGATTACTGTCAAGCCTTTGCCTTCCAAGAATCTGTGAAAGATCAATTGCAACATCAAGACTTAACCACTCTTTTCCTCCATCAATAAAAATATAAGTACTGGCATTTGTAGAATAAAAATCTACACCCTCGAAAGAAGCTTTTGTACAAAACGTAAAGGTCTTGTTTATCGGTTTATTGCGATCGGTACATAAACCGCCTATTGTAAAACCCTTTGGCAGTTCTGAACTTTTACTTTCTGAACATAAAATTGTAACTTCTTCCGGGAGCAAATTATTCTTTTCGATAATCCTTATAATGGACTTTACTTCGTTAAGAAAGATACAAGCTTCACGAGAATACACCACATTTCCCTGTATAATTTTACGTTCAAAATACCCATTATTCCTATATTTCTGTATCAACTCAGTACATAACTTTACAGCATTCTCACCATTTCTCATTTTCCGTTTTTTCAATGTCGGCTCCTCAATGACAGCCGGATCCCATTGTAACTTATAATAAGGAAGATTGGCTAATTGTGGGATATAATCCAAATATTGTTCAGGAATAGGTGTAGCAGACAAGTAACATATACGTCTGGCTCTATTATCGACATTAACAAGAAAGTTCATATCAACAGTTCCCTTAAATGTCGCATCCCCCATAAGACACTGAAACTCATCTACTACAAAAAAGAACTTGTCTATAATACCACAGGATTCCAAAACAGAAAACACCTTACCTACCGAGTCCAATGTAACCAATATTTTAGCAGGAGGAGGTTGTTGTCCGAAAGGTGTCAATCCATAATGTAACCATAAATACGAATTCAAATCTTCCATTTTCTGTTTTATAGCACTTTGTCTGTTATCACATTGAGGAATATGAAACAGAAAACTATCAGGATACTGTTTGTGTTTATTTTTCAATACCTGAATACGTGGAGAAATGATTACTACCATCAGACCAGAATTAAGAAATAACGATGTTCCTCCACAACCAGTAAGTGTCTTATTAAGAATAAACTTACCGTTTATAGGTAAAAGGCCATTTATAAGTTTATCATAATCACTCATATATCTACAACTTGGTGGCATGCTAATATTTATGACACTTATCATTTCTTATTATTTTTATGATTATTAGAATATTGGATGCATCCCGTTTCCTCTTTGATGAGTAAACGGAACGCATCACTTTTTTTTCTTAAAAACACTATTACTTATAAGTAAATTTCATAAATTCATTAAAAAAAAGTGCATTATCTATATTTTCTCTTTCGTTTGTTGTAGGCTAACGCCGCTTGAGTGGTATAATACACTTATTATAATCTGCCTTCGGTTTACTCATACCATATAAACTTCAATACATCCTGAATTGTAATGTTCCGAAGTTATCAGCTTCTGCCTTATAAGCATTTATTACATGATTCATAATTTCATCTTCATTCATTGTCAGACTCTTCCAACCATCAACGAAATATTCAATAACTAGATCTTTATCAATTCCCCATTTGCACATAAGACAAGCCAGTTTAAATATACTATTAGCTCTGTTGCCTTCCTGCCAATATTCAGGATGGTTCTTTCTCCATGAAGAATCCATTATGCGAATAATACTTTCATCTGAAACAGCCTTTACATTATTAGAAGAGTATTGTTTTGAATTGCTTTGAGTTTTTATGGTAGGAATATAATGAAAAGCAACCGGATTATGATTAATCCAAATATCCGGATCATAGCTCAGATAGTTTCTTCTGGCTATATCTTTACAGCTCTCATCTTTACTTGCCACATTGAATTTCTTCAATAGTTGTTCATACAAATCCCTATGCAAGTCCGGACTCTCATTATCATGCAGTACTAGAGCTTTCAGTCCTTCTCCACTGGGAGTAACAAACATACAGACTACACATGGTGTAATTTTCAAGCGATTTCGTAGATGTATCATTTCATCTCTTGTAGCTATATGGTCAAAATCCATAGCTGTAATACACGAATAATCATCCAGTCCCTTACTATTAACCTTTAAAAATCGGGCATTCCAAGCAACAGCAGGCAATAATCTGGATTTCCAATATTGCCTTTCCTCTTCCGGTACAGTTCTGATGCGTTCAATTGCTTGTCTTAGTGTATAATTCCCATATTCACTATCATACAATACCAAATCCCCATTACGAATAACTTCTACTACTTCATTAAAGTCAATATACTGCAAATTATACTTTGTGTAATTAATTCTTTGCAGTAAAGTAAACATTTTCTCTTGTTTCATAATTTGCTGTTTTTTTGTTTTTTCAGATATAAAGTTTTCAGGTCCTTTAAATTTCCCATTTTTATTAAATGACAAAAAAAAAGAAACCGTCATACACACGTACAACGACTTCTTAATCCCCAACACTCAGCAACCATTGGTGTTCTCTAATTCTTAGTGGATACTAATGATTATATACAGGTAAACTCCAATGGTATCGAATGTCCTGAAATATGGTACTTGACTTATGATATATACTTCCCGTACGGATTGGTTATGTTATATCAATCAATTACAGATAATACAAATTATTTTTTGCTCAATCTTTGGATTACTTGATATTATTTCTTTGTTGTCCAACGTAGATTATAAACTGCATTGTTGGTTATATCTCCATCAATATGTTCAACTTCCGTATAAACTGTTGGATCAGGATTGTACAAGAAAGTTTGTGCCACTAATATATCCACATAGAATTTCTGACCATCAAGAATAATGTAAAGTCTTCCATTGGCTTCTACATAATAAAAAAAATCGTCATTATCTTCTTCTTTCATACTATTAAGGTTTTTTATTATTAAAAAAATGTTATTATTACAATACTAAGGATTTCAGGGGAATCAAATGACATTTTCTATAATAAAAAATCAGCAACAAAGAGTGATTTCGTGGAAAGTTATTAATATATAACTTCCCCTTCTTTCCTGTCATATAACACTTCTTTCTATTAAATTTTTCTAGTTTAGAATGATAGTATTTCTCGACATATCCTCTATCATAAAATTCATTTTTATCATTGCTAGTAATTTTTAATCATTTCTTTTCCTGCATATCCGTTATAGATTTATGGTTAAAAAAAGGAGACAGTCACAAATTCGACTATCTCCTTGCATTATTATAATTTCGTCTGTACTTTCAAAATGTACTTATAATGGTTTTTACAGAAGATTCTTGATAGCCCCCTTCAACATCCAAATTCCCAAAAACAAGATAAACCCCAATCTGGCAAAGGATATTATCTCTCATGAACTCCCAGGTATTATGAACTGGGTATTGGAAGGCAGGGAAAGACTGAGAATGAATGAAAAGTTTACAGATTCTCCTGTGATGAACAAAACACTGGAGGAATATAAGAAGATGGGTCAGAAAAAGAAGAGGGAAATCCAACTCTGGCTTCCTCCCTTCAATAATTGATAATAGAAAAGGAGTCATCAATGAAACTTATCACTGGTGGCTCCTTTTACCATGTTTCTCTTTCAAAATCAGAGAACAATTACAGAACTATTTTTTCTGAAAGAAGAAATAAGATTTAAAATGAGACGTCCACTCTCTGTCTATAAGACTTATCACTCTTTACTGCATCATCCTTAATAAATTCAATAGCATTACTTTCAGAAATTTTACTATCAATTCTTTTTTCTGATATTTTAGACACATAATGAATTGATAATTTTGAATGTGGAGATTCTAATGAAAAATGGTCAACAGTAAGCCAGTAAATACTATCAGCATACACTTGTACATTATTAATCATATTGGTACTAATAAGCAATGAACGCAAAGAATTATTAATAATTACATCAATATTAGATAACTTATTAGCTCCTAAATAAATATTCATTGTCTTATTGCTAATTATAGCTGACCTCTTAAGATTCCCTAAAAAAAATCTTACAGTAGTAAAATCTATAAATACTGCACCTTCAGTATCACAATCTGAAACTGCTACACCTTTTTTTCCTATAAGATTTACTTCCTTAAATTTGCATTTGTAAAATTGCACATCATCAGCACAACAAAATAAAGTTATATATGTAAAATCAATATTACAGAATTTGTCTTGCTTACCAAAGACAAAAGGATTATCTTTAGAAAACAATAAAGAAAGTATAGTCTGATAAGACTTCTTATCTTGTTTATCTGTATTATCATTAACGTAATTACAAAAAATATTAGTAATGATAGGTGCATATCTTTCATCTTCTTTAGCTAACTGATAAAGTGCATATATACCGCCTATTACAATACCTTCATTATCATTATTAAGATAACCTATAGCTTCTCCAAATCTTTTATCATTACTATTTTGTACAGCTATATCATTTTGTCTGACTTGCTCATTTACTTGTCGTATCTGTTAGTTTACCTTTTTGTTATTCAACCATAATCCCCATATAACACAGACGCCACCAATAGCCGTTAGAATAGTAGATAAGAGTTTTCCTTTATTATCTGCATCTGTACCATAAAGATAACTAGCCAAAGTTTCAAATCTATAGACTACTGTTTCTTTACAAATAAGGAAAAGAACTAGGATAATAATAAATAGTATTATAGTAGTTTTTGTTGATGCTAGAATCTTCTTTAATTTTTCCATATTGTAATAGTTTTAGTAGATACAAAAATATGAAATATCGTTTTAAAATTACTCCTCTGAAAATTAAATTAAGCATCCTTATTTTATAGTCCCTAACTAATAATGAAGTATTTGTATATTTCTGCATTGGACATTGCCAGTCTTTATAAGAAAAGATGATTGGTCGAGCTATTCTTCAAATGACTCGAACAGCACCACAAGATAAAGAAATTCTGAGGCACAATGAAAAACGCTGTCCGTATTCAGATCAGTGTAGCGAGCATCACTTACTTTCTCGTCACTATTGTCCAATATGATATGAAGTTGAAACGATCAACCTATGAAGTTTTGGTGATTCTCAGCATATCATTGACTGACAAAACCAATTTGCGTGACCTGTTCAACAAGACTAATTTCAATGGTGTCAAAGATCTAAATGATTCCCTAATTCTGGGGCTATTTGATTAATTGTTTAACTCGTCCTATTTTAACGAAATACTAATAGGGTAAATATCAAGTTTATTTGTTTGTATATATATTGTATTGTTCAGATATATTAATGAGATTTTATATTGGACAATAGTTTAGGCATTTTTTTATTATATTTGCAAAAGAATAAAACTAACATATAAATTAGATCATACCAGTAGCAAACCCTTGCATGTGCAAGCAGAGGAGGTGTTGAGAAAACTTATCGAATCAGAAGAATATAAAAATGGGAAATTACTTCTTAATGAGGTTCAATTGTCTGAACAATTAAATATATCAAGGAACACACTTCGTCAAGCTATCAACAAGCTTGTGTTCGAGGGATTATTAGTTAGAAAAAGAAGATATGGCACAAAAGTTGTAAAGAAAGGTATCGTTGGAGGTGTGAAAAATTGGTTAAGTTTTTCACAGGAAATGAAAATGCTAGGCATCGAAATTAAAAATCTCGAACTGCATGTCAGTTTTAAAAAAGCCATTTGATGAAATCTGTTCTTTTTTCAATATAGACCCTGAGAAAAGTATAAAATGTATGGTATTGGAACGAGCACGTAGAAATAGGGAATACCCTATTGTCTATTTTATCTCTTATTTTAATCCGAGTATACCGTTTACCGGAGGCGAGGATTTTTCTCAACCACTTTATGGAATACTTGAAAATAAATATGATATCATTGTAAAAAATAGTAAAGGGGAGGTCTCTGCGCGTTTGGCTGGAGAGTCCATTGCAGAAAAGCTTGATATCAAGTCCAGTGATCCTATATTGGTAAGAAAAAGATTCGTTTCTGATATCAATGGAGTTCCTATTGAGTATAACATTGGCTATTATCGTGCAGAAAGTTTTACCATGGATGTGAGATATGTTCATTAAAAGAAGTGTGGCAGTTATTTGTCTGAGATTAAATTTCTGACTATTTTTGAAGATATCTATGCAGTTGCAATTTTAAGTTTATAAAATAGCATAAAGATTTTTTTAGCAAATACATATTGGTGTTTTAGATTGTTTTTATTTGATTTGTCTAACTTTAATTCTATAGTATAGAAGGAATGAATAAAATAACGCTATCGGATGTTTGTTCAGAAATGAATTTTGGAACTTTCTATGCAACTTATTATACACGTTTTATACGTTACGCCTATTATTATGTGAATAATTCTTCTACATCCGAAGATATTGTACATGACGCTTTACTTTACTTTTGGGAGAACAAAAGCAGTATACCCCAAGAAACGGATGTAATAGGCTATATCTTGTTAACTATTAAAAATAAGTGCTTAAACTACCTAAAACATTTATCAATCGAGCAAGAATATAGCGAGCACTGCGCCAACTTGCAGGAATGGGAAATTACTATCCGTATTCAGACGTTGGAAAACGACAGCTATGATTCAATCTTTTTGGAAGATGTTCAAAAGATTTTGAAACAAGCATTGGCCAAGTTACCGGATAAAACTCGTGAAATCTTCGTACTGCACCGTTTGAAAAATAAGCCACGAAAAGAAATTGCAAGTATTTTAGGCGTATCTCTGCAAAAAGTGGACTATCATATCAATAAGGCTATCAATTTACTATCTTATGAGTTGAAAGATTATTTACCATTGATGATATTTCTACTATATGATTATTAATGAATGAGTTGTAATACTATATATACCTTATTCTATTTCCTTTACAAAAGCCATCAGTCGGTGGCAAGACCTCCCCTTTCATACTTTTCTGTAAATAAAAGACAAATAAAATATAAAAAAATAGGGTCACTGTTTGGGATTTTGCAAAGTTGAGTTGCTCTAATTATGAATCCCCCAAAAAAATGAAGATGGAAAAAGACATATTATATCGCTATTTTGAAGGAATAGCCACTGAAGAAGAAAAGAATTCCATTCATCAGTGGATTGAAGAAAGTTCAGATAACCGGAAGTTATTTATACGGGAACGAATTCGTTTTGATGCGACATTGCTAATGGACGAGGAAGCCATAGCAACTTCGTCGAAGCACATTCACCTCTCTCGATGGATAATTAATACAATCAAGATAGCTGCTTCTGTACTTGTTTTAATCGGCTGTTTGCATTTCTTTGAACTGTATCAGCAGGATAAACAATCTAAAAAAACGCAAATGGTTTATGTACCGGCTGGCAATCGAAGCAAATTACTGTTGCCAGATGGAACTACAATATGGTTGAATTCTAATACCCGCCTTCAGTATCCTTTGATTTTTGCAAATGGCAAGAGAGAAATAATGCTGGATGGAGAAGCTTATTTAAAAGTTGCCAAAAGTAAGGAACCTTTTATTGTCAAGACTAATAAATATAATGTTCAGGTATTAGGAACTACCTTTAGTGTTACGGCCTATGCTGCAGATTCGGTTTTTCAAACAAGTCTCTATGAGGGACGAATTAAAGTTGTCGATAATAATATGACATCGATATATTTATCTCCGGGTGAAACTGCATATTCCCAAGGTGATTCATTGTATGTTACGAATACAAAAGATTCGGATGAATATCGTTGGACAGATGGATTGATATGTGTAACAGATAAGCAATTCTCTGAAATAATGAAAAAATTTGAACGGATTTTTGATATACAGATTGTAATGAACGATTCATCACTTAGTAAACTTAGATATAATGGTAAATTCCGTATAGTAGATGGAGTGGAACATGCCTTGAAGGTGTTGCAGAATGATTATCCTTTTGTTTACCGAAGAAATATAGATGATAGTGTGATTTATATAGAAACAAAAAAATGACATATTTTCTTACAATTGTTCAACTCATAAATAAAATAGCCTATGAAATAATAAAAAAGAGAATTTAAATGAAAAAGAAAGTCGGTAGATGCTGCAACATTTACCGACTCAAAAACATTAGATAATGCTAATCCTAGCATTAAAATTAATATTAATAGCAAATATATGAAAAACATGCATTTAAGTGAATACTTTTGGAATAAAGAATGTATTTTTAATAAATTTAGACATTCTTTATCAATCGCCATGTGTTTATTATTACCTTCATCCATGGTGTATGCAGAGAATTTACAAGATCTCAAAATTGAAATTAATAAGAAAAATTTAAAATTATCTCAGTTGATCAAAACAGTAGAGAATCAAACAGATTATTTGTTTGTATCAAATAAATCTATTGATTTGAATATGACTGTAAGTTTGCAAAATGGTAAAGGATCCGTGAAGGAGGTACTGAATGATGCTTTGGAAGAATTAGGTTTAACGTATCGTATAGAAGGAGTAAATATTATCCTGATTCAGAATAAACAAACGAACTCTACCGGTAATAAAAAGATAAGTGGTACCGTGGTTGATCGTAAAGGAGAGGCAATCATTGGAGCTAACGTAGTAGTAAAAGGTAATGGAGGTATTGGAACAATTACGGATATGAATGGTAATTTTCAACTTAATGTTCCTGAAAAATCTGTGCTTACTATTACTTATATCGGTTATATACCATATGAGGTAAAGGTTGATAAAATTTCCAACCTACAAGTTGTATTACGTGAAGACTCTAAAAGTTTGGATGAGGTAGTTGTAATCGGTTACGGTACACAGAAGAAAAGTGATATTACAGGTGCTATTACTCAGGTGAAAGCGGATGATTTACCCTTGACTGGTAATGTTTCTTTGGGACAAATGCTTTCAGGTAAGGCTCCTGGTATGCAAATTACACTTAATAATGCCCAACCGGGTGGAGCTGTTACTGTACAAATCCGTGGTAATGCTGCTGGAGGTGCAGGAAATCCCGGACCTTTGTATGTTATCGATGGCTATCCGATGAATGTGGATAATATGGAACCAGGAGGCGGTAAGTACGATGGCGGTAGTAAATCTCCATTGAATAATTTAAACCCTGCCGATATTGAGTCAATTGAGGTGTTAAAAGATGCTGCAGCTACTTCTATTTATGGTGCACGTGCTGCTAACGGTGTCGTCTTGATTACTACTAAACGAGGAAAAGAAGGTGCTGCGCCTATGGTGAAATACTCAGGTTCTGTTTCTTTATCCAAAAGAGCCAAGCATGAAAAAATGCTGGATGCAGCTGGTTTTATGACGGAACACAATCGAATTGGCTATGAAAATTGGTTAGCTGATAATAAAATTTACCCATATGGTTCTACAGACCCCAATAGTGTAGCTCCTTATGAGAATAAATATTCTAGTGATGATATAGCTAATGCACAGACTACAGACTGGCTTGGAGCCGTAGAGAGAGATGCCATTATGACTCAACATAACATTTCATTAACAGGTGGTACCAATAAGACATCTTACTATGTATCAGGTAGTTATTTGAATCAGGAAGGGGTCATCAAAAGTACGGGTATAGAGCGTTATTCTGGACGTTTCAATTTCGATCAAACATTTAATAAATATATTAAGGCTGGAGTTAATTTCAGTATTAGTCAAAGTACTAATGATAATGCCCCATTAACAACAAGTCAAAATGAAAATGCTGGTATTATTCGTGCGGCAATGACTGCAAATCCTACTTTACCAATTTATGATGAAAACGGTGATTATATGATAGACCCTCAGCAACCATTTCTGCCTAATCCAGTATCTTTACTGGAAGTGGATGATGAAAGTCATAATTTAGAGTTGCTTGGTAATTTTTACCTGCAGGTTACTCCGATAGAGGGGCTGAATATCCGTATGAATGCTGGTTTTCAAAAAGATAAAGGAGAGCGTAATACCTATATGCCTAAAACTACACTTTATGGTTTTAAGGAAGATGGTAGAGCTACTCGTTCCTTTATCAACCGAAACAACAATGTATTCGATATTACTGCGACTTATGACAAAACATTTGCGGAGAAACATTCATTTACAGTGATGGGAGGTTATTCTTATCAAAAGTTTTTCACAGATGGACTAGATGCTTCTAATAGTAAATTCTTGACTGATATCTTCAAGTGGTATAATCTGGGGGCTGGCGAATCAGCCAAACCTACTGTCGGATCTTATGGCAATGAGGAGGTTCTGGGTTCTGTGTTTGCACGTTTGAACTACAACTATGATAATCGCTATCTGATTGCAGCTACATTTCGTGGTGATGCTTCTTCCAAATTTGCAGAAAACAATAAATGGGGATTTTTCCCATCAGTTGCTTTGGCATGGCGTGTCAACAATGAAGCTTTTATGCAAGATCAAGATATAGTGTCTGATCTTAAACTGCGTGTCAGCTTCGGTCAGACTGGTAATGCGAATATTGGTAGTAATGCCTTGGCTTTATATGATACAGGGCGTAACTATACGTTTGGAGATCAGGTTGCTACTGGTGTAACACAGACTCAATTGGCTAATCCTAACTTGAAGTGGGAAACTACCACCGAATTTAACTTTGGTGTTGATTTTGGTTTCTTCAATAATCGCATTGTGGGTTCCATGGAATATTTTACCCGTAGGGTGTCTGATTTATTGGATACCAAGAAGCTAATGTCTTATAACCCGATCAATACCATTGTTGCTAATATTGGTGTGAAAGGAAGTAAAGGTTTCGAATTGGGTTTGACTACCCGTAATCTGATTGGAGAGTTTCAGTGGACTACAGACTATGTTTTCTCCTTTTATCGTGATCGTTGGGTAGAAAGAAGTCCACAATGGAAGAAGGCTATTTATGAGAATGAACATGATATGCTGAATGCACGTTACCTAATGCTCTCTGACGGACTTGTACAACCTGAGGATATGAATCCTGACGGAACTTGTAAAATACCTCATATGCCAAATGCAAAGCCTGGTATGATTAAGTATAAAGATTTGCATGGACGTGATGAAAACGGTAACCTGACTGATGGTCCGGATGGTAAGTTGGACGAGGCTGATATTGTATATATGGGCACAGCTACTTCCAAATTTTATGTAGGATTTGGTAATACTTTTACTTATAAAGGTTTTGATTTAAATATTTTCTTTTATGGCTACTTAGGTAGAAAGTTAGAAAATCCAGCATATCTTTCCTATTTGAAGGGGTCGAATGCTATTTTAAATGGTTCTAACATGTTAGCGGAAGTAACAAATCGTTGGGCGCATGACAATCCTAACGGGAAATTTCCTACATGTCTGAACAGCCCATATGATAACTTCAGCACGGACTTTTGGCTGGAGAACGCAAACTTCTTGCGTTGTAAGAACATAACACTAGGATATACTCTTCCTAAGTTAGGTAATTTCAGTAAGTTAGTGAAAAATTTGCGTTTATATGCTGATGTTCAAAATCCGTTTGTTATCACTAAGTATAGCGGCATCGATCCGGAGATGAACGGTCTTGCAGCATATCCGACTCAAACAACAATGTCTTTTGGGGTAGATATAACTTTTTAATTAGATTTTAATATGAGACTTTTGAATAATATAAAACAGATTACATTGGTAGCCTTGTTAGGAATAGGCATGGAATCTTGTTTAGATTTAGATCCTGTAATATATGATAAGATTATTCCTGAAAATTTTTACAAAACAGAGTCTGATGCCAAAGCAGCAGTAACAGGAATTTATAGTCCATTAGGCTCACCTGGTGATATTTATGGTGGTTGGACGGAAACATTTTGGATGATAAATAACTTGTGTGCAGATGACATGGGTACACAACGTGATGATTATGAATTTATGGAGAAGTTTCAATGGAATTCTACAACATATGCAGCGTATAAATTCTATAATATGTTTGTAAAAGAGGCTAATCGGGCCACTTTGGTCATAGACGATTTGCAAAAATCTCCTATAGATGATGATGTTAAGAAACAATATATAGCAGAACTGCAGTGTATTCGTGGTCAATATCTCTTCTTCTTATATGATTTTTACGGAACTGCTAATGTGACTACTGATGTTGAAATTCTGCGCCATCCAGAAAATGAGATAATTTTGGAACGCTTACCGAAAGATGAGTTTATCAAGTTAATTGAAACTGATTTGAAAACGGCTGCAGAGATTTTGCCGGTATCTTATGATGATTCTGAATACGGACGGCTCACTAAAGGCGCTGCCTATACCATTTTGGAAAAACTTTATATGCAGGAAAAGCGTTGGGCAGATGCTGAAACCTATTGCCGAAAAATTCAAGGGTTAGGATACAAGTTACAGCCTACTTATTCATCTGTATTTAGCATAGAGAATGAACGCAATAATGAAATTATCTGGGCATTACCTTGTCAATCTGAGACAAATGGTAATGGGAATACTTGGACTACTCATGTGCTTCCTCCTGAACTTCCTTCTTTCTGGACGAATAGCAAAGTGCAAAGATGGAATGTATATAATATGCCATGGAAATATTACGATCACCATTTTCAACAACCAGGAGATGAACGTGCAATGGCACCTTCACTTATTACAGAATTTGAATATATAAGCAATGGTGAAACGAAATTAGCAAGCCGTAACAATGGTTATCCCAATTTAGTAAAGGGAGCTTTGCCTGTCAAGTATCCTGAAGACCCGACACAGATTTCAGAAAAAGCAGGTAATGATGTAGTGGTATATCGTTACGCTGATGTCTTGTTGGAGTTAGCCGAAGCTATAAACGAACAGAAGGGTCCTACACAGGAAGCTATTGGATTGGTAGAGCAGATTCGTGCCCGTGCTGGTATACCCAATACTATTCCAACTACAGCTACAGCTAGTAAAGAGAATTTCCGTGACTTTATATTGGATGAACGCGGCCGTGAATTATATTGTGAAGGACATCGTCGACGTGACTTAATTAGACATGGGAAATGGATACAATCAGCAGTAGACCAAGGATATATTCCAGAAGGAAGAGAGGCTGATTATAAGCATATGGTACTTTTTCCTATTCCGCAAGAGGTAATAGATGAGTCAAAAGGTAAAATTAAGCAAAACGAAGGGTATTAGTATTATATAATAGCTAGACAGTCCCTATATTTTGCGGTATTTCCCTAAATATAGGGACTTCTATTTTAATCAGAACTTTCAATAATTATTTGAGTATTCTAACAATATTGTTTTGGGAAGTAAAATAAAATTATATATGAATTTTTTTAAGCAAATAAGTGTTTTCCTGACAATTTTTGTCTTGTTGGGATTTTACGCTTGTAGTTCAAGCGATGGAGTTTCACAGGAAGGAGATGTTTGGTTCATTGAAAATAGTCATTTGAAAATAACCATTCAACCTACTGGTGTATTGAACGTATATGATAAAAAAGGAAATCGAGAGTGGCGACAAGTAGCTTCAAAAGATAAAAAAATAGAGAATGTTCATGAAGTAAGTACTACTGATAAATGGGCGATAGCATTCGAAACGGAAGTTAATAATTATCCGTTCTTGGTAAAACTGAGTCTTCCAAAAGCCTCTGCAGACTTGGAGATAGAAGCTGATATGGAAAATCATGATACTCCGATAGAGGATATTCCTTTTTTTGATCCGTTCTTGTTAGACTCAGAACATTGCTCCATAGCTGTAGCTGATTTCTGTAACGGACATCTTTATCCAGCCGATCTTCACCCGTTTCCGTATAAACGTTATACTACCGCTTTATTGGACATGCCTTGGATAGGTGTATGTGATGCAAAAGAAGGACACGGATATGAGATTATATTGGATACATCGGATGATGCATTCTTTGACATGATTCCCGTAAAGGTTGGAATGCGTGAGATTGTTCTGCCCAAAGCAGGTTGGATATCCAGCAAAAAGCGTTTTGGATATGCACGCCGTCTTCTCTGTCATTTTGTTTCTGATGGCGGTTATGTAGCGTTGGCTAAGTACTATCGAACTTATGCGCAAAACCGCGGTTTGATTGTTCCTTTCTCTGAGAAAGTAAAGAAAAACCCAAATCTGACACGTCTTTTCGGGGCAGTGGATGTATGGGGGCAACAATCAGTAGAATTTGCCAAAGAAGCAAAGAAAGCAGGCGTGGAAAAAATGATTATGAATGGTAACTCTACACCTGAAGAATTAAAAAGTATCAATGAATTAGGTTATTTGACAAGTTGTTATGATGCATATCAGGATGTTTTTCAGGTAGAAGCTAATGGAAAAATTGATAGTGGACATGAATATTTGCCAGATAATATCGTATTGAAAGATGATAGTACTCGCATGTTAGCTTGGTGTACTTGGGATGGACATCAATCTATGAAACGCTGTCCAGTATTTTGGGAACGCACGGCTAAATTAGTGATTCCTGAAGTATTGTCTAAATATCCTTTCTTGTGTCGCTTCATAGATGTGACTACAGCCGAAGATTTGTATGAGTGTTACGATGAAAGACATCCATTAACCCGTGCTAAAAAACGAGAGCTAGGTGTACGTCTTTTCGATTATATACGATCACAAGGTCTTGTAGTGGGCGGAGAACATGGTCGTTGGTGGGCTGTTCCTGTCATTGATTACGTAGAAGGTATGATGAGTGGAGGAACAGATAATTATGCTTGGGATGCTCCTTATCTTCGTCCACCTATGAATAAGGATGGTAATAAATGGGAGCAGTATGAGACTTTGGGCATGAATCCCCAGTATCGTGTTCCTCTATGGGAACTTGTATTCCATGACTGCGTAGTATCCACTTGGTATTGGGGGGATGCTAATGATTTCTTAACGTTGGCTGACCCGAAATTTACAGACATGAAGAATTGTTACAATATTTTGTATGGCACTATACCTTTGTTATGGGCAAACGAAGAAACCGGTGGTGCAGGGCCATCTAAACCTGGCTCTTGGGTGGCCAATCGTGAACTTTTTCTAGAGACTTATCGTAACGTATGTAAACTGCATGAGGTGATTGCTGGACAGGAAATGACAGTTCATGAATTCCTGACTCTGGACGGAATGGTACAGCGCACTTGTTTCGCTGATGGTACAGAGGTTGTTGTCAATTTTGGAGAATCTGTTTACGAAGCTACTGTAGGTGGAAAAAGATATCAACTGCCGCAATATGGATTTGCAGTTAAAGGTCCTAGAATAGAACAATCACGTGCATTGATAGATGGACAAATTGTAACAAATATTCATACCAATACATACAACTTTCAAGATTTTAAACAATGTAACAACTAGGAAAAATGTTTTTATAATAATAGATGAGATATATGAAATTTCAATTAGCTATTTGGGGAATTGTATGTTGTGTCTTGGCTGGGGGTGTCAGCTTGGTCAAGGCTCAAAGTAGTATCGATTACGTCAATATGTTTATTGGTAGTACGGGTTCTCATAACACTGAATATGGAGGCACAACACCAGCAGTCAGCGAGCCTTTCGGAATGACACAATGGTGTGCAGCAACCCGTATAAACGGTATCTCACGTACTGCATATAATTACAATGATACTCATCTTCTGGGATTTGTAGCTACACATCAACCTGCTATTTGGATGGGCGACTATGGTTTTTTCACCTTAATGCCACAAGTAGGAATATTGAATTTAGAACCAGAAAAACGGGCTGTAAAGATAGATCATGCACAAGAAATAGCTACACCATATTATTATAAGATAAGTTATAATGACGTGCAAGGTCATGCTTTGAAGACCGAATTTACAGCTACATCCCGTTGCTCTTTTTTCCGCTTCAATTATCCTTCTACCGAGAAAGCTATTCTATTTTTGGAGGCTGGTCGGGAAAAAGAGGGGGGATCTATTGAAATCCTTCCAGACAAACAGGAGATTCGAATTTGTAACAAGGAAAGGCATGATAGTCATCTAGGTCCTCGCTTATATAATTTTAAAGGGTGCTATGTTCTGAAATTCTCACGTCCATTCAGTCAGTATGGCACTTGGAATGAGGATAGAGTGTCCAAGATGCAGAGTAAGGAAGAGGGGGCCCATGTTGGTGGGTATATAGAGTTTGAACCGGGTACAGAGGTTGTAGAAGTACGTATCGGTTCTTCTTTTATTGATTTTGAACAGGCTTCGGAGAATTTGGAGAAAGAAATTCCCACATCTGTCAGTTTTGAACAAACTAAAAAGAAAGTGAAGGCAGTTTGGAAGTCAAATTTAGATAAGATACAAATTAAAGGAGCAACCGATGATGATGCAACGGTTTTTTATACGGCATTTTTTCGCACTATGCAATATCCACGTGAATTTTCTGAGTACGGCCGCTACTACAGCCCATTTGATGATAAAATTCACAAAGGCATTTCATACAATGCGTATTCACTGTGGGATACATTCCGTGCACAGCACCCTTGGCTTCAATTGACACAGTCTCAACGGGTAGATGATATGATTACAGCGTTGATACAAATGTATAATGAAGGTGGTTGGCTGCCTAAATGGCCTAATCCTTCTTACACAAACATCATGATTGGTACACATGCTGATGCTGTTATTGCTGATGCGTATGTCAACGGATTTCGTAATTATGATGTAGAAAAAGCTTATGAAGCTATCCGCAAGGATGCTTTTCAAGCACCACGTGATGACTATCGTTGGGGAGACAGACATTATTGGAACGGTTCATACGAGGCTCGTGGAGGTCTGAAAGAGTATTTGGATTTAGGTTATGTTGCTGCAGACAAGACAACAGAGTCTGTATCACGCACATTGGAGTTTGCTATGGATGATTATTGTGTAGCCCAAATGGCAAAAAAACTGGGACATGAGGAAGATTATCATATCTTAATGAAACGCTCACGCAACTATTTGAATCTGTACAATCCACAGACAGGTTTTTTTCAAGCACGACATAATAATGGTAGCTGGGCAGATATAGAAGAGGGATTTACTGAAGGTGGACGCTGGACATACCGTTTCTGCGTTATGCAAAATATACCTGATCTGATTCATCTTCTGGGTGGGGAGGATGTATTTTGTAAGGAGCTAGACAAAAACTTTGATGAAGGGCATTATCGTCATGATAATGAACCCGGACATCATTTCGCTTACTTATATGATTGTTGTGGCAAGCTTGATAAAGTGCAGAACCGTATTCCAATGATAATAAAACAACATTACAAGAATAAGCCTGATGGTTTATCTGGTAATGACGATTGTGGACAAATGTCAGCTTGGTATCTATTCAGTTCATTGGGCTTTTATCCGCTTACTCCGGCATCAGGTGAGTATGCATTGGGTATACCTCATTTTAAAGAGATAATCCTGCAGCTACGAGATGGTAAGAAATTGTTAATCAAAGCTCCAGAATTGAATAAAAAAGATTACTTATTGCGAGTGTATTGGAATGGAAAACTTTTGGAAAAGCCTTTTATCTCTATTCAAGATATTTTTAAAGGTGGAGTACTAGAGTTTTGTTCTGAATAATAATCAATTAAATATATTAAATAATGAGATATTACTTATTACTACTATTTCAGATATATATCTGTATTTTAGCATTTGTTGTAACAGGATGTTCCTCTTCCCTTGTATCGAATACGGTCAAATCTCCGGATGGAAAGTTAGAGTTTACTATTTATAAAAGTGAAAAAGGTGAACCTGTTTATGCTTTTAAAGCTAATAATAAACAGTTGATTAACAATTCATCATTGGGTATTAAATTTAAGAATAACAATGTTTTAACAATTACTGAATGTAGTATTGAAGAGACTAATGAACGTCAAGTACGGGATATTTGGAAACCAGTATGGGGAAAGAGAGCTATAGTAAATGATCATTTTAATGAAAAGACTTTCACGATAAGTAGTACGGCCGTGGATGGCTTGGAGAAACTTCTTGTAGTAGTTCGTGTTTACAATGATGGAGTTGCTTTTCGTTATGAGATTCCTACCGGGAATAGTAAACTAGAAAGAGAGCCTATGGAATGTACTACATATAACTTTGCTGATGATTATACTGCATGGAGCTATAATGGCGAAGAACATAATATTGGTCCTGAAAAGCTTACAGATAGTAACGGTGAGAGACTTCCGGTTGTTACAATTAAAGCTGATGACCATAATTATATGGCTCTTCATGAGGCTTATTTGCAAGAAGGAGAACCGTTGCGTTTATTCTCGAAAAAGGGTGAGATAGCCTATTCTGTAATATCTACACCAGGAAAGTTACATCCAAATTATAGTTCAGCATGGCGTGTTATCATGTATGGCACCACTCCTGGTACATTGGTAGATTCTCATCTTGTAGAGTTACTTAATCCTGAACCAGATCCTAAATATGATTTTTCATGGGTAAAACCGGGTATTGCTTTATGGGATTGGCGTATGAATGGTGCAGAAATAGATGGGTTTAGATATGAGATGTCTTATCCTTCTTGGGTTCGTGCTGTGGACTTTGCGGCTGAACAAGGATTTGCCTATCTTGTATTGGATGCTAATTGGTATGGTCCTGAATTTGCCACAGATTCTGATCCTATTAATGGTGATAAGGCGAATGATGTACGTAGACTTATAGAATATGGTAAACAAAAGGGTGTAGGTATTTGGTTGTATTTAAATGATGTTGGAGGAAAACAATATCCCATTGAAGAAACTTTGAAACAATATAGAAAATGGGGAGCTGTCGGTGTAAAATATGGTTTTATGACCGGTACTCAAGAAGAAAAAAATAAATGGACACAAACTGTAACGCGTCTGTGTGCCGAGAATCATTTATTGGTAGACTACCACGATAATCCAGTTCACCCTTATGGACAAATGCGGACATGGCCTAATGCTGTTACCAGAGAATACTGTCATGCGCAATTGGACGGTTATCATGTGTTTGTTCCGGAAACTTTCTGTACTTCCGTATTTGTGAATATGCTAGCAGGTCCGCTGGATATGAACAACGGTATGTTTGATTTACGCCCGGGAAAAACGACTCGTGTAGATTGTAACTTGCCTGTTCCTTCAACTGTAACATCTGAGGCGGCTAGAACATTGATCACCTTCTCAGGTGTAACCATTCTTCCAGATATACCTGAATATTATAAGAAATATCCCGAGTTACTTCGCTTTATCAGTGCACAGAAGATGCCCTGGGTAGAAAGTAAGACTTTGGCTGGCGAAATTGGAGAATATATTGTTATGATGCGTCAAACCCAAGAAGCTTGGCTAATAGGTGCAGTTACCAATGAATTGGCACGCACAGTGGAAATTCCTTTGTCTTTCTTACCTAAAGGAAAATTTATAGCGCAGATAACCAAAGATGGTGAAGATGCACACTATTTTGTTAATCGTGAATCTTACCAATCCGTTGAAGAAAGTGTGGATTGTAACACTGTGCTAAAACTAGAGCTTGCAGCAGGAGGTGGAGCTTGTGTGCTGATTCAAGAAAAATGATAAAAGGTATCACAATTTGTCTTTGATTAGAATGTTAATGAGGATATACAACAAAAAGTGGAAAGTAATCTTGTTCTGGACAGGAGTCTTGTGTTATGCTTGTGGCGGAACAGATAGTGACAAGGAACTGGCCGGGTATGTAAATCCTTTTATTGGGGCTAGTACGAATACCGAAGCTGCGGGAGCCTTTCATGGATTAGGAAAGACCTTTCCTGGGGCGACTTATCCGTTTGGTGCGGTACAAATAAGCCCCAATACTATTACCGGAGGAGACAATGGTTCGGGATATAGCTATGAACATCAAACTATTGAAGGATTTGCTTTTACCCAAATGAGTGGTGTGGGATGGTATGGAGATCTTGGTAATTTGTTAGTAATGCCAACGGTAGGTAAAATGTATACTAATTCTGGAAAAGAGAATGGAGTGAAGGGTTATCGCACTCGGTATGATAAGGCATCAGAGAAGGCTTCTGTTGGTTATTATAGTGTATATTTGCCCGATTATGGTGTACAAACAGAGGCTACGGTTATGGAGCATAGTGGTATGCTACGTTTTACTTATCCGAAGAGTAAGGAATCTCGAATACAGATAGACTTGGCTCGTCGCGTTGGTGGCACGTCTACCTTCCAATTTGTAAAGGTGGTTGATGACTACACAATCGAAGGTCGTATGGAATGTACACCAGAAGGTGGTGGTTGGGGAAACGGGGATGGTAATGCCAGATATACAGTCTATTTCCATGCTCAGTTTTCAAAGCCATTGACAGATTATGGATTTTGGAATGTTGAAATTCCTTCAGGAATTTCGCGCAAACGTGAATTTGTAGAAAGTGCTCAATTTCAAAAACTTACATCCCAAGCGCAGATCATACAAGATAAAAAAGAATTCCAAGGAAAGCACATCGGATTCTTTGCTAACTTTGAGACAAAGGAAAATGAGCAGATTTTGTTTAAATCGGGGATTTCTTTCGTCAGTATAGAAGGGGCACGTAAAAATCTAGAGCAAGAAATTGCGGACTGGAATTTTGATGTCGTAAAGGAGACTACTAAAAAGCAATGGAATGATATGCTGGCAACTATCCGAGTAAAAGGTGGTACGGAAGAACAAAAGCGTATCTTTTATACAGCTCTATATCATACAATGATTGATCCTAGAAATTTTACAGATGTAGACGGACATTATATTGGAGGAGATGGAAAGATACATACATCGATTGGCTTTACTAAACGGACCGTGTTTAGCGGTTGGGATGTATTTCGCAGTCAAATGCCTTTACAAAGCATCATTAATCCCGAAGTGGTTAATGACCTGCTGATGTCTTTGACGACCTTAGCTGAAGAAAGTGGTAATCACTATTATGAGCGCTTTGAGCTCCTGAATGCATATAGTGGGTGTATGTTGGGTAATCCTGCGCTTTCAGTATTGGCCGATGCGTGGGTAAAGGGTATATTTAAAGGGGATAAGGAAAAGGCTTATACCTACGCTGACAATACAGCACGCCTTTTTGGCAATATTGAGCGAGGCTATACCCCTTATAGTATTTCAAAAACCTTAGAGTATGCTTATACGGAATGGTGTATGGCACGTATGGCCATAGATTTAGGCAAAACAGAGGATATGGTTAAGTATTTGAAACTTTCCCGTTCCTATAAGAATTTGTACGATAAGGAAAAACATGCCTTCCGTCCGAGAAAAGAAAACGGTTCGTTTATAAAATGGCCCCAAAGAGGAAAATTGCAGGAAGGGTATGGTTGTACTGAGTGCAATGAACTGCAACAAGGTTGGTTTGTACCGCACGACATAGAAGGTATGGTAGAGTTGATGGGAGGTATTCAGCAAACCGTAGCTGATCTTGATAGTATGTTTGCCCATACACCTCACAATTTTTTGTGGAATGTATATTACAATCATGCCAACGAACCAGTTCATCATGTTCCCTTTTTATATAATAGATTAGGAGAACCTTGGAAAACACAATATTGGTCTAGGTTTATTTGCGAACATGCTTACCATGATAAAGTGGAGGGATTGGTAGGTAACGAAGATGCCGGACAAATGTCTGCATGGTATGTATTATCGGCATGTGGTTTGTATCCTATTTGTCCAGGAGATACTCGTTATGAGATAACTTCTCCGTTGTTTAACGAGATAACAATTAAGGTAGGAGATAATAAAACATTTGTCATCAAAGCACACAATAATTCAACCTCTAATACTTATATACAGTCTGCTCGTTTGAATGGAAAGGAATACTCTCAATGTTACTTGGATTATCAAGATATTATGAATGGAGGAGTATTGGTATTGGAAATGGGAAATGCTCCTAATATGCATTGGGGGATCTAAAGTAGTATTTTTAAGGTATGAGGGTGTAGCGAAGGATCTCTTTTCTTATATTTAGGAAATAGGTTCTTCGTTACTGTTTTTATATTAAACTTATAATATCTATAATTGAAAATTTATATAGAATTTTAAAATGGAAAAAATCATAGTCAAACCTCCTAACTACCGATAAGCCCCCGAAGTCAGTATTAGATTAAACAAAAAAAGCGTGAGGCTTGTCTACTATCCATCGAAAACAGGTATCGCCAAACACCTCGTGAAGATGAATAAGAAAGAAACAATACTCTCACGCCTGTACAATATATGTACCTATACAGCGTTGGCTATACGGGAAACATATACAAACAGAAAATGAGCGTAATATTGTCTTTCATCCCTTCACTGTTGAAATTGGCGATTTCGTTCTTTCGGATAAAAGCAAAAAACGCTTTCTATTATAGTCCAACCATTTCTCCAGTCAGACTTTACAAATATACGTTTTTTGTTCAATATTACGCTCTGATAAAGAGTATTATTTCTTTCAAATATAAGGATTTTAGTAGCTTCATGGACGGAAATAATCGGATATTGTGTCCCAGTAAAATAAAATTGGATATTGTACTTATATTTCATACCCGAATAAAATATTTAGTAATCAAACACTTATCTTATTATTCAAACTTGAGTTCAACTTATAAATGCAACTTTTTGGGTGCGGATAATAAGCAATA
>ENA-OOXT01000130-OOXT01000130.1-human-gut-metagenome-genome-assembly--contig:-NODE-130-length-56123-cov-4.759257_pt1 | contig 56123 bp, 49 predicted proteins | sample MGYA00241590_ERZ501349 | MGnify/ENA primary metagenome ERZ501349 (study PRJEB25962, sample SAMEA2042838) | human gut metagenome | biome: human gut; feature: human-associated habitat; material: faeces...
GAAATGCTTTGAAGATGGTTCGCGCATTATCTATGTCAACAGCCAGCGTCGAGATAATACAGCGCTTGGTAAACTGATGCAGGATTTATATTGTACAGAGCCAAAGAATCTGCATTATCATGAATTTGCCGAGCGCATGGAGTTTTTGAAATACAGCAAGGAGGGCGAAGAAAAAATGACTGATGTAATTGAAGAATATGCTGCAAGAAAGGCCGAAGCATTAGCGAAAGAAGCAGTGAAAGAAGCAGCGAAAAAAGCTGAAGAAAAAGAGCAGGCAAACAGAATAGAGCTTGCCCAAGGCTTACTGGCTGACGGTATGAGTATCGAGTTCACCGTCCGTCACTCTAAGCTTACAGAAGCAGAGGTACGCGAATTGGCTTCCAAGCTGTCTGCGTAAGCTAAAAGGGTATTACCGTAAAAACAAAAAAAACAAAAATACAGTAAGTACAGGCACCTGTTTATCAGCAAATGATAGGCAGGTGTTTTTTTGCGCATTTTTTGCTATTTAACATGCTCTTAACATCGGCATAATACTTCCTTAACAATGATATATTATACTAGCATCATAAACCACGAACACTACTGATAAGGCGCAGAACTTATCGGAAATAAATTTTTTCACGATGGTTGAAGGAGGAAATATATTATGAAATTGAAAAAAGTCGCATGTTTAGGTCTGGCAGCTATGGTAGCACTCGGTGCTTTGGGCTGCGGCAGTGATAACAAGGCTGCTGATAACAAAGCAGGCAGCAAGGTTACCGGCAGTGTAACCGGCAGCGGTTCTTCCGCACTTCTGCCGTTGGCAAAGGATGCAGCAAGCAAATTTAAAGCTCTGAACCCGGATGTTTCCATCACCCTTAACGGCGGCGGCAGCGGCACCGGTCTGAAACAGGTTGCAGACGGCAGTGTTAACATCGGTAACTCTGACGTACCGGCAGAAAGTAAGCTGAAACCCGAAGTTGCCAAAGGACTTGTAGACCACAAGGTTTGCGTAGTTACCATGGCTCCGGTTATCAACAAAGACCTGGCAGCTAAAGTAAAAAGCCTGACCAAGGCCCAGCTGACTGACATCTTCACTGCTAAGGTAACCAACTGGAAACAGGTTGGCGGCCCGGATGAACCTATCGTTCTGATTACCCGTCCTGCTACCAGCGGTACCCGCGCTCTCTTCCAGGAGTTCGCTCTGGGCGGTGCTAAAGAAGCAACCAACAAATCTCTGGAGACTGATGACTCCGGCACTCTGCTGCAAAGCGTAAAGGATAACAAAGGCGCTATCGGTTATGTTGCTCTGTCCTACCTCGTAAATAACAAGGACGTTGCAACAGTTGCTATCGACGGCGTAGAGCCTACTTTGGATAACACCTACAGCGGTAAATATCCTGTATGGGGTTATGAGCACATGTATACTAAAGGCGAAGCTACTGGCGCTGTAAAAGCGTTCCTGGACTTCATCCTTTCTGCTGATTATGGCAAGGAAATTGAAAAACAGGGTTATGGTGTTACTGCCAAAATGCAAGTAAAGAGATAACTTAGGACTTCGGATAAGGCGCATTAGCGTCAATCCCAAAACAATTATTACGCTTCCATCTAAACGAGAAATAGGAAGACAGCATACGCCGAGAGATGCGTCTTACCGGTCTTCTCATCCCCTTTAGAATAAACATCAAGGCTGTGCCTGGCAGGAGCTGGTAAGTTATCAGCTGCGAGCCTCTGCATAGCCTTTAGTTTTACGAAAGAAATATTCACGAGTTACATCAGAGGAGAATAGTTTATGCAACAGGTTACAACAAATGCTTATAGGCAGGATGCGTTGTGGCGCTACATTATTACCGGCTGCGGCTTGGCGCTCATTGTTCTGACGCTGTCTATCGGCGCTTTCCTGTGCTACAAGGGCGTAGGCACGTTTACTACCTACAACCACAGTATTGCAGAGTTTCTTTTTTCAGCAGATTGGGTGCCAAGTGACAGCGCTGAGGGCGGCGGCAAGGTTGGCGCAGCCATCTTCATCTTCGGTTCTGTTATTACCTGCGCATTGGCGCTGGCGATTGCTACACCGTTCAGCCTGGCAACCGCAATTTTTATGACGGAGATTTCGCCGGAGCTGGGCAAGCGCTTTGTCCAACCGGCTGTGGAAATTTTTGTCGGCATTCCTTCCGTAGTTTACGGCTGGATCGGCCTGACAATTTTGGTACCGCTTATTAAAAACATTTTTAACCTGCGCTTCGGCTTTTCCGTATTAGCGGCAGGTATTGTGCTGGCGGTCATGATTTTTCCGACCATCACCAGTCTGGCAGCAGATGCACTGCGCAGCATCCCTAAAAGCTACCGCGCTGCTTCCTATGGTCTTGGCGCAACCCGTTGGCAGACTATTGCCAAGGTGGTAGTGCCTGCGGCAGTTACCGGCCTGATGACGGCAGTTATCCTGGGCCTGGCGCGTGCCTTCGGCGAAGCGCTGGCTGTAGCAATGGTTATCGGCAAGATGCGTGCGTTTCCGACTTCGCTGCTTTCTCCGACCAACAATCTGACGGCGGCGATTGCGGCGGATATGGGCGGTGCAATGGAGGGCAGCGAATACAACATTGCTTTGTGGACGATGGCGCTGCTGCTGTTTATCATCTCCCTTGCCTGCATCTTTGCCATCCACTTTTTAACTGCTAAAGGAGGGAAGCAGGCATGAATGACAGTATAGCGCGTGCAAAGTTTATTGATAAGCTGATGACAGCTGTGTTTTATTGCGTAGCAGGCTTCTTTATCCTGCTATTGGTAGCCTTTGCCCTGTATGTTATCATCAACGGCTTCAAGGATTTCAGCTGGAGCCTGATTTCCTTTGAGGGCAGCGGCATCGGTAATTTGTTCTTCAACACTATTTATCTGGTTTTCCTATCGCTGTTGGTGAGCGTTCCTCTTGGTGTCGCTGCCGGCATCTACATGGCGGAATATGCTAAGCAGGGCACGTTCACCAAGTTCCTGCGCATGTGTATCGAAACGATGTCTTCACTGCCGTCCATTGTTGTCGGTCTGTTCGGTTACCTGGTATTTATCGTAATGACCGGCTCACATTGGAACCTGTTCAGCGGTGCGCTGGCAGTTTCTATCCTCAGCATTCCGCTGATTATGATGGTCACGGAGGATGCCTTTAAATCGCTGCCGCAGGGCTATAAGCGCGGCAGCCTGGCCATGGGCGCAACTTTGTGGCAGACTATTTACAAGGTGCTGTTGCCGGCGTGCCTGCCGCGTATTATGACCGGCGTTATCCTGGCTGCAGGCCGTGGCTTCGGTGAAGCGGCAGCTCTCTTGTATACCGCAGGCATGAGCACCGATATCAACTGGAACAGCTGGAACCTGCTGTCGCCGACCTGCCCGCTGAACCCCTTCCGTCCGGGCGAAACGCTGGCGCTGCATATCTGGGCATCGCGCACCGAGGCTTTGGCAGCCAATGCGGCGCAGATGGCCAACCTTTCTTCAGCAATCTTAATGCTGCTTGTGCTGTCCTTTAGCCTGGGCGCACGTTACCTGAGCACTTATTTAGACACAAAAACCGGAGGTAGCAGAAAATGACAAATGATAACGCTGCAACTAAATTTTTAGTGCAGGATCTGGATTTGTATTACGGCAAATTCCAGGCGTTGAAAAAAATAAATCTTGATATCAAGGAAAAGGAGATTACCGCGCTTATCGGCCCTTCCGGCTGCGGTAAATCCACCTTTTTAAAGACACTGAACAGAATGAACGATCTGGAGGAGGGTGTGCGTATTGAAGGCAGCATCGCGCTGGATGGAAAGGATATTTTTGCGGAGATTGACCCCATCAGCCTGCGTCACTGTGTAGGCATGGTATTTCAGCAGCCTAACCCCTTCCCGAAAAGCATTTATGACAACGTTGCCTATGGTCCGCGTATCCATGGCGTGACGAAAAAGAGCGAGCTGGACGAGATTGTGGAGCGCAGTCTGCGTCAGGCTGCCATCTGGGACGAGCTGAAGGACAGACTGAATAAGAGTGCGCTGGGCCTTAGCGGTGGCCAGCAGCAGCGCCTATGCATTGCACGTACCCTGGCTGTGCAGCCGGAGGTTATTCTCATGGACGAGCCTACCAGTGCGCTGGACCCGATTTCTACGATGAAGATTGAGGATTTGGCATTGGAGCTGAAGAAGGATTACGCCATCGTTATTGTTACGCATAATATGCAGCAGGCTGCACGTATTTCCGATAAAACTGCCTTCTTCCTTTTGGGCGAGCTGATTGAGTTCAACGAAACGAAGCAGCTGTTTGCTAATCCGTCTAATCCTAAGACAGAAGAGTATATTACCGGCAGATTCGGTTGATGCAAGGAGAGGCGCGTAAATGCGACATGGAAAGGCTCTCCTAGGGGACAAAGTAAGGTATACTGTCGAAATGCTAATGAGTGCAGTCCCCTCTCAGTCGCCCTGTGGACGCCAGCTCCCCCCAAGGGGAGCCTCTCATGTATCGCTGTTTACTTTGAATTTAAATTTGTTGAGAAAGGAACAATAAAATGACACGTAACAAATTCAACGAGGAGCTGAAGCAGCTGCTCAACAGTGTGCGCGTGATGGGCGTAAATCTGGAAGATACCCTGGACAAGGTTATCGCCAACCTGGAGCAGAAGGATGCAGCCTTAGCGCAGCAGATAATCAGCGACGATGATAATTTTGACAACAGTGAAGTAAATATCGAAAAGCAATGCCTGGAGCTGGTGCTTACACAAACTCCGGTAGCAACTGACTGGCGCGAGATTGGCAGCTGCCTAAAGCTGGTGGGCGATATGGAGCGTATTGCCGACCATTGCAGCGATATCAGCCAATACACCTTGAAGCTGATTGAAAAGGAGCCTGTGCCGTTGCCGGATAACTTTATGGCTATGCTGCAGGTTATGCGCCAGATGGTGTACGACAGCATCAGCGCCATCAGCGAAAATGATCTGGAGCTTGCCAATAAGGTTATTGCTACCGATGATGAGGTAGATAATTACTTTGCCGAAATGCGTCAGCATCTGACCACTGTTATGCAGCAAAAACCGCAATATGTACCCCAATATGTTGACTATCTGATGATTGCCAAATATGTGGAGCGCATTGCCGACCATTCCACAAATATCGCCCAATGGGTAATGTTTGTGGTGAAGAATGAATTGAAAAACTGAGCTTTGAATGCCAATCACGGCCTCTGCAGCAATGCGGAGGCTTTTGTTTATGTTATGGTTGTTGCGGCGTTAGCGGGCCGCGTCATTTGGCAGACTGGTTTTCTATATTCGTTGATTTGTGTTATAATAAAGTGTTAGAGTATTTACGTTCCGGACAGCTTCGGAAAATATTGCAGGCTGTGGCTGTCACGATTCAAAAACTAAGATTTTAGAGCAAATTCAGGAGGGACGCAATGCATATTGATAGACGATTAGAAACTATTGCCAATCTGGTGCCGCAGGGCTGCGTGCTGGCAGACATCGGCACGGACCACGCGTATTTACCCGTGTGGCTGCTGGAAAAGCAAAGAATTGCGCGGGCGATTGCCGGTGATATCGCCGCAGGTCCTTGCCAGGCGGCGCGTACTACCGTGGCGCAGTTTGGGCAGCATGAGCATGTGGAGGTGCGTCAGGGCAGCGGCCTGAAGGTATTAAGCCCCGGCGAAGCAGACTGCATTGCTATTGCAGGCATGGGCGCTTCTACCATTATCAGTATTTTGGAGGATGACATGGAGGTAGCGCAGAGCGCAAAGCTTTTGGTGCTCCAGCCGATGGCCGGTGCCGCATCTCTGCGTGCGTGGCTGTGCAGCCACGGCTGGCAGCTGGCTGCCGAAGAGCTGGTGGATGATGCCCCGCATTTTTACGAGATTATCGCTGCTAAGCGTGGCTTAGCGCCTGTTTACAGTGCGGCAGAGTGCGCTGCAGGCCCGCTGCTGCTCGCACAGAAGCATCCGCTGCTGGGTAAACAGCTGGAACGCCAGCTTGCTACATGCAGACAGCTGTTGGAGAATATGGGACGCAGCGAGCGCGCACGCGCGAGCGAAAAGTATAAGGAAATTGAAGCGTTGAAGGCAGAACTGGAGGTGCTGCAAAATGGCAAGCGTAGTGACAGTAAATAATATCATCAACCTGCTGGATGAAATGGCACCGCCGGAGCTGGCAGAGTCCTGGGACAACGTCGGCCTGATGCTGGGCAGGCGCAATAAGCCTGTACGCAGGCTGCTTTTGGCGCTGGATATGACGCAGGAAACTGTGGCGCAGGCGGTGGCGAAAAAGGCTGATATGCTGATTACGCATCATCCGGCAATTTTTCACAAGCTGGGCAATGTGACGGACGCCGACTGGCAGCAGGAGCTTTTACTGCAGCTGGCAGAAAACGGTGTTGCTGTTTACAGCGCGCACACTAATCTTGACTGCGTTGCTAACGGTGTCAACAGCGTGCTTGCCAAAAGACTGCGCTTGCAGGATGCGGATATGCTGGATACTGTCAGCGGACTCGGACGCATAGGTGAACTGGAGCAGCCGAGCAAGCTGCATGATTTTGCAGTCTTCGTCAAAAAGGCTTTGCAGGCTGATTATCTTACCGTAGGCGATGCAGGACGCAAGGTTAAGCGTGTGGCTGTTTGCGGCGGTGCCGGTGCCGATTTAATCGGGCTGGCTTTGGCGCAGGGTGCCGATACGCTGGTAACAGGAGATGTGAAGTACCATGAGGCACAGCAGGCTGTTTTCAGCGGTCTGAACATTATTGATGCAGGCCATCAGCCGACAGAGCTGCCGGTGCTCGATGACCTGGCCGACAGATTATCGCTGCGCTTTACGGAAAAGCATTGGGATGTGGCAATTCAGGTAGCACGCGAAACACTGCTGCTGAAGCATATATAGAAAACAGGTGATAGAAGAATGATTAAAGATTTTAAAGCCGGCATCAAGGTGTGCCAGGCAGTTTTGGTAAGGGTACAGAAGGTAGGCAATTCCTCTAACGGCGGTGTTTTTGCCCGCGGTATGCTGGAGGATAACAGCGGACGCATTGCTTTTATCTGCTTTGATGCAATGCTTGTAGACAAGCTGCGCGAGCTGGAGGGCCCGACAGCCTTTATGATGGGCGGTAACGTCGACATCAACAAATTCAATAATGATATGACGCTGCAGGTTGTAATCCAGCGTCTGGAAAATCTGCTGCCGCAGGATGATATCAGCAATCTGCTGCCGCATGGTGATTTTGATGTAGAGGCTTATAAAACTAAGCTTGCCAATTATATCAAGGCAGTGTGCACTCCCGGACTGCGTATGCTGCTGGAAACTATTTTCAGCGGCACTACCTATGAGCGCTTTGTGACAAATCCTGCCGGTATGCGCATGCATCATGCTTATTTGGGCGGTCTGCTGCAGCATTCTGTGGATGTTACCGGTCTGGCAGTGGCCTTGGCCGAGCAGATTGAAGGCGTGGATAAGGATCTTGTTATTGCCGGTGCTCTGCTGCACGATATCGGCAAAATCCGCGAAATTTCTGCGGAAATCGGCTTCCCTTATACCAGTGAGGGACGTTTGCTCGGACACATTACCATGAGCTGCATGATGGTGCAGGAGGCAGCTGCCAAGCTGCGTTTGCCGTCCTCTCGTTTGGAGCAGCTGCAGCACATTCTGCTGTCTCACCATGGCGATAACGAAAAGGGTTCTCCGGTAGCCTGCTCTACACGTGAGGCCTTTGTTGTGCATTACGCCGACGAAATTAACGCCGTAATGAACCAGTTTGACGTGCATGACGGTAAAAGTGCTTGGGAATTCAACCGTATGCTGGGACGTAATATTCTGGTAGACAAGCTGTGAACAGCAGAATAATCCGCGAGACCGTGCTGAGCCTGCACGGTCTGAAGATAAAGCTTCAGTTTAAACTGGTCAAAAATATTACGCTGCGCATAAAAGAAACTGGCGACATCTTTTTCACTGCTCCCATAGGAATGAGCGTAAGCGAGGTGCAGCGATTCTTAGAGAGCAGGGAGCAATGGTTGCGCCAAAAGCTGCAGCAGGTACTGCAGGAACAGTCGCAGCAAAAGCAGGAGCCGAAGTACAGCATGGGCGAGCTGCCCTTTGACGGGCAGCATGTGTGGCTGTGGGGCAGGCGTTTGCCGGCGCACTTTTTGCTTAGCAGCAAAAAGCATGGCACCTATGAGGTGCAGGCTGACGCTGTCTGCTTTTATTATCGCAGCGAGCTGAATAATGAAGCTAAATGCGCCTTTGTAGAATACTTCTATAAGCAGGAGGTATCCGGCAGAGTAGAGCAACTGCTGCAGGCATGGGAAAAGAAAATGGGCGTGCGTCATACAGGGCTTAAGGTGCATCGTATGAAAACGCGCTGGGGCTCCTGCAACGTGCGCACAGGCAGCATTAATCTGAATACGCTGCTGGCCTGCTGGCCGCAGGAGTGTCTGGAATATATTGTGGTGCATGAGCTGGCGCATTTGCACGAGGCCAATCATTCACCGCGCTTCCATGCGATTGTCGAACGCTATCTGCCAGAGTGGCGTGAGCGCAAAAAAATGCTGGCAGCCTTTAAGCCGCTTTAATATCTGTCTTAAAACAAAAATTATAAGCATTTTCTGTGACAAATAATGCATTCGCGTTTACGTTTATGATAAAAGCAGTATATATATGTAAATCTTTTGTGAAAGCATACTAAGAAAGCAAGTATTTGTGCTATAATTATAGTAACATCTTGTAGGACTCTGCCGTTTGCTCTGATAAATAAACGGTACGAGTCAGCTTAAAGGCAGGAGTGATGATTATGGCAAAACAGAAAATATTAATTGCTGATGATGAAGCGCAGATTCGCGAAATCTTGCGCATATATTTTGAGAAGGAAGGCTTTGAGGTTATTGAAGCCGAAGACGGTGCTGCCGCAATTTTGAAGGTGCAGTCCGAAAAACCGGATATTCTGCTGCTGGATATTATGATGCCAGTTCTCGACGGTATTGAGGTTTGCAAGCAGGTACGCAAGATGTCGGACCTGCCCATTATCATGGTTACGGCCAAGGATGATGATGATGACCGTATTGCCGGTCTGGAAATTGGCGCTGATGACTATATCACCAAACCGTTCAATTCGCGTGAGGTAGTAGCCCGCGTGAAGGCTGTGCTGCGCCGTGCAGGCACGCAGGAGAAGAAGGGCGAGGTTTCGCGCATCACCTATCCCGGTCTGGTTATTGATATGGACCAGTATCAGGTAACTGCATTCGGCAACAAAATGACCTTTACGACTAAGGAAATGGAGCTGCTGTGGTGCCTGGCATCGAATCCGGGCAAGGCTTTCAGCCGCAACCAGCTGCTGGAAACCATTTGGGGATACTCCTATTACGGTGATACCCGTACTGTTGATACGCACATCAAACGCATCAGACAGAAATTGAACATTCCGCCTGATTCCAAATGGGATATTACAACTATCTGGGGTGTAGGCTATAAATTCGAGCTAAAGGACGAATAACCTATGAAAAAATCCCTAAGCACACGCCTGATGTATAGTTTTATGACTATCATAATTATCGTCGTTGTGGGGATTACAGCAGGCATATCCTACCTGATTGCCGACTACTTTTTCCAGATTAAGGAGCAGGAGCTGGCCGAAAAGGGAAATGAGATGGGGGAAACTGTTGAAGCCTTCATCCGCTTGCAGGACAGGGATATGCTTTATCGTTATATTTTAGCTGTAGATAAGCTGGTTGGCGCACGCATCTGGCTGTTTGATGATAATTACGAGCTTTTGGCGGCCTCTAATTACGAAAATGTACAAGAGACCGGAGAAAATGCTTCAATGAAGGATTTTCTTAAGTATGGTGCTCCTTCGCAACAGGTGCTGCAGGAAAGCGTCAGAAAACTGGATCAGGATATGAAGAGCAGTAATTTATCGTATCGCATTAAAGTGATACTGAATGATGTTTATGCCGGGAAGTCCTTCAAATCGCAGATTTATCATCCGTATTACAAGGAGCAGGTAATCCTGGTCGGCGTTCCTTATACCTTCGGTAAAGGACACACAGGCGCTATTTTGCTGATAGAACCATTGAGCGGTTTCGAAAAATTCTTGCGAAATGTTTATATTTATATTATGATTGTAGGTATCATAGCCATTATTTTCAGTCTGTTCTTAGTCAAACGTCTGTCAGGTATGATTATCCGGCCGGTGCTGGATATGAAGGACAATGCGCAGGCGATGGCGGCGGGAGATTATTCCCATAGGCTGCAGGTGCATGGCGATGATGAAATTGCCGAGTTGGGAAATGCACTTAATTCTTTAGGCAAGGATTTGGGTGATTACATTGCCAAGATGGAGCGGACGGAAAAAATCCGCCGTGATTTTGTGGCCAATGTATCGCATGAGCTGCGTACGCCGATTACGATTATCCGTGGCTACAATGAGGCAATCTGTGACGGTATGGTAACGGATACTGATCTGATTCAGCGTTACCGTGGCCTGATAAATGAAGAAACAGTCCGTCTGGAGCGCATGGTACGCGAGCTGCTGGATATCAGCAGACTGGAGTCCAGCGACCCGCTGACTGTAAGCAACATGGATGAGCTGCCGCTGGCCGGTATCATCCGTAATGTCGCCGAAAAATTATCGGTGCGTTGCGTGAAGAATAATGTTACTATTAATGTTCATGCCGACGATAATATCAAAATTTTGGGCGACGGAGACCAAATGGTACAGTTAATTATGATTTTGTGCGATAATGCCTTGAAATATTCGCCGGAAAATGGTACTGTATCAATAGGTGCGAATAAGCTCGATGATGGCAGCGTGCTTGTAACGGTTTCCGACCAGGGCAAGGGTATTCCCGAAGAGGATATTCCTTTTATCTGGGAGCGTTTTTACAAGGTTGAAAAATCGCATTGCCGCAGTGTTCCGGGAACCGGTCTGGGGCTTGCTATTGCCAAAGAAATTATTCGTGTCCACGGCGCCAGTGCCGAGGTAATCAGCAAATGTGGTTCTGGTACCACATTTGAAATAAAATTTCCAAAGGATAAGGTAGTATGATTTTAAAGTATGTTTGCCCCGATTACAGAGTAAAAAGTTTATTTGACATTTCCGCAAAATGGCTGAAGCGCAATGGCTACACCAAAATTGTTGTTGATATTGACAATACCCTGCTGCCGCGCGACAAGAACCTGGTAGGCCCTCGTGCTATGACCTGGATTCGTCAGCTGCATCAGATGGGTATCAATGTTGCATTGATTTCCAATAACGGCGGTGACCGCATTAAAGGTATCACCCGTCAGACCGGTCTTGGCACCATTATGCGTGCCGCTAAGCCTTTGCCGATGGCTTATAAGCAGATTACTAAAGCTATGGGCGGCGGTAAAATTCTTTTTATCGGCGATCAGCTGTTGACTGACGTTTTAGGCGCAAAGGTTGCTGGTCATCCTGTAGTTTTTGTTGAGTCCTTAGGCGGTAAGGAGCATTTCATTACCCGCTGCACCCGCAAGCTGGAGAAATTTTTCCTTGGTCGCCTGCATAGCAATAATATGATGCCTAAGGAGCGCGTATTATGAAAATAGCTTTGCTGCAGCTGGAAGTTCTGGAAAAGAATAAGGCGGCTAATGTAGCCCATGGTCTGCAGCTGGCAGCGGAGGCTGCCAAGGAGCATGATTTGTTGGTGCTGCCCGAGGTGTGGACAACAGGCTACAGCCTGGGACACCTGGAGCAGGAGGCCGAAACGCCGGCTTCGCCTGTACTGGCGCAGCTTGTCGAGATTGCACGCAATGAGCAGTGCGCTATTCTCGCGGGTTCGGTACCTATGCGTCATGCCGATGGCAAGATTTACAATACCTCTGCGGCTATCAATAAAAACGGTGAAATTGTTAATCTTTATGATAAGGTACATCTTTTCGGCCTTTTCCATGAAGAGGATTTCTTTGCTCCCGGCAATAATTTTCAAGCCTTTACATTAGATGGTCTGTGCTGCGGCTCGACTATCTGTTACGATTTGCGTTTCCCCGAGCTTTTCCGTCATCTGGCTCTGCAAGGAGCACAGCTCATTTTCTGCCCGGCTGAATGGCCTGAAGCAAGGGGAGATATCTGGCGCTTGCTGGCGCAGGCCCGCGCTGCCGAAAACCACACCTTTGTGGTAGCGGTAAATTGTGCGGGTAGCTTTAAGGGTGCGCCGTTTTACGGTCATTCGATGGTTGTTGCGCCCAGCGGCAAGATTCTTGCCGAAGCAGGTATGCAGGAGGAGGTTGTTTCCTGCGAAATCGATTTGGCAGATGTTGCGAGAGTACGGAGCAGGCTTAATGCTTTAGCTGATGTACGCAAGGAGCTGATTCAATAGTGAATTACCGAAATTTGCTGGCAGGCCTGGCGGCCGGTCTGCTTTTCTATGCCCAGACGGGAGCGGAGCTTGCTCTGGCTTCCGTGCCTAAAGATGCGCCGAAGGATATCAAGTATATTCTTGGCTTTTACTATGGCAACGGCGAAAATATTCTTATCCGTGAGAATAACGGCCGTCTGGAGCTGTTGTACCGCACTGCATTGGAGGATAAATCCTTTGCTGCGGCAAATCTTTATCCGCTCAGCAAGGTGCATTTTGATTCCTACACTTTGCAGGAATCAGGGCCGATGAGCAATACCGAAGCAGGTGTACGTTTTGAGCGTGATCCTGATGGCTACGGTATTTCCTGCCGCGTCGGCGGTAATACCTACAGCCGTTATTTTTTAGGTACGACTGCGGGCGAGAGGGCGAAGCCCTTCCGTCTGGAGGAGCGCAGTGCCGAGGATTGGGCCAAGCTGCGTGCGGAGGCTGCTAAAGCAACCGTTCCTGCTGCTTTGGCAGCAGGTGAGCAGGCACAGCTGGTGGACGCTGCAACTGTTGCCGGTGTTAAGGTTAATTCTGTCTACGCAGGCAGTGACAACCTTTTCGGTGCGCCGCTTTATACTACGCCCAAGCTCTTTGTTTCTAAAGAGGCAGCTGCTGCCTTAGGCAAGGTACAGCAGCGTCTGGCACCTTACGGCTACGGCCTGGTGCTGTGGGATGCCTACCGCCCCTGGTCGGTGAGCAAGCTGGCTAATCTGGCTTTGCCTGCCGATAATAAGGATATGCTGGAGGACCCGGAAACTAAGGGCAGCACACATAACACAGGTAATGCTGTGGATGTGGGCCTGTACAGTCTGGAGAGCGGTGAGGAGCTGGATATGGGCTGCGGCTTTGATGAGCCGTCGCTGCGCCAGTACGCCGGCTATGCCGGCGGTACGTCGCGCGAGCGCTATCTGCGTAGCCTGCTGCGTGAGGAGATGGAGCTGCAGGGATTCAAGGGGATTGAGATGGAGTGGTGGCATTTTGAATACGGTGACTGCTCTAAATTTGCCCATTTGAATGTAGGTAATTAGTGATTAGTAATAGCGTCGCAAGCGATATACCATTCCGCTCAGAGAAATTTTCCGTCAATCGCTTGATGAGATAAGTTTTCATGAGAGGTTTGCAGAAGCGAGTTGACGGATGCAAATTTCGTGTGGAAGCAAGACGAAATACCGCAAAACTCGCGCTAAGCTAACAGATTCTTCTGTATGAGTCAAGCGTAGCGCTCAAACAGTTGCGGCATTTCTGTGCTTCCAGACACTCATTTGCTAAAATTTATATTCGCTGCACGATATATCACTTGCTTGCGTTAGTGTGCAGTAGTGCTTGTGTTTGGTAAGCTGGTGATGAGTAATAGCGTCGCAAGCGATATACCATTCCGCTCAGAGAAATTTTCCGTCAATCGCTTGATGAGATAAGTTTTCATGAGAGGTTTGCAGAAGCGAGTTGACGGATGCAAATTTCGTGTGGAAGCAAGACGAAATACCGCAAAACTCGCGCTAAGCTAACAGATTCTTCTGTATGAGTCAAGCGTAGCGCTCAAACAGTTGCGGCATTTCTGTGCTTCCAGACACTCATTTGCTAAAATTTATATTCGCTGCACGATATATCACTTGCTTGCGTTGGCGTGCTGTAGTGGTTGTATAATTTCCCTGCGTTGATGTGCAGTATTTTCTATGTTTGTTTCTTACGTTAGTGTAAAAGTATATTATTAGTGAGGTGTTTAGTTATGAACGTTTATGATAATGCAAATGATCTGGCTAAGGCTATGCGCGAAAGCCACGAGTACAAAAAACTGAAGGAAGCAGCTGTTGTTCTGGAGAAGGATCCGGATGCTAAAAAAATGGTTAACGAGTATCTGATGGTTGCTCAGGAAGTAGAGTTTGCTAAGCATCAGGGCAAAACTCCCGACCAGGCTTCTGTTGACAAAATGCAGAAGCTGCAAGGCATTTTGAATTTGAATGCAGATGCAGTTCAATATTTGAACGCTCTGATTCGTTTCCAGATGATGCTGATGGACGTTACTAATACTATTCAGGACGTTGTCAAAGAGGCAATGGGAGAGAAATAATGACGTTGCAGGAGATTTTCGCAGGCTGTACTGCCAAGCCTTTGCTGGCAGAGGAGCCGATGGCGAAGCATACATCCTTCCGTATCGGCGGTCCTGCAGATCTGATGGCTATGCCGCAGAGCGAGCAGGAGCTGCAGCAGCTGCTGCAGCGTGCCGGTGAGGCGAAGGTGCCGGTTACGCTGATTGGTAACGGTTCTAATCTGCTGGTGCGCGATAAGGGCATCCGTGGCCTGGTTATTAAGCTTGGCAATATGCTGAATGATGTTGCTGTTGACGATTGCACGTTGACCTTTGGCAGTGGTGTTTCCCTGGCTGCTGCTTCCCGCAAGGCTGCAGAGCTGGGCCTGAGTGGCATGGAATTTGCTGTAGGCATTCCCGGCAGCATCGGTGGTGCTGTTTATATGAACGCCGGTGCCTATGACGGTGAAATGGCTAAGGTTGTTACCGGTGTGCGTGTGATGGAGCTTGACGGCAAAATAAGCGAGCTGCCGGCTGCAGCTCTTGATTTTGGTTATCGTCACACGGCGCTGCAGGGCAGCGGTAAAATTGTTACTGCGGTAACTGTGCGCCTGACTGCAGGTGATAAGCAGGCTATTGCTGATAAAATGGCAGATTTCAGTAACCGCCGTATCACTAAGCAGCCGTTGGAGCTGCCGAGTGCAGGCAGTATGTTCAAGCGTCCGCCCGGATATTTCGCCGGTACACTTATCGACCAGACAGGTCTTAAGGGCTATACTGTCGGTGGTGCTCAGGTTTCCAAAAAGCATGCAGGTTTTGTGGTGAACATCGGCGGAGCTACGGCGGCAGATGTGCTGCAGCTTATCTGCGATGTGCAGGATAAGGTGTTTGCGGCGCATGGTGTTCATTTGGAGCCGGAGGTTTTGGTGCTCGGCGAAGAATAGCTTATATATGAGAGCGCCCATAAGACGCCATCTGCGTCGTCAGGGCTCCTAGGAGTATAAGGATATACGCCGTCGTCGCCCTTCCTCGCATCCGGCATCTTCTTGACGATCTCTGAGTGAGTGTTTATGAAATGTCACCGCGTGGTCAGGGCTTCTGGGAGTATAGGGATATACGCCGTCGTTGCCCTTCCTTGCATCCGGCATCTTCTTGACGATCTCTGAGTGAGTGTTTATGAAATGTCACCGCGTCGTCAGGGTTCCTGGGAGCACACTAATTTTTTACAGGAGAAGAGAATTTTGGAGCAGCAGCTTTTAACAGAGCAGGAAATTCATGAGCTTGGCTTGCAGGCTCTCGTTCCCTGGCTGGAAAGTCATAATTTTAAAATTGATTATATGCAGACTGATATGAATACTGTACCGCATATTTTTGCCCTAAGCGGCAAAATCCTGACGGTTATCATCGCAGCGACATCAATGTACCCGCATAAGGGCGTTGTCGGTGAAGCAGACAAGGCTTATGCTATGCGTGTAGCAACACAGCTTGGTGCTCTTTGTGCTACCGCTTCTATCGGTCTGGTAAATGTAGATGGTTTGCCTGACGATAAAAAGCTCATGGGTACGCCTATGCGCAACGGTCATTATAAGGCAGATTTTAGTGGACTGGAATACATTCACTATACCGATAATGCACTGTGAGGTGACGTTATGGACTTGTTAACAGTTAATCAGGAGAAATGCCTGCATTGTGGCATTTGCGTAGAATGCTGTCCTTCCTGCATTCTTTCTATGGGTGAAAACGGACCGGAATGCAATTTTGACCGTGGTTGCATGAGCTGCGGCCAGTGTGTTGCTATCTGTCCCGTAGGAGCCTTGGATAATAAGTATACGCCGCTGGCGGAGCAGCGTCCGGTGACGATGCCGTTGCCGACGCCTGAGGTTGCTTATGAATTTTTGCGCATGCGCCGCAGTGTGCGCAACTTTAAACCGCAGGCACCGACGGATGAGGAAATTACCCGCATGCTGGACGTGGCACGCTATGCGCCGACTGCCGGCAATTCACAGGGTATGTACTATATCGTTATCCGCAATAAGGAGCAAATCCGTGCGATTGCCGATGCTGTTGCCAACTGGATGGAGGACGAGGTTGCGGCAGGCACTGAAAACAAACGTTATTTTCAGGTGGTGCTGCGCGCTTACCGTGAGCGTGGACAGGATATTATCGCGCGTAATGCGCCCTGTTTGATTTTTGCGTTGGCACGCCGTCTGAATATTACCGGTGTGAGCAATGCAGAGCAGAGCTGGGCTTACGCTGAGCTGTTTGCCCCGACCATCGGTCTGGGCACAACGATTGCCGGCTTTATCCAATCCTGCGGTATTGCAGGCTATCAGCCGCTGCTGGATTTGATTGCGGTGCCGCCGAAGCACAAGATTGTGGGTACGCTGATGGTTGGTTATCCCAAATATAAATATCAACGCATGCCTGAAAGACAGCATCTGAAGGTTGATTTTCGCTAAGGATTATTTAAGCATGAACTATTGCCGTGGTTCATGCTTTTTGTTTTGAATTTTATCTGAGAAATTATTCTTGATTACACAGAGTGCGGTCTGCGATTTATTGTAGCGGATGCCTCTATGTGGTATAATATATAAGATTGAGTAAAGTATAGTATACCTAAATTTATTTGAATTTTATGATGAAGTATGAGCATGAGGTGTATGTATGTCAGAAGCAGTATTGAGGGTTAATCATTTATCTATAGGCTATGGCAGCCGCTGCGTTATCAGCGACGCCAGCTTTACTATCGGCAAGGGTGAGCTTGTTGGTATTATCGGCTGTAATGGTGCCGGCAAGAGTACTCTCTTGAAAACAATCCGCGGTATGCTGCCGAAGCAGAGCGGTGAGGTTTTGTTTTTTGATAAGCCGATGGAGGAATATACCGACAGAGATCTGGCGCGTGAGGTTGCCTATCTGCAGCAGCAGGTAGAGGTCGGCTTCGGCTATACAGGGCAGGACATTGTTATGGCGGGTCGTTATCCTTACCTGAAATGGTGGGAGCGCGAAAGCGAGGATGATAAGCGTCTGGCGCTGGACTGCATGGAATATACCGGTACGCGTGAGCTGGCGGAAAAGCCGGTGACAGAGGTTTCCGGTGGTCAGAAGCAGCGTATCCTGTTGGCAAAGGTTTTGGCGCAGCAGACTCCTGTGCTGTTCCTAGATGAGCCTACTACCGGTCTGGATATGGTTTATCAGGAGGAGATTTTCCGTTTTGCGCGTGAGCTGGCGCTGATGGGCAAGACGGTGCTGATGGTTGTGCATGAGCTTAATCTGGCAGCCAAATACTGCAGCCGTATTCTGCTTTTAGGTGAGGGCAAGCTGTTGGCAGACAATACTCCGGAGCGCGTATTTACGGAAGCTTTGCTCAGCAGAGCATATGCGGCTGATATTGCCGTAAGCCGCAATCCGCTGAATAATAATCTGGAGATTACAACGCGTGTAGATGAGGCAAGTAAAGAAAAGGATGCAGCATTGCTGAAAAAGATTTGCTGCGAATAGGTGAATTATGAGAATCTTATATATCCTGCTGGCGCTGCTGTGCCTCGCACAGCAGGCCTTTGCGGGTGTGAAGCTGGAGGCAGTGTATCCCTACAATCTGGATAAGAGTGCCGCACATGTAGTGCACGGCGGCAGCACAATGCCTTTGTTTATCAATATTACCGGCTTTGATGTACCGCATGAGCAGCCGGCGCATTTGCGTGTCATTTTACCGGAAGGCTTTAAGGCGCTTGCCAATGACAAATGGCGTTTGGGAAGCGCTGACGGCCGCCAGACGGCGGAGGCAGATTGGGTGCTGCCGGCAGATTTCGGACAGAGCTTTGATTTGCTGTACATTCAGCCGCAGACGGACCTTGAGCGCGGCGCAAAGCAGCTGACGGTTGAGGTCAGCGGTGAAGGCTGGAACGAGCGTAAGGAGCTGAGCTTCAGCTATGAGCCGGCGGCGTCAGCAGCGGTAGCTGCGGAACCGACGCAGGGGAAGAAGCTGGACCGCAGCAAGTTCAACTGGTATATCCAGAGTGTTACTTTGCCGGTAGATAATTTGGGTAATAAGGATGACCGCGCGGCAGAAGGCGTGGTTTTTATCCGTGATACTACGATCGAAGGCTTCCGCAACCGCATGACGGGCGACGGTGCGACGAACTGGTCGGCAGTGTTTAACCATCCTGCGACTTTTCTGGTGCTGGATATGCGCAATCCGCAGCGCGATGTGCGCTTGCTGAAATTTAAGGCGGAGCTGATTGATAAAAAGACGGCCAAGGTTATGCCCGGTCTTTGTACCGCCGGCAAAAACAATGAGGATTCCGAGCATGGTTGGGCCGGTGATACCGGCAGCGTCAACGAAACTACGGCGCTGATTTCGCTGGACGGCAAGAAAACTCAGGCCTTTATCATTCCGTTATACGTAGATTATTTTACAGTGTTGGAGGGTGATTACAGCCTGCGTGTGACCGTAAGCGGCAACGGGCAGGAGAAGGTGCAGGAGGTACCGCTGACAATCGCCAAAAAGCATAATCTGGGGTTGCTGGCAGTAGTTTTTTCCTTTATCTGCCTGCTGGCTGTGCTGGCCTTTAGCTACAAGCTGAAGGGCTGCATTTACCGCATCGGTGCGCGTGGTGCTATTACTGTGGCACTCTTTGCGGCGCTGGCCTTTGGCGGTATCACACTGCCGACAACGCTTATCGGTGATTTGCTGCATGTATTCTTAGGGCCTTTCTCCGGCTTGGTGACAGGCATTCTGAGCGGCATGCTGCTGTATTTGCTGGTGGTGGCGCTGTTGGTGCTGTTCCGTGCGCCGGGCGTGCTGACACTGATGTATTTTGTCAAATATATGCTTGCAGGTCTGATGTTCGGACATTTTACACCGTTAGGACTTTTGAGCATGTGTGTCAACGTAGCGATTTTGGAAGCGCTGCTGTATCTTTCCGGCTTCTACCGCAGGCAGGAGCTGGGCAAGGGCTATATGCTGTTTATCTGCCTGCTGATGGGCGTGGGCGATGCGCTTGTCACCTTCGTCAACATGGAGCAGATGATGTTCTTCTACCGTCTGTATTACGCAGACTGGTATCTGGCGCTGTATATGCTGGTCAACGGCCTTGTGTACAGCAGCATCGGCGCCTGGCTAGGTGCTAAGACGGGCAGCAAGCTGCAGCAGGTTATGGGGGAATAGAGATGCTGAAAATAGACAATTTATCTTATCGCTATCCCTCAAGGAAGCAATTTACCTTAAAAAATATCAACCTGACGCTGGCGGACGCTGAAATGCTGCTTTTGGCAGGTCGCAGCGGCTGTGGCAAGTCGACGCTGATTAAGGCTGTCAGCGGCCTGTTGGGCAGTGAGGAGCGCGGCGAGCTGCAGGGAGCAATTTACCTGCAGGGTGAGGATATCAGCAAATGGCCGCCGGAAAAAACAGGCCAGCTGGTTGGTACTGTGTACCAGTCGCCTGATGACCAGCTTTTTGCGATGACGGTGGCCGATGAAGTAGGCTTTGCGTTGGAAAATCAGGGCGAGGAGCCTGAGGTTATCGCGCGCAAGGTGAGCGAAACGCTGGAGCTGGTAGGCTTGGGCGGCTTTGAGGATTACAGTATCCACAAGCTGAGCGGCGGTCAGAGGCAGCGCTTGGCGTTGGCTTCAATTCTTGTTACCAGGCCGGGACTTTTGATTTTAGACGAGCCTGTCAGCCAGATGAATCCGCAGGGCGTGCAGAGCTTTATGCAGCTTTTGGTGCGCCTCAACCGCGAGGCAGGCATTGCTATTTTGATGATTGAGCATCGTGTAAACGAGCTTTGCAAATATTTTTCGCGTCTGGCTGTAATGCAGGACGGACGTATTGTTTATGACGGTCTGGTTAAAGATGCCTGGAAGGCGATGACAGGACGCACTGATTTGGGCTTGCGTGAACCGCAGACAGTAAAGCTGTGCCGCGCATTGCAGCTGTCGGAGCTGACGACAGACCAGGAAAAAATAGTGCAGATGCTGCGCAGCGAATGCGAGCCTGCAGTTACTGCTGCGCAGGCACAGCCTGCAGGGCAGCAGCAGCCTCTTCTCGAAGCGCGCGATTTGTATTACACCTATCCCGGCAGCAAGGAGCCGACGCTGAAGAAGCTGCAGTTTACGCTTTACCAGGGGCAGATTACCGCAATCATGGGCTTCAACGGCGCAGGTAAGAGTACGCTGATGAACCTTTTGGGAGGCCTGACACAAACGCAGCAGGGAAGCATGCTGCTAGAGGGAAAGCCGGTAGACAAGCAGCTAGGCAAAATCGGCTACCTGCGGCAGGAGCCTGATCTGATGCTGCTGGCGGATACGGTGCGTGAGGAGCTGTGCTGGAAGAATCATACGATTACGCAGCAGGAGCTGCAGCTGCTTCTGAAGCATATGAATCTGGAGGAATATGCCGATGATTTTCCGTTGGCACTGAGCAAGGGACAGCGATTACGCGTTGTTTTGGGAGCAATGCTGGCGAAGAAGCCGGCGCTGCTGCTTTTGGACGAGCCTACGACAGGACAGGACGAACAGAGTCTGGCGGAAATCCGCCGTCTGCTTTTGGCTTATAAGGAGCAGGGGGGCAGCATTTTCATCTGTACGCATGATATGGAGCTGGCGGCACAGGTGGCTGACCGCGTAATTGTTTTGTGTGCGGGGCAGATTATTGCCGACGGCACGACAGAAGAGGTTTTGAGCAATAAGGAGCTGGTGGAGGCTGGCGGTCTGACACCGTCAGCGCTGCTGCCGGTGTGCGAGCAGGCGGGGCTTCCTCCCTGCATCACGGTAGAGGGGGTGAAGCGCTATGTCCGTAAGACAGCTGTGGGAAGGCACTGATGCAGCAGGTTGGGCACAGAAGCTCAACGGGCGTACTAAGCTGCTGTTCCTCTTCCTATTTGCTATTCTGATGATTACCGTGGATAATCCGCGGACGCTCTTTATTTTATTTACGTTTACCTTAATACTGCATCTGGCAGCAAAAACTTCTATCTACAAATGGAAGGTGATGGCGATTCTGCTGCTCTTGGGCCTGTGGGGCTCAATGTTCAGCCAGGCGCTGTTTTTTGCGCAGACACCGCGTACACCGCTTTTCGTGCTGATTGCTCCGGAGGCAGGCTTCATCGGCCAGCTGACGGGCGGACTTTTCATCTACCGTGAGGGCATTCTGTACGGTGCGGTTCAGGGTTTGCGTAGCGCCAGCATGCTGGCGCTGGGACTTTTGGTCTGTTGGACGAGTGACCCGCGACAGCTGCTGCAGGCCTTGCTGGCCTGGAGACTGCCGCCGCAGATGGCGTTCATGCTTGTGACGGCAATTCGCTTTTTGCCAGTACTAGCAGCCGAAACAGGCGAGGTTATCACAGCGCTGCAGCTGCGCAGCGACAGCCAGAGCGGACGCACTGCTGTGCTGCGTCATTTGCCGTATATCGCCAAGCCACTTTTGGCACGCTGCCTGAGGCGTGCGCAGACGCTGGCGCTTTCGGTTGTAAGCCGCGGCTTTTTCGCAGGCGGCGCCGGCAGGCGACGCCAACAGTGGGACGCACGCGAAAAGGCAAGCTGCCTGCTGCTGTTTGCAGTAGTGGTGGCAGTTGTTGGCAGTAAAATTATTTACCTGCTGTCGGAGCAGGGCTTCTACTTTGGCGTTTTCCGCCAAATCTATGATTGGACGGTGCTGTATCTATGAATAAGCTTAAAGGCTGGCTGGCACTTGTGCTGCTGCTGCTTTCCTGGTGCGCACTGTACTGGATTACCGGTAGCAGAACGCCATGGAACCAGTTTCATGTTAATAACGACGGCTCCGGCGTGAGCGTCTATCTGGGTGATATCCCGACGCAGAATTATGACCGCATGGGCTTTACGAAGGCGGTGGTGCGCTACGCCGCTGAAGAAGAAGGCTGGATTGTCGGAACGGAGCGTGGCGAGCTCTTCCTCTTCGACAACGAGGGACGCCAGAAATGGAAGCGCTCCCTGGGCGTCGGCAAGCTGATTGCGCTGTGCCTGACGCCTGACGGCAAGCTGGCGATAGTAGGCGAGCAGAGCGCGGAGGGCAGGCTTTACGCCGTTGATGTGCACACAGGCGATATCCGCTGGCAGTACAAGAGTGCTGATTTCGTCGGCTCCGATGCTTCGCAGCGTTCCTATCCGTCGGTTGTGCATATAGCAGTCGATAAGGAAAATAACGTTTATGCTAATGCTTACCGCTTTTTGATGCGCAAGGACGGCAGCAGGGGTTATAACGCCAAAATGCTGGCGGTGAGCGAAGAGGGCAAACTGCTGTGGCAGTTCCCGAAAAATGAGGTTATCGACAGCTGGATAAACTGGTGCGATGTCAACGACAAAAACGGCAGAGCAGTATTTTCGACATCTGCTTACGATTTCCGCGAGGACATGAAGTATAAGGATACAATGTATTTCCTCGATAAAAGGACCGGCGAGCTGCTCAATTCGACGCATGTACCGCCGATTCCGCCTTTCGATAATACCGTTATGCGCGGGAGCCCCAACTACAGCGCGGATGGCAAATATCTGGCAGCAGCGGCCAGTGATGGACGCGGCATGCTGTTTGATGAGGCAGGTAAAATCCTGTGGACGCGTTCCATTTCCAAGCCGCAGGAGGTTGACGGCGCTTATGTCAACGCCAGCGGACGCGACGGCTTTGTAACACCATACGGCGTGCTCTTTACCACGATTAACACCTTTAACCGTGAAAATTGGCAGTTGCCGACGCCGGTAGAGCACCCGAGCAATAACAGTATTTTTGTATTCAATAAAGACGGTACCTTCCGCTATCAGTATATGGCAGACGGTACGATGGAGGAAATAGCCTTCGCCGGCAGGCTGGCGGCCTGCGCAGTGGGGCGCAACGTGCGCACACACAATTACAAGGCGCACGGAGCGCTGGTGCTGGACCTGGAAACAGGCAAAAAGTATAGCTATTTTCCGACCGAAGGACCTTGTCAGGCGATTGGTATTTCGCCGGACGGACAGTGGCTGGCAGGCGTGGAAGCGCCGGCACTGACTCCGGATGGCAAGATTATCGGTGCTTACCGTTTACATATCTGGAAAAATAACGCAGGAGGAGCAAAGTAAATGTTGCAAAAAATAATTCATTATTATAAGCCCTATAAGCTGATTTTGCTTTTGGTGCTGATGGGCTCATGCTTCTCGGCCTTAATGGAGCTGCTGTTCCCTTATATCGTAAGGCAGATGCTTAATGTTCAGATTCCTCAAAAGAATATTGACGAGCTGCTTTACTGGGCTGGGATACTTTTAGCCTTATATGTTGTAAACTTCGGTCTGCTTTTTTCTATCAACTATTATGGTCATGTGATGAGCTCTGGCATTGAGAACGATATGCGTCGCGATTTGTTCGGACATATGGAAAAAATGTCCTTCCGCTTTTTTGATAATGCCCGCACAGGACAGCTGCTATCGCGCATTACAAGCGATATCGTGGAAATCAGCGAGCTGACATTTAAAGGACCTAATGACCTTCTTGTCTGCACTATCAGTATGCTGGGTACTATTTTCATGATGCTGTATCTGAATCCGTATCTTGGCTCTATTATCGGTGCTATGCTGATTATTAAGGCAGTGCATTCTGTTTTCGTCAACAGAAAGATGAAGCGTGCCTTCCGCCGCAGCCGTGAAAAATCCGGTGAGGTTTCCGCGCAGGCAGAGGAGGCTCTGAGCGGTATCCGTCTGGTGAAGGCCTTTGCTAATGAACAGCTGGAGCTGGAGCGCTTTATGCGCAAGAGTAATGAGCTTTTGCGTGTGCGTACCGAATCATTTGCGATACTTTCATATTTTTCGGGAACTATTACCTTTTTTACCAACGCAACCAATCTGGTAGTTTTGGTTTGCGGTGGTATGATGGTTGCCAATGACCAACTGGCGCTCAGCGATTTTGTTGCCTTCTTCCTTTATGTTAATATCTTTATGAAGCCTGTTTTCCGTCTGCTGATGTTTACGGAAATGTACCAGCGTGGTATGGCCGGTTACAACCGCTTCAATGAGATGATGCAGCATGAGGTGGAGATTGACGATGCGCCTGATGCGATTGCTGCAGGTAATATTAAGGGCCGCATTACCTTTGAGGATGTAACCTTCGGTTATCTGCAGGATAAGCCGGTACTGAAGCATTTTGATCTTGATATCGCTCCCGGTGAAAAGGTGGCTTTTGTGGGTGCTACCGGTGCAGGCAAAACGACGCTGGCAAGCCTTTTGCTGCGCTTTTACGAGCCGACGCAGGGCAGAGTGCTGCTTGACGGCGTAGATATCAGAAAGTATAAACAATGCTATTTGCGCAACCATATAGGTCTGGTGCAGCAGGATGTTTTCCTCTTCAGCGATTCGGTAAACTTTAATATTGCTTACGGCAAGATTAAGGCGAGCGAGCAGGAGATTGAGCAGGCTGCCAAGCTGGCGGCTGCTGATGACTTTATCAGCGCACTGCCGGAAGGCTATGAAACCAAGGTGGGTGAGCGAGGCGTGAAGCTGAGCGGCGGCCAGAAGCAGCGAATTGCGATTGCCCGTGCCTTTCTGAAGAATCCGCCGGTGATGGTGTTTGACGAGGCGACCAGTGCGCTGGATACCAAGACTGAAAAGCAGATTCAGAAGTCACTGGATAAGCTGGCTGAAAGCCGCACGACGCTGATTATCGCACATCGTCTGTCGACGATTATCAACGCTGACAGAATTGTGGTGCTGCATAACGGTGAAATTGCGGAAATCGGCACACACAAGGAGCTTATGGCTCTTGGTGGCATTTATAAGCGCCTGTACGAGCTGGATGAACAGGATTAAGGGTGTTTTTCACTTCAAAAAATACATAACTTGATGCTTATGGTTGCAGTATACGATGATATAGCTTTGTGTTATAATGCTGTATAGAGGATTAGTCAAAACGGAGGAGGTAATGGAAATGGGCTTATTTCTTAATCCTGATAACAGAGCCTTTCAAACGGCGATAGATTCGGAAATTTACGTTGATAAAACCGGGCTCATAGAATTTACCAACAAGGTTTTGGGGACGCAGCAGGCTTTTATTTGTAACAGTCGCCCACGCCGTTTTGGTAAATCAATTACAGCCAATATGCTGGCTGCCTATTATAGCAAGGGCTGTGAGTCGCAGGAGCTTTTTGCCGGACTGGCTATCGAAAAAAGTCCTGCGTATCAAAAGCAGCTCAATAAATATGATGTTATCCATTTTGATGTGCAATGGTGCTGCAAGGAAGCAGGAAGTGCCGAAAAAACGGTTGCCTTTATTTCGCAGGTGCTTATGGAGGAGCTGCGTGAGGCCTATGGTGAATATATACCGGAAAAGGTGACTAAGGTTTCCACTGCTTTAGCTTATATCAGCGATGCAACCGGTAATCGTTTTGTAATTATTGTTGATGAATGGGATGTACTGATTCGCGACGAGAGCACGAATAAAATTGCGCAGGAAGAGTATATTGATTTTCTGCGCAGTCTGTTCAAGGGTATTGAGCCGACACGCTATATAGCTTTAGCCTTTATGACAGGCATTCTGCCGATAAAAAAATTCAAAACGCAGTCTGCGTTGAACAACTTTGATGAATATACCATGCTTGATTCCGGCGTTCTTGCTCCATATATTGGCTTTACGGAGAGCGAGGTGCGCGTCTTGTGTGAAAAATATCACAAGAATTTTGCGGAGGTAAAGCGCTGGTATGATGGTTATCAGCTTGGGGGTTATCACGTGTATAACCCCAGAGCAGTTGTAGGCGTAATGCTGCGGGGAACCTTTCAGAGCTATTGGTCACAGACGGGCACGTATGAATCCATCATTCCGTTAATTAATATGAATTTTGATGGCCTGAAAACGGATATTGTCACCATGCTTTCCGGTGATGCTGTTTTGGTGCGTACTAATTCATATCAAAATGATATGGTGACTTTTAAGAATAAGCATGATGTTATGACGTCGCTGATTCATTTGGGATATTTGGCATATGAACAGCAGGAGCAAAAGGCTTATATACCTAACGAAGAGGTTCGCAGTGAATTTGTTAATGCTTTAGAGGAAACAGCCTGGGATGAATTTGCTGATTTTCAGAGGCTGTCACGCGAGGTGTTAAATGCTACGCTTGACATGGATGCAGATGCTGTGGCGTCTATGATCGAAAAGGTGCATATGGAATATACATCTGCGATTCAGTATAACGATGAAAATTCGCTTAGCAGTGTTTTGACCATCGCATATCTATGCGCTATGCAGTATTATTTCAAGCCTGTACGCGAAATGCCGTTAGGTCGCGGTTTTGCTGATTTTGTATTTATTCCTAAGCAATATTATGCTCATAGCTATCCTGCTTTGCTGGTGGAGCTGAAGTGGAATAAAAATGCAGATACTGCTATGAAGCAGATAAAGGAAAAGAAGTATCCGGTAAGCTTACAAAATTTTGCTGATGAAATTTTATTGGTTGGTATTAATTACGATAAGAAAACCAAGGTGCACACCTGTAGTATTGAAAAATTTATTGGCGGAAGCAATCAATAGAATAACCAAATAAGCTGATGTATAATGCTGTGGCTACAGATAACAGCTGCAGCATTATTTGTTTGCTGAAATAATGGATATAATGTGGTTAATTGCTCCGTTTTTTATGCTATGTATACACTTGCGGAGCTTTGCGCTTATTGACATTCACAGGCAAAAATTATATAATTTTTTTATATGCAATCTTTGTTTGCTGCGGCATTTTCCGCAGTAATGCAGTATTATTTTTCGAAGGAGCGAATGAACTACTATGAAATACATGACTGGTAACGAAATCCGCGAAAAGTTTTTGAAATTTTTCCAAGATAGAGGCCATCTTATGCTTCCGAGTGCTTCCCTGATTCCTCAGGATGACCCGACTCTGTTGATTATCGGTGCAGGTATGGCACCGTTCAAGCCGTTTTTCACCGGCAAAATGAAACCGCCTGCTACCCGCATCACCACCTGCCAAAAATGTGTGCGTACCGGTGATATTGAAAATGTTGGCCGCACTGCGCGCCACCATACCTATTTTGAAATGCTGGGCAACTTCTCCTTTGGCGATTACTTCAAAAAAGAGGTTATCCCCTGGAGCTGGGAGTTCCTGACCAAGGAGCTTGGCCTGCCTGCTGATAAGCTGTACATCACCATCCACACTGAGGATGATGAAGCTTTTGATATCTGGCACAATGTTGTAGGTGTTCCTGAAGACCACATTGTACGCCTGGCAGATAACTGGTGGGAAATCGGCAGCGGTCCGTGCGGCCCTGACTCCGAAATCCACATCGACCTCGGCCCTGAACGCGGCTGCGGCAAACCGACCTGCGGCCCCGGCTGTGACTGCGACCGTTTCCTGGAAATCTGGAACCTGGTATTCACCCAGTTCAACCAGATGCCGGATGGCACCTACCCGCCGCTGAAAAACAAGAACATTGACACCGGTGCAGGCTTAGAGCGTCTGGCAAGTGTTGTTCAAGGCAAGCCGTCCAACTTTGAAACTGACCTGATTTTCCCGATTATTGAATATGCAGCTAAAATTGCTAATGTTGAATATGGCAAGGATAAGGCTACCGACGTTTCTCTGAAGGTTATCGCTGACCATGTACGCAGCATGACCTTTATGATTGGCGATGGTATCCTGCCGTCCAACGAAGGCCGTGGCTATGTACTGCGCCGCATCCTGCGCCGTGCTATCCGTCACGCTCGTCTGCTGGGCATCAACGAAATGTTCCTGACCGGTGCTGTTGACGTTGTTATCGGCATGTTCGGTCACGCTTACCCCAACCTGGTAGAGAAGGCTGACTTCATCAAAAAGGTTGTGGAAATGGAAGAAACCAGCTTCCTGCGCACTCTGAAGCAGGGCTGCGAGCTGCTGAACGAGGAGATTGAAAAGCTGAAGGCTGCAAACAAGACCGTGCTCGACGGTGCAACTGCCTTTAAGTTGAACGATACCTTTGGCTTCCCCTGGGAACTCACTGAAGAAATCCTGGAAGAAGCAGGCATGACTATGGATAAAGAAGGCTTCGACGCTGCGCTGGAGGTTCAGCGTAAAATGGCGCGTGAAGCACGCAACGATAAAGAAGGCCGTCCGGTTGTTTATAACACCAGCGGCATCAATGTTGCTGAGCTGAAAGTTGACGAGGCTGCAACCGAAGCTAAGATTGTGAAGATGTATCCTGCGCATGACGCACAGCCGATTGAAAACGCTGCTGACGGCACTGATGTTGCTGTTATCTGCGACGTTACCGCTTTCCATGCTGAGGGCGGCGGCCAGCTGGGCGATATCGGTACTATTACCGCTCCGACCGGCGTGATTGCTGTAAATGTTACCAAAAAGCTGCCTGACGGCGCTGTTATTATGATCGGTTCCGTAACCGAAGGCACTGTTGCTGTAGGCGACGCTGTTACCTTTGCTGTGGACAAGGCTCGCAAGATGGATATCGCACGTAACCATACCGCAACCCATCTGCTGCATGCTGCTCTGAAACAGGTTCTGGGTGCCCATGTTAACCAGGCCGGCAGCTATGTCGGTCCGGACCGTCTGCGTTTTGACTTCTCCCACTTCTCTCAGGTTACCGCTGAGGAGCTGAAGAAAGTAGAGGCTATTGTCAACGAGCAGGTGCTGGCTGGCAAAGCTGTTAATATTGAAGAGCTGCCGATTGAGGAAGCTAAGAAGAAGGGTGCTACCGCTCTCTTCGGTGAAAAATACGGCAATATTGTTCGCGTCGTTACCGTTCCGGACTTCTCTATGGAGTTCTGCGGCGGCAGCCATGTAAGCAATACCGCACAAATCGGTATGTTCAAAATCGTTAGCGAAGGCTCCAGCGGTGCAGGCGTGCGCCGTATTGAGGCTGTTACCGGTCATGGTGCTGTGGCTCATGTGAATGCTACCGAGGAAATGGTGAACGGTCTGGCTGCTGAGCTGAAATGCCGCTCCTGCGACGTTCCGACCCGTCTGGAGGCTCTGCAATGCGAGCTGAAGGCTGCTCAGAAGAAGGCTGAAGAGCTGGCTGCAGAAATCGCTAAGGCTCAGGTAAGCAATGTTGCTGACCAAATTAAGGATGCTAACGGCGTTCCTGTTCTTGTACAGAAGGTTAATGCTGACAGCGTTGACGCTCTGCGTAACCTGGGCGACCAGATGCGCGATAAGGTAGGCGGCGTTGTTGTACTGGCTGCTGTTATGGGCGAGAAGGTAAGCATTCTGACCATGGCTACTAAAGATGCAGTTGCTAAAGGCGTACATGCGGGCAACATCGTTAAGGCTGTTGCTAAGCTGTGCGGCGGTGGCGGCGGCGGTCGTCCGGATATGGCACAGGCCGGTGCTAAGGACGTAGCTAAGGTTGATGAAGCACTTGCTGCTGCATTTGATATCGTTGCTGCTATGGTGAAATAATTACTTCGTTTAGCAGACGTTGAATTAAATATTACCTAAAAATAAAACTGACGAGGCAAATTTTGCTTCGTCAGTTTTTTTGCGTGGCCGAATGTTATTGAAATGCTGGAAATATTTTTAATATGTATTTTTTGACAAGCAATCTATTTTGTGATAAATTCATATTAGCAGAAGTTTTTATTATGAACGGGGCGTTGGCCTCGCGTGAGCGTATATAAAGGGGGTTTTTATTATGGCAGAAGATTTTGTTGGCGTTAGCGGTTCTTTGAATGAAAGCTTTGTGGGCGCAAGCAATGATAAGCTCTTTGAGGTGCCGTTTGAGGCACTTGAGGTGCGCATGGCTAAGGAAAAACCGCAGGTTATGCCAGGGCTGACGGCTTTGAAGAAGGCGATGTCTGAGCCTGCGTTTGAGCGTCTGATTAGCCCGCTGCTGAATATTAACCTGGGCGAGGATGCGTTGCTGCTGGTTGCCGGTGACGAAAGAGTACGCACGGAGCTGATCGGTAAGTATCTGCCTGTGATTAAAGCTGCTTTTAATGTGAGCAATGTGCGTGTTGTCGGTGGCGCACGCAACGGATTGGATGCTTATTGAGGGTGTTGGGGTTTGAATTTTTGCTATGATTTGCAGCGACCTCTCCGGATGGGGAGGTCGCTGTTGCTTTTGCTGATTGCATTGGGATGAGTATAAGATAGGTTTTCTGTGTGTAGACAAGATGAATTGACTTTAGGGAGAAGAGAGGCTCTCCTTGTGGAGACAAGGTGAATTGATGTTAGGGAGAAGAGAGGCTCTCCTTGGGGAGAGCTGGCGCCCGTTAGGGCGACTGAGAGGGGACAGCAGCCTGTAGGCATATGAAATAAGTTGTATTGATGGTAAGCTGAGCTATAAAGAAGTATGCAATCAAATGGCGTGTGAATAGCGAAAGGTTAGCGAAACCCCTCTCCGCCTCGACAAGCTCGGCACCTCTCCCCGAGGAGAGGCTCTTAGTGTCACGCTCATGCGAAGTGGTTTAAGCAGCGTTGTTGTAAGCATACGAATTAAGCTGGATTGATGAAGTATTGAGATACAAAGAGGTATGCAATCTATAGAAATGCAAATAGCGAAATTGCAGAGAAACCCCTCTCCGCCTCGACAAGCTCGGCACTTCTCCCCAAGGAGAGGCTCTTAGTGTAGGGCTCATGCAATCAGCATTGCGCACCTCAACGGAAGGGGGAAGCGAGGGCATCCCATGCGCCTCAGCGAACCGACGATGGATTTCAGCATTATCTTACAAAAATCTAACCTGTATTTTAGAATATTTTTGACTTAATCCGGTATATTATATATGTATACTGCTGGTACTGAATGCATTAAATAAAAAATATATCATATGAAGTTTACTTTAAGAAATACAAGGCGCAATAGTGCGTTGTGTGATGTATACAGTAAAAAATCTTATTTTGACTGATTGACTATAAATCTTCAAAGTAGTATGATATTCTTAAATATAACTGAGTTTGATTCTTCTTATTTTTGTACATTAGTATTACGAAAAATAAAATCAGGCTCTAGTATAAACAAAGGTAAGATTTCTCTTGATTGATATTCACTCTCATATTATTTCCGGAATAGATGACGGCAGCAAGGACGAGGCAATGAGCCTGAAAATGTTGCAGAAGGCTGTGGCTTCCGGTACGACTTCCATTTTTGCAACGTCGCATTTGCTACAGGCTGCACACAATCCTGCATGGCAGAATTTTTTAGTTGGTGCAGAAAGGCTGCGCCAGCTGGCGGGTGAGCACAATTTACCGCTGGCGATTTATTCCGGCTGTGAGGTGTTTATGGATTGGGATTTGCTGGATGTTGTCGCTGAGAATGGTAGTTTTTGCCTGAACGGTGAAAATCTTGCTGCAGCGCAGACCAGTTATATCCTGGTGGAGTTACCTATGTATTTCATACCGAATTATGCTGATGACTTTTGGTATGAGCTGCGGTTGAAGGGGGTTGTGCCGATTTTAGCACATCCGGAGCGTTATACTGAATTAATGGCGAAGCCGGACCTGCTGTTGCGTTGGCGACGTGAGGGCTTGCTGCTGCAATGCAATATTGGCAGCTTTGCAGGGAGCTTTGGCGTGCAGGCCGAGCAGGCAGCGAAGCTGCTTTTGGCGAACGGCTTGGTTGATTTTGTGGGCAGTGATGCGCACAGGGACAGTGGGCGCGATACGGATATGCGCGCCGGTGCTGCTGTAATTAGGGAGCTGGCCGGTGAGGCTGTGCTGCAGCAGCTGACGCAGATTAATCCGCAGAGGATTATTGACGGAACTCCTTTGAAGGTTAAGGCACCGCAGCAGTTAATTGCAAAGGAAAAGAAATCTAAGTGGTGGAACAGGTTATTTAAATAATAAATATACCGTTTTTTTTTTTTGTTTAAAAATTTTTATTAAGGAGTATAAAATGAAAAAGTCATTAGTAGTATTGGCATTGGCGCTGGCGCTAGGGACCGGCAGCGCTGCACAGGCGCAGGTGCAGGATTATGTGATGTGCCCGGGCGATGTGCTGCAGGTTGTGGTATATGGTCATGAGGATTTGAGTACACTGGCAGGTAATACGCAGAATTCGCCGTATGTGGTGCGCCCCGACGGCAAGGTGTCCTTCCCGCTGATTGGCGATGTGGATGTTACGGGCAAGACAGTGACGCAGTTCCGTGAGGAGCTGGTGAGCCGCTTCGGTTATTACCTGGTGAAGCCGCAGATCAGTGTGAATGTGGTGAAGCTGGGTACTACGCGTGTGTATGTGCTGGGCGAGGTTAAGCGCCCGGGCCTGTTTGAGCTGGAAAAGAGCCACCGCGTGCTGGATGCACTGGCTAAGGCGGAGGGCTTTACCGAAAAATCTGCCAAGAGGAATGTCTTTTTGGTGCGTGCCGGTTCTACCGAGGTGCAGCAGCTGAACATCAACAATTATCTGAGGAAGGCTGACCAGAGCGCGAACCTGGAGCTGCATGAGGGCGACTGCCTGTATCTGACCAGCAACCATAAGGTTATCTTCAGCAAGGATATTATGCCGTTCCTGACTGGTGCATATTACATCAACGAAATTAAAAACGATGATTGAGGAGAATAGATGTGAGTAAGGATTTACATAATGACGAAGAGATTACTATAGACCTGCTGGAAATAGCCAACATTTTGAAGCGCAATGCAGGCAATATCGCCCGCGTTACCGGTATTTTTGTGGTGGCAGCAGGCGTATACCTGGCTACTGCCACACCTGTGTATGAATCGCAGGCGTTGCTGCGTGTTAAGCAGCCTAAGGGCATTGGTACCAGCCTTTTGGAATCCATGCCGATGGGCAATGCAATGGCCAACACCCAGCTGATGAACACCTATGCGGAGATTTTGAAGAGCCGCAGTGTTGTGGTGCCCGTAATCCAAAAGACGGAGCAGCCTAATAAGGAAGGCAAGTATCCTGCTTATGATGCTTATGTGAAGGGACGTATTACTACCGCGCCCTTTAAGGATACCGAAATCATGCAGCTGACGGTGCGTGCAAATACGCCGGAAAAGGCCCAGGAGGCTAATAAGCTGATTGTGGACGGCTTTTTGAAGCGTTTGACGGACCTTTCGCGTGACCAGCAGAAGGCTACCCGCGGCTTTTTGGAGGAGCGTGCTGTGGCTGCCAAAAATGAGCTGCAGACTGCGGAAGATAAGCTGACAGATTATAAGAAGAAAAATAATATTATTGCTCCCGATGATGCTGTGAAGCTGGCGAGCGAAAAGATGAGCATGGTGGATAAGCTGAGCGCGGAAAACAAGGTGGCGCTGGCGACTGCCAATGCGCGCCTGGCAGCGGCTAACGGCCAACTGCAGGGCGAGGCTGTTTCCATTGCGGATAACAAAACGATTCAATCCTACAATGCGAAGCTGGCGGAGCTGGAGGGCGAGCGCATCAGCTATATGGATAAATATACTGAAAACCACCCGAAGGTGCAGCAGGTGAACCAGGAGATTGCCGGCCTGAAGGCTAAAATCCAGAACGAGATTAACAAGGTTGCTGCTTTGCAGGCTCCCAGTGATAACCCGGTACACCAGCAGCTGCTGGCCAGCAAGTTCAGCAGCGAGGCTGAGGCGAGCGTGGCACAAAGCAACCTGGCCAAGCTGGCGCAGATTGACGGCGAAAACAAGAACGGCTTAAAGGAGCTTTCAGATAAGGAGCAGCAGTTTGTCGGCCTGCTGCGTGATGTGACGGTGGCTAACGAGATTTACGTTATGCTGGCCAAACGCCTGGAGGAGGCCAAGGTTGCGGAAGTAAGCGTTGCTACCGAGGTGCAGGTGGTGGACAGCGGCACGTTGCCGGAATCCCCTGTGAAGCCGCGTAAGGCGATGACACTGCTTTTGGCAGCACTGCTGGGCATTTTGGCAAGCAGTGGCTTTGTAGTGGTGCGCGAGCTGCTTAACAGAACAATCAAGACTGCCGATGATGTGGCACAATACCTGGATTTGCCGCTTTTGGGCAGTGTTCCTGATTTGGAGGATTTGCAGAAGAATATGCAGGAGAAGGATAAAAAACCTGGCCTGGCTGTGAGAATGTGGAGGAAAATATGGAAGGCATAAACCTGATTGCACATAATGATTTGAAGAACCCGGCGACGGAGGCATACCGTGTTATCCGCACCAGCATCCAGTTTGCGCAGGCCGGTAAGGAGCTGAAGACGCTGGCTGTTACCAGCTGCATACCTAACGAGGGCAAGAGCATGACTGCTACCAATTTGGCGGTGGTGCTGACGCAGGCAGGCAAGAGCGTGCTGCTTTTGGATTGCGATATGCGTAACCCGACTGTGCACAAGAATTTTGGCCTTTCCAATAAGCTGGGGATTTCCAGCTGCATCAGCATGGGCACACCGCTGAGCGCTGCAGTGCAGGCTACGAAGGTGGATAACCTGTATGCGGTGACAGGCGGTGTGATTCCGCCGAACCCGAGCGAGCTGCTGGGCAGCGAGCGCATGCGGGAGCTGCTGCAGGAGGCCAGAGAGATTTATGATTATGTGCTGATTGACCTGCCGCCGGTGCTGCCGGTTGCGGATGCACTGGTTTTGGGTGCTATGGTTGACGGCGTGGTGCTGGTTATTGACAGCGGTGAGGTGAAGGTTGACATGGCGCGCGATGTGAAGAAGCAGCTGCAGAATGCCGGTGCCAATATCCTGGGCGTTGTGCTGAACAAGGTGCGCAGTGAGCACCATGGCTATGGTTATGGCTATGGCTATTACTATTACTACGGAAGCAAGGAAGCTTCCAACGGGGAGGGAAAGTAAGCTAAACAGCTGAGCTGACTGATTTAAGTTGTTATGTTAATTGATGTGTTTTAAAGAAAGTGTTCGTGATGGATTCGTATGAGTATTAATGAAGTTAGCAAAAAATTAAATATAAGATGCCTGCTGATGGCTTACGACATCGCGATTTTCCTGCTGGTTGTGTTTTTTATTGTCAGCGCTTACGGAATTCATTCAAAAGATATAACGGAGTTTGTGGAGACTGTTATTGCCACGCTTGCTTGTTTGCTGTTTTGCCGCATTATGGGTAATGTTTACCATATGGTTATCCGTTATGGCGGCGTGGGCGTGTATATGCGTATTTTTGCGACGGATTTGACGGCACTGCTGTTTTACTTCCCGCTGAAGTATGTTTTGGGCCTGCGCAATGTTGAAACCAAGACCTGGCTGATTGTTATTATGCTGAACTTGCTGGGTGCTGTGGGCATCCGCCTGATGTACCGCTATTGCTACCGTTATGGTGTGCGCAAGGACAAGAAGGGAGAATTCCTGCGCTGGCTGCTGGTGCTGTTTGCCGGTGAAACTGTTATCAAGGAGCGCCGCAATAAAAATAAGCGTATCCGTGTGGCGGTGCTGGGTGCAGGGCGTTTGGGCGCTGTGCTGGCGGATGAGCTGTTGAGCAATGACAGTGCTGCCTATGTGCCGGTTTGCTTTATCGACCAGGATGAGGAAAAGGTGGGACGCGAGATTATGGGCCTGCCAATTTACGCGGAAGGCGAAGATACCCTGGATGACCTTAAGGACATGGGCGTGCAGGAGATTGTTTTTGCTATTACCAATATCGTGAATACGAATAAGGAGATGCTGTTCAACTTCTATCGTAAGGCAGGCTACAAGGTTAAGGTTTATGACTTTTCAGTGGCTGATATTGCCAAGAGCGGCAAGCGTATGCTGCGTGAGTTTGATATTGATGAATTGCTGTTCCGTCAGCCTATTGTAGTAAACAATGAGTTTGTTGCTGATTATTATAAGGGCAAGGTTATTCTTGTTACCGGCGGCGGTGGCAGTATCGGCAGTGAGCTGTGCCGTCAACTGGCAAAGATGCAGCCTAAGCAGATTGTGGCGCTGGATATTTATGAGAATGGCGTTTATGACCTGCAGCAGGAGCTGCGCTTGCGTTATGGCGCTGAGCTGGATTTTAAGGCGGAGATTGCCAATATCTGCTGCGAGCGTTCCATGCGCAGGATTATGGAGGAATACCATCCGCAGATTGTGGTGCATGCTGCAGCACATAAGCATGTGCCTTTGATGGAAAAGAACTGCATTGAGGCGGTGGAAAACAATGTTTTTGGTACGCTGAATGTGATTAAGCTGTGCGAGGAGTATGGTGCGCAGCGCTTTATGATGGTTTCTACAGATAAGGCGGTCAACCCCACGAATATTATGGGCGCGACAAAGCGTATGTGTGAGATTATCGCAAGGGCGCACAGTGCATCCGGCAGCAGTGTTGTGTTCAGTGATACGCGCTTTGGCAATGTGCTGGGCAGCGCAGGCAGTGTTATTCCGCTGTTTAAACGCCAGATAGCCAATGGCGGACCGATTACGCTGACGGACAAGCGCATTATCCGCTATTTTATGACGATTCCGGAGGCCAGCCAGCTGGTGCTGCATAGTGTTGCCATCGCCAAGAACGGCGAGCTGTTTGTGCTGGATATGGGCCAGCCGATTAAGATTTATGATCTGGCGGTGAATATGATTAAGCTTAGCGGGCTTGAGCCGTTCCGTGATATTGATATTATCGAGACAGGCTTGCGCCCCGGTGAAAAGCTTTATGAGGAGCTGCTGGTGAAGAGCGAAACGCTGCGCAAGACGGATAATGATTTAATCTTTATCGAGAAGGACGAACCAATCAGCATGGAGGATTTGCAGGAGCGCTTAGATATTTTGCGCGCTGCTATCCGTTCTAATGATGATGAGACGGTGCGTGCTGCGATGCGCAGGGTTGTGCCGACGTATAAGACGCCGGAAGAGGTTAACTGCAAGGCTGCGCAGGCGGCGGAGATGCAGAATGCGAAGGTTGTAGAATAGAGGTAAGACAGATGGCTAAAAGCTTGTTGATTATTGGCGCAGGCGGTCATGGCAAGGTTGTTAAGGAAGTTGCTGAAGCTGTTGGCTATGACAAGATAGCTTTTCTTGATGATAATAGTGAAGAGGCTGTTGGCAAGATTGCTGATTCCAAGCAATTTGTTCAAGAGTACCAGGCAGCCTTTGTAGGTATTGGCAATAACAAATTTCGTAATGAATTGCTAAAAAGGCTGGAGCAAGAAGGGTATGAGATACCGGTATTGCTCCATCCTACAGCTTATATTAGCAAAACAGCAGTTATAGGCAAAGGAACAGTAGTTGAGCCAAAAGCTATTGTTAATGCGAACAGCAGAGTTGGCCTTGGCTGCATTATTTCCGTTGGTGCTATTGTTGACCATGATGTAGTTTTGGAAGATTGTGTGCATGTGAATGCAGGTGCAATTTGCAAGGCTGGCAGCTTTGTGGCTAAGGAAACGAAGCTGGAGGCTGGGCAGGTTGTGAAAGGATATTAAGAATGAGCATAAGTTTTTTATGGTGGTTGCTTAAGCTTGCTTTGGAAATTCTGTGTGGAATTTTTATTGTATTATATGCTTTTGCTTTAATAAAAAAAGGTGATTCTGTTTACGATAATGAACCTGAACAAAAGAATCCATTAGCTGGTAAAAAAGTCATTTTTGTAAATGATGATAAAGATAAAGAAAATGCTGATGGTGTTAGAGGTCATTTAGAGGCCGTAGGGGATAGTGATTATCAAGCAGGTTTTTATGACGTGTATGTTAAACGTGTAGTTGATATTATTTTGTCTTTCGGCGGATTAGTATGCTTATCCCCAATTTTCATAGGATTAATAATAGCAATTAAGATTGATGATCCTGGACCTGTTTTATTTACACAAAAGCGTATGGGTAAAAATAAGCAGTATTTCAAGTTGCATAAGTTTCGCTCTATGAAAATGTGCACTCCTCACGATACTCCTACTCATATGTTAGATAATCCAGAGCAGTATATTACTAGAGTTGGTAAGTTTATTAGAGCACATAGCTTAGACGAGTTGCCACAAATCTGGGATATTTTCATTGGTAATATGTCTGTAATTGGTCCTCGTCCTGGTTTATGGAATCAAGATGTGCTGACTGCGGAAAGAGATAAATATAATGCTAATGACATTAAGCCAGGCTTGACTGGCTGGGCACAGATTAATGGTAGGGATGAACTTGAAATTCCTGAAAAGGCCAGACTTGACGGAGTTTATGTAAAGAATGAAAGCTTTATGTTTGATATGAAATGCTTCTTTGGTACTGTGGGTAAGGTAGCAAATGATGATAGTGTTGTTGAGGGTGGCCCTAAAGAACTAAAAAAATAAAAATAAAAATAAAAATATAAGGGTTGAGTTTGATGAAAATATTAGTTGTATGTCAGTATTACTATCCTGAGCCTTTTAGGATTAGTGATATATGCGAAGAGTTAGTTAAAAATGGTAATGAGGTTACTGTATTGACAGGTATTCCCAATTATCCAGAAGGCATTATTTATGAAGGGTATGGCAATGGAGATAAAAGGGATGAGTACATCAATGGTGTGCATGTAATTCGCTGCTATACTATTCCTCGCAAAAAAGGAGCTTTTTACAGACTTCTTAATTATTACAGCTATGCTATTTCTTCAAGCTTGAAAATTTTATTTAATAGTGTGAAGGCTGCTGATGGCAGTGAATTTGATGTTGTATTTGTTAATCAGCTTTCTCCGGTAATGATGGCATATGCTGGTATGTTGTACAAATGGAAGCATAATAAGAAATTGGTTCTGTATTGCCTTGATTTATGGCCTGAAAGCCTCGCTGCTGGTGGTATAAAAAAGAATTCGCTGATATATAAATTGTTCGATAGAATATCTGGACAGATTTATAAAAGCTGTGATCAGATTTTAGTAACAAGTAAATCATTTATAGGTTATTTAAGTCAAAAGTTTGCTATTAGTAAAAATAGCTTTACTTATTTACCCCAGTATGCTGAAGATTTATTTGAAAATGTGGCAAGCAAAGCTGAAGCTAAGAAAACAATAGATTTTGTTTTTGCTGGCAATATTGGCACTTTGCAGAGTGTAGATACAATTATTGAAGCTGCTGAGCTTTTAAAAGACAATAAGCAGTTATTGTTTCATATAGTTGGCGGTGGAATAGAATTAGCTAGTTTGCAGGATGAGGTAAAAGCCAAGAATTTAGAAAATGTAATATTCTATGGTCGCAGACCTGTTGAAGAAATGCCAAAGTTTTATTCTATGGCAGATGCTATGTTAGTAACTTTGACTGGAGATCCATTGCTTAGTTTAACTTTACCTGGAAAAGTTCAAAGCTATATGGCTGCTGGAAAAGCAATTATAGGAGCTATTGATGGTGAAACTAAAACCATTGTAGAGGAAGCGCAGTGTGGATTTATCAGTAAATCTGGTGATTCCAAGGCATTAGCTGAAAGCATATTGCGCTTTAGCAGCTTGAGTAATGAAGATAAAGAATTAATGGGATTAAAGGCAAGGATATATTACACAGATAAGTTTTCGAAGAATATGTTTTTTAAGGTTTTAGAAAATAAATTAATAACTTAATTATGGGGAATGAGATAACATGAAGATATTAATGATTAATTCGGTGTGTGGCATAAAGAGTACAGGTAGAATTTGTACTGACTTAGCAGTTGAATTAGATAGACAAGGCCATGAAGTTAAAATAGCATATGGAAGAGAAAGTGTTCCTGAACAATTTCAAAAATATGCTGTACGTATAGGTTCAGAGTGGGATGTTAGATTTCATGGTATGAAGGCTAGATTGTTTGATGCAATGGGCTTAGGTAGTAGAGAAGCTACAAAAAAATTTATTAAATGGGTAGAAGAATTTAACCCAGATATAATTCATCTGCATAATATACATGGTTATTATATTAATATAGAAATTCTTTTTAAATATTTAAAGACATGTGGTAAAAAAATTATCTGGACATTGCATGATTGTTGGACTTTTACTGGACATTGTGCATATTTTGATTTTTATGGTTGTAATAAATGGATATCCGGTTGCAAAGGTATTTGCGTTTGCAAAAAGGATTATCCTGCTGCTTTTTTATTAAGCAGAGCAGAGCAGAATTATCAAATTAAAAAATCTCTGTTTACAGGAATAAATAACTTAACCATTGTTACTCCATCACAATGGTTGGCATCTTTGGTGAAAAAATCTTTTTTAAGTGAATATCATGTAGAAGTTATAAATAATGGTGTAAATACAGATATATTTAAACCTACACCTAGTAATATTAAGAACATATACTCTATAGGTAATAAAAAAATAATTTTAGGTGTTGCATCTATTTGGGATAGAAGAAAAGGATTAGAAACTTTTATAGAATTATCAAAACAAATCAAGGATGATTATAAGATTATTCTCATCGGGTTAAATAAAGAACAGATAAAAAAATTGCCTAATACAATTATAGGTATAGAGCGAACAAATAGTACAAAAGAATTAGCTGAGTTTTATAGCGTCGCTGATGTGTTTTTAAATCCAACATTAGAAGATAATTATCCAACAACCAATATAGAGGCGATAGCTTGTGGTACTCCTGTAATAAGTTATGATACTGGTGGAAGTGGTGAAAGCGCTATTTTTTACGGTAGTGTAGTAAAAAAAGGGGATATTACCGCTATAATTCAAGAAATTAAGAGAAATGAGTTTAAGAAACAAGAGTGTTACATTGATTATAGATTGAGTGTAAAGAAATACTGTGAGCTTTATTTATGTCAAAATTAAGAAGACGGTGAAAATATGAGTCATAAAGTAAACCTAATAAGTAGAGTAGCGTGTACAGCAATAATATTAGTAGTATTATTTTTGTACTTTGTATATCATTTCCCAGTAGACTCTAATACAGATTTAATAATTACTTATACTACATTGTTATTGGTTTATTCTTGCGTAGGAATAATTGCGATATTGATGTTGAAACGTAAAAGTTATGATATATTAGAACCTATGAATATTGTTGTCTTTTTATATATAAGTGTTTTTGCTATTAGGCCTATGAATGATATCATAAATAATGACTTTTACGAATTTGGAGTTGATACACTTGGCAGTAGTGTAATTGGAAGTTTAATAGTAATTGTTTCATTGCTGTTTTTTTATGTTGGATATTACTATAAAATAAAAGGATTATTTTTTGCGGAGAAGGTTAATTCTGAAAAAAATAGAGATAGTCAATCTACTGATTGGATAATCAATAAAAGTTTAATTATATGGTCTATCAGTTTTGTTTTTAGTGTAATAAATCTGACTTTATCTGGGCACAACTTATCATATGTTTTATCTTTTGGCAGTATGACTTCTGGTGAAGAAGAAATAACTAGTGGTATTGCTGCTTTGACTTATTTTGCATATTCCATGATAGGTCCATGGCTTTATATATGCGTTTATAGTAAAAGTAAAATCCTAAAGGTAGTGTTAACGTTTCTTATGCTATCAATTTATTTAATCAAAGGAACGCGTATAGTGTTGTTAGCGATGTTAATGGGTGGGATAGTTTTTTACTATCTATATAATAAAAGAAGGCCATCATTTAAATCGGTAATTATTGGATGTATAACTCTAGTTTTATTTATGAGTTTTATCCAAATTTCAAGAAATAGTGTAAGATATGGACAAGGTATTAGCATTGATATGATATGCGAAAATATCGGCGTTGGAAATGTGTTTGACTCTGATATGACTACGTATAAAGCATTTTATTGTATAATAGATACCTATCCTGATAAACATGACTATACACTTGGTCGAGCTATGATACTACAAACATTTACAACATTGATTCCACGAAGTATATGGAGCGATAAGCCAGTAGCGGTTATCAGAGAAGTTATAGAAAATTCCGTTAATAGTAGTGCGGCAAAAGCAGGGCGTGCAGCCCCAGGTATTGCTGAATACTATTTTGAGTTTGGTATTATAGGTTGCTGTATTTGCATGTTTATTCTTGGTTTATTATTTAAAAAATGGAAGAATTTATTCACCAATAGCCAATCTGTAAATGACTACATCTTATATTCCATATTATATGGACTGATGTTTCAGCTTATTATAAGAACTTCAACTTCCGCATCTATCTACCAATATCTTTTTACAGTATTACCAGTTATCTTCATTAAAAAAAGTATTTATTTGAAATAAAGGAGTCTCTTTATTATGAAAAAGGTTAAGATAGTAATAGCTCATCCTGGAAAGCAGCACTCTATACAGTTTGCCGAAGCTGTTAATAATAGTAATTTCGATATGACTTATATAACTACTGTCTACGATTCTAAAGCATCATTTTTAATGAAATTGGTAAAGTTGGTTTCTTCTTCTAAAAACAAACAACGTGCTAATGCTAGAAAAAGTAATATTTTAAAAGATGGTCAAGTTAAGACTTTTTATTCTTTTATTGGCTTATTTAGGATTTTCCTAGCGCATTATGATAAGTCTCTAGTATTGTTTCATAAGGCTACGGTATTTTTATCTAAGTTATTTGGTGAAAAAGTAGCTGAGTATGCAATTGATAATAACGTTGATGTTGTTGTTTCTTATGATACTTTTTCCGGTGATTTATTTAAAAAACTTAGTAAATATAATCAGAAGATCATTAAAGTAATGGATGCTTCAGCTGCTAATTTGGCATATCAAAAGCAAATTTTTGAAACAGATATAGAGCTAACTCCTGAATATGCTGATAAGTTGTTGTCTGAAGTAAGTTATACTATGGAAGATAATCGAAATAAGTTATACATAGAAGAAGCAAAGAATGCTGATTATATTATTGTAGCATCCGAGTTTTCAAAGCGCTCTTATGTATCTGTAGGAGTGAGTCCAGATAAAATATTTGTTTGCCCCTATGCAATTGATATTGCAAAATTTGAGTATAAGAAAGTAAGAAATAGAAAAAATAAAGAGATAGTCTTTACGTTTTTAGGGGGAACAAAGCAGTCAAAAGGATTATCATATATGTTAGACGCTTTTCAAAAATTACCTAGAGGAAAGGCTCGTCTAAATATTGTTGGTTTTGATAATCTTTCTTTAGATTTAAAAAATAAATACACAAATGAAATTCATTATCTAGGATTAAAATTACATTCGGAAATACCAGAGATACTTCAAAACAGTGACGTAGTATTATTTCCCTCGCTAAGTGATGGATTTGGCTTTGCTGCTGCTGAGGGCATGGCCACAGGCTGTCCTGTAATTGCAAGTGATAATTCGGGAATATGTGATTTGATAATTGATGAGGTTAATGGTTTTATTGTTAAAACGCAGTCTACAGATGAACTGTATAACAAAATGATGTGGTTTATTGATAATCAAGACAAGATATTTGATATGGGATTAGCAGCGAGAAAAAGTATTGAATCGCTAACAAGAGAAAAATATAATGATAATATAAACTATATTTTATCAAAAATCATCAAAGAAACTATGGGTGAAGAATAGATATGGATATAAAGCAAAGAGTACTGCTGATTTTGTGTAAAACGATATATAAACCAGTAAGGTTAGAAAAATCGGATGCAATTAAAACAGTTTTTGTTAATCATTCTAATGTACAGTATATAAAAGAAACAACTTTCAATGTTTTAAAAGTAAAAGTAAATGGGGAATATAAATATTTTAGAGAATGTAGAGAACATGGTTGTTTTAAAGCATATTTACACCAAATCATTGATGATTTTTTCGCAAATTATAATAAGTATAGTGAGTTTAATAAATACAAGAATAAAATATATGAGAAACTTACTTCTAAAGGAAATATAGATAAAGTATATAATTTAGGCATCATTAATGATGAAAACTCTTTGGTAACTAAAATATTCAAGGAAAAAAACATTTCTTTAATCGCTCTTGAGGATTTTCAAGTTTTGCCAATCATTTATTTTTTAGATTTTCTGCAATTTCTATGGGGGGAAATATATTCATACAGACTCAATGAAGGAGTACCTGAAGGTTCGCTTCAAAGTTTTTGTGCTAGTAGAATTTTAGCAACGAAAACTTTGGCTGATTTATTGAATTTAGGAAGAATTATTCCGAATGTAGAATTTGTTGAGTTACATGTCGGTGATAAAGATGTACGTTATGGAACATTGATGGATGAAGTAGTGGGAATTTCACCTTCTTCATTAACTGATGAAGAAAAACTAATGTTATCACCTAACTTTCAAAGAGATTGTGCTGATTTGAATTTGCTAGATGCTTTGACTAATGACAAAGATCATCGACCAGGTAATTATTTAGTAAGCGTTAATAATAGATTAATACAAGGATTACAGGCATTTGACAATGATTCTCCCATGTCCTTTTTTATAACTCCAAGAATTAATTTATCAACATATTGGGGAAGCACACCGTTTGTTGACTCAAGGGGAATTATAAGTATACCTTATTTATCTAAAGATACAGCATTAGGTATTTTAAATCTTAATGAAAATACAATAAATGCAAGCTTTAAATCAACATTAACCAGAATACAGATTTTCTTTTTGAAATTACGAATAAGAAGAATGCAAAAAGCAATAAACAAAACATTGAAGAATAACAAGAGATTCTTACTAGAAGATGATGAATGGAATGATTACACCCTTAATGAAGAGTTGAATATGCAGAACTTAAATACTTATCTAAGAATTTTTTGTTTCAGTAAAATGAAAGAGCATAATTATGAGGAGCTTTAAGATGAGTAGAATTGTTTTACTGGGTGATAGCATAACGCAGGGGTTAGGTAGCCAAAAAGTAAATTTTACGTCTGAGTTAGAAGCATTGAGACCTGATGATGAAATTATTAACATGGCACTTACTGGAACGACAATTAAATATGCATGTGATCACGTTAAAGACATATTAGCTGCGAAACCAGATATGGTTATTATTTTATATGGAAACGTGGATGCACAGATAAGACCAAGCAGAAGCGGGAAGATTTTTAGGCTACTACCTTCAAGATTTGCTCACAAGGATGGCAGTATGCTTTTACCTAGACCGTTTTATTCTAAGACATTTATCAAACGTTTTGCTCAACATATAGAAAATTTTATGAGAAGCTTTTTTAGAAATTTGATTTATGCTGTAGATGGTAAGGAACAGTGGGTGGATGTAGATAAGTTTAATAACCTATATACGTGGTTTTGTGATGAATTGTCAAAGCATAATATAGATATTATATGCTGTTCAACGGTATATCTCGATGATGATAAATTTCCTGGCAGTAACAAAGAATACATTATCTTTAATTCAGTAATTGAGCGCATTTCCCAAGGGAATAATAAGCACTTTTTAGATATATATAATCCATTAAAAAAGTTAGTATCTAAATACGGCTGGGGAAATGTTTACAACTATGATCATTTTCATCCTAAAGGCTATGGTTATAAGTATATTGCTAAATGGATAAACGAAAAAATTGAAGAAGTAAAGGAACCGGAATGTATAGAAGATTAAAGACAAAAATATTATTGTGCATTGGAAAATATAATAGTCTAAGTGTTGCAGTAAAAGCAAGCTTGTGGTTTGCTATTTGCTCCATAGTACAAAAGGGCATATCAGTCATTACAATGCCAATTTTTACAAGATTAATGAGTACGGAAGAATTTGGACAATATAATATTTTTTTGACTTGGTATAATATTTTTCTTTTAATTATAACACTTAATGTTCATTCTGAGATTTTCAATAAAGGATTAATAGATAATAATGATAAGAAAAATGAATTTACAGCTAATCAAACGGGGCTGTTGATTTTTTTATCATTGGTAAGCATATTATTATATTTACCTTTTAGGGAGTATATAAATTCTTGGATAGGAATGCCGACATTTTTGGTAATCATATTAGTTTTGGAAATTTTAGGAGCTTCGATTATAGCACTTTGGTTTGCACGAAAACGTTTTGATTTTGAATATGGTATTATAGTTAAATTGACGCTGGCAATGTCACTGATTACTCCTGTTATAGGCGTGATTTCGGTATTGCTTAGTAGTTATAAGGCAGAAGCTAAAATAATTTCAAATGCAATTGTGCCAGTGATAGTAGCAATTTTTTTGTTATTTGTAATAAAGAAATATGGAGCTTTATTTGGACACTGGGATTGGTGGAAAAAGTCTATTATAGCAGCTATACCTTTATTACCTCATTATCTATCGTTAGTTTTACTTAATCAGTCAGATAAACTAATGATAAATGCATTTTGCGGAGCTGAAAAGGCAGCTATATATAGCGTTGCACATTCTGCTGGTCTTTTAATGACTATTGTAAACAATAGTATTAATTCTTCTTTCGTCCCATGGGCATACAATAAAATGAAATTATTTTATGGTGAAGGGATAAAAAACGCAGCGAGTAAATTATTGGTAGTAGTATTCATAGCCAATATTAGCTTGATTCTTATTGCACCAGAGGCAATTAGTTTGTTAGCTCCATCGCAATATGCAGAAGCAGTATATTGTTTAGTGCCAATAGCAATAAGCGTTTACTTTTATTTTACATATACAATGTTTGTTGATATAGAAATATATTATGGAGCAAATCATTTTGTAGCATTAGCATCTATTGTTGCCGCTAGCTTAAATTTACTCTTGAATTATATATTTATACCTAAATTTGGGTACTTAGCAGCAGGGTATACTACATTAGTAAGTTATTTTTTTACTATGGTTATGCATTATGTGTTCCTAAAATGGACTTTGGCTAAGAATAAATTTACTAATGTATTGTTTTCTAAGTTACATATAATTTCATTTGGAGTGTTATTGATTGGGAGTTCTGCCATCATAGCTAGTTTATATAGTTATACTTATGTCAGATATCTGGTTTTTATTGCATTTCTGGTTTATGGCTATAGAAACAGAAATAAGTATTTAATTAACAAGCAATCTTGAGATGAGGAAAATGAACCAAAGAATACCATCACATATTTATGCAAAAGGTATCTTAAACAGACTTTTTGCATAATAGAAGAAATTGTTATTGAAGTGTTGCTAGGATTAATTTGTTCCGTAGAGATACTGTTTTTAGTTTTACGTATGGTAATGTAATTCTAAAGCAGGAGAAGTTACTATTTTTTAAGTGTGCAATTTAATTATAAAATTTGCCATAATCAAAATATAAAAATGGAGCTGTTTAAGATGAAAAAAATAACCAAAGCTGTAATTCCCGCTGCAGGCTTAGGCACCCGCTTTTTGCCCGCAACAAAAGCGTGCCCAAAAGAAATGCTGCCAATCGTAGACAAACCCACAATCCAATACATCATTGAAGAAGCACTTGCTTCCGGAATTGAAGACATTTTGATCATCACCGGTCACAACAAACGCTCCATCGAAGACCACTTTGACTACAACCCTGAGCTGGAACAAAACCTGCGTGAGCATGGTAAGGACGACCTGTTGGCGATGGTCAAAGCCATTGGCAACATCAACCTGCACTACATCCGCCAAAAGGAACCCAAAGGACTGGGACACGCTATCCTGTGTGCCAAATCCTTCGTAGGCAATGAGCCTTTTGCAGTCCTCTTAGGCGATGACGTAGTATATAACGATGAATATCCCTGCTTAAAGCAGCTCATGGACGTATATAACAATACCGGAGCAAGCGTATTAGGCTGTCAGACAGTACCTCGGGAGAAGGTATCCTCTTATGGCATTGTTGCAAGCGAAGCAACGGAAGTGGAGCGTATCTTCAAGGTAAATGACATGGTTGAAAAGCCTGCAGTAGAGGAAGCACCAAGTCGTTTGGCAGTGCTGGGACGCTACGTAATCACACCGGAAATATTCTCCATCCTGGAGCATACTGAACCTGGACGTGGCGGTGAAATTCAGCTTACTGATGCATTGAAGGTGCTGGCGAAGGAACAGGCCATGTATGCTTATGACTTTGTTGGCCGTCGTTATGACGTGGGCGACAAGCAAGGCTATCTGGAAGCAACGGTAGAATATGCGCTGCGCAGACCGGACCTGAAGGATAAGTTTTTGGAGTATCTGAAGGGGATAGTGGGGTAGGTTATTGAAAAAGCACAATTGATATAGCTGAATTCCAAAATGATTTTGAAAACTCAAAAGCGATGTTTAGGGAAATCAATAGAGGTTTTATGTAAACAATGTAGCTTTATGAGTTCTAGTCATATACCTACAAATAAGCTATGCTAGATTATTGACCAAACGAAAATAAATTATTATAATGAAGATTATGAAATAAAATTATTAACGAGATGCTAGATTAAGGGCCAACAAATGACTTGAGAAAACCTATTTAGAAAATTTTTTTGAAAAAGAGTGCAATTATCACGTTATAAAAAATCATTTGATATTGATAAGTAATTTTTGCATTGCGAGGTGTATATAAAATGGCGACTATCATTGATTTAGCAAATTTAATTGAACCTTTAACTACTAAGCTTTTAGATACACGTTTATCTACTCATGGTTATCTTCAAGTACAAGGTTTTTTTCAGGCATCTTCTGAGTATGATTTCAAAAAATATTTTGAAAAAAATAAAACCTTAAAAGAAAAGTTGGATGAGGTAGATAAAAATACTGATATTGATATATTAATAAATATTATCGATGATATAAAATCTGATATATTAAATAAGGCTAAAACTTATGCCTATATTGAACAATGTAGTAAATATATTTGGTACGTGATTGATTTAAGTAAAAGAAGAGATGTACTAGAGGACGCAGTCTTTGATAAGTATTATCTGCTGAATCAAAATAATAAACTTGTAAAAGAAGATAAATATGAAGTAACTTTTCTTCATAACGAAAATTATATTTTAGAATTTGTCGAAAATCTAAAACAGTTTATAAATTTAGTAGAAAATCATTCCGATAAAAAAGAGCAAGTAGAGGATACTGATAGTGAAGTAAAGAAGACACTTTACTTTCGCGGACATAGAAATTGCAATTATAATATAGAAGCTTATATAAGTAGATCTCCATATTATAAAAATGAATTTAAAATATTTAACGAAACGCAAGTTTTGTGCTCCACATCATTTGAAAAATGTCATACAAATTTGCAGACGCTAGCGATGATGCAACATTACGAAGTACCAACTAGGTTATTAGATATATCAACTAATCCTTTAGTAGCATTATTTTTTGCTGCTTGTGCATTTAGAGAAGATTTTGGGAAAAAATTAAATGGTGAAGTGCTTATATTTGCTGTTGATGAATCTAAAATTTGCTATGATGACAGTGATAAAGTTAGGGTTCTGTCTGCTTTGCCAGCAATACGTGATTGTGACAGAGAAAAAATAATTGAAAAGTTTAATTTGCAATCCAATGAATTGCAGCATAGTTCTGAAGTTCAAAAACTAGTTAAAGTAATTCGTAAAGAGGACGTTAGATTTAAAAATGAGATTACTAAAGATTTATTACAGCAGTGTGTATTAGTAAAGCCTATAAAAAATAATAATCGTATGTTGCGGCAGTCAGGTGTATTTTTTATTTGTGGCTTGTCAGAGTATGGCAGCTTTGATAATGCAAAAGATATAAGTGAATACAGAATTAAAGATGATAATGAAAAGAAGGTTATTTGTATTATACCTAATGAATATAAAGGAATAATTTATAGACAGCTTGAACATTTGAAAATTAATAATGCTAATCTTTATCCTGAAATTGAACATGTAGCGGAATATATTCGTGAAAAATATGAGGATTAATTGTTAGGTGAATGACTATGGCTAATAAAATCAATTTAACTCCAGAGCAGATAGCTCTCAAATCCCAGCTCAAAGAACTCAATGATAAGGTCTGGCAATACATCGAAAGCAATCAAGAATTACGTTCTGTTGTTGATGCCGATAAACTCTATGCTGATATGGCGAAAATAGCCCATGAACTTCATATGTCTTTAAAGGCAAGCAATCACGAGCCTAAGCACCATAAGTACATGATTGAAAACAGAGAATGTGACCCTGAAGACGTGCGTTTTTACGAACATGTGCATCCGGTACAGGATTTATTGAAATTCACAGAAGACGTTCATGCTAACGATGATCCAGAAGATGTAACTATAGGTTCTACCTTTATCATGAAAGTATATACAAGGCGTTGGGGTCATTATGACCACTACGAAATTACAAGAACTGAAAAAGGGTGGGATATAAGAGCTAATGCGACTTCGGAGTCGTGTGATAAACGTGCTCAGGGAGGATTAAATAGAATGCTAGAGCATGATAGTGTATGTTATCCTGAAAAAATTAATGTGTTTTTCGAATGGCTTTGGGAAAGAGCTGCTGAAGATGGGTTATCTAAAGCCGAAGTACAAAAATCTATAAATCAGTTAGGAAAGTGGATTAGCGAATGTGAAATGTCTGCTCCTAGAGAAGGCACGTTTGAGGGGTTGATTTAATGGCAATAAATCTTAAAAAGATTGAACCTAGTCAACATTCAAAAGGAATAGTAACTTTTTTGGATGTTTTAGGTTGGAAGGGACTTTGGCAAAGTAATAGAGATGCTGTTGATCATTTAAGAAGTCTTGTGCGTGATACTCGTAACAAAGCGATTGAAATTGTAAAGGCATATAATGAAAAAGAACGAGCTAAAGATGTACGTTATAAAGATATAAAGATTAAAGTTTTAAGTATATCTGATACCATAGTTTTTCTTACAGATGCAGAATCTATAACCGCATTGTCTTTTCACGCACAGCTTTGTTCTTGGATATTAGAGTATGCGTTAAGCAAAAAACTACCACTCCGTGGTGCAATCAGCTACGGAGAATTTACTGAATCAGATAATATTATGCTTGGACCAGCAATAGATGAAGCTGCTGCATGGCATGAAAGTACTGACTGGATAGGCGTTATTTTAACCCCGTCAGCGAAGATGTATGTTAGAAACGAGAAAATACCATATATTATTGATAACTATGATAATATTCCGTTTAAAAAAGCTAATAAGACATTAAAGCATTGTGTTGACTGGTCTTTTAGCATAGAGGATGGATTATATGATATTTTCCTTGAAAAAGGACCGCATATGCCAGAAGTTGCTCCTAAATATTTGAATACGCTTGAATTTTTGAAGTGGCGAAAGAAAAGTGATAAGGCTTCTGAAATAAAAACAAACACCGCCGCACGCTGACACGCACGGCGGTGTTAAAACTAAACAATTTTATGCAGACTTGATTTCAGCCTGCAATTCTTGAATTTTACTCATGGGTAAATCAGTAATCAGCATAATATCTTGAAGGCTTTTGCCAAGAGCAAGCATACGCTTGGCGGTAGCAAATTTTTCTTGAGCTTTGCCTTCAGCTCTAGCTTCAGCTCTGGCTTCATCAAAACCAAGCGATACAATCTTTTTCATAGTGAGTTCATCTCCTTTGAGTTTATTCTGTTTAAGGTTATTGGTAGTTTGGTTTAATAATTGTTCATATTCGTCGTTACCACTCATAACACGCATAAGCTGTAAAAGCTCATGTACATGCTTGAGCTGGATAGGGGAGTATTGCGGCTTTCTGCCAAGGCGTGTATCACGCAACAGCTCAACGAAATTTCGGAACTCTGTTTTGAACTTCATAATCTGCTCGTCACTTAACCAGGCAAGCTCAACGACGTTAATCTTATAATTACTGATAAACTTGCTTAGTCTTTCATCATACTTAAAGCAATCGGTGAGCTGTTTAGGGGCAGTCCAGTGCTTTTCTGTACCCATGTAAAGCACGAGTGTAATTACAGGATAAGTTTTCTTAGACTCCTCTGCGTTAAGCTGTGCTCTGTAGGAAGCGCCGTCATAGCAGATGACGCGTAGCGGCATTTTGTAATCGGGATCAGTTTGATTCTCCAAGCCGATTAAAGAGATGTGCAGAGAGTGGTGCCGCCACCTTTTAGCTACATCGCGTTCCACCTCGTGGATTTGCTGTTCAACAGTGTAGGTGTCTTTAGCAGTGACGGTTTCAAGCTCGTTTTCCTTGATAACGTCTTCGCCGTCGTAGAGAAGGACGTTGCTGATATCCGCGAAGATATCCTCAAAGTCTTCTAAACGCTTTTGAGTAGTGTCTTTAGTTCCCATAGAAGAACTCCTTTCATTAATTATAACACATTTGTGTTTGAAAATATATAAACTGACAGTTCGTCAGGATATATTGTGTGCATTTAGCACGCAAAAAACAAAAAAGCAGTACTCATAGCGCTCGGAAAACCGAGCACTATAGGTACTGCTAAAAGCTAAAGTTGCATCAATAGCTTAATACTAACGACGTAAGTCGAGAGGTACTGCTTATGTTGTTGTAAATATTGTATCCATAGTCAAGTATAGAGGAGAAATCAAATAAAGTCAAGTAAAATTCTGATAATAATAGATGAGGTGACAAATCATGAAAACAAAACTTCTTCTCGTCGGCGCCAGTGGCTTTGGCCGCGTGACGCTGGAGCACGCCAGCAGGCAGTTTGACTGTGCATTTGTCGACGATGGCCGGGCAGTTGGTGCAGTAGTCGATGGCGTGAAGGTAGTAGGCGGCAGCAGCGATTTGCAGCGCCTGCATGACGAGGCCGGCTTTGACCAGCTTATAGTGACCATTGGCAACAACAAGCTGCGCGAAGAAATTTATAGCAAAGCTAAAGCGCTTGGCTACAGCTTTCCCAACATTATCTGCAGCAGCGCTTATATCAGTCCACATGCCCCAATAGGCTGCGGCTGCGTACTTTTAAACAACGTAGTAGTGCAAAATGGCGGGCACGTTGGTGACGGCGTACTGCTGAACCCCGGTGTAGAGGTACATAACGACGCCTTTGTAGATGATTATGCGCTGATTTACACCAACTCCGTAGTACGCGCGCTGGCACATGTAGGCAAGCGAGTACGTATAGGCAGCAATGTAAGCATCAGCAACAACGTAAACGTAGCAGATGACAGCGATATTCCCAATGGGACAACGCTGTGAGTATAAAAGAGAAAAGATAAAAACTAGGAGGGTTTATACATGACCGCATTTTCTGGAGCAACTTTGATGATTACTGGTGGCACCGGTTCCTTTGGCAACACGGTACTGAAGCATTTTCTGGAGACTGATATTGGCGAAATCCGCATTTTCTCCCGTGATGAAAAGAAACAGGACGACATGCGTCACAGCCTGCAGGCGACACATCCTGAAACAGCAGGCAAGGTGAAATTTTATGTAGGCGACGTGCGCGACTACCGCAGCATCCGCGACGCTATGCCTGGTGTTGACTACATCTTCCATGCAGCAGCACTCAAACAGGTACCAAGCTGCGAATTTTTCCCCATGCAGGCCGTAAAAACTAACGTCGAAGGCACCGACAACATGCTGCACGCAGCCATCGAAGCTGGCGTAAAACGTGTAGTCTGTCTTTCCACCGATAAAGCTGCTTATCCCATCAACGCCATGGGCATTTCCAAGGCCATGATGGAGCACGTAATCTATGCCAACGCCCGCGTAGCTGCTGAGCGTGGCGGCACTGTAATCTGCTGTACCCGCTATGGCAACGTAATGTGTAGCCGCGGCAGCGTTATTCCTCTGTTTATTGACCAAATTCATGCAGGCAACCCTATTACCATTACCGATCCTGATATGACACGCTTCCTGATGAACCTTGATGAAGCAGTAGACCTGGTAAAATTTGCCTTTGAGCACGCTAACCCCGGCGACCTCTTTATCCAAAAGGCAGATGCTTCGACCATTGGGGATTTGGCGAAGGCAGTACAGGAATTGTTTGGCGATACCGGCACCAACATCATCGGCACACGCCATGGCGAAAAGCTGTACGAAACACTGATGACTCGTGAAGAACGCCTGCGCAGTGAAGATATGGGTAATTACTTCCGCGTAGCAGCAGACAGCCGCGACCTGAACTATGATAAATTCGTAGTTAAGGGACAGGTACACACCATGGCAGATGAATCTTACACCAGCCACAACACTACACGTCTGGATGTTGCAGGCACAGTGAAAAAGATTCTTACCACCGACTATGTACAGGAAGAGCTTAAAGGCATTCGTCATTATTAAGCGGGGGTTAGGCAAATGAAAATACTCGTAACAGGTGCCAAAGGCTTTGTGGGGCAAAACCTTGTAGCCAACCTCAAAAATATTCAGCAGGGCAAAAACCGTACACGTCCTGCACTGCAGATAGATGAAATTTATGAATATGATATTACCTCCACACAGCAGGAACTGGACACATACTGCGCACAGGCAGATTTTGTCTTTAACCTGGCTGGCGTAAATCGTCCCAAGGACCAGAGCGAATTCATGCAGGGAAACTTTGGCTTTGCTTCCACCCTGCTGGATACCCTGAAAAAGCACGGCAATACCTGCCCGGTAATGCTGGCAAGCTCCATTCAGGCAACACTCATCGGCCGCTACGGTGAATCCGATTACGGTAAATCCAAGCTGGCAGGCGAGGAGCTGTTCTTTGCCTATGCCAAGGAAACAGGGGCGCAGGTGCTTGTGTACCGCTTCCCCAATCTTTTTGGCAAATGGTGCAGACCAAACTATAACTCTGTAATTGCCACCTTCTGCAACAACATCGCCAACGACCTGCCGATTCAGGTCAACGATCCCAATGTAGAGCTGGAGCTTTTATATATCGATGATCTGGTAGAAGAAATGCTGGACGCACTGGAAGGTAAAGCACATCGCTGTAATTATAATGGTCTCGCAGCGCAGGCAGCAGCAGATGGACGCTATTGCTATGCGCCGACAACGCACAAGGTAACACTTGGCGAGATTGTAGAACTGCTTGATTTGTTTAAGGCACAGCCTCATAGCCTTGTTATGCCGGAAATTCCCTACAACAGCTTCGCCAAAAAGCTGTATTCCACCTATCTTTCCTACCTGCCGGCGGAAAAGACCATCTTCGACCTGAAGATGAACCAGGACGAGCGTGGTAGCTTTACCGAGCTGCTGAAAACGCTGAACTGCGGCCAGTTTTCCGTCAATATCTCCAAACCGGGGATTACCAAGGGCGAGCATTGGCACAACTCCAAGTGGGAATTCTTCATAGTAGTAGCAGGCCATGGCCTGATTCAGGAACGCCGCATCGGTTCGGACGAAATCCGTGAATATGAAGTCAGCGGCGAAAAAATTCAGGCAGTACAAATGCTGCCTGGCTATACGCATAACATCATCAACCTGTCACAGACAGAAAACTTGGTAACAGTAATGTGGGCCAACGAACAGTTTGATCCGCAGCATCCTGATACCTTTGGCGAGAAAGTAGAGGCAAAGCATGAGTGATTATAGCAAGGTAAGCTTCCAAAATAACGGCAAGCTGAAGCTTTTGATTATCGTAGGCACCAGACCGGAAATCATCCGTCTGGCTGCAGTTATTAAAAAAACACGCAAATATTTTGACGTAATCCTGGCGCATACAGGACAAAATTATGATTATACACTGAACGGCGTCTTTTTCCATGATTTGGAGCTGGCAGATCCTGAAGTGTATCTGAATGCTGTAGGCAGTGATTTGGGCGAGACCATGGGCAATATTATCGCTGAATCCTACAAGCTGATGGCAGCAATTAAACCAGACGCTGTGCTTGTTTTGGGCGACACCAACAGCTGCCTTTCCGTTATCGGTGCTAAGCGTTTGCATATACCCATTTTTCATATGGAAGCAGGCAACCGCTGCAAGGATGAGTGCCTGCCGGAGGAAACAAACCGCCGCATTGTAGATATCATCTCCGATGTAAACATGGCCTATTCTGAGCACGCGCGTCGTTATTTGGCAGACACAGGACTGCCGAAGGAGCGTACCTATGTTACCGGCTCCCCAATGGCAGAGGTGTTGCATATGAATCTGGCGAAGATTGAAGCATCTGATATCCATGCACGTCTGGGATTGGAAAAGGGTAAATACATTTTGCTTTCCGCACATCGTGAGGAAAATATCGATACCGAGAAAAACTTTACCTCGCTGTTCACCGCAATCAACAAAATGGCGGAAAAATATGATATGCCGATTCTTTATTCCTGTCATCCGCGTTCCCGCAACCGTCTGGCAGCCAGCGGCTTTGAACTGGACAAGCGCGTAATTCAGCATGAGC
>ENA-OOXT01000140-OOXT01000140.1-human-gut-metagenome-genome-assembly--contig:-NODE-140-length-54340-cov-2.754260_pt1 | contig 54340 bp, 46 predicted proteins | sample MGYA00241590_ERZ501349 | MGnify/ENA primary metagenome ERZ501349 (study PRJEB25962, sample SAMEA2042838) | human gut metagenome | biome: human gut; feature: human-associated habitat; material: faeces...
TGTCGAAAAAGTAGTCGGCATCACGTCTCAACACGCCAAAAATCAGTTAATGGTGTATGTTTCCATAAAAACTTTCTATATCTTTTTTCATCTAAGCCTGCAATTCTAACTCCATTCTCATCAGGCTTTTTATGCTTAGCAACTATATCCATTGCTACTTTAGCTAAATACAAATTCGTTCCTATTCCTGCCGTTGCTGTTATACCTGTTTCTTTTAAAACATCCAAAATAATATTTTGAGCTAATTGCTTTGCTCTTATTTTATATGTTTTTAAATAACTAGTAATGTCCATGAATACTTCATCGATAGAATAGACATGTATATCTTCTGGCGCAACATATCTAGTATATATTTCATAAATCTTTGCACTGTATTTTATATACAAAGCCATTCTAGGTGTCGCAGCAATATAAGATAGCTCCAAATTGTTATTATCTAATATTTCATTATTATTATAAGTAGACCCTTCAAAAGTTCTATTATATGCTTTATCGCGTCTTTTAGAGTTAATCTCTTTAACTTTAGCAACAACTTCAAAAAGTCTTGGTCTGCCATTTATTCCCCAAGATTTTAAAGATGGTGATACAGCTAGACATATTGTTTTTTCTGTTCTACTTACATCAGCAACAACTAAATTTGTCGTTAATGGATCTAGCTTTCTTTCTACACATTCAACTGAAGCATAGAACGATTTTAAATCAATACAAAGATAAACTCTATCTTCCATTTGAATGATTTCTCCTTAGTAATATTTTAACATAAAAATATTCATAACTTATTATTTGTATTTAAATATTAATATATACTAAGAGACTCTATATTAATGTTTCAATTAATAAAGTAATGTATCCAGTGAGCAAAGAAATAACTACTAATGATAATAAAATTAAAATATTATTTTTAAATTCTTTTTTGTTTTTGAACAAATAAACTATTCCTAATCCAGCGTTGACAAGTAAACCAGCTAATAAAGCTGCAAATGGTATACCATTTAAAACGTACAATTCAGAAATAATAACACTCGATGAACAATTTGGAATTAAGCCAATTAAAACACAAAGTAAAACGCTTAAAGCTTCTTTATTCTTTAAAAAGTTTAAAATATTATCCTCACCAATAAAGTATATCATTAAGCTAAATATGACGTTTATAGCTAAAACATATGCAAATACTTCTAAGGAATGTAGTAACGAATGAATTAGTTTATTTAAAAACTCACTTTTTGTTTTAATCTCTTTATGGTAGTGTGAGCAACATGAATCACCACATTCATCTATATTTTCTATTGTTTCAGGTTTATTTTGTTTACGCAATAACACAAAATCAAACAAGTAACCAAATAGTAATCCAAGAGCAAGTTTTGAAAATAATAAGACAGCAAGTGAGCCCCATTTATTTGAACCAATAAGGATAAAAACTGCTTCATCACTACATGCCAAAAAAGCTGCAATAAGCGTACCAATAGAGATCTTTTTAGCTAAATATAAATCACTAAAAGTAACTGTTACACCACATTGTGGAATCAATCCAAAAAGGGCACCAATAGCTGGTGAACTCTTTTTGTTTTTCACTCTCTTATTAATAAATTTTTCTAGATAACTTAAAATAAAATATATGCAAAATACGAATGCAAATACTTTAAGACTATCTAAAAGAGCATCCAATAAAGCATCAATCATGTTTAGCACAGTCCTCACATAAACCATATAAAACGACTTTAGAACTCATTACTTTAAAATGGTGTTTTTCTTCTATATGTTTAATTAAATGTTTTGCTTCTTCACAGTCTAAATGAAATAATTTATTGCATTTTAAACAAATCATATGTAAGTGATCTTCACATTGGCATTCTTTATCGATATATTGATATAAATATTTATTTGTAAATTCAGCTTTATACTTTCTAATTACTCCTGATTCAACTAACTTTTCAAGCTGTCTATATAAAGTTGCTATTCCTATTTTTTTGTTTTCTTTAACTAAGAGCATGTATATATCATCACAACTTAATATAGAGTCTTTGTGCTCTTTTAATACATTAAGTAAACAATCTTTTTGTTTTGTCTTATATTCTGATGTCATAAAGTGCTCCTTTCAAATATGATAATGATTATCATTTTCATATTAATTTTAATCACTTTATAAAATAAGTCAACAAAAATATTGTTTATTTAAATCTAGGAATTTAAAATTTTAACTAATTTTTCAATATCAAAAGGTCTTATTACTTTTTGATTTTCTTTAGCCATATAATTAGAGTCAAAAACTACATCAGCTAGTTCAGGGCTTGAAACTAATTCTCCCTTGCACGAAATAATTTTAGCCATGTTTATGTCCTTTAAGTAATCTTTATTTAAATATTTATATATTGATGCAATTTGTTTTTCGTCCATCACCAAATTACGTCCATCAATATTTAAATTCAAAATAACAATTTCTTTAGCTTCTAAATCGATTGCAAAACCTGAATATTGATTTGAATCGGAATTGACATTAATCTTAAGTTCAATATTTTTAGGATCCCACGATTCGGTATTTAAATTATTTTTATCTTGATAACCGCAATATATTTTACCAACGTTTAATTTTCCACCAAATCCATTAATACAAAATAGTGCATATTTATATCCTAAATCTTTAACTTCTTCTAAATCAAAATCAATATATTCTGCACCACTTATACTACGACAATCACCTGATGTTAGTGCTGAATTTCCAAAAGGTTTAGAAGCATAAGTTCTCCAAGATAACTCATCAACTTCATCACCTATTTGATAATTGTCTTTTAAAAATAAAACTCCTGTATCTATATCAAATACTTTTTCCCAATAACAGAAAGTTCTTATATACTTTCCTCTTATTTTTATTCTTGAACCGGTAGGTAAAACATCAAGTCCTCTTCCTGAAGCACTTGTATTGATTGGTAAGGCTATATTTTCAAATTCATTTGAAATATATATTTTGCCTAATTTTTCTGTATTTGAGTAATAAAAAATTATCTTGTTCAATACAATATTTTTTAATAGAGCAGACTTTTTATCATCTAATCGAGATTTTCTCCACATATATTCATAATCAGTTTCAATATGACTTTTAGACAAATTATTATGTTTAAAAGTAAAAATTCTCTTTTTATTATCTTGATCAATGTTTTCAATTAATTGATATAAAACTATTGGATTTTTATTTGGTAGCATATCAATCAAACTAACAAAATCATTTTCATCAGCTCGTGCTAAAAGCATTTTAATATTACGTTCTAATAAAGAACCATTTTCATTATATATCTTTGCAGCATTCATAATATTGTTTTCTTTTATACTTTTAATAGCATATTTGTATGGAGAATGGATATTTGTCTCTTTTTCTATATTATCAATATTGCATTCTTTGCAAAGTTTATTAAAATACTTAGCTTGTTTTTTTGACATAGGACATTCACTAGCTAATGGAATTACTTTTTTTATTATTAATAAAGTTTTTTTCTCTTCACTTGATAATTTTTTGAATGATGCATTTTTCAGTTTTAAAATAGAATATTTAACAATGTCTTTTCTGTCTAACAATGAACCATATTTTTTATCGATTTCTATCAAATTGAAAATGTTGTCTTTGCATTGAATTTTTTGATTGTTATAATATCCAAGTTTATATAATAACAAAAATTCTTCTTTCTCATCTAAGCTAAAAGGTCTAGTATATTGACAATAATTATCCATAATTTCGGATAATATTTTGCTTTGCTCTTCTTCAGAAATTATAACAAATTTTCTAATAACACTTTCGTTGCTACCAGACTCATCATATTTTGGAAAAACTTTTTTAAATATTTCTATTCTATCAAAGTTTGTATGTTCATTATGATTTCCTTCGATTAAATCAATAACAACATAAGAAACAATTTGTTCTAAGAGTAATTCATCACATGAAAAATATTTTGTTTGTTGTGGATTATCGTAAAAGGAACTAGGTATGCTTATACCCATATATTCTGCAATATCTTTAACAACTTGCATATTCAATTTTTCAGGATTAACAATTTCAATTCCAAACCTATTTAATAAATAGGTAAAATAATATGACTGTGTCTTTTTATCGATAATACTTTCATCTGTTAAAACATAATGGCGCGATAAAAATATTTGTTTTAATTTACTAGATACTTTGTTCATAACATTCCCCCTATTTTTCTAACAAAAAAGGCCTGACTATTAAATCTCATATTTAAATAGAAATAAGTACAGGCTCTAGTGTGCAATTAAGCACATATTTATTTAATCATATATAAGCTATTATTGCAATTTTAATTTATCTTTTTACCATCTTTCCAAATTCCAGTAATAATTTCCTTATTAGGCTCTAAATATATCAACGTTCCTTTACCATCAAATTTATCGTTTTTAAATTCTCCAAGATAAAATTTTCCATCAGCAAAAGTATATCTTCCTTGCCCTTCTTTTTTATTATTTACAACATATCCAACAAATTGATCTTTATTGGCATATTGGATAACACATTCACCATTTAAATAGCCGTTTTTTATTGTACCGATATATTTGTTTTTATCCAAATCGGTTATAACACATTGTCCATCTGGTCTATCGTTTACAAATGTACCTTCTATCTCTATTCCTGACTTTAAGGTTAAAACTCCATAACCATTTTTTTTACCATCAGCTGATACTTCTCCCCCATATATATCGCCATTATCATATTCGATTACTTGTAAAAATTTATCTTGTTTAGCTTTATCTTTTTCAAACATATGTTCCACCTTTTAATTATCCATATTTATATAATAACTGAAATTAGTGGGTAAAAAAAAGATAAAAAACAAAGTTTTTTATCTTAATTCTTAATATTTTGACTAATTCCTTTTAACATGTACTTGCCTTGAGCATTGTTTTACAACTTGCATCGTGATCAACGCCCAAAAACTTAATGTCAGAATAGTCGTTTACAATATCAGCAATTGAGTTATATAACACTTTTTTTGCTGTTTAGTAATAACAAGTTCAAAAGATTTATTTGCTATACTAACTAATGCTTCTATGGAATAGAAGAAGGTGACATTCATTATAACTGTTGCAATTTGTACGTTATATTCTAAGATAGAATTTGTTATTTTTTCTGGTTGTAACGTATATTCGTTTATTTGGTTTGAATTATTTAACGTAGATACAAAATTGTTTAATGGTTTATTATCGTTTGAATCTGAAATAATATCAAACTTAACGTTAGCAAAATCAAACATATTTGACACTTCAATGTCAAGTGTTATCGAAAGTTTAAATATTTGAATAGTTAAGACTATCAGAAGTTCCAGATCATATATAATGGCATTTTAATTCCATTAAATTCTTCACCTACATTGTTTTGTCAATATTTACTTGATTCATTAACTATTTACTGTTTCTGTATTTTCTAACTCTCCAACATCTTCAATTTTATCTAATTGTTTTCTAATAGCTCTTGTTCTAGTACCAACTAATGTATTTAATTCTTTTCCGGCATCGTCTACTTTCTTCATAGCCTTATCCAAGACTTCAGCAAACCTTCCAAATTCAGTTTTTACAGATGTTAATAACTTAAATACATCTGCGCTCTTCTTTTGAATGACCAAAGATTTGAATCCCATTTGTAAAGCGTTAAGCAATGCTGCAAAAGTTGATGGACCAGTAACGTTAACTTTATATTCTCTTTGAAGTTCTTCAAATAAGCCCATGTTAATAACTTCAGCATATAAGCCTTCAATTGGTAAAAACATAATTCCAAATGAAGTAGTATTTGGCTCATCGATGTATTTAGTAGAAATATCTTTAGCAAATTGTTTGATTTCAATTCTAAGTTGCTTTCTAGCATCTTCAATTTTATCCTTATTTCCCTCATCAATACCTTCAAGTATCCTTTGATATTGAGTGGTTGGAAATTTAGAATCGACTGGCAAATAAATATATTCACCTTCGCCGTTACCAGGCATTTTAATAGCAAATTCAACTCTATCTTTTGAACCTGACTTCGTTATAACATTTTCATCATATTGATTTTTTGTTAGTATTTCACTGATGAGATTTCCTAAAATAATTTCACCAGTTATGCCTTTTGTTTTAACGTTGGTTAAAACGTTCTTTAAAGATCCAACATCATTAGCTAAGCCTTTAATTTCACCAATAGCTTTATTAACGCCATTAATTTGTTCAATAACATTTCCAAAAGATTCTTTTAATCGTTTATTTAAAGTATCTTCAAGTTTATTTGAGACTAAATTTTGAATCGAATCAAGTTTTTCATTATTATCTTTTCTAATATCTGAAATACTATCTTTAGTAGTCTTTTCTATTTTTTCCAAAGTTTCTTTTAAACTATCAGAAATAGAATTTAATTTATCATCAAGTTTTTTAATTGTAACTTCGTTATTAGAAACTAATCTATCATTAATACTTGTGAAGTTATTATTTAATTCTTTTATTAATTTAACTTCATGATCATTTGTAGTTTTAATAAGCTCAACTTTTGTTTCGTTACTTATATTTTTTAGTTCATTAACATACGCGTTCAAAGAAGAGATATTTTCGTTCAAAGTTTTTTTCAATTCATCAATTGCAGCTATTGTTGGCTTAGCAATTGAATCTGATAAATTTGTTATCGTCTTAAATATATCTTCTTGTTCTATTTTAGAATCAGTTGAGGAGTTTCCTTTTTCAATTTTATTTATCTTTAATAATACAAAAACTAAAAGCGACAACACTAAAACAAGAAGAACGACTGCTATTATTAATAATGCTAACATAAAAATTCCTCCTACATAGTGAAATAAGCAAACATTGCTTTTATATTATACACTAAATAAGAGGAGAAAGCTTCTTTTATAGTATTTTTTATTCAATCCACCAATTTGGAGTTAAATCACCTAATGAAACGACTTTATCGTTTTCATAATCTAGCATTATTTCAATATCTTTATAATCATTTGGCATTAGTTGCGTCATAAATTCTCTGCAAGCGCCACATGGTGAAATAGCATGACCATTAGAGTTTATAGCTAACACTCTTTTTATTTTTGCTTTACCATTAGCTATGGGTTTTAATCTGAACAACATAAATTACTAAAAGTGTTGAATTAAAAAATCCCGACATTTAAGTCGAGATTTAGTTATAACATTGCCTCTGCTCTTTTTGATATCCTAAGCATTTCAGATTCAATTTCATTATTAATTTGATCTATTTTCTTATTTTCCTTAGAAATATAATATAGATATATGAATCCAGGGAATATAAAGAATATAAATGAAATAATACAAGTAAACGGATCTATTTTTTTATTGTTTCTTTTATTATTTTTTAATTTAAAATATTCCTTTTCTAATTCAACTATTTTATTATAATTCTCTATATCTTTGTCTCTTTCAAAAATATGAAATGTTTTATAACCTCTACATTTTCTTTTTCGTTCGTCTTTAATATGTATCCAACCAAAACTTTGATATTCATAATAGTCATTACCTAAAACATTCTTTATTTCAATATTCATAATAAATAGATCCTTATGCAATTTTATTTACAGATTTATTGTTTAAATCTAATTGGTATGTATGTGCATTACCAAGTATTAATTTAGGAATATAGTTTAAAAAATATAATTTATTAGAATCAGTTATTGCAAAATTTGATCCAAAGTAGATCTCATCATAAGCAAGTATTAATTCTTGTGTTTTATCTGCAGTTGCCAATTTATTAACTTTATAAAATCCAGCACTACTTATTGCTGAAACAGCATAGGAATAGTAATATACATAGCCATCTTTTAAAATTATTTCATTTGGATTGGTTTTACTACTTGCAATTGATATTCCAGCATCTAGGCTATCAAACGATGTTCTTTTAATTGAATTATCGATTGTACCATTATATATATAGAATATATTATTGTTATCAAATACGAACTGTTTAACATTTTTAATTTTAGAACTTAAATTAGTAGATTTTAATTTATCTGAAGAACTACTAATATCGGATAAAGAAATAAATTCAATATTACCATCATCTTGACCAGTCGAACAATTAATAAAATATAATTTATTATCTTTAATAGTTAAATTCTTTGCGCCATTAATTTCTGAGAATTTAACATATTCACTTCCATCAAGTTTCATACGAGAAATGCCACCTGATACACCAGCCCAATTATAATGTGTGGCATAGATATAAGTTCCATCGCTTATCATATTTCGTACATCGTTTGTACTGATTTTTTCAGCTTCTTTAGAAATGTTTAAATCTACACAATATAAATCATTATTCGTTAACATTGTTACTTGATTAAAATATAGCTTTTCACCATAAATATAAAAATCAGTTACTTTATTCGATGTTAACTGCATATTTTGTTTTGTTTTTTCATCATAAACGTATAATGTTTTTCCTGCATACATATTTAGATAATAAACTTTATTGCCAACTGCAATTGATTGTCCACCAGTATTTATAGGTGTAACTTCTGGAATAACAAAGTTTCTTAATAAATCAGTATTAATATTTTTAGAAATATTATATCTATATAAATGTAAATCATTTGTATTTATATAGATAATTGAATCATTTGATTCAACATCAAACCCATTTACATTTTCTGTTGCAAATATTTGTGTTAACTTATTTGTTGATAAATCAATTTTCCAAATACCTTTTTTAATTGGATCAACATGCGAATATAAATCAGTATAGTTATAATAAAGATTTCCATTTTTAACATTTAAATATTCACCTGCAGCATCTGTTAATTTAACTACATCAGGATTTGATAACGATAAATCAATATAGCCAATATAATCATTAATTAACCCATTAATTGTGCAATATATTTTATTATTATCAACAATAAACTCATGAACTTTTTCGTTTAAAATAATAGAAGATTTGTTTGTAGTAAGATTCAATTTACAAATAAAATTTTCCTTATTAGTAAAATACAATGTATCATTTCTAATCGCTAAATTATCTGTTTTGCCTTCATAAACTTTAGTAACTATTGGTTCATTGTCTGAATTAGAAGTATTAACTTTATATATACCTGATTTATTATCTTTTATTGAATTACTTGAATAATAAAATATATTGTCATCGTATTTAACAAAATCATTAATATTACTATCTGTATAAATTACTTTAATTGTATTATCACTTACTTCTTTGACAGAATTTAATAAAGGTGTTCCAGAAATAAATATGGCTTTTGAAGAACTATACTTGTTAAATTCTCTTGGTGATGAATAATCTAATCTTGTTACATCCGTATTTTTTAAAGAATATAGATATTTATTATCTAATCCATTTGCAAAATAAATTGTACCATCATCAGATATAAAAACTGGCATATCTGATTTTTTTGCTTTAATCTCTAATGTTGCAGTTAAAATCTTTTTGTTATAATTTTTATTTGAAACTTCAATCGTACAATTATATACACCGACATTAATAGCTTCTGTTACGATTATTCCATCTTGATCTTTGACTGTTTTAGACAAAACTGTTCCTTCTGGTTGGATACCAACTAAATTGATATCATTAATGTGATCTAAACCATCATAAGTTACTGATACATCATCTAATGTTAAACCACCAAAGTCACTTGCCAAAATAGTTAGAGTGGCTTTTAAAACTAATGTATTGTACCCTTCCTTTTCAATTGTTGCTGTGGATTCATACGTTCCAACATCTACAAATAATTTTCTATTATCATAGGTAATTATTGAATCTTCTGGAGCACCTGAAACACTATCTAATATATGTTCTTTTCCGTCGTAAGAAACTTTCAAATCCTTAAAAATTACATTTTCAAAATTCTTCTTTTCTTCTTTTAGAGATGAACTAGTACTCGAACTAATTACATCACTTGATGAATTAAATTGTGTACTAGTTGATGATGTGGGTTTGGGGTTATCTCCACCACCTCCACATGCGACTAATAACATTGATGATAAAACTAAAACAACTAACCTCTTTTTCATTTTACACCCTCCTTAATTTTTATTGTTTGTACATATACAAAATGGAAAAGCAAATATAGAACATACCGCAGAAAAAGTAAGTGCCAAAATAAATGCAGTTATACTTATAATCACTCCTAATATCCAAAATAATAGTTTCATAAGAATTAAGAATTTTAAGCCATCTAAGCTAAAGCTAAAAATAATACCTGGAAATTTTATTGACCATGATGCGACTGATGTAAACACATCACATACCCATGTTGCAGAAAAAATACAATAAATATCAGCTAAAATTGCATATCCTAATAAAATTGGAGCAATTATAGTAACAGGTAGTCCAACAATACTATAATTTAAAATACATATAATTAATGAAATTACAAAAATTAATATTCCTAGAAAAATTGCCCATTTTAAAACTTTTGATTCACTTTTTTCTTTTAATAATCTTTTATGACTTTTTATATTTTGTTTTTCCGAATCATTACTATCTTTTATAACTTTGTCAATTGCTTTAGAATCCATCTTATTTTCATATAAGCTTTTGTTTTTAAAGCATTCACTACATACAGGAGTTTTCTTCCTTATACCATTTGCTGTCAACTCATAAAGGTATCTAATATCTTTTTCATCATTAAGTGTTTTATGGCAATATTTGCATGTAATAATATCATCTACTTTATTATTTTCTATAGGTTCTGATGAGATTTCTACAGCTTTATCGTTTTCATCGCTAAATAAGTATTCATACGAACAATTAAAAATTTTAGCAAGTTCTTTAATGTTTGTTATGTCAGGCTCATTTGTATCGTTTTCCCATTTACTTACAGTTTGAAACGTAACATTCATTTTATCTGCTAAATCTTTTTGTGTTAAATTTGACTCAGTTCTTAATTTCTTTATCTTTTGACCGAACGTCATAATTCCACCTCCTGTCCTTTAGTTTCTACTTTTTCACGAATTAAGTAAATAACCATTACCGCGAATTGCTCACCGAAAAGTTGAATTTTAATTTTATTTAATAAAAATCCTTTAAATGAGCACTTATTTTATATACCTCAATCAAAAAAGTAATCATCTATAGCAATTTTATATCTCCATCTAGGTCTTATAGTTACCCTTATATCTTTTAAATCAAAATATGGATTTAAATATTGTTTTAGTTCAGCAATAAGACCTTTATCAATATCTTTAGGAGCTCTTCTTTTAATATCTTCATAAATGCTTTTGGTAAATTTGTCAACGCCTTCAAATCTTTTAGTTGGTAGTTCAACACTGGCAACAGCATTAACTTTAAAAACTAATTTCTTATTAGGAATATCACTTCTATTTTCTTGAAAAATAAACTTGTTAAAATACCCTCTATAGTGAACCTTACAACAACTACCGAACAAACTAAAATATTCATAAAAGCCTTGCTTACCACGATATTCACTGATAAAACTTATAACAAAACTAACAACATTTTCATATGTGTTGTTGCTCTTAAGGTTTTCATATTTTTCTAGAGTTTCTTTGCTAAGTGTTCTCATTTCTTTTAATTTGACCTTTAAATCCTTTTCTTTTTAAATTTTAACATTTATGAACACTATTTTACAATTATTTATTTAAAAAAAGGACCTCAAATGAGATCCTTTGTTTTTAATTTATTCTTCAGTATCAACTGCTTCGATTTGTTTGATAGTAAGTTCATTTCCTCTAAGTAAATATGTGTGTTCACTGCCACAATGAGGGCAAATCTTTCCATATTTAACTGTAGGATAATCTTTTAAGCAATCTTCACAATGAGTAACTGCTGGTAAAGTTTCAACAATAATTTTTGCATCTTTTAATACAGTCTCTTTTTTTACTGCCCAATTCCAGCAATCTTCAAAGAGATATGGTAAAACTGTAGAAACCTCACCTATTTCAACTGTGACAGAATTAATTTTTTTAACTCCGTTTTCTTCAGCAATTTTATTTACTTCTTTAATACAGTGGAAAACAACACCTAATTCGTGCATTATCTATCCTTTTTTTGTGCTTCTTTATAGGCTTTCTTGCGTTGAGCAACGAATTCTCTATCTTCTTTACTATTCTTGACAAAGACAATCTTTGCAGCACGTTTAGCCATATTTGGTAAAATCTTACCAAATTTCTTTTCAGCAACTACCATTGTACTTGCTTCTGGATGATCACGATGGAGAGTAATAGCATCAAATTTACATCTTGTTGTACATAAGCCGCAACCGATACAACGGTGATCATCGACAACAACTGTACCACAACCAAGGCAACGAGATGTTTCCTTCTTAACTTGTTCTTCTGTAAGTGTTCCATGGACATCACGGAATGATTTTTCAGTACCATCTGCTGCTTCTTGACGTGAAGAATTGTCGTAGTTTTCAACTTTAATATCTGATGTATCGAATTGAATAAATCTTCTTGGATCACGTCCAATGGTCATATGACCATTTTGAACGTAACGATGTAAGCTTTCTGCAGCTTCATGACCTTGAGCAATGGCATCGATAGCAAACTTTGGACCAGTTAAAACATCGCCACCTGTAAAGATATCTTCTTGTGATGTTTGGAAAGTATATCCATCAGCAACTGGGCCATTTCCACGGCCAAGTTCCACGTTACTACCATCTAAAAGGTTGCCCCAAATGATTGATTGACCAATAGCAAATATTACTTTATCAGCTGGAATTGTAATTGTTTCATTTTCATCATATAAAGGACTAAATTTCTTATTTTCATCATAAACTCGTGTGCACTTTTTAAAGACGATTGCTGTAGCTTTACCATTTTCGACAACAACTTCTTTTGGTCCCCAACCACAGTTGATAACAACTCCATCTTCACGAGCTTCTTTAATTTCTTCTTTACTTGCTGGCATGATATCTTCTGTTTCAAGACATAACATAGTTACTTTACTTGCACCACTACGTGCAGAAACTCTAGCAGCATCGATAGCTACGTTACCGCCACCGACAACAACTATTTCGCCTTCTGTCTTTTCTTTACCAGCATTAGCGTGTTTTAAGAATTCAACAGCAGTTGTAACACCAATTGCGTCTTGTCCAGGAATATTTGGCAATCTACCGCCTTGGCAACCAATTGCAAGATAGAAAGCTTTATAACCTTGTTCACGTAATTGAGGAATTGTAACATCCTTACCAACTTCGACGCCAAGCTTAATTTCGACGCCCATTTCTTTCATAATTTCAATTTCGGCATCGATGACATCTTTTTCAAGTTTATATGAAGGTATGCCATATGTAAGCATGCCACCAGCACGTTCGTTCTTTTCGAAAACAGTTGGATAATAACCCATTTGTGCTAAATAGTAAGCGCATGATAAACCGGCTGGACCTGCACCAATAATAGCAATTTTTTCCTTCCAACGTCCTAAGTTAGAGGCAACAACTATATCTGGAACATAGCGATGTTCAGCTTTTAAATCTTGTTCGGCAATAAATTTTTTAACTGCGTCGATAGAAACAGCCGAATCGATTGTTCCACGTGTACATGCATCTTCGCAGCGTCTATTACAAATTCTACCGCAAACTGCTGGGAATGGATTTTCTTTTTTAATAATAGCTAAAGCTTCACGATATTTGCCTTGGCTTGCTTTTTTGAGATAACCTTGAACAGCAATATGGGCTGGACAGGCAGTTTTACAAGGGGCTGTACCAGAATCGTGAGTATTGATACGGTTTTTATCACGATAGTCTTCATCCCACATGTATTTACCCCATTTAAGAGTATCTGGTAATGGTTGCTTTGGATATTTAACTTCAGTTCCATTAGCCTTACAAAGCTTTTGACCTAACTTTAAAGCACCGGCTGGACAATATTCAACACAAGCGCCACAAGCGACGCACTTTTGTCTATCGACATGAGCACGATAGGCTGATGCAGACATATTTGGAGTGTTGAAAAGTTGACTTGTTCTTAAAGCGTTACAAATCTTAACGTTACAGTTACAAATAGCAAAAATCTTGTTTTCACCATCAATGTTAGTTACTTGGTGAACAAAGCCATTGTCTTCAGCGCGTTTTAAAATTTCCATAGCTTGTTCGTATGTGATATCGTAACCTCTACCAGTTTCACGACAATAATCAGCCATGTCACCAACACCAATACACCAGCCTTGATAGTCATCAGCGCAGCCTTCGCCAAGCTTTTTACGACCATAACGACAAGAACAAATAGAAGCACCTAAGTGTCCTTCATATTTCTTTAACCAATAGGAGATATGTTCAATATCCATAGTTGTATTTTCCATAGAAATGGCTTTTTCAACTGGAATAACATGCATACCAACGCCAGAGCCACCAGGTGGAACCATAGCTGTTACAGCCTCAAGTGGTAAGAATGTCATACGTTCAAAGAACATAGCAAGTTCTGGATGTTTATCCATGAGCTTTGTGTTCATATTTGTGTATTCAGCAGAACCTGGAACAAATAAAGGAACCCAATAATGTCTATCTTCTTTGTTATAAGTTGTACCTGGAATTGGTCCATCTTTTGTATATTTATCACCATAATCGTATTCAACCATACCAAACATAGCAAGTTTGTCTATGATTGCTTCGAATGATGGATCGTTTTCGCCAAACATTTTCTTTACTTCAACATAAGGATACTTCTTACGAGTTTTCATTTGAAGTAAAAGATCAAGTGACTTTTCACGTTCCTCTTCTGTCATTTCATCTTCAAAGATACATGCAAAGCCCCAGTATTCTGGATCTTCAGTTTTAATTCCTTTAAGTTTGCCTGGAAGTCTATCTGTTACTCTACGGACAAATTTTAAAAGTTTTGGATTAGGATTTTTGTCGTGCATATGAGCTGGCACGTACTTGTTACTCATTTCTGGCATTTAATTAAGTCCCTTCTTTTGTATATTTACTTGCATTTTTAACCATTCAGCGAATTTTTCAATACCTTCACCCGTCTTAGCGCTGATTGGAATTATTTCAGCTTTTGGATTGCGCATGTGAATGTATTCCTTACATTTTTCTAAATCGAAATCAAAGTAAGGAGCAACATCAATTTTGTTTATTAAAACTAAATCGCATATTGAAAACATCAATGGATACTTCAATGGTTTATCATGTCCTTCAGGAACAGATAAGATCATACAATTTTTTGTTGCACCTGTATCAAATTCTGCTGGACAAACAAGGTTGCCAACATTTTCAAGTATAGCTAAGTCTACGCCATCTAAGTCTAATTCTTTTAAGCCTTGGCGAGTCATATCGGCATCGAGATGGCACATTCCACCAGTGTGAAGTTGAATCGATTGAGCTCCAGTTGCTTCAACAATTTTCTTTGCATCAACATCTGAATCGATATCTGCTTCCATGACGCCTATTCTTAGTTCGTTCTTTAACAAATTGATAGTTTTTATTAATGTAGTTGTCTTACCACTACCAGGTGATGACATAAGATTTAATAAAAATACGCCTTTATTTTTTAATTCAGTGCGTAATTTTTCTGCATCTTTATCATTGTCATCAAAAATACTGCGTTTGACCTCAATTATTCTTACTGAATCCATAAATACCTCTTAAAAATATTTGTAACATAAAATGCCGAATTTATCAATAAAATCCGACATTTTTTACTATTTCATTTAACTTTAAAATACCAAATTGCTAACCCTGAAAAACTTGACCAATATTCATCGCAACTATAAGCTTTATCTAAAGCTGTAATTGCAAGTTTATTTTCTTTTTTATATTCGTAGAAAAAATACTGGCCGACTAAGAAAATTAAATTTGTCAAATTATCTACTTTCGACTTTTCTTCTAGATATTTTGCATCTTCTCCTTTAAAAAGTTTTATAGCATAATCGTATCCAACATGATGACCAACATCCATTTCAAAATACAAATTTAAAGCTTTATCAATATTTTCATTTAAACACATTAAGCTCAATAAATACCAATATAGTACCGCTATATACATTTCTGAATTATCTTGGCATAAAGAAAACAAACTATAAAAAATGTCTTTTGCTTTTTTATATTCTTTTTTATAAAAAAAACAGAGAGCTATTCTATATTCAATATCTAATTTATCATTGCTTTCTTTATTTAATTGTTCGAATAAACGTAGTGATTCATCAAGTCTAGCTGTAGTTAAAAGTCTTATAGCTTTAATTCTTTTAGCTTGGTAATTATTAGAATCAATTCTTAATATTTGATCGCATACTTTTATTGCATCTCTATACCTAAATTGAAGACATAAAGCCTTTGTTAATTCCAAAAACAATTTAATTGACTCACCTTTAATGGCAATTTCGTCTTTAATTCTTTTAACGTTTTCATCATCATAATTTTTTTCTTTTTCACCGAACATTTCAACATATACGTTTGAACGTATATTCGATAATTTTGGATGAGTGTGTGTACTCTTTCCGTGAGTGTGATTTATATTTTCTTTACACATAGTTTCACCATCAAATACTTTCTGAATCTAAAATAACTTCGTTTCGTCTTTCGACGTATATAGAGACGAAATAAAACGCTAATGATATAAGCATTATGCATAAGCATGGAACTATTAGATATTGGTAAGCTCCGACCATTATTGCCCCACGAGATCTAGCAAAATTAATCATTACCCCCCAAGTTGGATAATATAAATTACCTATTCCTAAAAAGCTTAAAGTTGACTCCATCATAATGCAGCTGTTTATTCCTAGTAAGAACTTTGAAATTAAAACATCTGATACATTTGGCAATACGTGCCTTATAGCGATGTGCCAATAAGAATATTTATACATTTTGCAAGCTTCAATAAACGGCAAAGAATATATGTGCATCACTTTAGCTCTTACTGCTCTAGCAATGCCAACCCAACTAAATAGACTAATAACTACAATCAATCCTATAGTTGATTTTCCTATAAACATAGAAAGAACTATCAAAACAATTAACCTTGGAAGCATTGTAAAAGAATCACATATTCCGCTAAAAATTGTACCAACAATTCCTTTTTTTGAAGCTAATAAGCCAATAACTAATCCTAATATAAGAGCAAAAATACTAGAAGACAATCCAACTAATAAAGTTTCTCTAGTTCCATAAACTAATTCAGTAAAAATATCATATCCTAGTGAGTTAGTTCCTAAAATGTGTTTTGAAGAAATAGGAAGCCAAACTCCAAACGATTCTTTTCTACCATAATTTGTAAATAGTTGTGGAAACAAAGAAAATAGCAAAAATATAGATAAAATAACTATTCCAACAATTAAAAAAGGCAATCTTTTTCTATTCATAAGACCTTGCTCCTTTTTTTATTTTTGGATCTATAATAATGCAAATCAAATCCGATAATATAACGCATATAATCATGAAAAAAGCAGTAACAAATAATATACCTTGCATCAAAGGATAATCTAAAGTATAAATAGCGCTATTCAATAGACCACCAACACCATTTATAGAAAAAATATTTTCGACAACTATGCTTCCACCAATAGAACTACCTATAGCAGTACCAGCCATGGAAATATAAGGTTGAATAGTATTTTTTAGCATGTAATTGTACTTTATTTTTCTATCAGATAATCCACGTTGTTTAGCATATAAAACGCTCTTATCATCAACAAATTTAGCTGTAGTATTTCTTACTAATAAATATCGAGATGGAAGCGTTGAAATAACAATTGATAAAATAGGTAATATTAAATGATAAATTCTATCAAAAAAGTACTGTATTGTACCAGGCTTAGCATTAAGACCATTTAAGCCTGAATAAGGAAATAATTGAGCTTGAACACACAAAGTTATAACTAAAACAAGTGCAATAGCAAAAGCTGGGATCGAATTTACAAAAATGAGAGATGTGGTAGATATTTTATCAAAAGAAGATTCTTTTTTATAGCCTGAATGCATGCCCCAAAATAAACCTAATGCTAAAGAAATTAAAATAGCTGGAATAGTTATTTGTAAAGAATAACCTATTCTCTCATTTATAAGGCTTGAAACAACTCTTTCAGCTTTATAAGAATAACCTAAAGTGCCATCAAATAGCGACTTTAAATAGAAGCCAAATTGAACAAAAATATTTTCATCTAAATGTAGAGCGTGATAATAGTAATTGTATAATTCAGCACTCATTTCTTCTTCATCAAACCCTGTTAAATAAGCTATAGGGTCTCCTTGTAATAATCTAGGTAAAGCAAAATTTAAAATAACAATAAAAAGGAAGCAAACTAATGCAGTAATAATATGTTTTAAATATTTTTTCATATTAGTGCTCTCCTTTCTTTTTTAAATTATTTTTTCATAGAAAACCAGTTATTAATGTTATTTATTCCAAATGTTGAATCAAGTGTAATATCAGTTAACGAAGCTGAATATGCAACTATTAAACTATCCCAATATAATGCAATAGCTGGAGTTTCTTGAGCGTAGAAGTCTTGTAGTTGACCAGCATAATTTATATATTCTTCTAATGTTTTTGCATTATTTAAGCTATTAATAATTTCGTTAAGGCTATCATCAAACACTTGTGCTCCACCTTGAGTTTGATGGCTTCCATTAATATACATGTCTCCAAGATTTTTCATACCAAAAGCTGTATATCCCATAATAGCAGCTTCCATAGAGACAGTACTTCCCTGCTCACTAGCAAATTTATTACTTGTTTTAGCATTATAAGTAGTCGCATCTACTGTATCTAAGTTTACTTTAATACCAAATTTTTCTAGTTGTGTTTTAACAAATTCAGCATAACCGACATGCATTTCTTTGCTAGCATTGACTGTTAGTTTAAACTCAGCACTGATTCCATCTTTTACCCAATATTTGTCATCTTTGGTGTATCCAGCCTTAGTCATGAATTCGCTAGCTTTATCATAGTTAGTTTTAAGTTGTTCAGTCTCTTTAAATCCTACTAATGTTGTCGGAGCAAAACTTCTATTTGGTGTACTTGCATATTTGCTACCAAAATACTCTTTAAATTGTTCATAATCTAAGGCGTAAGAAATGGCAAAACGTATATTTTTATCACTTAATAAACCATTTTTATTGTTAAAAACTAACATTGCAGGACAATTTGTTGCGGCAATACTACTTAACTTAACTTTATTAGAATTTCCTAGAACATTTTGATAAGTTGATGATACACCCATAGAGTAATTCCAAACGAAATCTAATTGTTCATTTAATAAAGATGAATACATTATTTCTTCATTATTAAAAAGTTTATATATTACCTTATCAAAGTGAGGCTTTTGTGGATAGTATTCATTTATAGTAAATGTAAGTGCACCCGCTTCTTTATTAAAGCTTTCAAGTTTATATGGTCCACATGTTACCCTTGAATCACTTTCAGTTATTTGTTCTTTAGTTTTATTTTCATAAATATGTTTTGGACGAATTCTAAAAGTTGTCATATCATCTAGTGCTTTAACATTTGCATTTGTCAAAGTTAAAGTAACGCTATTTTTATCATCCGAATAAGAATAGTTTTCATATGTTCCAACTATATCCTTTGAACTAAAAGCCGGATTTTCGGACGTTGATTCATATTCAAGAGAATAAACAATATCCTCAGCAGTAACTTTTTCCCCATCGCTCCAATATAAATTGTCTTTTATTGAATACGTCCATGTTTTGCTATCATTAGAACTATAACTAGCTACCAGTGGTGAATACTCTCCCTTTTCGTTTTTACTAACTAGTGGCATTTCTGAAACTCCGCTAGCTAACATGTCATAAGCATATTCGTCTCTTTGAGCTTTTTCTATTTGAGATGTAGTTCCAATTGTTATTTGTTTAACATCTTTATTGCTATTTTTACATCCACTTACAGATATTAAGCATAATGCTAATATCGGAAATATATATTTTTTATCTTTAAAATTCATCTTTTTTTACCTCATATGTTATTCCGTTTTTTAGCACAAAAACCTTAGAACAACATTTTTTTATTAATTCTTTATCATGACTAATCATTAAAATTGCTCCTATACTTTTATTCAATTCGCGCTTAAGTAAAGCAATAATATTAGCTTGAGTTGAAACATCAAGCATCGATGTTGCTTCATCAAGTATTAGAAGTTCAGGTTTTAATAACAAAGCTTTACCGATTGCAATTCTTTGAGCTTCTCCACCTGAAATTTGGTGTGGATAATGGTTTAATATATCTCGCTTTAATTCAACAGATTTACACATTTTATCTATAAAACTATCTATTTGATCTTTAGGACATATATTATGATATTTAATTAATTCTTTAACACCATCAATAATTCTTTGCGATGGATCTAAAATTGCAAACGGTTGTTGATATACCATTTGAACATTGCTTTTTTTAGGCAATATTACTCCATCATCTGCTTTAATTAAATTACAAAGAATTTTTGCTAATGTCGATTTGCCAGAACCACTATCACCATATAAGCCAACAATTTCATTGTTTGATATTTCTAAAGTTGCATCACTTAAAACAATTTTTTTGTCAAATGATTTTTTTATTCCGCATATGTTAATCATTTGGACAACCTCCGTTATTTAAGCACTTATCATTTGCTTCTTTGCAACGGCAATAAAATGGACAATTACCACGTTGTTCTCTAATTATTGGGGTTTCAGCCATACCATTTTCTACTAATGAATTAATTAAAGCTCTTGTATAAGAACTCTTAGGAGCTTCTAATACATCAATCGCTTTTCCTTTTTCCATTGTTTTGCCATTGCATAAAACAATAACTTCTTTACATTTCTTAGCAATGGATATATCGTGTGTAATGAACAATTTTGCAGCATTAGGAAATAAAGAATCAATCAATTCTAAAAACTCAAACTTACGCTCGTCTTCTAAACCATTAGTTGGTTCATCAGCTATAACAAATTTAGCATTAGAACAAATTCCTATTGCAATAACTACTCTTTGTGCCATTCCTCCGGATAATTCAAATGGATATTTATCCATAATTTCCTCAGGATTTGAAAATCCCACAGCACGAAGCTTAATTAAAGCTGTTTCTTTCATTTTTTGTTTAGGCGTGTTTATTCTTTTTAAGCTATCAAAAATTTGATCTTTAACTTTTCTTGATTGGCTTAAATTTTCATATCCATTTTGTGGTATATAAACTATTTCATCACCAAGTAATTTATGTAAACTTTTTCTTTTTGACAAATCTTGTCCATCAAAAAAAATTTTTATTTCGCTTGCCTTAACGTTGCTTGGCAATAGCTTCATTATCGAATAAGCTATAATTGTTTTTCCTGATCCAGTTTCTCCTATAAGGGCTAAAGATTCACCAAAGTCTATTTTAAATTCTACATTGCTTACTAACGTTTTATATTTTTCATTTAAACGTGCGAGTATTTGTCCACTACAATAATCAATTAACATAGGCTTTTTATACCATTTTCGCGTATTTAAATCAACACTTTAATCGTTTTTGTTCGGTTAATTTTAAATTAATTGTATTTATTAATACATATTGTTCGATTAGATAATTGACTCCAAACAAAATGTATGGTACTATTTGACTATGAATAAGAAAACAGAAATTACAAACAAAAAAATATACGACGCATTCAAAAAAGTATTGCAAGAAAAAAATTATGATGAAATTAATGTACAAGATATTTTAAACTTCTCAGGAGTATCTAGAAGCACATTTTATGCTCATTTTAAAACAAAATCAGAGTTACTCCATTCCATATGTTCAAATATCTTTGACCATGTCTTTTCCCATTCTTTACAAGAGGAGAAAAGTCATGATTTTTCTAAAGCGTCAATATTCGAATATAAACATTTTATAACTCATATCTTTTATCACTTATACGATGATAGAGAGTTAATAACAGCTATTTTCTCTTCCGAAAGTAAAGGTGTATTTGTCAACTATATGCGCAGTGCACTTAAACCATTAGCTGAAATATGTATAAAAAGTAACTATGTAACAAAAAAAGATATTCCTCAAGAATTACAAGTTTCTAGTATGATTGAATGTTTCATAGCTCTTATACAGTATTGGATAGACACTAAGTTTGAAACAATACCAGAAACTTTAACCGACTATTTTATAAAAATGGTTTCATAATAAATTAAAGCAAAAAAATAAATACAAAAGCGAACATTTGTGATCGTTATTGTATTTTTTTTATTAAATAACAATGAAGCCACAACCATCAAATAACATATATTTGTAGTCTGGGAGAATAAAATGAAGTGCATAGTTTTTCAATTGATTGAGGCTTATAACTATATAATGAATTGTTCCTAATCGGTTTCTATTTTAATTTTTAATTTTTAGAGATAAATTATGATAAGTAATTGTTTTATATAGGAAAGTTTTTGTGGGGAGTTATGTATTGCTTATTTAAATTAATTTATGCTTTCAATTAAAAGAACAACTCATTGTCCATAATAATGCACATATAAAATGTAGTGCATCATATCTGCCTTTAAATAGATAGTTTTAAACTATCAACCCAACTTTCTACGTCATTTGTAGAAACACTGGAAGAAAATCGTTGACCACTAAGCCAATTTGCATTTGAAGCTAATTTTTCAAGATTACTAGTACTAAAACCTGATGAAGCTGAAGTGCCAAATGGAATTATTGTTTTACCTTCAAAATTATTTAATTCGACAAAGTCATCTATTACCCAGCTTAATTCCCTCCACCAGTTTCATTTGGATATAAACTTGTATCACCACCGCTAAAAAACGCTATAACTTCATCTTTGCAGTTAGAATATATATAATTATTTTCAATAGTAGCGTTAGTACAGCCTTTTTTATAAATATCTCTAATTCCTATTTCACCTCCTGCAACTGTTGAAGAGTGGTTTTCTAATGTACAATTTTTGATTGTAACATTACTCCATCCAGTAAATAAATCAACCATACCAGACGATGAATATATCGATGCTTCTTTTGGTAGATAGAAAGAGCAATTATTAAGCACTAGCCCATCAATGTCTCTAGCTGATAGTAAACCAAGCAAAGGATCATCTAATTTCTTTTTTACTTTTATTTAAGAGCTAAAATCTATTTTTTTAAATTATTTACCTGCTTTTTTGTATAATTCTTGAACATTTCTAATAATTTGTTCAGCTTCATATGGAATTCTTCCAAGCCAATCTGGTCCAATATTAATTAAGTAATTAATACCTAATTTTTCTAGATTAATTCTATTTTCTAAAATTTTTTCAGGACTTTTCCAATTATTATCTATTGAACTATAACCCCAAGAATTATTAAGTGTGCACGCTGATTCATATAAACCAAATGGAGACTTTTTGAAGCCACAAATATCGTTATAATCGATATCGTCCGAAATATTGTTTGGTATTTCATCAGGAATTTCATTATCTCCCAAAGAAACATAATCGAAATTACCATTACCTAGTCTCGAGTTAATTAAACAATCAGGTTGTAAACTTTTAACTAATTCATATATTTTTTTACTTTGCGCCTTTGTTGAATCTAATGGCATATCAAACCACATTAAAAATACTTTTCCATAGTTAGACATTAGTTCTTTTATTTGAGGAATAATTTTATTATTAAAACATATTTCGTAATTCTTTATACTCCTGTCAGTATAATCCCAATTGTTATCCCAGGAACCACCAGAAGAACCTTTCCCATCAACTGTATAACCTCCACCATTAGGATCACGCCAGTCGATGCACTGCGAATAATAAAATCCTAGCTTTAAATTATATTTTTTACATGCGTCAGCTAATTCTTTAATCAAATCTCTTTTACAAGGAGATGAATCATAACAATTAAACTTATCAACCTTAGATTTAAATAAAGCAAATCCTTCATGATGTTTTGTTGTTATCACTATATACTTCATCCCACATTCCTTTGCAAAACTACATATATAATCAGCATCAAAATATATTGGATTGAAAATATTTGCAAGTTTATCCATTTCACTATTTGGTATTTTCTTTTCACATTCGATCCATTCAGCATATGTAGGACCTCTTTTACCTCTATATACTCCTCCTAGCAAGCTATATAAACCAAAGTGAATCATTAGTCCATATTTTGCATCTTTAAAAGCTTGAATATTTTTCATATATTTCTCCCTTTAAGTATTAAGTTTTATATGTATTTTATTATATAAAATTATATAAATTATTTATTCTTATCATTGAAAATATTTTAATAAAAGATATTATTATTCTATAAATCCAATTAAAAAATTCACTTGTTATTTTACTTATTCGATATCAAAAAATTCTAAATCATTTGGTACAAATATATTGCCTTTAAAATATTTCTTTCCTTCACCAATATAGAGTTCTTTTCTATTCTTTAAATTGTGATCTTCAGTATGATACAAAATTATATTTTCAATATTTAAAGTATCAGCTATTTCGCAAGCATCTTTAACTGTTGAATGATGTTTTTCATATGGATGAAATATATCAGATTGACTATTTAAACAAAAAGCTTCATGAAGTAACCACTTGCTATCTTTAACATATTTTTCTTCACAAATATTATAAGGTTCATCACCACAACAAGTTAGTTTTCCATTATTTAACTTCATGCAAAAACCAAATTGCTTAGCCTTAGTTGATTGAATATCAAAAAAAGTAACTTCTCTATTTAAAATATTTACTTTTTCACCATCTCCAACTACTTTAAAATGAAGGCGCTTATTAATAAATTCAACATCCTTTTTTTGTAAAAGTTTTTGTGATATATCAATCAATAAGGTTATTGCTTCTTCATGAGCATATATAGTTGCATCACCATCGTATTCGCCTTGTTTCATGTGTTGACAAATCATTCTAATCATCCATATGATACCTGTGATGTGATCAAGGTGCTTATGAGTAACAAATATACTCTTTATATTTTTCCAATTAATTCCTGCATGTTTTAATTGATGAAGTATACCATTTCCTCCTCCACCATCAACTAGTAAATACTGATTATTCTCTTCTAATACAAAGCATGTATTATAGCATTCGGTAACTAAGGCGTTTCCAGTACCAAGCATGGTCAATTTCATTTAATTACCTCCAAAATATTAAGTATTAAATTACTTATTTTAATAACACATAAAAATTTTAACACGAACACTTAATAAAAGTAAAAATATAGATTTAAAGTCAAAAAATACACCTCACTTAAATTAATGAGGTATAATGTTTAAAATTATTTTATCTTCCATTTTCCGCTATCTGATTGTAAATCAACCATATGTGTATATATTCCATTTTCCGCATATAGTTCATCTGGTTTTCCTTGTTCTGCTACAATACAATTAGATAGGACAACTATTTTATCCGCTCCAGCTACAGTCCTCATTCTATGAGCAATCACAAGAACAGTTTTATCTTTAATTAATCTTGATAACGCACTTTGAATAAGTGTTTCATTTTCTACATCTAAACTTGCAGTAGCTTCATCGAGTAAAATTATTGGAACATCCTTTAAAAATGCACGGGCGATAGAAATTCTTTGACGTTCTCCACCTGATAATTCACAACCATTCTCACAGATATTTTAATGTGTACCCTATGTCAAGGACAATAAATAAAATAAGTAAATGTTCTACTTGTTTAAATGATTTAAAGTTACGATTTAATTTATTGAAAGCATAATTATTGGTTTTCATAGCTTTTATCATACGACGATAAGGATTTGCTTTTCTAATTGGACAATATAATCCATATTTCTTCATTAAATGTCTAATCTTCTTTAAATTCATTTTAATATCAAAGGTATTACTTAAAGTTATTTTAATTTGTCTAGCACCTTTATGACGATTTCTATAGTCATATGTTTGCTTGATTAATTTAAAATCTTCTTGATCTTTTAATTCTTTAATTGTTGGTTTTTTCTGATAATTTAAGTAATTATAAAATCCAGATCTAGAAACATGTAATTTCTTAAACATCATAGAAATAGACAAATGATTTTTTGGGTTTGATAATGCTTTTTGAATCATTTTGTATTTTTCTTTGACGGGGATTTTTGAGGCTGGTAACGTCGTTTTAGCCTTCGTATTTGGCGTAAGAATTCATTTTCTTGCTTCAATGTTTCTATTTGAAGCTTTTGTTTTTCAATAATTTCTTCAGGAGTTAAATCTCTAGTTATAGGTTTACCTGTATTATCTTTACGTGTATCTTCTAGAGATGAACGTTCATTATATTGTTTTTCCACCTTGAAATTGAAGCTTTAATTCTCTCATATCCAAGTATTGATTTTGGAAGACCAGCTTTTTCAAAAATAATTGTAGCTGATTTAATACCATATTCTAAAATAAATAATTTTTTAAATTCTAAAGTATATGAAATACTTTTATTTGAAACATGCTTTACATGTTTATTCTTTTTTAATAATTCAACTTGCTCATCTGTAAAATAATATTTTCACATAATGTCACTTTCTTTCTTTTATTATCGCATAAGAAAACCCAGTGAGTAGAACACTTTTTTATTAAGTGTCCATTTCACTGGGTACATTTTATTTCTTCTGCCACTCACAGGAATGAACAAAAGAAGTATTTGATTGTGTTTTTAAAAGCAATTAATTTCCTTGAAAATTTTTCATGTATTCTACATTAAAAAGTTTGAATCGAACAGTTAATAAATCACCTTTTGTGCTATACATAAATTCCATTAAATCAATTGTATCGTATTGTGTTATTCCAATATAATATTCACCTTTGTCATTTAGTTCAATAACATAATCTTTTTCATAAATATTAAAGTGTAAACTATATGATTTATCTTTATATCTTACATAAACATTTGTGAAAATTAATTGTTCCCCATTTTCTAATTCTATGGTTAAATCTTCATAATTCTTATATACTGTAGGATTGTCTTCTTTGCTTTTTAAAGTTTGATCAGAACAAACGATTTCTTTACAGAATTCTCTATCAAATAAACTGTTAGTAATTTCAAATTTATTTTTAAATTCTTCTAATGTCCCATCATAATAAAGAGCATCAAGATGATAATTTCTTTCATCGCTATAGTCAGTACCATCTATAAAATAACTTTGATTGAAAGAAAAACTATTTAATGTATTTGGTAAATGTAATTTTTTAAGAGTTTTAGTGTTTTTCATAGGTTCACTATTTATATTTGACCTACTTGAAATAGTAAAGTCAGTTACTGTCTTTCCATTTATTGTAGCAGGAACAAATAGTTCTTCACTATTTCCACAATAGTTTATTAAACGAATTGAACTATCGTCTATTTCACCTGTTTCTTTATTATAAGAATAGCCAACATATTCATAATCGTTAATGATACTATTCAACTCGCTATCGTCTTCAATCTCAATTTCGCATCCATAATTTTTAATATTTGAAAAATCTGTAAATACGGCATTATTTACTTTAGATATTAGTTTAATTTTTGTGGTGGCATTATATTGAAGTCTATCATAGTTAATTCTATTCAATGTTGAAGGTAAATAGATATTTATAGTTCTATCTAAATTATAATCTATTTCGAATTGATTTAATGAAAATTCAGTAACTCCCTCATGAACAACTATTTTTTTAATGTTCAAACAATTAATAGGATCGAGTCCATCAATACTATTATTGAAATATATATCAATTGTTTCAAGCCCATTTACAAAACCTCCAAAAGTAGCATAAGGCTTAGTTGAGTTTAATTCTATATTTTTAATTGCACCTTTTTCATCAGATATATAAACTTTATCAAAAGTACCACTTAAGACTAACTTATCTATATTAACTTTATCACTTAATACTGAAAAGTTATATTGATCATAGGCATTTCCAACTTCTAAATATTCAAAGTGAGCTTGAGTGTCACTTGATAAAAATATGTTAGCAAAAATATCAAATTCATAATTATTTTCATCATAAATTAAATTATATTTTAAGGACTTTATATTTATAAATATATTTGGCAATTGATTTCTAAAGAACCAATCAGAATATTTATTGTATTGAAGTAAATCTAAATTATCTACTTTTTTATTCATTAAATATAAAAGAGTACTATTATTTGTATCAGTCAATAGATTATCTTCAACTTTAAATAAGGTTGAACCTTCTTCGACAATTATATTTTCTAAATAATAATGAACATTATCATTAACATATTCAATATTAAAAGTTTTAATATCAACAGTATTTCCTTCTTGATCAGTTATTCTAGTAATTGATTTTGGAATATAAAGTTCTCTTATATTTCCACTAGCGAAGATATAAAAGTTATTAGAAATAGCTGTAACATTACTTGGTAAAGTTATTGTAGTTTCACTTCCATCGCTAACATATCCTAAAGCAACACCATTTGAAACTTGTAATCCCTGATCAACTGAAATACCACCTCTATTAGGAAATATTTTATCCATTATCTTTGAATATTCTTGTTTTGTAATTTCAAATTTAGACTCGTTTTTTAAATTTTTTAAAGTGCTTGGATTAATCAATGAAAAGCTATCATTTAACTTGTTTCTTACTTCAGAAATGACACTTTGATCATTAATTTCTTTTTGAGTCATATCCGCTGACTGATAGTTAATTACAGTTCTTTCACTTGTTTTCGAATATTCGATAAATAATAGTGAACTATCGCCATAAAAATACCATTCTGTGTTGTTATCATCAGAAATTTCTATACCGCCAAATGTATAGTTATTGCTATCGATATAATTAACGCTAAAATAAATGTAATGACTTACACCATCAAAGCTATATTCACCAGGAATATAAACATAAGTTGAAATAGACTCACTTTCTAAAAAAGTTTTAATATAGTATTGTTCATCTACAAATGCTGCAATATTATAAAAATTTGTTTGTTTTCTATATTCAGTTAAGCCTTTTCCCATTATAATCGGAATATAAAATGATTGTTCAAATGCGTTAGCAATATCTGGCTTTTGTGTTTTTCCATCAGCGTTATCTATAATTGAAATAATATCATCATTTCTCTCATCAACTTTCTTTAACGCTAATTTATTTTGTTTATTAGAAGTAGAAATCTTACTAGCATTATCAAAATCTTTAATTATTTTGCTTACTTTTTTATAGTAATCATTATATTCGTTATTTTTGACTTTGTTAGAGCAACCTGTCATACATAATATTGATGACAAACTTAATAGTGAGACAACCAATAAATATTTGTTTTTCATTTGTATTCTCCTTTTGCATATCAAACTTTTTTGCATTTCCTATTTGATATTAACTACATTTTAATTTTAGCAAAAATAAAATATAATTTCTATTTTATTTTTTTAATCGGTGATTCATATAAAAATTTTATACTATAAGCAATCGGTTCTTTATTATGATTTGTTTCTTCTAAATATTTCTCTTGAGCATAAGGCTTTCGTTCCGTAGCAATATATAAAAAGAAAAAGAGCCTCGTAAAAATGCAGTTTAACACTTCTACAAGACTCTGAAACGTGGTGGCGGAAAGGATAAAAGTTCCTATCCGCAATGAAAAAAGGTCTGACACAAATTGTATCAAACCTATGCTTTTCTTATGTGAAAGGTAAGTATTGTTAATACAATGCACCCTCTATAGATGAAGGTGCACCCTCTAAACCTATATTTATTAGTATGTACACTTAGTGACACGTGACTGCCGTGACAGATGTGACATTATCGATTTAAAAGATTGTTCTTTAACACGTCATATTCTTCACATTGTATTTTAGTTTCATTATGCAAAAAATCTAGTAGCATTAAAAATAATTCATAGTCACCACTAGAATATACTCCTGACATCACATTATCAATAAAATTTTGCCCATATAACTTACTTCCAAAATAATTTATATTTCCTTCTGTTTTACCATCGACAAATTGTTGCTCTTTTGATTCTTGTAAAATGCCATCAAAATTTTCTGGATATAAAATTTCATGTCCCATTTTATAATAAGTATATATAATAACAATTTGTTCAATTGATAGTTCATTTAAAAATTCTTTATGAATTTTATGCTTTCGTTGAGTTTGTTCTAAATTTTCTTTAATATTTTCCATAGAAACTGAAATTGATTCTTGAAAATCTTTTTTGTCATTTATGTTTGCTATAAAACATTTTTTTAATAAATCATATAGTTCAAAACAATCATTTCTATTATATTTAATAAAATACGATAACCATCTACTTTGTTTTATGATGTTAATTATTTTACAAAGTTCACTACTAGATAAATTATATTTTTGCTTTAAATTGTTTCTTACATCATCAAAAGACGATTCTTTCCATTTCTCAAAGTCAGGCAATTCTTTAGCAATAACATATATTTTATGCCTTGAAATATTTTTAAAATAGGTTCCTAGTCTATACTCTTTATCTAATTTATCAATAGAAAATAAAATAGATTCCGTTTTTTCTTTAAAAATTTGCAAAGAATTAACAGCTTTGTCAAACGACACTTGCGTGATATCAGCCATATTTTCATTTCCTTGCCTATCTTCAGCGTATCTATATGGATCCAAATCAGCCTCAGGGATAAAATCAGAAATAAGATCATAAATCAGTTCGATGTTTGTTCTATCATTTTCACATCGCTCATCCAATTTATAATAATTATCTTTAATAAAATCATATAAATCACCAATACTATGCTTTAATTTAATCTCGTTGTATCTTATTTCATCAAAATCTATAATACCGTCTTTATAATTCTTATAAAAAACATACATGTTATACATTATGAACTTTAATTGCAATTCATATGTATGACGAATGATATGCAAGAAAGGGTAAACTAAATCATCTTCATAAATGTATGGTTGTTTTTCCTTAATATTGTCATATATCAAATTTGCAGTTTTAAAAAATCCTTCTATAATATAACGATTTCTCATTTCACTGCCAAAATGACAGACCCATGCAATTGCATCATTTTCAAAATCTATATCCTTAAAACTCATAATCAATTACCTACTTTATAACAGTTTCAATCAAAAACTACATCACCATTGGCAATAATACAATCACCAACATTTATTTCAACTTCTTTTGATGCATTATTAAAAAACCATTCTTCACAGTCAGGATATCTATCTGAAAGAATGATTATTCTTTGATTTGTAGATCCTAGAACTTTTCTTGTATTTTCTTTTTGTTCTTCAATATAAGGACCATCAAGTACAACATCACAACCATCTAAAGCATCAGATACCTCTTCATATTTTCTTCCAGTAAATGAAATGACTCCAAGCCCAAGCTTGTGTATTTCTTTAGTCAAAACTGGAAGATTTTGTTGTAATGTTGGTTCACCACCAGAATATGTTACTCCTTCAATACCGTATTTTTCTCTTGAATCCTTTATTATTTTTAATAGGTTTTCTAATGAAATAATATTTCTAGGTTCTAATGGTTGGTATGTAGGATTGCAGCAACCTTTACAGTGAAGCGTGCAACCCTGAAACCATATTGTTAATCTTTTATTTGGTCCTTCTATTTCAGTGCAACAATTAATACTTGCAACATTAAATTTAATCATTTTCAAAACTAAATTCCAGACTGTCTTTGCCAGTCTTAACAAGAATCTTTGCACCTTTAAATGAACTTAAGTCTTGCTTATTTTCAAACATAAACATTGCTAGTTCATCTAATAACTTATCATTAATAGCATTTAAGATGTCACGTCCACCTTTGCTACTATCTGCTCCACCTAAAATATAATTGATAAACTTCAATTCATCTTCAAATTCTAAGTCGATACGATATTTTTCAAGGATTGCTTTTTGAACAGGACGTAATTTAGATTTAGCAATCTTAATGCTGAATTCTTTATCTTTGATAAAGTTAAATGGAACAATGTTGCTATATCCAATACGGCCAAGTATCTCTGGACGCTTAATCTCGTTATCAAAATAGTTTTTAACAATCTTAATAAACTCTTCTGCTATATCTTCATTAGATCCACTTGATGATACTTCAGATGCACCTAAGTTAGATGTAAAGATAATTACACTCTCACTGAAATAAACTGTTTCACCTTTAGAATCAGTCAAACGACCATCTTCAAGAATTTGTAGGAATATATCTAGAATTCTTGGATTAGGTTTTGCTGCTTTTTCAATTTCATCAAATAGGATAATGCTGAATGGTTTTTCTCTAACTGCATTAGTTAGTTGTCCGCCTTCTTCATATCCTACATATCCTGGAGGTGCTCCTATTAGCTTTTGATCGCTATTTTCTTGAGCATACTCAGACATGTCAAATCTAATGCATGCTTGTTCATCACCGAATAAGAACTTAGCTAATGCTTTAGAAAGTTCTGTTTTACCTACACCAGTAGGACCTACAAAGAATAATACTCCTTTAGGTGCAGATCTACTTGAAGATTTATGGATACCAGTTAAGCCCATATAAGCTTTTACAACGACTTTTTCAATCTTTGCAATAGCCTCTTCTTGGCCTACAACTCTTTCACCTAAGATCTTCTTAATATCTTTTACAGCTTTATAGTCTAGTTTTTTCCAAGGATTATCCTTTTCACCATACTTAAATAATAAATATAGCTGTTCAAAAGGCATTTTGCCTTCTTTTCTAGAAAGTCTAGCCATTTGAACGATTTCACGATTTGTGAAGTCATCCATCATATCTACATATTCATTTTTCTTATCGCATGTTAATAAAGTCTCACCTGGTTTAAGTTTTACTTCAAATCCAGATTCGATTTTTTCAAGCATCTTTTCTCTTTCTTCTCTATCAGGTTTTGAAAGTGTTAAGCAAGATACTTCTGGATTACCTTGATAGAAAGAAATTGGGAACATCGCAACTTTACTTGTAATAAGAATAATTGAGCTTTCATTAACTTCTGAATTTAAATATTCAACCTTCTTATCTTTGATTGCTTTTCCTAAAATAGTTAATAGTTCTCTTTCATCTGGTGGTAATTGACCTCCAGCAGTAAATAGATAATCAGCCCAGTTTAATACAAAAGCAATCTTACGGTTAGGCTTTTTAAGATTCTTAAAGATAATATTAAAGATTTCAGCAGGAGTTTTAAATAATCCACTACCTGTCTTTTCTTCTTCGTTATTATTATCTTCGTCATCATCAAAAGAATAAGCTTCACCTTCGACTTCTACTTCATCAGTAACTGTTAATCTAGAAACATCACCGTCTACACCATCAACTCTGTCCCAGTAAAGAACATCGTCATAATTCATTGACTTAAGCATATCCATTAGGTATTGCTTTAAATCGACAATTTGTTTTTTCTCGTTTAAATAAACATCTCCAACATTACCATCAATGATAACGCACTTCTTGATGCCTATTTCTCTTTTAAGCCTATTAAAAGTTGTACTTAATGCCATCGATTATCACCCCTTATTCTTATTTGTGTTCATTGCTTGATATTTCATCGTAGAAATCTTATCTGGATTACTCCAAATCTCTTGTGATTTAGTAACATGAATTCCATATACTTCTTCTAAATCTTTCATAAATGGTTCTATATCCTTTTGGCAAGCTTGTCCCTTATATCCATGATGGAAATCATAAATGAACTTACCATCCATATATATTTTAAAATCCGCACGCTCACCGCTTGCTTTCATTGCAACCATATGAACTTCATTAGTTTCTCTATTTATTTTAATATTTTTCTTATCAACAATAAAGCCCCTATCAGCAACAGCTTTCATAATTACTTTTAAAGATTGTTGTCTAACAGTCTCACCAATAACTTCTGTCGTAGCTTGAGCTTGCATTTGAGATAATCTTTCTTTTGCAGTACCTTCTTTTTTAGATACAACCTTAGATATGATATCCTTATCTACTCTCGCAGCTTCAAGCTCTTTACGAATTCTTTCTTCTTCAGAAGCCATTCTAGACTCGTATGTTGAATTTAGAGATTCTTCCATTAATTCTTTACCAGCTTTAATTAATGAATCACCTGAAAGTGTATTATCTTTAATATAAGCCAAATAAGTAAATTGCCTTAAAACTTCATCTTGAATGGAATTTAATACCTTTTGTGTTTGTTCATCGATTGTAACATTGCCATTAGTTCTTTCTAATAGTTTTCTATAAGCATCATTCGAACTTTCTTTTAGGAGATTATCAAGTAATGATTGAAATTCAATTAACTTTTGAGAGGATAATGTGTTAACCATGTATTCCAAATTCTTTGCAGCATTTATTGTATCATCTCTATGAGCATATCTAGCATCATGATTATTAGTTCGAACAACACCCATTTTTGCATCTTCATCAGTTTTTTCTCTAACAACTTTAATTTGTTTGATTAAAGATTCTTTTTCTCTAACAATAGCTGCTTTCAACTTCTCAGTTTGGTCATTTAATAATCTTGTTGCAGTATTTTCAATTTGGCTAAGCATTTCATCTAATTCTTTTAGTCTTTGCTCTGCCATGTTACATACAGTATTGCATTGACATGCTATGTGCTTGTAATCAATTTGTACTTGTTGACTCATTTGCTACCTCCTATTTCAAAGACTATTTCTATCCATTCTTCAATATCGGCTTTTGTATATTGAATTTGTTCTTTTTCAGGATGTTGGAATCCATTTCTAATCTTACGAAGTTTATGTAATGAAGAACACTTTTTACTATCAATTAGCTTTTCTTGTTCTGCCATATTGATTAATTCAAATGCCTCAGTCTTATCATCTGCTTTCAATAATTCTCTTAAATCATATTGAAGCTTAACTGATAATTCACAAATTGCGTTTTTAAATCTACCTTTTGAAATATAATCATCAATATATTTCTTTGTAATTTTATCAGGATGTGATGATGCTTCTCTTTCAATTGCTAACAATTCATGGATTGGCTCATAGATTTCTAAATACTTATTCATGTTATTGTATTTGTCCTGAGCAAATTTAGAATACTTTTCAATTGATTTAATCGCTGTTTTTAAAGTGCTATAAGTGTTAAAGAACTCATCAACATTAAAATCTTCTTTTAATGTGTATTCAGAATAGCTTTCGATTCCTAACATATCATTAAGATTCCAAAGGTTAGATGAAACTGTTCTATACTTATCAGCAAGACTTGTATCAGCAGATATACTTTCATCATTAAGAATTTTATCCATATAAATTTCAACTACATTGACAACACCTAGAATTTGATTTGTTTCAAAGCCTGCTGTTTCTAAGGCTTGATAAACTAAATCTTGATCCTCGCTCAATACTGGCTCAGCAAACATCTTCACATAATCTTGAGCACCAATCTTTAGTTCATTCTTCAATGGAGTTAAAATGGTATTCTTGTAAATCATGTTATCAAGACGAATTTCTTTTATACTATTTGTAACTAAATTAGAACCAATTGTCTTAAAATATTCATTCCAATCAGAATTACCTTTAAATGAAGAATTCATCTTCAATAACAAATCAATTTGTTCATCAACGCTATTATATTTACTTAATTGATTAGTTGAATACTTTTCAAAATAACTTGAGTCTTTTAACGACTCTACTATAAATAATACTGCTTTACCAATTTCAGCACTGAATGCTTCATCATGATAAATATCATAAAGTTTCAATAAGACACTTTTTAAAACTTCTTCATCAGCAGTTCTTTCAACTAGTAATTGCATCTCAAATGTATCACCAAGTTGCTCACATGGCATAACAACATTTAAGGGACTATAGTATTTCAAACTACTTTTATCCAATAGAGCAAATTCTGTATTTGAATTCAAGCCATTTAATAATGTTGTTGAATCATCAACACCTAATTTCATTGATGTGTCTACACCTTTAACGCCTAATCTATTTTTATTTAAAAAGAATTTACATGGGCGTGATGCTTGTTTTTGAGCATCATCAGGTATATAAACATTTGTTATATTTGTTAATTCATTTATTGAGACAGTTGGAACTTCAACAATATCTTTCTTTTCATTAACAAACTTATACTTATTCTTGGCTAATAGACCATTGGTCATAAGCCTTGAAGTATAGTACTTATTGAAAAATGCATTCTCATCTGTTGTATCAAATTTAAATTCAACCCCAGAAGGTCTGATAATAATTGTCATTCCTTCTTCTTTTCTTGTATGCATTTTTTGTGGTTCTTCACATTCAAAAGATACAACTCTTTCTTCAGCTTTTAAACCTATTTTAGTCCCATTAGCATTGATATAATCTTCCATTCCGCTTATGTCAACATTAACATGATCCATAAAATCATCACCCAAGAATGAACTTCCTAGAGTCATATATGGAACTTTGCTCTCAACATCAAACTTTCTTGTAACTGGACTATAGTAAATATCTTTAACTTTTACCTTTTCTGCACCAGTTGGGATTGCACCATCTTGGAACATTTTCTTTCCTTTTGGCGTAAGTTCAACATCTCCAATTGTTATTTGTTTAAAATATGTTGGCTTTGCAAAATAAGATGGATCAAAATGAGAAGACAAAATATCTGTACTCATCAAGTTTGCTATTTCTTGTCCAAATATATAATGTAAGTTTGCAGGAATACCAAACTTTAATAAAACATCTGATATCTTGTCATTAGATTCACTTTCTTTTTGAATCAAATCTAAGAGTATATAAGCGATACCAGAAGCTTTACGAACTTCATTATATTTCACGCTTGTCTTATATATTAGAAGAGGAAATGGACAAGTAGTTTTTAATTGCTTTAATATTTTTTCATCCATAATCTATCACTCTCCTATTATATCATTTGCAGTTAACACCTTACCTCTAAAGTAAATAGTGTCAATTATTTCCTTATAAACGTGGAAATTCTTTTTATCCAAGAAATGATCTCCTGTCAGATCAGGTAAATCGATTATTCCAGCTTCAGATAGATATTTCTTAGACCCTACCACAATTAAAAGCTTTCTTGCACGTGATAGTGCAACGTTAATTCTTTCAAACTTCTTAATGAATTCAGCATTGGCTTTTTCAGCATTAGCAGGATTACGAACCATAGACAGAATTATTACATCACGCTCATCGCCCTGGAAGTCATCGACAGTACTGATAATCAATCGTTCATCTTGTTTTTCAGATAGACCTTCATATCTTTGACCTCTTCTCATCTTCTTAATTAATGATGCTTGGTCACCATAAGTACAAATTATACCTGCGCTTAATCTTTCATCTATCTTCTTAGACTTATTAACGATGACCTTTCCTGAATTAACTGCGTCAAGACTTGCTTTATCAATTTGTTTTAACAATTGAATTGCAACTTGTGCTTCTTGTTCATTAACTTTTGAAGTACTACCTTCATAAGCACTGGATTCTTTTTGATCACAATCAATAAAATAAACATGATATTTTGGTTCAATGATTGTATTACCATTAATCTTAACAGTTAGATTATGTTGCTTTTCATCATCCTGTTGTTTCTTACCAACCATAAGTCCTTTTTGACTTCCACCATAGAAATGATTAAATACTTCCATAATATGACTATGGCAACGATATTGTTTATTAAGCATTACTCTAAAGTCTTGTGGTACCTTTTCATATAATGTCTTGAAAAAGCACTCTTCATAAAGGTCAGTATATAAATCATTTATTTTTTTTGTAATTACGTCTTCGTCTAAGCCTTCAAAGTCTTCTTTTCTCATATGCCTTAAGTCATACATTGGTGGTAATTGTCGATGGTCACCTACTAATATAACTGTCTTACCATATAAAATTGGAATCAATAAATCTAAGAATGAAGATTTTGAAACTTCATCGATAATGACTACATCTATTCCTTGCGATTTAATATCAACGGATTCGATGCCATATCTTTCAAGTTCTGCAAGTTGAGACTTTGTAAATCTATATCTACTTGTACATGTAATACCAAAGACATTTGCACAATTATAAAGTTCTCTAGTATAAGCTTGTCTATCTTCTTCAAGAATATCTTCTTGCTCTAAGTACTTACAAATCTCTTTATACATAGGGATTTTCTTTTTATTTTGAGCTGCAGTTCTTTTATAATCATACTCAAGCTTATTCCACTCTTCAGTAATTATAGTGAATGCTGTTTCTAGATTATCAGAATCATATTCTCTAATGATATCGAAATCTCTAAAAAATCTAGTTATTTTTTGTTTCAATTGAGAATTAAGCTCATTGTATTCTTCTATACCTTGATTATTACCCAATTCTTCATATAAAGACTTACTTTGACTTATCTCTCTTTGAACATCAATTATTTTCGAATTAAGATCATCATATTGTGATGAATATTTATTGATAGAAATATCTACATTTTCTTTTATTTCATTAATTATTGTCTGAGCTTGAATCTTAAATGAAGTTAGTTGCTCAGGAAGAACTTTTAGTAGGTTCTTATCATTAATAATAGATGGGACAATTGCATGGATTTTGCTTGAAGAAAAATCAAAATCAGTATTTTTAGTAGCAGATTTAATTTGATTTACTACCTCTTTAAGTTCACTTTGATATTTCTTGTATTCATCATAATTCTCATCACCTTCTTCAGGTGCTTCATCTGTGTCAGGATCTCTTAATTTTTGTAGCTCATTACGAAGTTGAGTTCTTCGTTCTTCTAGTTTTCCAACTGTATCATCAGATAAAATATGCGATAATTCATTTCTTACTTCACCTATATCAAGATGATAAAGTTCAAATGCAGAATCAACATTAACTGATGCCAAACTACTGAATGTTTGTAATAATGATTGAATTCTATTCTTAAATTCATCAATATATTGTTCCTTAACACCTTCAGTTACGAATCTTAATGAATCAATATATTTGTTTGTTCTTCTATACTCATCCAGTTCAGCATTAATAGTAGCTAGGTTATCACGATAATCTTCTAAATTTTTATTGTATTTATTGATAGTTTCTAGTAATCCATTTCGTTGATTTTCGATTTGGATATTTTCTTTTTTTAGTCTTAAGATTCTATCATAATCTCTTCTTAACAAGCTCATCTGTTCATCGAAAGTCTTCTTAGCTTCTTCAAAATGCTCAAATCTGTTGATTTGCTTTTCTAGATTACCACTAATGTTTAAATAGAAATTATCAACCAAACGTTCTGGACTATAATTAGTCTCCTTTCCATTTTGAGATGGAATTAAACGTAGCGGACGAATCTCTGGAATCTTAGGTAATCTTTCAAATACATTATCAATTGCCTTATGTGTTTCAGAAGAAATAAGTACCTTCTTACCTTGTCTAGCTAATTGAGCAGTTATTTCTGCAATCACTTGCGTTTTACCAGTTCCTGGAGGGCCTTGTAATAAGAATATGCTTTCGCTTGCCAAAGCTTTTTTAACGGCTAATTTTTGACCATCGTTCAAGCTTTCAAGACACCAGTCAGGATCTTTCATTGCACTTATAGGTGCTTGTGCTAATGTTTCAGGTGAGAATAAATATGTGGGTAAGAATGGATTCTTTACATATCCACCCATGAATGAATTTAATGCTTTTTCTTGTCTATCAATTTTAGCTTTTTCAGCTCTATTATCATATGTAAGATATTGAGCATTAATTGTTTCAATTTCTTTTTTAATATTCGAAAGCTTATCTTCTGCTGCATCCGGTCTAAAATATATTTGATACCTTCTTATTGTTTCATTTTCTATTTTAATTGCTTTATCAGCTTCAAATTGCTTTCTAAATTTAGAATTAGCATCAGTTTTTTCATCTTCAATTTGATTCTTATACTGAATTTCTAATTGTTTCTTTTTATCTTTGCTTATTCTATCAAGTTCAGCTTGTATTTGAATAGAAAGACTCTTCTTCTTATTTTCAATTAACTTTTTATTTCTCTCAACATAAAAATCTTTTAAAGAAATGTCAGATAAAGCTGTTTTCTTTTCTAACTCGATTCTTTTAATTTTAGATTCTTTTTCTTTCTGAAGTTCATCTATTCTTTTCTTTTCATCTTTTTCCTTTGATTTTTCTTTTTTAATCTTCTTGACCTTATCATCAAAAGATGAATTGATTTTCTTTATTTCATTTTCAAAAGGTGTCGCTGCATTCTTAAGTGCTGCTTCATATTCACGCTTTACTTCTCTATCCTTATTGTTTTCAACATCTAAGTTTAAAGCATTATTTAATTCTTCAACATACTTATCAAAAATCGAATTGTATTGATTTTCAGTAATTGGTCTTTGTCCATTCATAAAATGGTTTAAATCATTACTGATAATGCTTGAATAACGTGTATCTATTTCATTAAACGCGTTTTTACAATTCTTATCAAATTCTTTTTCTAATTCAGTACAGTCTGGTTCAATATCAATATGCGTTAACAAATATCTTTCACCAAGTAAGTACTGATAAAATCTAGAACCTTTTGCTATATTTCCATTCTCATCATATTCTAGTGGTGTCGGAGATAAACCCATAGCATCTTTTGTATATCTCTGGAGATTAACTTCATATTTGCTTTTACCTTTGCCATATTTACCGATAGTTTCACTAAGAACTGTTTTTCTATTTTTATTAATGTCTACTCTAATTAAAGGAAAACTCTCAGAGCCATTAACATTTTTTGAAAGTATAATTTGTTCACCACGTGCAAAGTCTGCGATATCATCTAAAAGATAATCAGAAAAAACATCTTCATTTCTGCGATAAGTCCCTTTTGAAACCATAAAGGAATCACAAACTATAACATCATCAATTTCTTCGCAACGTTCAGATTGTTTACCTAAATAATACTTTCTAAAATTGATATAGTTTTGCCAATTTTGGAATGTATTTAAAGCTTCTTCTGGATTTGGAACAGGATAACTAGAAATATCATTACATAATCTATCTACGAAATCATGTGTTAAAACAGCACTTTGAAGGTCTCTTGTACCATAATCAGGAACTGTTACTGATCTTCCATCTCTTGTTGTAAAAGATTTTGTAGTTGTCGCAGTTGCTGCATAACAATTAACTTTGATTTCACCAAATTTAGCTACATTAATATCTATTAATTCGATACCTTTAATTGTTATATCAATAACATTATTAAATGTTACATCACCTATTATCATTAAATCATAATTATTAGGCACAACATTATTTAAGTATGAATCCTTCTCAGGACGAATGACAATATTATAAATTACATCTTTGCCTCTTCTGTCATGCTTAACTCTTCTATCAAAGCTTGGCATTGAAATATAATAGTTTTTTGATGTTTGAGTAGGAAAAGCGTATGATAAGAATTCTTGAAGGTTAATATTTAAACCAACCTTTCTTTTAATGACTTCATATTGTTCTTTTAATGAAGATGTATAAAAGTCATCCCAACTTTTACTACCTTGATTCATATTTTCTAAAAAATTAAGATATAAATACCCCATAGGTGCACCTCCATTATCTCATTACAAGTCTAGTGGATTAACTATGACATCAATTTGATCTTGTACTACTTCTTCAAAATAGTCATCATAATCCCATTGTGCGTCTTCAGCATTTTCACCAAAAGATCTCGCACATAATTCATCAAAAAATAAATGTAAGTTATCTATGCAATCTAAGATGAATTTTTCATCCAGTTTAACAACTGTAAGTGCGGATTCACCATTTTGATATTTCTCTTCTGGGTCCCAAACCATATTAGGATACCATTGTTTTAAAATCCTATATGATCTAAGAGAATTATGCTTAAGAAAATTCCAAACAGTAAATGCTCTATCATATAAAGGATAATTTGTATATTGCCTAAATGACAACGCACTATCACCTTGTAAACCTTGCATATAAATATCAAATTGTTTCTTTGTATAATCTTCTTCTTTATATCCACATGCTGTAAGCATCTTTAAGCATAACGCATCAATACTAGACATTAATTGATGAAAGAATTGTGCATATAAAGATTTTATAATTACTTTATAATCTTTAGTTCTTTTCATTCCTGCAACAAACGCCTTAGCATTAGCTTCATCATATTCCAAAACGCCATCAGAAAGATAAGATAATCTTGCATTATCCTCAACTTGCTTAGGAGTCTTTATACTATCAATAAAGCTCTTATATTCTCTGAACCATAATTGTTTATATCCTGCTAATAAATCTCTAAACCAATTACATTTATAATCAGATCTATGTTGTTTAGTTGGAAGGTAATAAACAGAATGTCTATTTTCAATTTTACTATCTGGGATAGCAAAGAATTTCTTATATCTTTTTGTGTCAATTTTAATTCTGCCATCTTTAGCGATAAGACCATAATAATCGATTCTATCACATAGATTATCTTTCTCTAATTTATCATAGTCTTTGCCTATAACTTTGCTCTTTTTCTTCATGTTATTGACACCTCATTAAAACGAAAAAGTGACGGTAGGTATTAGCCTATCGCCACTTCAATAACATTTATCCTCTTCATATGTTATTTTGTTTAGACACGCAATACCACTCTTGAAATTTAGCTTTTAACTATTGGTTTACTCCTCATATGGTATATCCCAACCATAAGATTCGCTCCAACATTTCATATAGGTAAAATTCTTACTCCACTGTTTCAGAACATGCATTTGTATCTAGGCTTAATTATACCATAAGTATGCTAAATTTAGCAATATTATGAGCATAATTGCCTAATTTGTCCCTTATATTATAACAAAGCAATCCAATGTTAAAAATGTACTATAGTTCAATTTAAAGAAAAAGAGGCTTATCTCATTACGAGTAAGTCCTCCATTTTCATATTGAATATTAGAGCCAGATTATACAAGTTTTCAGCATTAGGAATTTTCATTCCGCTTTCCCAATCATATATCACTCTAGGTGATTTTAATTGGAGTAACCCAGCTAAATCTTCATGAGTTAGAGCTGATTTACAACGAAGCATTCTTAGCCTCAAACCAGTTGATACTTTATCTAATATGGCTTTTTGATAATCCATAAACAAGTACCTCCTTCGAGCCCTTCCTCGACTTTCTGGTACTTTAAATTATCGATTTAAGTATACACCATAATTAGAAATAAATCTAGAACTCTAAGTATTCTTACCTATTTTAAATTAAGTGTAATCACAACATCTTCATCACCAAGTAAATCAGTTAATTCACTTTTAGATAAATTGATGTGTCCTAATTTCGTATAAGACCATGTATTAGAATCATAGAATAATACTATTTGATTTGATGAGTATAAAACTATATCTCCTGGATTAGTAGTAATTCTAGTATCAGCTGATGGTAATGTAGAACCAATTGAACCTACCTGCTCAAATCCACCATACTTACTCATATTTATAGTTAATCCATCTTTAGCAAGATTCTTCAAAGCTCTTACTGAATCATTGTCAGTCCATATTACATTTACTTCTATATCATTTATTTTTAATGTTAATTCCATATTGGCAGTTTCATCTTCCTTAGTTGTTTGATTATCATCTGATGGAGAAGTAATTGTTGTACTAGGATCATCAGTAGTTAGAGTAGGTGTGTCGGTTGGTTTACCACAAGATGTTAGTGCAATGAGCGTAATTGCAATTAAAATATTAGCCTCTTTTTCATAAGCACCTCTAATGAATTCTAAATTCATCTAATAAGACTGCAGATTTTTCATCTTTTAACTCAATTAGAAGACATAATATTCCCTCAAATGAGCTTATTAGTTCCTTATCATTTTTTATTTCACTTTCAAAATTTACATATGCAAAATACATAATTTGGTTCATAAATCTGATTGTTTTTTTCATATCACTAATACGTTTATTCGTGGATTCACAGTATTTTTTAAATGAGATATGAAGTGAAATCAGTATTTCTGGAAGTAATTTTTTATACTGAAGATGATAGATTACAACTAATAAATCGTAAAAGTGTAGATAGCCATATTTTGAGAACATTTCATTTAAAAACATCTTGTCAGAATACTCATAATTGGTTTTAAATTCACTCCAATCTCCTCGACCACCATAATTATCAAATCCAAGAAACAATGCTCTCGATAATTCAGTTTTTACATATTCAACTTGGATATTATTTATATATCTTTCAAACAATCTAATAACACGTTCTACATGTATACGCTTTTCTTTTGAATTATAGGAATCAAAGTAAAAAGCTGTTAAAGATGCTAATATATTTAAATAAAAATCTATAGTTTCAGTTGTAAACTTTTGAAAATCAGCATTATCAAATAAAATGCCAATAATTAAAGCGTATAAATCTTTATCTAGCAATTTGTTCTTAAAATAGTTCTCTACTTCTGATATTTCGTAGAAACTTATAATATCGTGAACATTATATGATTTTTTGCTATAGATATTTATTAATTGCTTTAAATAATTATCGATAAATAATCTGTCTGATTTCTTTTGAGGATCAAGCCCACAGCTAAAAGTATGACTTATAATCTTAATATCTAGCTTTTTTATATCAATGTTTGAATAATCATATTCTAGTTCATCAATCAAATACTTTTTAATAATAACATCTTTCTTTGATTTAAAAGGTTTTCTTCCATCTTGTTTTATATAATAATCCACACCGCTCAATCTTAGCTGCATATTAGGAATAAAATCTTCTTTTTCTCTTTTATGGTACTTACATAAATATCTATAGTTATATTTTTGGTGCTTCATCTCATCTTCTGCTAATAAAAAAATAGTATTAAGATATAATGAGCTATATTTTGTATTAGAGCAAATAAATGTTCTAGCACAATTAAAAATCTTATAAATACTTCCATCACTAGTATTCTTATTAATTAACAAATCTAATATGATTAGTTTGATTTCATTTTTTATAGTTTCATCAATTTCTTCATTCAATTGATTAAATAAGAATTGATATAAATTAGCTTCAATAATGATTGATTCATTATTAAGTTGCCTTTTAGCATATTTTAACCATATCAAGCAGTATTCATTACGCTTCATAGTATCAATTTTAAGTTTACTTAACGCAAATGAAATGGCTCTTTTGAATCTTATGGGGTTTTATGGGGTCGACTAAAATAAAAAGACGTTGATTCTTATGGGGTCACACTAAGTAACTGAGATTCATTTCTCAGTTGCTTTTTTATATGGTGACATATATAAAATTCTTTTTCTTAAACGCTTAAAATTAGTATATCCATAACTTATATTTATCATGGTTTGTATATAATTATTATTTGATTCTGCCATAGCATTTGTTAATACTACGCCATATGTATTCTTTGAGTATGCGTTTATTATTTCGTGATACCAATTCTTAAATGTTCTACTTATTTTTCTTATTTCTTTTACTGCTGAGTTTTCAAATTTTTGTATAAAGAAATCTATTAATTCTTTTGTTTCTTCATATTCTTTAAGCTTTAATACTGATGATGAAAAATAATCTTTGCTCCAATATATTTCACTCAATTCAGGGTATGCTTTTAAAACCATATCAATTTTATCTAATGTGTAATAAACAACTCCTGTTTTCTTGTTAACATAAACGCTATCTTTTAAATTCCATCTATTTGTTAGAAACAATTTCCAATTACTTTTTAAATATTTATATTCTTTTGTTCCTTTATCATATTCATTCATTATTTTAATTCTTATTGATTGAATTGCATCTGTAAATAATTTAACAATATGAAAATGATCAACTATATAAACAGAATTAGGAAAGAATGCATTGTGAATAAATTTATAAGTATCATTCATATCAGAAATGTAGTATTTAACGTTATATATTTCACTTGATGGTATTCTTTGAAAGTAATCTATTAAATAATCTTTTCTTCTAGATTCAACTATATCTATTATTTCGGAATTAAAAGGATTAGATATAACACAAGGATATTTACCAGCTTTGTGATTGGCATTTGAAAAATGAAATTCATCTAAACAAATAACATTTTTAAATGGCAATCTAATAGGATTTGGCATATCATCAAGTATATTAATAATAGTTTTTTTAGACACATTTAATTCTTTTGCAATATACTCCATTGTAACTCTATTCATTAGCATGTTTTTGATTATGTCTTCAACTTTTTTTGAAATACTATGCTTATCTTTATAAAAAGAGAAAGGTTGTTTAAAAGTCTTTTTACAAGTCTTACAAACATATCTTCTCATTCTCACTTTAACAATCAATTTATTGTTACGAATAACACTGTTTTTTATTTTAGTAGTGTAATAATCTTTAATATTAATTTTAGAAGAATGACAAAAAGGACAAGTAGGTCTACTGTCTTTTAATTCTATCTCTATGAAAGATATATCTTCGCTATCTGGAATAAAATAAACACTAGAAATATCTTCACTAGGAATGGATAATAATGATAAAATGTCTTTGGAATCAATCATGATTCTACCTCCTTTAATGCTTAGACAAAATCATTATAAAGGAGGTTTTTTTATAATTAAAAGATGTTGATTCTGATGGGGTTGTTGCATTTCTTGCTTTTGCTTAAACCCCATAAGATTCAACAGAGCCATTCTTTTTTAATAATTCAACTTGCTCATCTGTAAAATAATATTTTCACATAATGTCACTTTCTTTCTTTTATTATATTTTCTTTGAACTCAGGACTAAATACTTTAATAAGCGCTTTCCGTGTTTTAACAGTTATCTGCTTTACTGGCTTATCACCAACAACTAGAGTAAGGTAAGAAGGCATTTTTCTGGGTTTAGTTCCTTTTCATCACTAAATACTGAATAATAAACCTCTTTAAACATATTTGGAGTGACAATTTTTTTGGTTGCATAAAGAATCAATGTATTTGTTGATGAACATGAATGCGAGTTTCAAAGCGTATTCGTCGAAATTACTATCTAGTAGTTCAACATCTTTTTCGATGTTATACTTCACTGTCACATCAATTGGATCGTTCCATGTTGACGAATTTGAAAACCATCTCATCTTGCTTCTTAGTAATTTATAGTTAGTTTTGATTGCTTGATATGGTGGCTTATTTTTTCTTGATTCTCCATGCTGCATATTTTATCATGCAATATTTGATTAGACTATTGAAGAAATAGACGATTGTTGCCAGGAATGAGAAACTGATGACATAGATGATATAGTTTGCGAACCAACCGAATTTCAGCCATATTTTAGAATATACAGGCATATTGGAAACGAAGAATGGAGAAATGTAGAAACAGGAAGCGACATCTGGATCGAACAACGGAGTGTTCTTGACATCTTTGAACGGTTTTCCGTCTGTCGGTTTGTAGTTGATGCCTCCGGTGTAATGCAATGTTACATTGATTAGTTGAGCGATGACGGTAAGACCGACGAATATTGCGACAGCGCCAAGAAAGTATTTATAATCTTTTTTGATGTTTTTTCCGATTTCTGCGTGGACGACAGATAGGATGGAGACCTGAAGAATCAGAACGTGCCAGACGAAGGAACGGATCACATCGAAGATATTGCCCCATCTGCATAGCTGTCCTTGTCCGAACAATAACGGGAATATGCCGGCAATCATACAGTAGATGCCTATGTAATTGAATATCGGCATTCTGATCTTTTCGTTTTTGATAAAGGGAAGAATCAGGCATAGGTAGATCGGTATGCTGCAGAACTGGAAGGGAATGCTGGAGAAGTCATAGTACCCGAAGAAGAAGTAACGATTGATTTCATGATATATTTCCAGTCCTAGGAAGAGCAATCCATATATAAGGATAATGCCATTCAATAGTTTTTTGTTTTTTGTCTTGTTGATATATTTTGCGAGAAAAGCAATGGCTATCAAAGTCATTAAGCCGACTAAAACACATAATATCGGAACAAAACTCCAAGGCAGGCAAGCAGGTCGCTCCTGTTCGAAATCGTTTAAAAAATTAATCATAATTGAACCTATATATATTTTATCATATAGACCTTTGCATTGCTATTACTACATGTGATACCGATGATGTTTTTCAATTCAAGATAACTTTATAGTGGCTGATGAATGAAGTGCGTGCGCTTCATTCATCAATGACTAACCCATTCATCAGTCCAACATTATTTGTCCATTGCATATTAATAGTTAATCCATCTTTAGCAAGTTTCTTTAATTCTTTTACTGAATTATTATCTAACCAATATACATCTACTTCAGTATTTGCAATTTTGAAAACTATTGTTTTATTCATAAGTTCATAATCATCCGTAAATGTATTATCTGATGGTGTTGTATCAGAAGGAATTATTGTTGAAAGAATATCATCAGTCGAGGGTATTGTAGAATTATTTTTAGAACTACATGCAACTAAAGAAAACATCATAACAAAACCAATTATTAATATAATTATTTTCTTCAATAAATGTTTTAAATGTATTAGTCTTCAACTCAATCCCTTCTTCCAATTAATCATTACTAACTGCTTCTACATCTACTCTTTTTAATATTTTTCCTAAAAGAATATCATAAATTTCTTCTTTTGATAATGTGTCAATGAGCATTACACTTCCAATTCTTGAAGCATCTTTCATTACTTCTCTAGCTCTATCAACTGTAATGCTATAGTTATAATTTTCTTCAATATCTTTTTCAACTTGTAAAATTCCTAAGCAAACGTTCTTAATCATACCAATGTTTCTAAATACTATATTTCTATATGCCTCAGAATTAGTCATGATGTATCTCGTTAATTCATACTTATCTTTTGAATTTTCATCTATAGAAACATCAACTTTAAAATATCCTCTTGAAATAACGCCAAGCATTAAATCACGTCTTGAATTTCCTGGAAGCCACCAGTTCTTTACAATAGCACTACTTTTAAATGGAATGGCAGCTATAGCTTGTTTATATGTTTTTTCAAATGTAATCCAAGCCCAGAATCTAATATTACAAAGAATGTATTTAGGTAGTTTGTTTAATGTTTCATATAATTTGATATCATTATCAAATTCCACAGTTTTATAATCATCTGCAATTTTTAACTCAAAATCATCGATTACATATTTTTTCACTTCATAAGGTTCGAAGCCAAGATAATCTTTTAGCCATGAACTGTCAGATGGATGATCGCAAATCATCTTATAAACCTCTTCATAATTTTTTTTGAGAGTTCTATAAGCTTCTTCAGTCATCATTTTAATATCAATTTCCATATGATTAAATCCTCCCTACTTTTATTCTTATGATTTAAACTCCTTAACAATTTTATCGATTTTCGGATAAATTGCAGCTCGCATTTCTTCTTTTGAAAGAACATCAAGTAGCATTACACTACCAACTCTTGATGCATACTTTACAATTTGTGCACTTGGTTTTTTAAAATTTGAACACCTGTAATATCTACATAATCTTTTTCTGCTTGCAAAATGCCAAGAGTTAATCGTTTAAAAGAAAAATAAAAAGCTGCTAATAGAACCTCTAAACGAAGCCTACTAACAGCTTGTGAAACTAATAAAATTCATTTTTTAAAGCAAAATATCGCATTTTAAGCATAAGTTCCGCTATTTATGCAACAAAAAAGCCTGATAGCATTGTATCAGACCTATTCTACTATAATGCCTAATAAAAACAGTTTTAATACAATTTAGCACCCCTATTTATAATCGTGTAAGATTTTAGCACCCTTTGTATTAAATCGTATAGAATTTTAGCACCCTTTTCTATTACATGGAGCACATACCAAGTCTACTTTAAAAAGGTGTTATTGTCAATGAAGACAAAAAAAGCCCATCAGCATTAACCAATGGACTAAATATTATAATGTTATTTCTTTTCCACCTTTGAACTTGAATTGAATTGTACCATCTTCATTTACAATCGCTTCGTCAAGCATAGAATTCCATAATATCGAATCGTATGTTTCTATAAAAGATGGATTGTCAGTTAATTCTTTCAAGAAACATTTAAGTGAATCAGCATTTTGCTGCATTTCATTCCTTTTTATAATTGCTTCTTCAATTTTTTCTTTTGTTAGATTGTATTTTTCATTAAGAGAATTATATTTGTTTGTATACTCAATTTGATTTTGAGTTCTTGATGCATTATCTTTTATAAGATTTTCAACTAGAATTCTAACATCATTAAGCTCTTCATTTAACTTTTGAATTGTTGCATCAATTTTAGATGTGTCACTTAATAATTCGATTATTGACTTTGTGTTTTCAATTAATAGAGGCTTATCAACCATTAATTTATTATAAGTCTCAACGAATTTAGATTTCACAATTTCTTCAGCTAAATTTGGTGTAGAGCATTTATCTTTACCTTTGCTATATTTTTTAGTGCATTGAAGAATCTCTTTTCTATAATCAGAATTAGAATGCCATAGTTTTACTCCATAAAAGCCGCCACAGCAGCCGCATATTAGTTTAGAACAAAATGGATTTTTTTTGAGTATGCATATCTAAACTTTTCTCTTTTCTTAATCTCAGTTTGGACTTCATTCCACTCCTACCTTTCTATCTATTTAAGTGTCAATCATTCTATAGTTATTTGACCTTCAAAATATTAAATTAAATTTTTCACCTAAACGACAGGTTTTAGCATACATTTTCCATTACTTTCAATTAAATGTCATTTTGAGAAACAAATAACTAACATTATTTACTGCCGGAATTGGTGCTATTTTTCGTATTCAATTCCTACTTGGTCTTTATATGTATGTAAGTCTTCTTTATATGCATTAATAATATTAATCACCATATCATTAACACTTTTTGTTTTATTTGTCATAGGAATTAAACGTTCATTCGTGTACTCAAGAACATTTTTAGAATCTCTTAATTTATCAACTACAACATTAATTTGAAATAATTTATGAACTACTAAAATTCTATAGTCATTAATCTCAGTAAATATTTTTAAAACTTTTTTATCGAGTTGCTTAATACAATTCAACTGATTTGTTAACTTACCAAGAGTATATTTTTCTTCATAAGTTTTAGAGTAATAATCATCGTACTTCTTACAAATTGTTTCGACTCTTTCTTTTGTAAGGTCCCCTTCCTCTATTTCAGTTACCGATTTATGATAACATAATAGTTTTCTTAAATTATATTCAAGCATTTGCGCAACCTCAATAAAGAAGCCGATATTTGAATAGAAAGCAATTCTTATTTCTTGATCATCAGTTGAAATATTATTATCAACTTGAATAGTATATTCTATTTCTTTTTCTGCCATAGTAATATTACCTCCGTTTACTGTTGAAGCTTCCACATAAGGCCATCAATAGTATACATCCATTCTACCCATGCCTTTATTGTAGAAACTCTTCTATTAACAGTAGACTCTGCTAAATTAGGTTTATTCTTTTTTATTTCAGTTTTGATTAATTCAACATCAACTTTTCTAGTTTCTTTGAATTGTTTATAAACACTACCAAACATTTCATTATTTAATAATTGATTATAGATATCAAGAATGATCTTAGCTTCATTTTTCATCAAATTGTTTGCTCTATCTGTAAATGTTTTATCGTGTTTTAGATATTTCAAAAATTGAAGTGCAGATACATTATATGCTACTTGTCTTGTTGTACTTACATGGATTAATTCCATGGCTTTTGCCTTATCATTAATGTTTTAATAAATCTTTTATAAACTACATAATTTGTTTATTCTACATATATTTCTTCTTTTACGTATAGTTCATTATTACAACAAATATATTTCAAGTATTCATCATCTTTAATGCTAAAGAATGGGACCCTATTCTTATTGTAATAATCGAATACGCTATCATAAATCACGTATTCATTATTTGGATATATCTTTAAAAAATCATCAATATCATCATGACGGATAATATAGCCAAGTAGTTGTCCTATTCGATTATTATCAACTCTTATATTTTTATTAATATACACGGAACCATGAAATGTGAAACTATTAGGTATAGTTTTAACCAAAAATGTTTCATCTGTTTCATTTTTTTTGTCACTTGATTCATTACTATTGTTTTGATAATTAGAATTTTGATTAAAATAATCTTCAGAAGACAAACCAAGTTTTAAAAGAATCTCAAGAAATTCATTATCCGATTTTAATGTATCGACATCCAAATTATGTGATAATTCTTCTTCTTTTGGAGGATTTGATACCTTAGCAACATAGGGAACAGCAAATGTCTTATTATAATATTTCAATATTTCTTTCATAGTGTTGATTGGGCATGGTAAATCATCTTGTAGTTTTTTTATTTCATAAGTAGTTTTAAGTATATTAGTGCCACCAGTTAATACACAAAACCAGTCAGAAGACTCTTTCCAAGTATAAACTTCAATGCCTTTCATAGCATCACCATATTGATAATACTCTTTATATTTTTCAATTATTTTAGAATTTTCCAATGTATTACCCTCCCTAATATTTCCACAAGAAGAAATTGATAATAATCCTATAATTAAGAATAGACATTTTTTTATTACTTTCATACTTATTCTCCTCATTAAATCATATTACTCACATTAACTTGATAAAAACCTACAAATTCAGAATACGATGGAAAGCCAGTTGTCCTATCACAGGATTCAGGATCATAAATAAGATTACCTTTTCGATCAAGATTTGTAACAGCTGTTCCACCTGGCTTATGTGACCATGTTCCATCATAATTTTGTCTATACCAGTGATAATCTCGATTTGGAGCTATTACTAGAGCTACCTTATAATATCCTATGTCACAAGCATCATATTTACCAATGGGTTTAAATGAAAAATTGTAGTTTTGTCCATCAAGTAGCACATATTCATATAGTTTTGAGCCTGTTAAATAGTTTGAATCATACGGATTATAGCTTGAATCACTTGCTCCTGGTTGCATAAAACCATGAAGTTTTGTATTTAGAGCATATGCATAGCAATTGTAGTTACTCATACTATTATTATTCCATTCGCTTGGTTTATATTCCAACTCAGAACCATTTAGAGGCATATAATTTTCTGATTGCATCCATACATTCATATTGCCGATACATATCCTACCACGGTTAGAATCTAGAGTTGACGTACCATTATAATGACAAAAAAATCTAAAAACATAAACAGGATGGTCAAAATCAATTGTGTATGTTGTAGGATTGCTTCTATTAGTTGGTAAGGCTGTTTCTTTTGATAGCAAATCAAATTTATTAGACCACCCTTCACCATTTTTAATTTGCAATACAGCCGATCCATTTGAACTGGATAACCATTCATTAGAAACCGAACGCCAATAAGCTAAATCTACTTCAATACGTGTAACAGGTGAATTAAATGAATATTCAATCATTGCTTCGTTTTTAGGAATTCCCTTGCGAATAGATGACATAACAATATACTCGTTGTGAATATATCCTGTCCTATATCTTCTTGTTCTAAAATCCAAGCCATTATCAAGGCTGTGGCTTACAAAAGTGTTTTCAGTATATGAATCAACAGGATAAGCATCAGCATAGTTATAATCTGTAGGTTTAATTTGATAAACCTTATCTCCAGTTACAAAACTATTGAAAAAAGCAAACATAAAACTATCAATTCTAATGCCACCAGTATAAGAATTTCCTACAGAATAAGTATGAATTCCACAAACGTATGTATTGCCATTTATTGTCACTCTATATGGTGAACCACTTTGTCCACCTTCCGTATCTAAATTTGTTCTATAGTACCAGCCATTATCTTCAAATTTAGTCATAATTCCTGTAGAACTATACATAAAACCATTTTTGCTACCTGGATATCCAAAAGTTGTAATTTCATAATCTTTTTCGTAAAAATTGCTTATTTTACCAAACCAACCAGTTTGATTACCTATAGGATTAGATAATTTACAACATCCCCAATCTTTTTGTTGATTTAAATAATATTCTTTTTCAATATATGAGCGTTCAATTTTGACTCCACCATATGGATCTACATTTCCATTTCGAGCTGGATAATAATAAATTTCATCAGCGAAACGTGGATTATTTATATGGTCTTCGTAATCGCCACTATTTGTTACATCACCATATAAGCAATGACCGGCAGTAACCAACAAATCGGGCCCTTCTAAAAATCCCGTTCCAATGAAATACATATTATCCTGATTCCCAGTGACATTATTTTGAACAACATATTTTATAACTAATTGTCCAGCCGCTTTATAAGGCCATGAATTAGGGTTAGAAATCAATTGTCTATCATCAGAACCTATTATTGATTTCATTGAATAATTACATTTTTCAGTTCCAACAATATTGTCTGAAGTAACAGAAGATGATTCATCAGTGTTTATTATTTTTGTTTGATTATTTGAATGAACATTTTTACTTATAGACTTTTTTGAATTGCTAGCATTATTTGAATCAAATGCAAATTGCCTATATGAATAATGATTTTGATCAAAATTTATAAATTGTAAAGTGTTGTTAGTATAATTTTTAGTTGCGATATTCCATTCTTGTTCATTACTTTCAATTATACTTTTTGAATAATTACTACTATCATTATTTATAATTGTATCAACTTCCAATGCTTCTTGCCCATCTATATAATAACTTTGATTTATTTTTTCTAGTCTAGGAGCATCATTTGAATAAATAG
>ENA-OOXT01000142-OOXT01000142.1-human-gut-metagenome-genome-assembly--contig:-NODE-142-length-53948-cov-10.257826_pt1 | contig 53948 bp, 50 predicted proteins | sample MGYA00241590_ERZ501349 | MGnify/ENA primary metagenome ERZ501349 (study PRJEB25962, sample SAMEA2042838) | human gut metagenome | biome: human gut; feature: human-associated habitat; material: faeces...
CTGCTCTTCCTGGCCATCGGCGGCGCGCCGCTGGGATTTTTCTATAAGGCGGTGAACACCATGGACTCCATGCTGGGGTATGTGGAGCCACCCTATAAGAACATCGGTCTGGTACCCGCCAGGGCGGACGATGTGGTGAATTATATCCCGGCGCGGCTGTCCGCCCTGCTGATGCTGACGGCGGGCGGCCTGATGGGACTGGATATTTCAGCGGGCTGGCGGATCTTCCGCCGCGACCGCCGGAAGCACGCCAGTCCCAACTCGGCGCAGACGGAATCTGTCTGCGCCGGGCTTCTGGGTCTGCGTCTGGCCGGGGATGCGTGGTACCACGGCGTGCTGCACAAAAAAGAGTATATCGGCGACGCATCGCGGGAGATCACCCACGAGGACATCCCCCGTGCGTGCCGCCTGATGACCGTCACAGCGGTTCTCACCCTGCTTTTAAGCTGTGCGGCCAAGCTGCTCTTTGCGCTGTAAAGGAGACATAGATGCTGTATCAAACAGAAAATCAACACGGCGGCGATGTATACGGCGGCGGTATCACGCTGGATTTTTCCGCCAACACCAACCCTCTGGGTACGCCTCCCAGCGTACTGGAGGCGGTGTGCCGGGCTCTGCCCCAGCTGCACCGCTACCCCGACCCCTACTGCCGCCGGCTGGTGCAGGCTATCGCAGGCCATGAGCAGGTGCCGGCGTCCTATATTCTCTGCGGAAACGGCGCGGCAGACCTGATCTACGCATACTGCGCCGCCCTGCGGCCCCGGACGGCGGTGGAGCTTGCCCCCACCTTTATGGAATATAGCTCGGGACTGGCACAGGTGGGCTGCCGCGTAGAGCGGTATTTCCTGCATCAGGCGCAGAATTTCGATCTGGACGAGAGGTTTCTGTCCTTCTTAGAGGAGAAAAAACCGGAGGCGGTATTCCTCTGTAGCCCCAACAACCCTACCGGACGGCTGATTCCGCTCCCGCTGCTGGAGCAGATTCTGCAATACTGCGCGGCACAAGGGGCGCATCTGTTTCTGGACGAGTGCTTTCTCGATCTCACGGAGGACGGCGTCAGCGCCAAGTCCCTTCTGGCAGCGCATCCGGCGCTGCTGCTCCTGAAGGCCTTTACCAAGAGCTACGGCATGGCCGGTTTACGGCTTGGGTACTGCCTGTGCGCCGACAGTGCGCTGCTGCACGAAATGGCGGCCGCGTCCCCGCCGTGGAACGTATCCACACCGGCTCAGAATGCCGGTGTGGCGGCGCTGGCGGAGCGGGACTTCCTGCAAAGGACGCTGTCCCTCGTCCGCCGGGAGCGGCAGTGGCTCACGGATAACCTGACGGCGCTGGGCTTCTGGGTATGCCCGTCCCATGCCAATTACCTGCTGTTCCGCGGGCCGCTGGGGCTGCGGGAGGGTCTGCTGCGGCAGGGTATCGCCATCCGTGGCTGTGGGAATTACAGCGGGCTGGGCGACGGGTGGTATCGCATTGCGGTGCGGCCTCACGGGGAAAATGAAGCATTGATAACGGCCATCCGGCAATTCTGCAAGGAGAAATCACAATGGCAATGAATATTATGATACAGGGGACCATGTCCAATGCGGGAAAGAGCCTGCTGGCGGCGGGACTCTGCCGCGTTTTGAAGCAGGACGGCTACCGCGTAGCGCCGTTCAAGAGCCAGAACATGGCGCTGAACTCCTTCATTACCAGGGACGGCGGCGAGATGGGTCGGGCGCAGGTGGTGCAGGCAGAGGCCGCCGGGATCGAGCCGGATACCCGCATGAATCCCATCCTGCTCAAGCCCACCACCGACGTGGGCAGTCAGGTCATCGTCAACGGACAGGTGCGGGGCAATATGCAGGCCATGGAGTACTTCCGCCGCAAGCGGGACTACATCCCCGCTGTGCTGGAGGCCTACAACAGTCTGACCTCAGAGTATGACGTGATCGTCATTGAGGGGGCAGGCAGCCCCGCGGAGATCAACCTCAAGCAGGATGATATCGTCAATATGGGCCTTGCCAAGCTGGTGGACGCGCCGGTGCTGCTGGTAGGCGACATCGACCGGGGCGGCGTGTTTGCCCAGCTCTACGGCACGGTGGCGCTGCTGGAGGAGGACGAGCGCCGCCGCATCAAGGGCGTGGTGGTCAACAAGTTCCGGGGCGACCGGGCCATTCTGGAGCCGGGACTGAAGACGCTGGAGCAGCTGTGCGGCATCCCGGTGGCGGGGGTCATCCCCTACGCCCATATAGACATCGACGATGAAGACAGCCTGACCGAGCGGTTTGACCGCTCCAAAGAGCGAAAACTCTTGGATATCGCGGTAATCCGTGTGCCGCGCATCTCCAATTTCACGGATTTCAGCCCCTTCGAACATTACGGAAACGTGTCGCTGCGCTATGTGGATCAGGTGAGCGACCTGCACCAGCCGGACATGATCCTGCTGCCGGGTACCAAGAGCACCATTGCCGACCTGCGGTGGCTGCGGCAGTCCGGTCTGGAGGCGGCCATTTTGAAGGCGGCTGACGCCGGCACGCTGGTTTTCGGCATCTGCGGCGGCTATCAGATGCTGGGGCGCACCGTGTCCGACCCGGAGCAGGTGGAGGCCGCCGGTGTCACGGAGATCAACGGTTTGGGCCTGCTGGAGATGGACACCGAATTCCGGGGTGAAAAGGTGCAGACCCAGACGCAAGGCGTCTTTCACGGTGTGGAGGGAATGCTCTCCGGCCTGAACGGACTCGCCTACGAGGGGTACGAGATCCACATGGGCCGCAGTCAGCAGCAGATGCCCGCCCTCACCGGCAGCAGAAACGTATACGGCAGCTATGTCCACGGCATTTTTGACGCGCCGGGCATCACGGATACGATCCTGAAAGCACTGTGCGCCAGAAAGGGCGTGTCCTTTGACGCACTGGCAACCTTTGACGCCTGCGGCTACAAGGAACGGCAGTACGACCTGCTGGCGGACGTGGTACGCGGCGGACTGGATATGTCCTTTGTCTACCGGGTGCTGCGCCGGGAAGTATAACGAAACAAGTTCCAATGGAAAAAGGGGGAGAGACTTGAGCAGGATATTATGCGTGATTGACGGCATGACGGATCCCCACTTTCAGGTGGAGCGATATGGCCATCTGGCGTCCATGGGTTCGGTGCGGTATGTGGATACCTGCGGCGGCTTCCCACCGGAAACACTGCACTGCGTACTGCGCCTGTTGGGGGTAACGGATCTGCCGGTACATCTCCGAGGCTATGTAGAGGCGCTGGGGGCCGGAATCCCCGTCCGGCCCGATGACCTGCTACTGCGGGGCAGCTGCTACACGCTGGATGGAGAGGGCTGCTGTACCATGCCTTGCTGTGCCCCGGCAAAGGTAGAGGATCCTGCATTTACCTATTACCGGCTGGGCGGCTATCAGGCACTGCTGGTATTTCCCCACATGGCGCATACTGTGAATAACATTGTAACGCAGATTCCTTCCGGCGGGCAGCGGGCACTGTGCCCGCAGGGAAGCTTGGTACTGCGCCATGCCTTTGAAAGACTGCTGACGAAAGAACGATGTATGCTTCTGTGGGGACAGTCTGTTCCGGTAGCACTGCCGCCATTTCCCCAGAAGAGCGCCGTGATCTGCGGCAAGGAGTTGGTAAAGGGGATTGCCCGGCTGCTGCACATGGAGCTTTTCCCGGTAAAGGGTGCTACTGGCGATGTGGATACGGATCTGGACGCCAAGACAGAGGCAGCCCTGCGAGCGGCGGAACGCTACCCCTTTGTGCTGCTGCATATCAACGGGGCGGATGAAGCGGCTCATCGCCACGATTCGGCGGAAAAGGAGACTTTCCTGCGCCGGGTCGATGATAGGGTGCTCTCCCGGCTGTTGGCGTCTGAGCATGAGATTGTGGTGGCCTCCGACCACGGAGCTGATCCAGAAAGCGGAGCCCATCTGGGTGGCCCACAGCCTTTTTTTACCAGCCGTTAAATGGTAATAGTCAAAATATGAAGACTGCATAACGGCGGCAAGGCTTAAAATCAAAACCTCTGGCTTATCCGTAATCTCATTAAGATAAGCAATAATCCAGACCGCCGATAGGGCGGTCTGGATTATTTTTGCAAAAAAATCAAAAAAACACTTGACAATTTGATAAAAATCGGAAGCTTCGCCTTGAGAGGAATTTCAAGGAGACCACGCCGATGAGAAACTACCCGAACACCCTGAAAAGAAAGCTTCTGGATACCATATAAGAAACGTCACACAAAGAACGGCAAAAGAGCATAGAGAAAACGCAAGCCGTTCACGGGTGGTTGTCCACCTATGAACGGCTTGTAAATTCTCAAAAATTTTTTAGTCCCTACTTGACACAAGAAGATATGTCCCGTCTGGGCCGTGACTATCTGCAAGTGGGCTACTACACGGATAGCTATTTTCCAGACCACAGCATCCGTTTTATCGCCATCAACGACTGTGTGGATAGCGACGACGGAGAAAATGAGCTGGCACCCTTCCGCAATGTCATGAAGAACATCCATCACCGAGGAAAGGCACTCTGTCACTTCTCTCTTTTTCGACAGCCGATCTGATTCCAACCGCTTATCGTTTCCTCTCCTGCAAGGGATAATGTGTTTGTCCAACGCTAAAGCATGATCTTTACCGGTACGCGAAGAGGTGGATGCTTCTCCGTTGCAGAAGATAATGCTCTGATAATATCGAGGTTTCCGCGCCTGACCTGCTCATGCAGGCGGGCGCTTTGTGCGTTCATAGCGGAGCTGTCAATCTGCTCTGCCGTTGAGAAACGGCAATAGATTACAGCGCGCAGTTTCTTTTCTTCCATACGGTCCTCCTTTCATACCGCCCCTACAAAGCGGTAAAAGATTTTGATATTCTGATGTCGTTTCCCATCCACAACCGTAGCTTCGCTGACTTCGATGCGGTCAATCAGCTCATCCACCGTGTTGCGGTCAAGCTCTGTAAGGTTGAGATACTTTCGAATCAGGGCTGTCCATTTCTGGAGGTCAGACAGTTCCTGTTGCACCTTGCCCGCTTCGGAAAGAAGTGCGTCAAGCCGGTCCGATTTCTGGATTCGTTCCTGTTCGCTTTTTTCGATCAGCATCAGGAAGGTCGCTTCCGTGATCGTGCCGCTGACCTTATCCTCATAGAGCTTTGCGGTCATTTGCTCCAGTTCCTGCACACGCCGCCGAAGCGATGCGATTTCCTGACGGGTGTTTTCCTGCCGCATGGTATCAGCGGAGGACACCTGTTTTTTCAGCTTTTCCAGCACCGCCGCTTCATTGACAGTAACGGCTTTTGCCTGAGCTTTGATCTCATTGAGGATCAGCTGCTGCAGCGTGATCTCCGAAATCCGGTGCCAGGAGCAAATCGAATGACCGGAGTTGGCGTATTGTAAGCAGTAATAGGAAACGTACTTTTTGACGGCTCCGTTTTTCCTACGCTTGGTTTGCCGGTTGACCACAAGAGGATGTCCACAATCAGCGCAGACCAGCTTCCCGGTGAACAGCGCAGGCTGTGGAGCGGCATTGTCAGCGCAACGGAGCTTTGCCAGCTGGTTCTGTTCCTGGACGGCATCCCATGTTTCCGGGGAGATAATTGCTTCGTGGGCGTCCACATGGGAAATCCATTCCGATTCCGGCTTTTGGATCAAGGTCTTATCCTTATAGGAACGAGAGCCGGTGCGGTTTTGAGTAAGCGTCCCTGTGTAAACGGCATCGTTTAGGATGTTTTTCACAGTGGCGTAAGCCCACAGTTTGGAACACTTGCAGCTGCCGTTTCCATAGTGGATCGCCCAATACCAGCGGGGAGAAAGGATCCCGTCCTGGTTCAGTGCGGCGGTGATCTTGCCATAAGCCATGCCTGACCGGCGCATTTCAAATATCCTCTGGACAACAGCGGCGGCTTCCTCATCAATGACAAGCTGGTGCTTATCGTCCTCGCTTTTGCGGTAGCCGTAAGGGGCGTATGACCCAAGGTACTGTCCGCTTTTCATTTTTGCGTGGAGGACGGATTTGATCTTGCTGCTTAAATCCTTGAGATGGTAGTCGTTCATCAAACTGCGGAAGTGCAGCATATCCGTATTGTCGCCCTCGCTGTCCAGGCAGTCCAGGACGGATACAAACCGGCATCCCAGGGATGGGAATACCACATCCGTATATCGTCCTACCTCTACGAAATCACGCCCCAGGCGGGAGAGGTCTTTGACCAGGATGAGATTGATAAGGCCGCTTCTGGCGTCCTCCAGCATCTCCTGGAAGCCAGGGCGCTGGAAGTTGCCGCCGCTGTACCCATCGTCTCGGTAGGTCTTGACCTCCACCCAGCCATTGAGCATTACAAACTTGGAAAGAATCTCGTATTGGTTTTCGATGCTGACGGATTCATCGCTGGGGATGTAGTTTTTTGCCTTTGCGGAATTGACGGCATCCTCAACGCTCAGGCGGCAGTAGATACCCACTTTATACAGCTTCTTCATACTGGCCCCGCCCTTCCTGCTTCAGTGCATCGTCCACGTTACCGACATACCGGTAATATACCTTGATGTCGCAAACCCGCAGGCCTCTTTCTTTCCGTGTGTCTCCGACCTCAATGCGGTCAACCAGTTCAAACAGGATGGTTTCATCCAGCTCGGTGATCTCGGTGTAGCGCCGGATCAGTTCGGTCCACTGGCTGGCATCCTGGCGGCTGCCCATGTGGTCTTTGACCTTGCGCTCCAGCTCCGGCAGCTGTTCGGTTTTCTCCGCACGTTCCGCTTCATATTTCCGCATCAGCGTCTGGAACACCGTCTGCGGGATGGTGCCGGTGCATTTGTCCTCATACAGGTTCTGCATCAGGTGTTCCAGCTCCGAAATCCGCGCGGTCACAGTCCTCAGTTCCTGCTCATAGGAAGAAAGACGGGTACGGGATTCCTTTTCTTTCAGCTGGACGATCTGCTGGGCAAGGCGCTCCGGGTCATGCTCGGCAAGCCGTGCCTTTTCCCGGATGTCTGCCAGGATCAGCTGCTCCAGCACATGCTCGTAGATCGTGTGGACAGTGCAGGCGCTTTTCCCGCTGCGGGCATAGTTGCCGCAGATGAAGGAGCTGTACCGCCCAGGCCGCCCATCCTTATAGGTGAATTTCTCCGTGTGGTTCCGCATCTTAAAGCCGCAGTCGGCGCAGTAGACAAGGCCGGTGAAGATACTCTTATAACCGTCCGATGTCGCAGTTTTCCGGACATGCTTCTTGTCGATGCTGACCACCGTATCCCATATGGAACGGGAGATGATGGCCTCATGGGTTCCTTCCACACGAATCCACTCGTCCTCCGGCTTGCCGATGAGCTTGCGGGACTTATAGGACATGGTGCCGGTCTTGCCCTGGACCATGTTGCCGATATAAACCTCGTTGCGGATGATGCTCTTCACAGTGGTATCCGCCCATTTGTGGTTGACACGGCGGGGATCGCTCTGGCCTTTCCTCTGATAGTACAGCACGCCCGGTGGCTGGACGCCTTCCTCGTTGAGGGCAACCGCTATGGCATGGAAGCCCATGCCGGAGGCCCTCATAGCAAAGAGCCGGCGCACGGTGGGTGCCGTATCCTCGTCAATGACAAGGTGATGTTTGTCTGCGGGGTCCCGCTTGTAACCGTAGGCAGGATAGGTCCCCATGAATTTTCCGCTTTCCGCGCAGGCTTTTTTCACAGCCTTGACCTTCTTGCTGGTATCCCGGCTATAAAATTCGTTAAATAAGTTCAAAAAGCACATCACATCGGTGCTTCCATCCTGGTTCTGCGTATCAATACCGTTGTTCAGAGCGATGAAGCGGCAGCCGATGGAGGGGAACAGATAGTCCGTGTACTGTCCAAACTCAATGTAATTTCTTCCAAACCGGGACAGATCCTTGACCAGGATCAGGTTAATGCGTTTCGCTTTTGCATCTTCGATGAGGCGCTGTACGCCGGGACGGTTGAAGTTCGTCCCGGAATACCCATCGTCGATATATACGTCAACCTCGTTCCAGCCGCGCTGGCGCACATAGTTCTGCAGCAGCAGCTTCTGGTTCTCGATGCTGACGGATTCACCGTCACGCTCATCGTCATTGGAAAGACGGCAGTAAATGCCAACGTTGTATGTCTTGTCGATCATCTTTATTTTACCTCCCGACAATCCAGCTTCATATCCAACGCGGCGTGGTGGCTCCACAGGTGTAACTCTGTAAGAATATGATACTCAAAACGCCACCGCCGCGCAAGGATGCGGCAGGCCGGGAAGATATGTTCAAAGTCATGTGGCACGGCCAGCGCAGGATGCAGCAGAGACAGAAACCTCCGACATCGCCCGGCGCACAGCCAGCTGCTCCAGTGTTTTCCCCAGATCCTTTTCTCCAGAAAAGAAACTGGTCACACGGTAAATCGTATTTCCGATCCGGACCTCCTTGTAAGAGGTTGCCGGAGCAGTATATGCAGTATGGTTTTCCATAGACGCACCTCCAATATCAGAAACAGCTTATATGTAATGGTATGAAAATACAGGCTGTCCCTATTCAGGCCAAAGAAAAACAGCCGCACCGAGAAGGTCAGAGCTGTCAGAACATACAGCGGGATTCGGTGCGGCTGTCATTTGCCTTTGGTCGTTACAAAACAAAGTATTTCCCGTCAATTTTGCCACGCGCCCCTGACGGCAGGAATACAGCAGGCCGCCCCTGGCAGGGCTGTCATAACTCCACAGCGTCGTTTTACTCGTGCGCCGCAGGGTTCCCCCTCAAGTCTGTGGGAGGTCGTGAGAAAGTATCATTATCTCCCGCGCTGTCATCGCGCCCGGATTGCCGGTCCGGGTCTAAGGCATCCGTTCATCGCTCCGGCAGCTTGTCCGATCACCTCCTTCAAGCCGCCATCGTCGCGCCGGGCCTTATGCCGCTATCCACGCGGGTTATGTACCTGCTGTACCGTATATTCAGTTTTCAAGGTGCCTGAAAGGATGAGGAAAATGTATCCTTCTACTGTGTAGGCGCTGGGAAAGGCCGTTTGTCAACCTCTCCGCAAAATTGCTTTAATTTTTTGCATCCGCTTATTGATAGCATTACGGGAGCAGCCCCACATCCGGGCAACCTCTGACTGGCGGTATCCCTCCATAGCGATCAGGGTAATCAGCTCCAGATCTGCGGTACTGAGCGTGCGGAGCTGGCGGTACAGTTCTTCGTCCTCGATGGTCTCCACCCAGGCATAGCGGTCGGAGGCTTGTCCCTGTTCAAATGCCACGGAGAGGGCGGCAAACTTCCGAAAGAGCGTAGAGCGCCCTTCCTCGTCATAAGGGGATTCCTCCGGTAAAGCCTGGATATGGTCGCTGTAAACCCGCCTGCTGCAGAACCAGCCCCAATCAAAGGCTTTCATCTGGGCAATCGCCGCTTCGTTCATGCCAGCGGCAGCATATTCTTTATGTAGCTGTTCCCATTCTCGATCAAACATGCGCTTCTCGCGCGCATAGTTAAAACTCATCATAACCTCCATTTCGATTCGGTGAATTTCAGGCAAATCGAAATGGAGGGCGGAGAGCGACACCGGGGCAAAAATCCAGCTGTTTTCCTGGTAAAAGTGCTGAATTTTTCGGATTTAGCTTTGAAATCCGGGAAAGGGCAAAAATATGCGGAAAATCCTCGACGATATTCCTCAACACCTGCTAAAATTGTGTAGCAAATGCTGAGGAATACTGTCGAAGAAAAAAGGGGCGTGGACAGTGCGCTGACTGTCCACGCCCCTTTTCCGGGCAAAACTATTCGATTAGGGAAGCCTCCCTCTTGGGGAGGTGGTTCAAAAGGGTATTTTCCTCATAGGCGTTCCTCTTTACATGGTAGAACCGCCCTCTATGTGATTTTTCAATTTTGCAAAGGAATCTTCACTGATAGCGTGTTCTATCCGGCAGGCATCCTGCTCTGCAGTTTCCCGGTCTACACCGGCGGCTATAAGTTGCTCTGTAAAGAATTGATGGCGTTCATAGATTTTCTCGGCGATTTCCCAGCCTGTGGCAGTCAAATGGAGGAATCCATCTTCATCCACGGTTAGAAAACCGCCGTTTTTCAAAACGCCTACTGCATGGCTGATACTCGGTTTGCTAAAGCCCATGTGCCGGGCAAGATCAATGGAGCGGACCATGCCCTGCTTCTTTTGGAGTATCAGCACAGCCTCCAGATAATCCTCCCCGGACGCATGAATCTTCATAGAACCTCCTATCCTCAAAGGTTATACCGCCCAGCCAAGGCTCTCCTGCTGGATGTGGAACAGCTTGTGATACAGACCGTTCTTCTCCATCAGCTCATCGTGGGTTCCATGCTCTACCAGTCGCCCATTGTCAAGAACAAGGATTTGATCGGCGTCCACAACGGTACGAAGGCGGTGGGCGATCATAATAACGGTCTTACCTTCCACCAATCTGGCAATCGCTTTCTGTACCAAAACTTCATTCTCTGGGTCAAGAGATGCGGTTGCCTCGTCCAGCAGAATGATAGGAGCATTTTTGAGCAGGGCGCGTGCTATAGAAATACGCTGGCGCTCACCGCCGGAAAGGGTGCTGCCGTTTTCACCGAGGACTGTCTGATACCCGTCTGGCATCTCCCGGACAAATTCATCACAGTAGGCGGCTTTGGCAGCAGCAATTACCTGATCGTCTGTTGCGTTTGGATTGCCAAGACGGATATTGTTCATAACCGTATCATTGAACAGGGTCACATCCTGGAACACGAAGGACATATAAGACATGAGGCTTTCCGGTTCCATACTCTTGATGTCTTTTCCGCCCACGGTGATCTTGCCCTGCTGGATATCCCAAAAGCGGGCAATCAGTTTGGAAATCGTACTTTTACCGGAACCGGACGGGCCAACGAGGGCAGTCACGCTCCCCTGGGGGATTTTGCAGGAAACATCTTTGATGACATCTTCCTGATTGTAGGCAAAGGTCACATGGGAAAGCTCAATATCACAGTTCGGGACCGTTTTCCCTTCACCGTCCATTGCAGGAGTTGTGAGCAGGGTACGCATACGGCTTGTGACCACATTCAAATTCAGCAGCGAGGACAAATTTGCCAGGATTGACAGGATCGGGCCGTAAATCCGTGTTACCATCAACAGGAACATAAGCAGCGGAAGAAGCTCGATCTGCCCATTCGTCAAGAGGATAGCACCGACAAAGATTGTGATACCAACGCCTGCCTGCAAAATCATACTGGCACTGGACATGAACACACCGACAGCCATTTCTACCTTGATGGCGATTTTTTTCATGGCAAGCAGAGCCTTATCCAACGCACTGAAATGAGAGCCGGACAGCCCGCAGGACTTGATGATCTTCATGCCTTCCAGGTATTCCTGTACCTGGTCAGAGGCAGCCAGCTTTGCGTCAACCTGCTTTTCAAACAGTTTCTTTTGATGGTTCCGGCTGAGCCAGATAATGAGGAAGGCAATCGGAACCGTGATGAATACGCACAAAGCAAGCCGCCAGTCAAAGAAGGCCAGTAGGATGCAAGTCAGGGTCACCGTGATGCCGTTTGCAATCAGCGGAGGGATCGTGCTGCTGAGCAGGGACTCCATGCTGCTGCAATCTGCCATCATATTCGTGGTCAGTTCGGAAAGGTCCTTGGTGTTAAAGAAATTCATAGGGAGTTTCCGAAGATGCTCCGCAATCCGCAGCCGGGTCGTGTTCGACTCCTTATACGAGGCAATATAGGTTTTGCGGTAATCATTTTTGGCGGCCAGAAATACCAGGATGGCCGAAACAATACCCGCACCCCACAGCATCCAGATATGGTTCCACTGGATGGAGCCGTCACTGACAAAGGGCGTCAGAATTTCACTGAAGATCATAACAGTTACACAGAACGGCAAAAGCATAGCGAGGTTCGTCAATGTGCAGGCGAAGATTGCTTTTTTCAGATCTGCGTAACCCTTGTCTGATAAAAAGAGAGCTTTTTGTAATCTGCTCATAGTTACACCGCCTTTCCGCTGATTTTCCAGCCAATCGCTTCTGTATAGTGGTTCCACATCTGTGCATAGCGTCCGCCTGCGGCCACCAACTCGTCATGTTTTCCTTCTTCGATCAAGCGTCCTTTCTCCATGACAATGATTTTATCTGCATTCCGGATCGTGGAGAGGCGATGGGCGATGATTATAACTGTTTTGCCCTGCATTAGCTTTTCAAAGGCTTTCTGAATCAGGTACTCATTCTCCGGGTCACTGAACGCCGTAGCCTCATCCAGCACGATGATGGGCGAATCTTTGATAATGGCCCGCGCAATCGCAATCCGCTGGCGTTCACCGCCAGAGAGATGGATGCCTTTAGAACCAACCACGGTATGATAACCGTCTGGCAGTTTGGAGATAAACTCGTGGCATTGAGCTGCTTTCGCCGCCGCAATCACCTGTTCCTCACTGGCCGCCGGGTTGCCCATGCGAATATTATCCAAGATGCTTTGCTTGAACAGGAAAATATCTTGGAACACAAAACTGACATGGCGCATTAAGTCACCCTCCGCAATATCACGGACATCTACGCCACCGATGGTAATACTGCCAGAGGACACATCCCAAAAGCGGGAAATCAAATTGGCAATCGTACTCTTGCCGCCGCCAGACGGGCCGACAATAGCTGTAATCTCTCCCTGTTTTGCCGTAAACGACACATTTTCCAATGCTTTCTCGGAAGTATCCCCGGTATAGGAAAAGCTGACATCATTGAAAACAACATCATCACCCGCAGGTTTTTTAGGGTGAGTAGTTTCCGGCATTTCTGGAATGTTCAGTATCTCGTCCATCCGGGCCACATTGCCGTCAATCTGCATAAACGACTCGGAGATATACATGATCTTGTTCAGCACACCGGAAATGGCGGGGACAAAGAGAAGATAAAAGATGAAAGTCATGGCAAATCCGGCAAAATCATCTGTCCTGGAACCGATCAGGATGCCCACAGGAACAAGGATCAGGTAAACATTATTGATAATTGTGGTGAAGGCAGGCATACAGTTTTGCCAGCCCAGGGAAAACTTGAGGACCCATTCTGTATAGCCGGTGATTGCCTCTTTGAGCTTCTTGAAAGAGGATGCCGTTTGGTTGAACGCCTTTACTACTGACATTCCCCGGACATACTCCACAGAAGCATTGTTCATTTCTTCTAGGGCCTTTTGATACTTGCCCATGTTCTCTTTCATTTCACCGCTGCCGAAGCCGATGAACTCTGCGACAAATGCAAGAATAATACCGACCAGGGAAGCAAGACCGAACCGCCAGTCAACAACCAACAGGATGATAACCATGACGATAGGGGCTGTGACAGACGCGACAAAATCAGGGAATTGGTGGGCAATAAAACCCTCCACGCTTTCAATGTTCTCGTCCATGATCTTGCGCAGACGACCGCTGCCAATCGTCAGATGATAACCTAATGGGATTTTGGTGATATGGTCTGCAAAGAGAACCTTTAACTCATACAGTGTTCCAAACGCCGCCATGTGCGAACTGAAAATAGCCAGAAAATATAGCAGGATATTTGCCACGATTCCGGCGAGTGCCAGCCAGCCATAATTCATGACCATTCCCATATCCAACTGGTCAAGGTTTGGAAAAACACCGATAATTGAACGGATCATAAAATAGACCGCTATGTACGGGATGAACGAAGCGATGGCAGCCAGTGACGAAAGAACTGCAGCTAAGAATATAAGGCCCTTTCTGTCAGAAGCCAATTCCATGCACCGTGCCAAACCCGTCTTTGGTTTTGCCTGTTTCGACTTTGTGCTTGACATAGCATGAACCCTCCTTAAATGTGTGATGGCGAGGTTAGCAATCTCTAACCTCGCCATCTATTTTACCAACATTCAAAACAGCTTGCTACTCCATACCTCTGTAGCAAAGGCAAAAATAGCCCGAAAATACCAGCAAGTTAGCTGTGACTATATCGTCCTCAGACAATGCCAGCCTTTTGGAAGTGCTTCTTGAATACGCCTTTTGCAATCAAAGCACCAATGATACCAGCTACAAAGGTAGCAACCGCAATGAGAACCACCATTGTTCCACTCATAAAGTTATGCAGCTCGGTAAGATACTCAGTGCTCACACCGTTAGATGTAGACATACCGTCAACATAGTCTGTCATAAATACCATCGGAAGGTATGTCCCCAGCGCAAAAAACATCATATACACCGCATAACCAATAGCGTTCATCCAAAAACTTTTGTAGTTCCCGATTCGAGCCAATAGCTCCGCAATCGCTGCACCAATGACAAAGCCTAAAGGAATTGCCCAGCCGGCACCAATCAGAAATTCAATCAGGCCGATCACCGCACCGCTTAGAAGAATGCTCCATGCTTTAGGCACCTTAGCACGCATTAGCATATAAATGATGCCTCCGGGAATTGCAGCAATAGCGCTACCAAAAGCATAGGTTACAATAGTGGCAGCGGAAGCAAAAACGCACACCATTACCACTACAAAGAACAGCACTGTAAAAATGCCTAGTGTAATAAAATCCTTTGCCTTCATTTTGTCGGACGCGCCGACAGATTTTGATTGTTCACTCATACAAATAGTCCCTTTCTATGTTTTTTATATAACTAAGATGAAGCTGTTCCATCCACGCGAATGACACGGGAGCAAATCTTCATCAATAGTTCATTGTCATGGGAAATCACCAGAATGGCTTTCCCTCTTTGGGACAGCGCACCTAAAATTCCCGCAACGCTCTCCATGTTTTTGTAGTCCAAACCGCTTGTAGGCTCATCGAAGATAAGTACCTCTGCATCCCGGAGTGCTGCAACACCGATAGCGGTGCGCTGCTTCTGGCCGCCCGAAAGTGACATTGGATGCCGCTCTTTATAAATTGTCAAATTCAGCTCGTCCAGAATATCGTCTATTCGTTTTTCATCTTTATCTTTTTGGCCGGATAATGCCAGCAAGAGTTCCTGGTAAACGCTATCGGTAAACAGTTGATAATCCGGGTCCTGCATAACAAGATACGCCTTGCTGATTCGTTTTTTTGTCGGAACTTTATGGCCTCTATATAGAACTTCTCCATACAGTTCCTTTTGCAATCCGCATAAAGTTCTGGCTAAGGTTGATTTGCCGCACCCGTTTTTCCCAACCACTCCGACAATTTCACCAGAGTGGACACGAAAATTCAGACGCTGCGCTACAGGTTGCCCTTTTACATATCCGACTTCAAGATTTGTTACCTCAACAGCCGGTATATCGTTTCGGGAAGGTTCTGTTTCGGAAAGCTCTAATCTTGTAGGCGTATAGCTTCTAAGTCCCAGCGACTTTATTTGATCGGCGCTAAGTGAAGCAAAATCATTGGCAGCCCAACATTGTTTCAACTTCCCATGCTCCATAAGGACAATGCGATCTGCAATCCCGTTTAAGAAGTAAAGGCGGTGTTCAGATACAATAATTGTTTTTCCCTGTGCTTTAATCAGCAAAAGCAGCCGCCGCAATTCTTGAATAGCCTCCGGGTCCAGATTTGAGGAAGGCTCATCCAAGACAAAAATATCCGGGTTTAATGCGTAAACACTGGCAAAGGCTATGGTCTGCTTTTGCCCGCCAGACAAGTCAAATAGGTTGCGATCCCTCAACTTTTCAATATGTAATTCCCGGACAGTCTGTTGGTAGCGATCCATCATCACCGGATAGGGCATTCCCTTATTTTCCATGCCAAACACAATCTCACTGTCCGTATCCAGACTAAAGAACTGACTGCGTGGATTTTGGAAAACGGAACCTATCTTGTCTGACAAATCGTGTGGTTGGATCGTGCGAGTATCAACTCCATCGATGAGAACTGTCCCGGACATTTCCCCTTCGTAAAAATGAGGAATAAGCGTATTTATCAGTCTGGTCACACAAGTCTTTCCGCAGCCGGATTCTCCAGTCAGAACAACACATTCCCCTCGTTCAATCTGTAAATTGAAATCTTGTAGATTTTCCTGTTCAGCGCCGGAATATTGGAAGAACACATGGTTAATATCAATCATCCTTACACCCTCCCATATATCTGATATTTGCAAGCAAACAGCACCACAAAGGCAACGAGAAAGAAGCACAGTACCATCCAATCTTTTGCGTGGACTTTTAACTGAATGAACGAAGTCCGCTGTGCCGGGTTATCAATGCCTCTCGTCACTGCAGAAGCGGATAACTCCTCCGCAATCGAAGCCGAACGCATCACGATGGGGATAGCGATTGCCTCCAGAATGAGCATGGGGCGCGTGAATACATTTTTCCACGAAAGGGCGATACCTCTTAATTTCATCGCATCATAAATATTGTGAATTTCCTCACCGAATGTGGGGAAAAAGCGCAATACCATAGCGAATGTAATGGTAATGCTCCGCGGAATTTTCAACGAGTACATGGCCGCGATCAACTCGCTGACTTTTGTGGTTGCAATAAAAGTAGAAGCGAAAAGCACCACTGGTATCATAACCCGAATAAACAGCGTGAAAATCGACAAGATCGTTTCGATGGCCTGCGGCAGATAAACGCAAAGCTGTTGTATAGCCGCAATCACCACATAAAAGATTATGTACTTTAATACAATCTTTTTCTGTCCCATCAGGCACGCGAGAACGCAAATAAAAGCAAAGCATACACTGCCAAGGACAAAATCCTTTAAGCCGAACACCATAAAATTGATAAGTAAAAATAAAAGCAACTTGATTCGAGTATCTATGGTCAGCAGGAATACCACCTCCTAAAACAAAAACCGATGCGTTAGCATAAACTAACCGCACCGGTTCATTATAACCTCTTGCGTAATTTTTTTCTGCTCCATTCCTCTGGAAAGGCATGAAAAATAGCCCGTTCTTCCTATCTATTTTTTCGGTAGTCTTTGGGCAGCATCCCATAGACAGATTGAAATGCTTTGGCAAACTTGCTTGCGTTACTATATCCAAGTTCCAAAGCAATATCCCCAATCTTCATCTTGTTTTCTGAAAGCCACTGCGCTGCCAGGTTCATCTTGTATTTTTTGAGGTATGAATATGGCGTGTCCCCATAAATATGAGAAAATACCAAATGGAAAACCGATAAATTCAAATGCGCTTCTTTCGCCAGTTGTTCCAGAGATACTTTCTCATCCAGGTGGGAAACAAGATATTCCCGAATTGCTTTTGTAACCTGTATCTGCTTTTTGTCAAAATACTTCAAATCGCACCCATTGATCTGCGTCAACTGATCCATGTGGTACAACAATTCAATCGCTTTAATTTTGAAATAGCCGATTGGCTCCGCTTCGGCGGCAGCATACAGTTCTGAAAACAGATGTTGTAATTGTGGCGGAGTATCGCTGACATACCATCGTGTTTCAAGCCCCAGCGTTGTTCCTATTTTATCAAGGTCGATGGGAATTGTCTGCATCATCCTTCGTGTTCCCTCTGACAGTGCCTGACGGTCTATGACAAGGCTGACACCGTAATATCTCCCCAAAGGAAAAGAAAAAGAAACCGGCAGATGCTCTGTTGCCGCAACACTAAAATAGCCCTCCGGCAAATAAGACACGGTATGATTGGCAAATTCACATTCATATCGACCAGTCAGACAGTGTGTAATCTGGATAATATCTGGATTAAACTTCTGAGCTTTCATGGAGCCGTCTGTTTCAAAGTCAAGGAAACAAAGCTGTATTCCTTCAAATAGATTATAATTTTTAACAATACCACGGCCATTACAACCATAGTCTACGATTACACGGTCATCACTTTGCGTCAATACTTTTGCCTGCGTACCGTACCAGTCTTGATTGAAACTGTTGTTTCCCATCGCTATCACTCCCAACGGTTAGCTTTGTCTTACCGCCTCTATGATAGCATACACCTGAACAAAATTCAAGAAAATAGCCCGTTTACAAAAGCGTTTTCAATGGTGTTCACCCCAAATTTTTGTTCAAAATTATAATATTAGCAGAGGAAGCAGAAGGTAACAGTTGGAAAATCTTATTCCTCCTGCTATCATCGGCACATAAACAAAAAGCAGCGGGAATGCAGCTCTCGGATCACCGTGATATGCTCCCGTTTTTGCATTATGGGTGGATTCCAATCTTAATCTTCCTCCGAAAAAATCTGATGTAGCCGCATAGTCTCCATGCGGTGCAGCCGGATTTCTTCTTTTATCTCTGCGATCTGCTCCGTATGATCTTCCACAAAAACCTTATCGTGCAGGCAGAAGATAAATTGAAACTTGGAGCATCCGTCATGGATGGAGACAAAAATATCTTCTGCTGTTGCGACAATCCTCGAAAATGCAGCCAGCCCTTCCGGATTGGCACTGCCTAACGTAAGTCCTTCCCCTATGTAAACAAGCTGGCCGGTCAAGGAATCTTCCTCTATGCTCAGTTCCACTCGGCCACCCTGAGCCTTTGCTATCACGCACAGGGCCGGATAAAATTCCTGTTCCAGCCTGTTCCAACGTTCCTCATTCTTTACTCTAGTATATTGGGATTCCTGGGTGTTGACCAGCTCCATGGACAGCCGAAAGCGCTGCCATTCCCGTTCGCTTGGGGGTGTCTGCGGTTCCGCCAGTAGCTCCTTCATTTCCTCATTGTATTCCGCTATAAAATCTACCTCTTTGTGCATCCCTATTCTCCTGTTTTGATTGTAAAAGTGAACCAGTTACCTGACAGCGTTTCCTTTTCTCTGCATGGAGCGCTGTCAAAAATATTTTACAACAGAATGGTGGATTAGTACAGGTACAGGGACTAAAAATTCTGCGCATCACCCTATAATAATTGGTAAAGCTACAGGGACGGAGGTGATGCGGATGCAGCTAAATGAAGCCGTGAGTAAACGACTGACAGAACTTCTTTCAGAACGGAACATGACACAGTACCAGCTTTTTATGAAAAGCGGGGTTCCGAAATCAACCATAGGGAATGTTATCAACTGTTCGTATGAATCCGTGAAGCTGCGGATCATCCATGAAATGTGCCAGGGACTGGGCATTACCCTGTGCGACTTCTTTCAGTCGCCGCTATTTGACGATTACCATCTTGACCCGTAAACTCCGATGCAGCCGTTTGGGATGTACCGGAGTTTTTGTTTTGGGAGGGGCAAAAAGCGCAGCCCGGACGCAAGCGCCGGGCTGTTGGCAAGCAATGCCTTTGGATAGCCACCGGCTCCCAAACGCTGCTTGTTGGGGATTCCCCAAGCCCCTTTTGAACAGCTCCGTGCCGGAGCTGGCTGCGCGTTTCTGCGAAACGCTTTGGAACACGGCAGGCTCAACGCCCATCGTGTTCCTTTTCTTTTTCGGCTTCCTGTTCCCAGGTGCCGAGCAGCCGGTCCACATTCGCCTTTACAGCCAGCAGCTCCCGCATTTCATCGCGGGCCTGCCGGTACTCGCCGTAGGCTTTCTTCTTTTCCTCCAGCAGCTTTGCATACTCAGCCTGCAAACTCTTGACAGTCGGAATCTTTTTCAGCCCCAGCTCGTCAAAGGCTTTCTTCGCCGCCTTATGGAGCAGAATGTCGGCCTCATGCTCCGCCAGAAAATTTTTGGAATACCCGGCCTTACGGTAGGCCACATAGACATCGCGGGTTTTGGAATAGTTGATGATGTGCGTTTTCAGCACGGCAATCTCCGCCATCCGCTTTTCCGCCGCCTTGATCTGATCGGACAGGGCGTTATAGCGGGCGGTGGCATCGGCGGTTTTTTCTGCCAGTGCCGCATATTCCAGCAGGTTGTGGTCGGTGAGAAAGTTCATGGTCTGGGCCAGCTGCTTCAGGTTGAAGGATCGCGCCCAACGCGCATACCCGGCTCCCTTTCCCTCCTGCAGCTTTTTCTGAATGTCCACCAGCAGGTTGACCTTCTCCGGCTCCCGGCTGGCCTGTTTTTTCTTCCGGGGCGTATGCCGCTTCTCGCCTTTGAGAACAGAAAGCAGCACATCTTTGGAGTAGTTTTCTCCCAGGGTATCCAGCCGGACAGGACGGCCCCAGCCCTCACAGCGGAATGAGGGATTTTGGCCGGGCTTGATCTCATACCCGGCTTCCTGCAGCAGCTTCAGCAGCCCATCCCAATCCGCAGGCTTTTGAGATAAAGCGTTGTCGATAGCAACGCGCAGCAGCTCCCGGTGGGAGGGTTTTGCCTGGTCGCCCAGCCACTTGTCATAGCTTTTCCCGCGCGGTTTTGGATTCTCCACGATGGAGTATCCGTTCTCGATGCAGATGGTATCGTTCAACCGCCGCACGGCCCTGGTGCTGCCCCAGAAGTTTCGGAACTTCCGGTCACAGTCCAGGTTGACAGCGCTCCAGATGATGTGGTTATGGATATGGGCCTTGTCGATGTGGGTGCATACGATAAAGGCGTTGTTTCCTTTGGTAAACCTGCGGGCAAGCTCCTGGCCCAGCCGGTTTGCTTCCTCCGGCGTGATCTCGCCGGGGACAAAGGACTGACGCAGGTGGTAGGCGATCACATCGTCCTCGCCGCGCACCCTGCCGGTCTTTTGGATGTACCGCTTCTTTGTAAACAGAAATTCCGCATCGGCGATCCGGCTGTCACACTGGTAGCTGGTGATGAGCCTGCCGTGGTCGGTCTTTTCCGGATTCTCCACATAGTCGATGATGTCGCTGATCGCCTTGCCCACCGTGCGGCCCTTGCCGGTGTGCAGCGGCATAATCCGTGTAGTTGCCATGGAACTGCCTCCCTTCATAGCAAAACGGCCCGCAAATGCAGGCCGTCTCATAATAGATATTCAATTTTTGCGCCGGATCACCGGAACCTGTTTCACTTTTTTGCCCACCGTCTGCCGTTCCAGAGCAAAGACCATATCGCCGGTGCGCTCAAAAAAGCCAATGTCCTTTTTCCAGCTCATTCCACATTTGCAATGCTGCAGCCCGATAAACTGCTGCTTCATTTTTCTGCCGCAGCTGGGGCATATTTTGTTGCTGGCTCCCATCCCTGTCACCGTTCCTTTTTCTATTGCCGCTGAAGGAAGTATACCACATCCGAATGAGATCGTCATCCATAAACCCGGTCCTGAATCGCATACCGCAAATCCTGGACTTTTCCCAGCAGCCATGCCGCCGCCATAGGCAGCCCCATGGGGCTTACCAGGAGCGCGATCACCAGCAGGATGATACCGTTCTTCACCGAGTATGTAACCAGGACCGCCAATCCCAGCAGCCCGATGATTGTACCGGCCAACCCGAACACAAAGGCGGAGCAGTACAACAGCGCCGAACATACCCATACAAACAGCATCAGCACCAATACAACAGGCGCTGCCAGCAGCTTCACCAAAATCCTCATATTCTTTCGGCCTCCTTCCGCTTCTCCAGATAGGGCAGGCACATGGCCTGGATCTGCGCCCGTTCCTCTTCATTGATTTCCCCTTCGCCGTCACTCTTATCCCGGATCATCAGAAACTCCTGATACAAGGCATAGGAATCCAGCAGCTTATCAAATAATTCTTCCGGCGTAGGGCAGCACTCCACATCGGACCAATCCTGCCCGGCGTGATCCCACAGCATGACCGCGTATCCATGACGGGTCATTACCACCTCCGTTGCCTGATCCTCGTTCAAATAATCCTGAAAAATCTCCAAAACCTTTTCGTTTGTGAACATTATACGATCAACTCCTTTGATGCTTTCCGATTACGGTTTTATTGTAACCGCACCCCATAGGAAAATGCAAGGATGCGGCAGGGCAAAAAGAAAAAGCGGAGGGAAGCGGCAAACGATACCGTCCTCCCTCCGCAGATGGGGCGTAGTCCCCGGTCAGGAGAGTTCGCCCAGCCGCTTCAATATCTTATTCACCCCGGACCATAAGGCATCCTGCCGCTGGAGTATATCCTCCATATCCGCGTCATAAATGCGCCCCGTTTCATGCACTCGTCTGCTCAGCTGGTTTAAGTTGTTGCTGGAATAGCGCAGGAGGGAGATCAGTTCTTTCAGTTCCGGCAGTTCCAGCCGCACGGTGTACCCGTCAATCGCCATCTTCCGCAGATAGGCTTCTCGGTTGGTGATGCCCACTTGAGCCATTTTGGCCTCGATCAGCGCCAGCTCATGGGGCGATACCCGGAAGTTCAGCTGTACCTCCCGGTTCCGCTTGGCCGCCACCGCTTACCGCTCCGGCTCCCGCCGCTTTGGGGCGGATTTTTTGGCGGCGCTGACCGGGGCTTTCTGCAAATCCTTCTTCACGGAACGCCGCAGCCGTTTGAGTGGCTGGTTTCGGTTTTCCTCTTTGGAAATCAGCACAAATTGCCCCTTGCGGCCACTTAGGCCGGAAAAGGTCGTGGATCGGAACGGCAGCATGGCCATGAGCCGGTCCATATCCTTGGAATTTCCTCTGGCCAAAACATCCGGCGCGATCTGCGCCATGTAGTGTGTCCGGTTGGGGCTGTTGGGTTCCTGAAGTTTTTGCAGCTCCGAAAGCAGCCGCGCCGCCTCCGCCTTGATCTGCTCATCGCAGAGCGGCGTCCGGAGGTGCTGTTCTTTGCGCGCCGCAGAAAGAAATAGGTCGGTCAGGCCGGGGTGGCTGTTCACAACCAGTTCCGTGTTGCGGTCATTGCCCCAGGCATCCATGTCCGCAAAGACCGGGACGGTTTTTGCCCATTCTTTGTTGCTGCGGGAAATGCGCCCGTCCCAATCCATGTGCCGGACCGTGGCGGCAAGGACATGGAGCGTCCGGTCCATGCCGAAAGCGTCAATGACCTCCAGCGCCGCCTCTTTCCCCAGCCGGTTATCACGGTAATGCTCCGAAATCGCCGCTTCAATGGCTCCCTTGCAGGCGATGTTGGCTTTGCGGGAAGTGCAGTACTGTTCCAGCTCCCCATGCTCGCGGGCATGGCCTGCCGGATAGGGGTAGAGCGGCGTTTCCCGCAGGATGCGCCGCTGCTCGGCTTCCGCCTGAATCACCGCATCCGCCCGGCGGACCATGGAATCGAATACTGTGTCCATATAGCTGGTCTCGGTCTGCTCAAATTCATGGAATACATCCCCCAAAGGGTTGGGGGATTTCATCAGAGCATTGGTCTGGGCGTCCGTCAGGTCGTGGTATTCCAGCGACAGGAGAATATCCTCCCGGACCGTGTACTCGTAGGTGTGTTTTAAGATTTCCTCCGGGGGCTGCTCCAGCAGCCACTTCCGGTAGGTCTCCTGCTCGGCAAACATTTTCTGATAAAGCGCCGTGTTTAATTCTTCGTTGGTCATAATCAGCGTACCTCCATTTCTTTTTTATGCGGTTTGCCCGGTGCGCCGGGAACCGGCGGCACCTTGAGCTTGCTCAATACGGACGGCCTTGAGGTTTTGGCAATCGCCTGTTCCGGCTGCGCCCGGCCTCTGCCGTCCATGTTCAGCTCCATATCCAGTTCCAGAAGTCTTGCGGATTTTGTCCTCAGTTCCTGCTCATAGGGGAAGGGCCTGCCCAGCTCCGCTTTTGCCGCTTCCTGCTGCTGGTAAAGGTTCTCCAGCTGGGCCTTGACGCTTTCCAGCCGCTGGGGCATCTGGGCCAGGGCATTGTCAATCCGGGTCAGGTTGCCGCGCGGGTCTGTACCAAGGACCGCCGTATGGCTCATTTCCCCCCGCAGGGTCAGCTCATACTGCTTTTCAAAAGCGCGAAAGCTCACATACATGGCAAATCCCCGGTAGCTCCCGATCTGTACCGGATCGGGGCCTTTCACCTCTTTGCAGGCGTCCAGGAGGGCGGCACCGGCATTTTCTTTGTCAACCAGCGTATCGCCCCGGATTTCCATGCCGGCGAAACCGTCCTCCGGGTGTGGATGCTGGGAGAGCGTCTGCATATCCGTTTCCAGCCCCCGGATGTAGCCTTTGTTCTTTTCGATCTGCTCCGGGAAGTAGGTCAAAAGGTTATCCTCCAGCCGGAACTGTTTGCTCTGGTGGTCGGCCTTCATCAGCTTCAGGCGGGAGACCTCCACATCCAAATCCATCCGCTCCTTGATGCGGGGATCACCGGCGCACAGCGCCTTGATCTCGGCAAAGGACAGCGCCGTTTCGTCCACATCATCGCAGGAGCGAACCGGCGATTTTGAGGTCATGATCTGGGAGATGAATTTCTGCTTGTTCTCCACCGTCTGCCAGAGGTATGCGTCAAAGGTCCCTTCGGTCACATAGCGGTACACATGGACCAGCGGGTTTTGGTTGCCCTGGCGCTCGATCCTTCCTTTTCTCTGGGCCAAATCTCCGGGCCGCCAGGGGCAGTCCAGGTCATGGAGTGCCACCAGCCGATCCTGGACGTTGGTCCCGGCTCCCATCTTGGAGGTGCTGCCCATCAGCACCCGCACCTGGCCGGTCCGTACTTTGGCAAACAATTCTTTCTTCCGTACCTCGGTATTGGCTTCATGGATGAACGCGATCTGCTCCGGGGGAACACCCTGGGCGATGAGCTTCTGCCGGATGTCCTCGTAGACGGTAAAGGCCGGTTCCGGCTCCGGCAGGGGGATAGCCGTCTCCAGCGCATGGATTTCCGGGCTGTCCAGGCTGCTGCCTGCCGATTTTGCCACCTTTCTGGAGGGCGCGGCTTTCGGGGTGGAAATGTCGCAGAACACCAGCTGGGTCAGCTTGTCGGCCTGCCCGTCCCGCCAGATCTGCAGGATGTTTGCCACGCACTGGTTGACCTTGGTTCCCGCCTCGTCCGGCAATAATGGGCTGATGATTCGCTGGTCCAGTCCCAGCTTCCTGCCGTCTGAGGTGATCTTGAGCATGTTGTCCACAGAGGGGTCCACGGTGCCGCCGTGGACCAGAGCGGCCCGCTCAGAGAGCGCCTGCACCATTTCCTGCTGATGCTCCGTGGGTTTTGCCACCACCGTATGGTATTCCACCTCCGGGGTGGGCAGATGGAGCTGGTCGGCGGTCTTGATGTCAGCGATCTCCTTGAACAGGTTCATCAGCTCCGGCAGGTTAAAGAACTTGGAAAACCGCGTCCTCGCCCGGTAGCCGGTGCCTTCGGGTGCTAATTCCAGCGCTGTCACCGTCTCGCCGAACCGGGATGCCCAGCAGTCAAAATGCACCATGTCCATTTCCCGCAGCCGCTCATACTGTAAGTACCGCTGCATCGTATAAAGCTCGGTCATACTGTTGGAGACCGGTGTGCCGGTGGCAAAGACCACGCCCCGGCTCCCGGTGATCTCATCCAGGTAGCGGCACTTGGCGAACATATCGGAGGATTTTTGCGCGTCCGATGTGGACAGCCCGGCCACGTTCCGCATCTTGGTATATAAGAACATATTTTTGTAATTGTGCGCCTCGTCCACAAACATCCGGTCCACGCCCAGCTGTTCAAAGGTCACAACATCGTCCTTGCGGTGTTCGGCCTGCAGCTTTTCCAGCCGCGCCTCCAGCCCCCGCTTGGTCCGCTCCAGCTGCTTGACGGTAAACCGTTCGCCGCCGCTGGCCTGTACTTCCTCGATGCCCTCAGTGATCTCCCAGATCTGTTCCTGCAAAAGCCGTTCCTGGCGCTCCCTGCTGATGGGGATGCGCTCAAACTGGGAGTGGCCGATGATGATGGCGTCATAATCGCCGGTGGCGATCCGGGCGCAGAACTTTTTCCGGTTCCGGGTCTCGAAGTCCTTTTTGGTGGTCACAAGGATGTTGGCTGAGGGGTACAGCCGTAAAAACTCGGACGCCCACTGTTCGGTCAGGTGGTTCGGCACCACAAAGATGGATTTCTGGCACAGCCCCAGGCGTTTGGATTCCATGGCGGCGGCCACCATCTCAAAGGTCTTGCCCGCGCCCACTTCATGGGCCAGCAGCGTATTGCCGCCGTACAGCACATGGGCGATGGCGCTTTTCTGATGCTCCCGCAGGGTGATCTCCGGGTTCATGCCGGAAAAGACGATGTGGCTCCCGTCATACTCGCGGGGGCGGATGCCGTTCATTTCCTCGTTGTACTGGCGCACCAGCGCCTGCCGCCGCTCCGGGTCCTTCCAAATCCAGTCCTTGAAGGCTTCCCGGATGGCCTGCTGCTTCTGGGCCGCCAGCGTGGTCTCCTTGGCGTTTAATACACGGCGCTCCCGGCCTTCCGCGTCCTCGATGGTGTCATAAATGCGAACATCCCGGAGGTTTAAGGAATCCTCCAGGATGCGGTAAGCGTTGGCACGGTCTGTCCCGTAGGTGGTATAGGCCGCGATGTTGTTGTAGGCGATGGAATTTTTCCCGGTGATCTGCCATTCCGCAGTAAACGCCGCGTAATTCACATCAATGGTCCCCCGCAGGTAGCGGGGCGTGTCAAAGGTTTCGTACATGAACTGGCGGATATACTCCTTGTCAATCCAGGTCGCCCCCAGCCGCACCTCGATCTCCGATGCGTCCAGGTCCTTGGGCTGGGCCGCTTTTAAGGCTTCCACGTTGGGCAGGTAGGCCGGGTCGCGCTGTGCCGCCCGCTGGGCTTCCCGCAGCTTCTGACGGACCTTGCCGGAAAGGTATTCATCGGCGGTCTGCCAGCCGGATAAGGGGTCGTCCCCGTAGGCCGGGTCCTTGAAGATCACGCCGGACAGCTCCGCCGCGATCTCCTCCATGGGCTTGCCGGTCAGCTGGGCCATATACTCCATATCCACCCTGGCTTTCTCCGCGATGGAGACTGCCAGCGCTTCGCTGGCGGTGTCCACGGAGGTGACGGCTTCATGGGGCTTGATGGTCCGCTTCGTGAACATATCCGCTTTGCGTTCCAGCTTCCCGTCCTCGTCCAGCACCTCCAGCGCACACAGCAGGTAGTAGGAGGAATCATCCGAAAAGGCCAGCCGGTTGCCCCGGTCGTTGATTAGCCCGTATTTGCCGGAAAAATCATCATAGAGCCGGTTTAACTCGGCCTGTTTCTCCCGGATGGCATGATCCGGCGTGTAAGCGTCCATCTGCATGTCAATGAGCTGATGGACGCAGTCCCGCAGGGCAACCATGCCCTTGATGCGGGCCTCGGCGGTGGCGTTTAAGTCCGGGCGCACCATGCGGCTGTTTTCCCGGAAATACACATCGCCGTCCACCACGGTATAGGAGTAGTTCTTTACATCTGGGTCTGCCGGGAGGGAGGTGTCGATTGCCTCCCCATCCCCCAGGTCCGGCAGTTCCGCTTCCTGATAGGTGCCATGGATATACTTCACCGCGTCATGGAGCTGATCGGAAAGTTCCAGCCCTTCAATCGGGACAACGGTAAAGTCCTGCCTGCCGTATTGGGTGCTCTCGGCGGTCTGCCTGCCCAGGATCATCTCCGGGTGGTCCACAAAGTAGCTGTTGATGGAAAACCCATCTTCATTCTGCCCCAGGTGTACCCATTCCGGCTCGATGGTAAGGGGACGGTCCCGCTTCTGTAAAAAGATGATGTCGGAAACCACATCCGTCCCGGCATTGGCACGGAACGCATTGTTGGGCAGCCGGATCGCCCCAAGGAGGTCGGCCCGCTGGGCCAGATAGCGGCGCACAGCCGGGTCTTTGGCGTCCATGGTGTACCGGCTGGTGACAAAGGCCACCACGCCGCCGGGGCGCACCTGGTCCAGCGCTTTGGCAAAGAAGTAGTTGTGGATGGAAAAGCCCAGCTTGTTATAGGCCCGGTCATTGACCTGGTACTGGCCGAACGGCACGTTGCCCACGGCCAGGTCGTAGAAATCGCGGCGGTCCGTGGTCTCAAACCCGCCCACGGTAATCTCCGCATGGGGATAGAGCTGCTTTGCAATCCGCCCGCTGATGGAATCCAGCTCCACGCCGTACAGACGGGAAGCGGACATTTCCTCCGGCAGCATCCCGAAGAAGTTGCCGACACCGCAGGACGGCTCCAGAATGTTGCCTGCTTTGAACCCCATGCTGCCCACCGCTTCATAAATTGCCCGGATCACCGTGGGGCTGGTATAGTGGGCGTTTAAGGTGGAGGCCCTGGCAGAATCGTACTCCGCGGGGGACAGGGCAGTGCGCAGCTCCAGAAATTCGCTTTCCCACGCTTTGTTGTCCGGGTCAAAGGCATCCGCCAGACCTCCCCAGCCCACATAGCGGGAGAGGGTTTCCTGTTCCGCTTTGGTCGCGGTGCGCCCCTCCAGCTCAATGGCCTGCAACGTGTGGATGGCGTCCATGTTGGCCCGGAACTTTGCTTTCGGGCCGCCCACGCCCAGCTGGTCGTCTGTAATGCGGAAATTTTCAGCGGCGGAGACCGCAGCCGGGGGCGCAGGTTCCGCAACGTGCAGCCGCTCCACCACGATGTCATAGGGCAGCCCGTTTTTTTCGCCCGGATAGACGGTTTCTGGCTCCGCCGTAAGTTCCGGCTGTGGCGTTTCCTTCACAACCGGCTGGAACAGGCGGGCGTTTCGCTCGTCCCGGCGCAGCGCTTCCTCAAACTGTTCCCGGTTCATGGTCTCATGGCTCCAGGAATAGGGGCCGGTGTCAATGCGGACCTCGGTATCGCCCACATACCCCAGGGTGCCGGACACCACACGGTCTCCAAAGTCCAGGACCACGGCATCCCCCAGTGCGTAAGAGGGCTGTCCCTCCAAAAGGACGGGTTCCTGTCTGGGCGGTTCCTGGAAAAAGCCGTCTCGCTCCTGCAGATACATGGCCCGGAGAATGGGCGCGATCTCTTGCCAGCCCGCCCCCAGCTTCGTGCCGAATTTATCCTGGATGCTCACTTCCAGCCCGGTGGTAGAAGCAAAATAATCCGCTTCCTCACCACTCAGGAGCGTCATGGTCTCGGCGGTTCCGGCATAGGTCTCCGACAGCTTTTGTGCGATGCGGGTATTCCCTTCGCCGGTGGCAAACCAGACGGAGAGGATTTCCTTGTCCCGCTGGCCCAGCAGCCCGCCCTCGCCGGTGAGGACATCCTGCAGGTCGGTATCGGATAAATCCAGTTCGGCGGGGAGGAACTCGGTAATCGCGCCGTTGCGGGAATCGGTTTGCAGCAGCCGTTCAAAGCGCTCCCTGCTTTCTGCCCGGAACACGGGATAGCGCAGGGAGGGGTCGCGCAGCTGCACATCCAGGCCGCCCACGCGCTCGATCACAAATGCGGTATCGTCCAGATAGACCGTATCGCCTGCCTGGTAAGGCGGGGCAAGGGGGTCCCGCACCGGCGCAGCGGAATCGGGGATGGTATCCTGGAGTTGCGCCCATTCTTCCTCGGATACGGTAACACCGATCTCGTGGGTGGCAGGACCGCCCCCAATGGTAAGGGTATCGCCCTCGCGGGTGACAGGTCTTTCAGACAAGTCCGGAGCCTGGGGCCGTTCTTCCGGTGTGGAAGCCTCCGCTTCCTCCTGGGCAATCCGTTCCACATCGGCGGCCACCTGCTGAAGAAACGGATCGCGCTCCAATGCTTCCGGGTCAACCAGTTCACCGTTTACGATGCCGCGCTCCGCCAGGGCTTCCCGGATGGCGATGGGGTCAATATCGTCCAGGTTGTCGCGTTCCGCTTCGGTGTAAAACCGGTCCTCCCGGATGAGCTGGGCGATCCGGCGCTGGACCTTTGCCCAGGGCAGGTCCATCCCCGCGCCGGGAACCGGGAACGCAGGCAGATCATCGCCGTATTCCTGTTTCAGCCATGCCGCCGTATCTTTGTCGCGGGCATGGTCTTTCATGTACCGGACCACCGCCTGCTTGCTGGCAATATCCCCGTTCCATTCCTGGAGGGCGGCGTCAATGGCGGCCTGGGGGTCGGCAGGCGGAACCGGCGTCTCTGGCACAGACAGTGCCGGGTAGGCTTCTTCCAGCACCCCACTGTGCAGCTGGTCATGGAAGTCCGGATTGTCGTAGTAGAGCTTCACAAGCTGCAAATCCCCGGAGGCATCCACCGCGCGTTTGATGGCGGCGTCTCCTTCCATCCAGGCATTTTCCCGGTCGGAATTGCGGCAGGCGTTTTGGTATGCCTGATCCGCCAAAATGGCGTCCCGGACCAGCGGCTTGTAGGTTGCAAGCACCTCCTGGACGGTGGGCGCTGGCGCTTCGGGTTTTGGAAATCCATACCGGGGCTGGGGCATGGGAACGCCGCCGAATCCGGCGTATTCCTGTTCCAGCTGGGCATACTGCGCCTTTTGCTGCTCGGTCAGGTAATCGCCAGCGGCAACCAGTTGGCGCAGCCGCTTCTCCAGCGCAGGCCACTTGATGGTGGTGGATTCCCGGTAATGGTCCCAGGAGAATTTCAGCCCTTTGCCGGAGTAATCCGCAGAACCGGAGGTTCCGTCCAGAAAGGTATGGCTGTGTCCATAGTAGGAACCATATTCTTCTTTCAGAAAAGCAACGGCGGTCTTGGGGTCCGGCTGGTGCTGGTACAGGGCATACACCCGCAGCTTCCCGTCCTGATAGCCGGTTCCTTGCCGCAGCTCCGCATCAATATCCGCCTGGGAAACAGAAAAAGCGGAGGGCTGCCGGCTCTCCGCTTCGTCAATGTTCTGTATCTGTTGTGCTTCCGAAAGGAACAGGTCTAAGGTCAGCTGTTGATAAGCTCCGCCAGGATCAGCTCCTCCGCCTGGGCCTTGCAGCTGTTCATCAGCCCCACCCATTTCATCGGGTCGCTGGCTTTCAGGCTCTCCGTTGCGCCCGCTTCCAGCGCCAGCGCCTGCATCAGCTGGTCCAGACGATGGTTCGCCGTCTCGTCTGTCTCCAGCAGGTGCGGGTACAGCTTCTCCGACAGCAGCAGCTGGCTGTAAAGGACGGGGCGATGCTCCTTCAGATAGGTTTTCCGCATCCTGCCGTACTTGCCCAGGGGCTTCACCGGCTGTCCGCTCAGTTCCAGGTTGGGGATCAGATAGTCCCCGTTCTGCCTGTAAGTTAAGGTGTTGTTCATTCCATGCTCTCCTTTCCGCGAGTTTTTCCCGCTCTGCATTCCGGATGACAGCGCCGATCTGCCGCAGCACCTGTTGGTTGATCTGACTGACGGCGGTGCCGAGGGCGGCGATGGTCGCCGGGGTGTTGAAATCGAAAATCGCCATGAAGTCCTCATGCTCGAAATACTGTTCCGGCTCCAGCCCGCAGCGGGACATCAGCGCATAGGTGATGCTGACGGCTGCGGCGGATTTGAACTGTACTGCGATGTTGAACTCATCATACTCCTCCAAAAAAGAGCCGTCAACGTTGTAGAGGATGTCCTGCCCGTGGTCGAACCAGTATTCATCCGCCAGCTTCCCGGCAACGCTGGCCAGCTGCTGGGGCAGGTCCGGGTCTGCCACGCCGTACTGCCTTTCCAGCATGGCAGCAACCGGGATCACATGCTCCGGCTCCATGGTCCACAGCCAGGGGCGGCGGGAATGGGGCCGCTCCCCGGTGTCGGAGACATCAAAGACATAGCGCAGGCGGGGACGGTCCCCGGAATCGTCCACCAGGGCGATACCCTTGGAGCCGCGCCGGACATACCGGCCCATTTTTTCATTCCACAGGTCATATTCCGCACAGGCGGTGGCGTCCGGGCGCTGGGCATAGATCAGCAGCTGCTCATGGTAAGGGTATTTGTAAAGCCGGGATGCCGTGGTCAGAAACGCCGCCCATTCCTGCCAGCTGGCCGTCAGCCGGACCGCCGTTTGATCCGCGATCTGCGCGAATTGTTCTGCCTTGTTTGGCATGGTGTTGTTCCTCCTTTCGGTTTTGGGATAGAAAAAAGGGCAGCCATAGCGGTTGCCCTGAAAACGGATTGTCGGTTATTGCCCCGGATCATACGGACGGCGGGTTACAGGTCAAAATCCGGGTACAGCTCCAGCTCCCCAAACGCCGCATCGTCCATGGCACGGAGCTTTGCCAGGGCAGAATCGGTGAGCGAAAGAAGCTCCGTTTCCTCCGCTTCCAGATGGCGGCGCATGGCCTCCAGCTCCCCGATCAGCCCCAGACGGGTGCCGGGGTTGTAAATGCACATCAGATTCATTTCCTCAAATGTAAAGTGTTCCATCGTCAAATCTCCCTTTCCGCGCTCTTTTTGGGCGCTGCTTTCTTCCGGTCCTGTTTGGGTTGGCTTTTTAACTGCTCCACAACAGACCGCCTTTTTTCGTGCTGCTCCCGGTGGACGGCATCCGCCAGATCCATTAAGGAAATGAGCTGGCCGGACCGGGCCTGCTGCTCCAGCTGGGCAACGGTTGGTTCCCTGGGGCCGTTGTTAATGATCCCGTCGATCATGCCGTAATCGTCCTCCACGGACATCTCGGCGTGTTTCAGGGGATTGTCCTTGGAAAGAAAGCCGGAAACCTCCTGAAAGCCGAGGCTGTCGCAGTAATGGCAGGATACCACGCCATTCTGCTTCACCGCAACGATGTCGCTGACGCTCATAGACGGGTGGTGGTAATCTGCCGGGTGGTGAAGATTGAATTGCTCATACAGGCTTTCCAGTGTTCGCCCGGTATTTTCGCCTGCGGTAAGTTCCCCGGTGTAAACCAGATCATAGTTGGCCCGCTCCACCGCCAGCCCATGGGATTGCAGCCAGTCCATATTCATAAAACGCACATTGTCCGGGTCAGCTCGGTTCACCTGATAGATGGCAAAGCAGTCACCCTCATGGGCCAGGAACGCTGCTTCCCGTTCCTCCTGATGGTCGTGGCGCTCCATGATCTTCTCATGGAACTGAGGGCTTGCCTCCCATTCCGCGCGGGAGAGGGCAAAAACCGTTGCCGGGGCCTGTACCTCAAAATCCTCCCGGTCAAAGAGCATTTCCGCGCTGCCGCCGTCCACAATGGCGTAGACGGTCAAATCCTTGTCAAACAGCTCCATGGCCTGTTCCCTGGAAAGGGGCAGCATATCGCCGTCCATGTAGCCGCAGGCTTCCAGATCGGCAACGCCCAGGGCTTTATCCGGCATGGGGTATTCGTCCAGCGCCTGCTCCGGGGCATCGGGCAGCATGGATGCGGACGGCACTCCTTCAGCGGCTGGCGTATCCGGTTGTACCGGCGTTTCCGCCGCCTGTTGCTGCATCTGCTGATAGGCCGCTTCCTGCAGGGTTTCCACCAAGTCCAGCGGGGCCAGCTTGATGGATTCCGCTCCCATATCGTGCATCCGGCAGATTTCCAGGGCAGCGGTGGAGAGCGGAAGCTCCGGGCGGTCTAACTGTCCGCCGTCCAGCTCACGCATGGTCTCCCGGTCATAGAGGGTATAGTCCCATCCGTCCTCCGTGGCCTGGATATGGAGATAGGCGGCATCGTCCACAACACAGAGCTGCTGCGCAGGCACGGAGCTTTCCATCAGCTGAACTGCCTCGATCTCGGATTCCGCCTGCCGGACCGCCGCCCAATAGCCCGGCATATCCTGGCTGTCCAGCGCCTGGGCCATGCCCTGGAGCAGCTGCCGGGTTTTCTCCAGGTCGCCGGTCTGATAGGCATAGTTTACGATCAGGTCTCTGTCCCGGTCGGAAAACAGGGCCTTTTGGTATTCCGCACGGTCGATCAGCATTTCCGCCTGCGTGATCGGGGGAAGCTCTGACGCATCGGCTGCGCCGGTTTCATAATCGTATGCCACATCGTAGAAGTTCACGAAATGCTCCGCACGGTAGCCGTTGGAATCGCTCCACGGAATCAGCACTGCGCCCTGTTCGGTCAGGCAGCCCTCAACCGTTTTCCCGGCCTCCGGCGTGGTCTGGGAAAACGATTTTAGCTGAGAGAGCAGTTCCTCTTTGTCCATGCCCTGGACGATAAAATAGGTATATGCCTTTTCCTCCCCGGCAGAGACCTTCAGCACCAAATCCCCATCCTCCAGATGCTCCTTTTGGGGCTGTTCGGACAGGTCAATCCCGCGTTCCTTGCAGATTTCCTTGAAATGGCGCTCGATGTCGGTAATCAGGCCGGTGGAGGTCTTTTGGATGATCTCCAGGCTGGCGCGAAGCTCCGGAAGCTCCTTGCCGCTGCTCCAGGAAGCGATATAGCCGAAGCTGTTTTCGCCGGTCTGGATGCCGAAATACTGGCAGACGGTATACGAGATGCTTTCCGCCTCCACCTCCTCGGTCTGGCGGTCTTTCTTTTTGGGCGCTTCCTGTTTTGTTCCCGCAGTGGCAGCTTCCCGTTCCTTTTCATAATTGTGCAGCTTGGAATGGGCGATCTCATGGACGGCGGCGGAGACCGTCTGCACCTCGCTCATGCCCGCCCGGATCACGATCCGTTGTTTCTCCGGGCTGAAATAGCCGTCCATGTTCTCCCGGAGCGGTTCTATGGAAACCGGAACCGGGGCGGAGCGGCGCAGGGCCTCCAGAAACGCTTCAAACTGCTGGACATTCCCGGTCAGGTCGCTGGCCAGCTGGGGCAGGGGCTTGCCCTCTGTCTGGCTCACGTCAAATACCTTGACCGGGCGGAACATGGGAATCTCGATCTCTTTTTCCACGGTGATTACTTTCCCGTCCTTGTCCAGCATGGGCGCTTTTGTATCCGGGTCCAGCTTCTGTTCCTCGACCTTTTTCTTGAAAGGGGTCGGGGCGATGATGGTGATGCCATGCTCGCCCTTTTTCACATGGCGCTCAAACTGGTCGCGCCACCGGTTATAGCCTGCCACATGGGTTGCCCCCGGCATCTGCATGTGGATCAGGGTCACGTTGTTGACGGAATAGCGGTGGAACCGGGACATGGTGGAGAGGTACTGCCTGTACTTGTCGCTTTCAAACAGGTCTTTGATTCCCTGCTCGATGCCCTCGGTGATCTCCCGCAGCCGTTCTTTGTTGGATTTCTTCGGTTCTGCCATGGTAAGTCACGCTCCTTCCTCGGATTTTGGGGTGCAGATTCCATTAAAGAAACCCCGGCGCAGACAGGTGGGAAACTGTCTGAACCGGGGCGCAGCCTTATTCGGTCTTGGGGTCCAAATCCCGTCTGGGCGGCAGATAACCGCCCGCTTTGGCCCGTTCCCGCGCCGCCTCCCGGCGCTGCTCACTGTACGGCTCCCGCACCGACACGCAGCGTTTCGGGACGATAAAGGAATGGGCGTCCTTGCGGCGGATCAGATCGGGGTATTTCTCCGCCAGCCGGGCAAGTTTTTTCAACAGCTTCGGGTCATGGGTGTAGACATCGGCGGTGTCCTCCGCCTGGTTGTAGAGCAGGATGGTTTCCTGCTCGTAAAGGGAGAGCTTCATCGCCTGCCGCCTTTCTGGCGGTCAAATTCCAGCCGGAAGTTCACCCGCTGCCCATCGTCCTCCAGCACCACGACCGTATCGTAGGTCTTGCCGGTCTTTTCGGAATAGCAGCCCTTGAGCGGTACTTTCCCTTTCCCCAGCAGCTCTGCGGCCACCGCCTTGGTCAGCTGCTTTTTCTTGGCGGAGAAAAACTTGCTGTCCTTCCAGAGGGCAAACCGGCACTTGGGGTTCTCACAGAAAAAGCCCTGTTTGCGTTCGGTCACATCGCCGCCGCATCGGGGGCATCTGCCGATGGATTCCCGTTCGGAGGGGAACAGCACCTGCGCGCCCTCCACCACCTCATAGGTGGAAACCAGTTCCCTGAGCATTTCGGAAATGCCGTCCAGGAACGCTTCCGGTGCAAGTTCGCCGCGCTCGATCTCCTTGAGCTTGTATTCCCATTCCGCAGTCAGCAGCGGGGATTGCAGCTGCTCCGGCAGGACGGTGATTAAGGACACCGCCGCCTGGGTGGGCATAAGCTGTACCGTCTTTTTGGACTTTTTGCGCTCCACAAACCCGGCAGAGACCAGCTTTTCCAGGATACCGGCGCGGGTGGCCGGGGTCCCCAGCCCTTTGCGCTCCGCATCATCGGGCATATCTTTGGCACCGGCGGTCTCCATGGCAGAGAGCAGGGTGTCCTCGGTAAAGTGCCGGGGCGGAGAGGTCTTGCCCTCCTTGATGCCGGGAACCATCACTTCAAAGGACTGCCCCTCGGATACCAGCGGCAGGGCTTTCGCCTCGGAATCCTGATCCGCTTCCGGCTTATTTTTCAGCGTATCCCGGTAGCGCCCGTCCAGCTCCTTCCAGCCGGGATTTAAGACAGCCCGGCCTTTGGCGGTAAAGGGATGCCCGGCACACTCTAAAGAGACGGTGGTTTCGGCATATTCATAGGGCTGGGCCACGGCGCACAAAAGCCGCAGCGTCACCAGCTCCAGGATGGCCCGTTCCCCCACAGGGAGGGCGGACAGGTCTGCGGTGCGGATGCTCTGGGTGGGGATGACCGCATGATGGTCGGTCACTTTCTTGTCGTTGATGACCTGCCCGGCATCGCAGCGGATCACCGCGCCCTTGGTATAAGGCAGGGCGTTGGCTGCAAGGTTTACCAGCACCGGGAGCTGCTGCGCCATATCGGAGGTCAGGTAGCGGCTGTCCGTGCGGGGGTAGGTACACAGCTTTTTCTCGTAGAGATTCTGCAGGTAATCCAGCGTCTGCTGGGCGGTGTACCCTAACAGGCGGTTGGCCTCCCTCTGGAGCGTGGTCAGGTCATAGAGGGCGGGCGGCTTTTCGGATTTTTCTTTGCGTTCCACGGACTGGATCGTGGCGCTTCCCGCCGCCAGGCAGGCTTCCTGCAGCGCCTGGGCTTCCGCTTTGTCTTTCATCTTTTCCCCGGAAGCGGTAAAATCCGAAAGCCCCAGCACCACCGTATAGAACGGTTCCGGCTGGAACGCCGCGATCTCCGCCTCCCGCTGGACGATGAGCGCCAGAGTTGGGGACAGGACGCGCCCCACGTTTAAGGTGCGGTGGTACAGCACGGAAAACAGCCTTGTGGCGTTGATGCCCACCAGCCAGTCCGCCTTGGAGCGGCACAGCGCCGCCTGGTGCAGCCCGTCATAGTCGCTGCCGGGGCGCAGGTTCTGGAAACCGGCGCGGATGGCTTCCTCCTCCATGGAGGAAATCCACAGCCGCTTCATGGGCTTGTGGCAGCCTGCCAGGGTATAGACCGTGCGGAAGATGGCTTCCCCCTCGCGCCCGGCATCGCAGGCGTTGACAACTTCCGTCACCTCCGGGTCCGCCATCAGCTTCTTTAAGGTCTCAAACTGCTTTTTCTTGTCGCTCCCCACGGTGTACTGCCAGTGCTTTGGCAGGATGGGCAAATCCTCATAACGCCACTTGGCATATTTGGGGTCATAGCTTTCCGCACTGGACAGCCCGGCCAGATGGCCGATGCACCAGCTCACGCGCCAGCCGTTTCCCTCTAAATAACCGTCCTTTTTCTGCTTCGCCCCGATCACAACAGACAGTGCCTGGGCGACCGAGGGCTTTTCGGCGATCACAAGGCGCATTTATTCCACCTCCTCATAGAAAAGCGCATCATCTTTGGCGACTGCCAGCCGGTCCGATACCGTTTTTAACATTCCCTCAACGTGCATATCATAATAATCGCCGTACAGCTTCCGGATGATGCCGGAGACGATAACGCGGCAGGTGTTGATAACGCGCTCCTTATGGATGCAGATGAGCCGGTATTCCTGGTAATCGGCATAGTATTGGGGAAGCGGGTTTCTGTCCCTGACATCTTCCTCCATCATCAGGTCAACGGCATTTTTGCTGTCAGGATCGTCATAAACTTTGGAAGCGTTCAGTAGCTCCAACAGCATGGGGAAATTCTGTTCTTCTTCCGGTGCTTTCTGTACCAGGAATCCGATATAAGAGGCCAGCAGCAGCTTCGCCGCGTCCCGATCCAGTCCACCCAGCGCATCCACCATGGATTTCCACTCCGGGAAGATCCGGTCCACCACCAGATCCCGGATGTGGAACGGGGAGACCATGCGGATGGCGTCCACGCATAAAGGCGGCGCAGGGCTGTAATCCGGATCATCGTCCGCATTGAAAAATTCCGGTTCCTCCTCATCGGTAACACCATGTTTCTTTTTCCAGCGGCTGTGCAGCCGCGAACAGCAGTCCTCCGCACAGGCAAAGGCAACGTAGGCAAGGTCAAAGGCGGCAATCGCGCCCAAAATCATCTGATAACGTTTCATTTCGGTTCTTTCCTTTCTTTGAGATAGTGGAGCATTTCCCGGTGGCAGAGGCCGACACAGGTCTGCCCTGCATGGGAGCAGCCGTAACAGGGATGGTCTTTGGGGAGAGAGGGGGCGCGGCGGGGATGGCCCCCGCCGCTGGGTTTCTGTGTCATCATCCGTTCAAAGGGGCTGTCGGTGAAGCGGGTCACTCCGTACCGTCCTCATCCGGCTCGGCATCGGAGCCGTCCTCATCCTCGCTCTCCCACGGGATTTCGTCCTCCTCCGAATCCTCATCATCGCCGTAGTCGTAATCATCCAGGTCGGCGTTGCCCCTGGTTTTCGGCTTGTTCTTCACCAGCTTGAAATAGGCGAACGCGCCACCGCCGCCGATCAGGGCAAGCAGCCCCAGCAGGACGGCGGGGTTGACGCCGCCGCTTTCCTCCGGTTCTTCCGGCTCGGTCTCGGTAGGTTCCTCCGGTTCTTCCTCTACCGGCTCTTTGCCCACACAGGCGGTCATATCCTGGGAACACACTTCACAGCCCAGGTTTACCTCGCCGGGCTGGCAGCGTTCCGTGCAGGAGCAGACAGCCGGTGCCTCCGCCGTGCCGCCGTCTGCGGCAAGCCCCTCCAGGTCGGCCAGGTCCACCGGGTTCAGGAAATAGGTCTGATACTGTTCTTCCTCCTCGTTGATGGGGGAATCGTAGTCGATCACCATGTAAAAGGTGTTGCCGTCCCGGTCGGTGATGATGATGAACTGTTTGTTGGTGTGCTTGTCATAGAGCAAGTCGCGGGCAACGGCGTTGCCCTCCCCGGAAAGCCCGGTCCCCGGCTCTTTGGTCACAGTCTCCGAAGCGGATTCTTCCTTATTAGAAGCGGAATCTTTGGAGGACGTGCCGCCGGTGGAACCGGAAGAGGTGCCGGTGCTGCCACCGGACAGCGTTGTGACCGGCGCAGAAGTCGTGGAAACCGGCGCAGAACCGGTGGTGGTCCCAGGTGTGGACGGCTGTGCGGCGGTCTGTTCCTTGCGGCAGTCGCAGTCCTCCGGGCAATGCTCGTCATGCTCCTGCTTCGTATCCTTTTCCGTATCTTCCTCCTCCGGCTCTTTGTAATAGGGGTTGGAGAGGGTCAGGGAATCGGAACGGTTGCCCAGCCGGTCTTTTGCCCGGATGGAAAACAGCCGGTCCTCCGTGCAGCCGTCAATCGGCAGCTCCAGCTGGCCGTTTTTCATGGTGGTGTAGAGCTGGCCGTTCACATAGATGCCCGCCACGCCGGAGCGCAGGTCGGTGGCCTCCACCGTCAGCGTCTTGTTGTGAATCCCGGCTTCCACCGCAGGCGGGTCATAATCAAAGAAATCCACCGTGTAGGTCTCTTTGTGTTCGGTCCCTGCCGGATCGGTGATAAAGAAATACACCGTACCATTGGTAGATACGGTGTAAGGAGCAGCGCCGTCTTTTTGCAGCGCTTCGGTCAGGTCGGTGCGCTTCTCCGGCGCGTTTTGCTCCGTGGAGGCTTCCAGCTTGGTCCAGCCGGTGCCGCCCACATCCTCCAGGCGGATGGTCAGTGCCACCGGCTGGTTGTGGTAGCCCTCCACGGTGTCCACCTGTACCCGGTATTCCGGCTGGACAGCCGGAGTTTCGGCAGGAGGGGTCTCCGTGGGTTCGTCTACTGGCGGTTCCTCCGTCTCCGTGCCGGGCGTCTCTGCGGGCGGTTCTTCCGTTTCAGGATCGGAAGTTTCTGCAGGCGGGGTCTCTGCTTCGGAATCAGAGGGTTCCGCCGTCTCAGTGTCAGATGCTGCCACAGAGGGTGTCTTCGTCTCCGGGGCAGGCGGTTCCTCGGTTTCCACATCCGTGGACGCATCCGTGAAAGTTTCGGTCATTTCCTCCACGGAGGCCGTGACAGCCTCCGTGCCAGTTTCTTCCGTCATGGTTTCCTCCGTCCCCGCTGCGCCCACGGCAAAAGCGGTGATGGGAACCGCCGTAAAGCACAGCAGGCAGGACAGAGCAAGGGCGATCAGGCGATGGTTACACATTTTCATTGGGGGTTTCCTCCATTTCTCCCCGCAGCGCGGCGGCGGGGTCCGTGTTCATGGTGCGGATCAGGGCGGCCAGCCGGGTGATGTCCAGGTCATGGCTGTGTACCAGCTCCAGGATGTCGCTGTTTTCCAGCTCGGTGCGCTGGCGGATCAGCTCCTTCTGGCGGGCCTGCAGCTCCGCGATCTTTGCGGCGTTTTTGTCATACTCCGCGTTAATCTTCTTGATTTTCGGGTTCATAGTCAGTCGTTCCTCCTTTATGGAAGCCTGGCGAAGGTGTAGAAGTGACTCTGCCAGTAGCTTGTGTTGATGGATGCGTAGGAGATCGGGTCTCCGCAGTGGATCATCATCCCGCCCCCGACATAGATGCCCACATGGGATGCGCCGGAGGTGTTGTAAGTCCCCTGGAAAAAGATCAGGTCTCCGGGTTTGGCGTTGACGCTGGATACCGGCGTGCTGATATTTAACAGGCCGTTGGCGGTGAGCCGCCCCACGTTCCAGCCGGAATGGTTGATGACCCAGCTGACAAAACCGGAACAGTCAAAGGAAGTGGTCGGATTGGAGCCGCCCCAGACATAGGGGAACCCCAGATACTTTTCCGCTTCCGCGATCATGGCGGCGAACTGTTCATCCGCCAGGGCTTCCGGCGGGATGTCGTAGTCGGTAAAGGGCTGCCGTCCCGCCACACCGGGGTATTCGCCCTGGGGGAACAGGTCCGGGCGGTTGCCGAAGGTCGCCATGTACCCGGCATACAGCCCCAGCTGGTCCTCCGTGAGCAGGTAGACTGGCAGATGGGACAGGTCGAAGTTTTCCAGCGTCACGGTGCAGATGAAATACTCATACGGCACCTCCACCTCGTACTCATAGTCCTCGGTGGTGACTTCTCCGGTTTCCGGGTCCACACTGGTGCGCGTGCCGGTCCGGGTCTCGGTGCGGTAGCGGATTTCCACCTCCACGGTCTCGGTCAGGGTGTATTGCCGGTCAAACAGATCGGCAAGGAAGCCCCGCACCTGGGAGAGCGTCCATTCCCCCTCATAGTAAGCGGTCAGCAGGGAGACCAGCACATAGGGGTCGTGGATGATCTCGTCCAGGTCATAGTGGTATTCGTCATAACCGGGATGCAGCGTTTCGTAGTGGTCCAGCTCATACTGCAAATCCGCCTCCAGCTCCGCATAAGCTGCCTCCGCGCCCAGCATATCCTCATCCCGCGAGGGATAGGTGGTGGAGGCCAGGGCGGAGGTGGTGCTTTGAAAGAGCATGGAACAGGAGGACAGGGAGTTTAAGAGCATCGCCAGGATCAGAAGGAACGCGATGGCGATCCCAAACCCGCGCCGGTGCCGCCAGAAAAATTCCCCGGCCTTCTTTGTCTGCTCCGCTGCTTTTTTCGCTCCGGAAGCGGCTGTCTCCGCCGCATTTGCGGCAGTACCGGCAGCCTGCCCGCTGCGTCTGGCGGCGGCATACTGTTTCTTGATGGCCTGCTTTTGCTGCCACCGGGAGAACGGGTTGCTGGCAAGCTGTGGGTTTTCCTGCAAGGACTTCTGATAGAGGAAGTCCACGTTGGCCTTTTCCAGCCGGTGCTCCGCCTTTGCCGCGTCCCGGTAGGGCTTTAGCTTATGGGAGCGGTAGCCCTCCCGGACTAGCCGCCCGGCTGTCTCCGCCGCTTCCTCAGATTTGTGGGCGCTTTCCACGCCCACGTTGTCCTGCTCCGATTCCCGGATGCTTTGGTGTATCCTGCCCGTCACGGTGTTGGCCGGGGCATCCCGGACGGCGTGGGTGAGCCTGGAGGGCGGCTTTTTCTGATCCATCTCCTCAAAGCGCAGATGCACCGTCTTTTTGCCCGTGGCCGGGTCTGTGACCGTTTCCTTTTTCTTTACCGTCTTTTTGGGGATTCTGGCCTGGGCTGCATCGGCTTTCCCCGCCGCCTTTTCCGCCCTGCGGATGGGCTTTTGAAGTTCCGGGCTGGCGCGGTCCTCATCGGAAAACTGCAGGCGGGGTTCCCGTTTACTCATACCAGCCCCCGGACATCAGATCTTCCAGCAGGACCTGGGTCTCCACATACACGGGGATCTGAAAGGTCTTTGCCGGGAATACCGTGGTGAGAAGATAAATAGCCATGACCGTCCCCCGCGCCATATCCCGGTCCCGGACTGCATCCCCGCAAAACATCGCCGGGGCATCCGGCACATCCTGGGTCCAGATATGGCGCATCCGCTGGAAACCGGCGTATCCTTTCGGGGAGAGCGTCCGGTTTTTTGCCTCCTGGTCATAGCAATAGTGGATGGCGCAGCGGGCGGTCTCCGCCATGGCTTCAAATTCGGTTTTTGCCGCCAGAAGCAGGGGCATCCCCTTTGTGATCTGTTCTCTTGTCATTGTCAGTTCCCCTCCTTTGCTAATTCCTGTGGTTTCGTGGTAAGCAGCCGGTACAGCTCCGTATCCTTCGGGAAGTGGTCCACAAAAGGCAGAATCACGCTGCCGTAGAACAGCAGCCCCTCGCCCTCGCTGGAATGGGTCACATAGGACAGCTGGTGCGGGGAGATGTTCAGCTGTTTAGCCAGAATCTGCCGGTCCCCGCCCGCCTGGTTGAGCATATACACAAAGTCCGAGTTCTCAAAGATGTTCTCCACCTCGCGAGAAGAAAGCAGGTCCTTGACGTTCTGGGTAATGCCTGTCGGGATGCCGCCCCATTTGCGGAACCTTTTCCAGATTTCCACCGTGTAGGCGGCGGTCTGTTCCTCCTTTAAGAGCAGGTGCATCTCGTCAATGTAGTACCGGGTGGACTTATGGGCGGCGCGGTTGATGGTGACGCGGTTCCACACCTGGTCCTGGACCACCAGCATCCCGATCTTTTTCAGCTGCTTGCCCAGCTCCTTGATGTCGTAGCAGACGATGCGGTTATTGATGTTGACCGTAGTGCGGTGGTTGAACACGTTCAGGGAGCCGGTAACGTAGATTTCCAGCGCCGTGGCGATGTACTGCGCCTCCTTTTCCTCCTGGGCGCGGAGCAGGTTATACAAATCCTCCAGGATGGGCATGTTCTCCGGGCGCGGGTCGTTTAAGTAGTCGTTGTAGACCAGCCGCACACAGCGGTCGATGATGGTTTTCTGGACCGGCTGCAGGCCCTCCTTGCCGCCCACGATCAGCTCGCACAGGGACAGGATGAAGTCGGATTTCAAGGACAGCGGGCTTTCATCGTCCGAGTAGTCCAGGTTCAGGTCCATGGGGTTGATGTAGTCGCGGGAGGTGGGGGAAATGCGGATCACCTGCCCGTGCAGGCGCTCCACCAGCGGCGCGTACTCCGCTTCGGGGTCGCAGATGATGATGTCGTCCTGCGTCACCAAAAAGGCGTTGGAGATTTCCCGCTTGGCGCTGAAGGACTTGCCGCTGCCCGGTGTGCCGAGGATCAGGCCGTTGGGGTTCTTTAAGAGCTTCCGGTCCACCATAATCAAGTTGTTGCTCAGAGCATTGATGCCGTAGTAGAGGGCTTCCGGCCCGGTCTGGAACAGCTCCTGGGTGGTAAACGGCACAAAAATCGCCGTGGAGCTGGTGGTCAGCCCCCGCTGGATCTCCACCTGGTTCAGCCCCAGGGGGAGGCAGCTCATCAGCCCCTCCTCCTGCTGGAAGTCCAGCCGGGAGAGCTGGCAGTTGTATTTCTGTGCGATGGAGCTGGCCTGGAAAACATTATTGCCCAGCTGGCGGGGGGTGTCTGCCGTGTTCAGCACCAGGAATGTCACCAAAAACATCCGCTCATTCCGACTCTGTAAGTCCTGCAGCAGCTTTTTCGCTTCGCTGCCGTAAGTGGCAAGGTCGCTGGGAATGATGTCCATGTCGTATCCGGCACGGACCGCCTTTTTCTGTTCCTCGATCTTTGCCCGGTCCAGGTCGGTGATCTTGCGCTTTACCGTTTTGATGGCCTTTACCTGGTCTAAGGACTGGATGTGCAGACTGACGATCAGGCTGCTCTCCATATCCAGAAAATCCGCCAGCATCCGGTCATTCAGCTCCGGGGCTAAAATCTGGACAAAGGAAACCGCGCCGCACTTGCGCCCCATGCGGAAGTCCTTGCCGGTGCGGAACTCAAACGAGGTGGGCGCAATGAAGTCCTTTGTGGAGAGGCCGGAGGGAGCCAGCCAGTCCCAGGAGAAGCGGAACGGGGCCTGCTCATCCATGTGGAACACATCATGCAGCTGGCGCAGGCGCTCCATGCCGGTAAGCGGCTCCGCGCTGACGCCCAGGCGCTTGAAGTTGTTTAGAACGTCAGTTTCAATCCGCTCCAGCCGGGGTTTTGCCGTTTTCAGGTTCTCCGCGTCAATGCCAAAGGTCAGGTACTTGGTTTTCACCAGCCCGTTGTTGCCCTTTGCCAGCTGGCCCTGCAGCATCCCGGTGTATTCCTGCCGGATGCTGTCAAAATCATCGCCCTGGGGCGGGATGTCGATGCTCCGGGCAAAGACGTCCTCCGATGCCGCCAGGTTCAGAAAGGAAAGCTGGAACCGGATGGAGCTGTCAAAGTAGTTGAGAAAATCGCACCAGCTTTCAAAGATAGCGGTCTTATCCTCGTTCTGGGAGAGCTGATAGTTGATGTCCTGGAACTGGACGGTCTTGGTGTAATGGGAATCGGTGACGCGGCAGATGCCGTCCGCCCACATCCGCTGATAGGGGATGCTGTCCTGGGCGGATTGCTCCTTCCGGTCCGTCCGGTTCGCCCTGGCAATCGCCGCTTCGATCTGTTTGCGGTCGCGCCGGGACAGCTTTTTCTTCCCCACAGGCTGGGAAACGTCCTTATCCCTGCCGCGCCCGCGTTTTTTGTTTTCCGGTAACAATGCGATACACCTCCTTGTCGAGTTGGTCCTGCCGCTGCAGCACGGCATAGAAGTTGTTGGTCTTGTAGGGCCGCTGTTTGGGGCGGGTGATGGAGACGCGGATGATGTTGCCGATGATCTTCTCCAGCGGCTGCCCGTTCTTCTCATACATCGCCAGCAGAAAGAACGGGAGCAGCACCACGATCATGCACATGGATGCCGCGCTGGTTCCCACCGGCCCTTTGAGCAGAAAGAAAAGCGGCACGCCCACAAGCGCCCCGCCGCCAAAGCAGACCAGCTGCCTTTTGGTCAGATTGAACATGACCTTGGTTTTTACCTTGGTCAGGTCCTTGGGTACTGGCACATAAGCCATAGAAAAATCCTCCTTTCCGGGGTCAGTGGGCGTTGAACACCGCTTTACTGAGGCTGCCGGTCTTAAACAGGGTAAAGCACAGCAGCACGGTATAGCCAACACAGCCCCATATCGCTGCAATCACATCAGTTTCCGTTGCAATATCCTGCACCAGCACCGCGTAGATGCCGACACAGACAATGATGAGGAACGCCTGGAAGCCCAGGGCGAACAGGGAACGCAGGTAGTTCTGGCCCATCTGCCCCCATTCCCGGTTGGTCATGGTCGCCATGGGGATAGGCGCAACGGATGTGACCAGGTAGATTTCCACCATGCGGCCATAGGCGATGATGAAAATACAGATGGAAAGCGCCCACATGGTAATGCCCACAAACAGACTCTGGAACCACAAACCGAACAGCGGCCCCAGATCCATCTCCATGAGCCGGGTATCCAGGTCTGCGGTGACGCTGGAAATGTCGATGCTGGCGTTCCCGGCCACCACGCCGGACGCGCTGTTTACCACGCTCTGGGCCACATCGAAAACGCCCATGACGATGCTCCAGGTGTTCGTGACGATCAGGACGGCGCAGGCGGTCTTGAATATCCACTTGAAAAACATCCAGGTGTCCACATCATGCAGGTTATTTTTATCGGTGATGAGCTGGATCAGCTCCAACGTCATCACAAAGGCCAGGATCAGACCGGCAATCGGCAGGATGGCCGTTTCGGACAGGCTGCGGATCATGTTGAACACGCCGCCGTTCCAGCCCTGGGGCGTCTGGCCCACCTGGGTGGCGATCTCCCCGACCTTCTGGTTTACGCTGTCGAACATCCCGGAGAGGTTGCTGGTAATGCCGCCCACCAGGATTTCCTTCAGCCATTGTGTGAGCTGTTCCTTGATATAATCCACTTCGTTTTCCTCCTTTCCCGCCCCTCCCGCGAAAAAGGCGGGAAGGGCGGAGGATTTTGCGGAGGTCAGGGAATGTCAGGGCTATCCCCCGAAAGAAGCTCCGGCGGGCATCCAAAACCGGAAGCGCCGAGGGCGGCGATGACCGAGCCGCGCATGACCAGCGAAAGCCCATAGTCTTTCAGCGCCGGGTCATCGGTTTCATAACCCTCCAGCAGGTTGACTGCGCCCCAGATGCTGAGGCCAGCGCCCAGGGCAGCAGCAAGGTCTTTTACCGCATCTGGAACTGCCGGGGCAGAATCGGGAAGATGGTCCTGTTTCATTTCATTACCTCCTATGGGTTGCGATCAGGTGAACGGGTTGCAGGGTGCCGTCCGGGATCAACCGAACAGGCCAGACAGCAGCGGGACCAGGGTGATGCCGATCAGGGCCACGCCGCCGCCCGCCATGAGCTGCTTCATCTGTTTTGTTCACACCGGGGTGCTGGGCCGGTGCGGCCCCATCTCCAAAGAGACGGACACCCCATGCTTTCACATGGGCACAGGCTATATCTTCACCCGCGCGATGCGGGGCAGACCGCTTCGGGCCGCTTGGCCCTACTCCTGCAAAGGATAGTCGTTGGACGTTTCCCTGTTCGGGACTTCGCTGCTGATTGCCCATTGTTCTGGCGTTTAGGCTCGCACCATGCGCCATCCATGCGTTTTTTTCTGCTTTCGCCACCGTCACATCCGGGCTTGTTTCATCCCCATGTTGTGGTACGCATGGCTTTAGGGGTTTCCAGCAATTCAGTCTGTCGCCGTATGGAATTGCACCATACGCTGCACGGCAATTACTTGTCCGTGGAGGGCGTCGCTTACCCCTGCGATTTCGCACCAGGGTTGTCGTTGCCATACCCTTCCAGCAGGTTGATCGCGCCCCAGATACCGAGGCCAGCGCCGAGGGCAACAACGAGGGTCTGAAGAACGTTGACAGCAGAATTAAAGAAAGCCATAAATAGTACCTCCGAAAATGAAATTTTTGATTTTGGGTTTCAGAAGGCACATTTTCCTCTGTTTCAGGCAGGGGGAACAGGCGCAGCCGTTATTCCGGTGCGCTGTCGCTGGCGTCTACTTCGTAAACCTGGTAGACTTCGTTGGGTTTGGGTTTCAGCCGGGTAGACAGGAACTGCTCTATGTCGAAGGCGTTCCGTGGATCGGCATCGGCTGTCAGGTGGTAGTTGGGATGTTTCGTGATGTCGTATTTGTCCGAAAGGAACGGACGGACGCCGCGCAGCTGCAAGATGCACTTGCCGCCGTCCATGACGGCGATTTCATCCTCCGTCATGAGCTGCTTCCCCAACTTTTGATAATTGAGAGAGTGGGAGGTTTCCCGCCCACGGCTCTCGCCGGTGTTGTAGGTGTCGATGGTCTCCTTGCCCAGGACGGCAGACAGCTCCTTTAGGGTGGTCGGCTCTTTGCCGCCCAGGAAGATAGAGCAGTCGCAGTTGCCGGTGATGGTATCGGCATTGTCCTTGTAAAGGGCTTTCAGCTGGGACTGCGCCTGCAAGACCAGGCAGGCGGAAATCTCACGGCTCCGGATGGTGGCCATGAGCTTTTCCAGCTTGGGTATCTGGCCGATGTTGGCAGCCTCGTCGATCAGGCACCGCACATGGACGGGCAGCCTGCCGCCGTACACATCATCGGCTTTCTCACACAGCAGGTTGAACAGCTGGGTGTAGCACATGGAGATCAGGAAGTTGAAGCTGTCATCCGTGTCCGACATGATGAGGAACAGGGCGGTCTTTTGGTCTCCCAGGGTATCCAGCTCCAGCTCATCGTAGGCGGTCACTTCCCGCAGCTCCGCAATATCGAATACGGCAAGCCGCGCGCCGCAGCTCACGAGTATGGATTTCGCTGTTTTGCCGGCGGCTAATTTGTACTTTTTATATTGCCGCACCGCAAAGTGGTCCGGCTTTTCCGCTTCCAGCGCGTCAAACATCAGGTCAACGGGGTTTTTGAACTCCTCATCGTCCTCGCGCACCTCCATGGCGTTGATAAATTCGATCAGGGTGGAGAAGTTCTGCTCCTCCACCGGGGCCTCATAGTGAATGTAGCCGATCAGCGCCGTATAGAGCAGCGTTTCGGCTTTCAGCCAGAAATCGTCCCCGCCTTTGCCTTCCCCCTTGGTGTTGGCGATCAGGGTCGTGACCAGCTTCAGGATGTCCTTCTCCGAATGGATGTACGAAAAAGGATTGTAGTGCATGGATTTCTTGAAGTTGATCGTATTCAGCACCTTGATCCGGTACGGCTCATAGACCACCTTCCCGTGCTTATCCCGCACCGGCTTCCCGTCCTTGCCCAGCTTGGGAGCGCCCCGCTGGAGCATCTTCCCGCACTCCACCAGGATGGTCCCCTTAGGGTCGGTGACAACGTAGGAAGCGTGCATCTGCATCAGGTTCGGCTTCAGCCAGAAGCGGGTCTTGCCGGACCCGGAACCGCCGATAATCAGCACATTTTTGTTTCGGGCGGTCCTGGGGTCTTTGGGGCGGCTGTTCATGGTCAGGCTTTCCGTCTGGGTCAGGATCACGTTGTTGCGGAATACCGGGTCAACGTAGGGGGCAATGTCCTCGTGGGTTCCCCAGCGGGCGCTGCCGTACTCCATGTTTTTCCGATACTTCTTGGCGTTTTTGCCCTTCATGTAGACCGCAAACCGCAGGGCCGCGCCGCAGCATAAGCCCACCAACAGGTCAGCCGGATGGAAGCTGGGGAATGGGGACTGGAACGCCGCCACGAATCCCTCCATGAGGTGCAGCAGCTTCCCCGAGAGGTCGGCACCGGTAGCCAGCCGGTACGCCTGCCCCAGCTTGGTGGCATACAGCCCCAGCAGGAAATACGGCAGGTTCAGAAGCAGGAGCTTTTTGATGTTTTTCTGTTTCATCTCTCCAGCTCCTTTTTCTTCGTCCGGTCCGTCACCGCGTTTTTCACCAGCTCCTTGAACTGGTTCAGGCGTTTCAGCACAGAGGGGCGGTTGGCCTTTTCCAGCTTTTTGGCGCTGTATTTTTCAAAGGCAGCCATCATTGCTTCTTCGCTGGGGGCCTTGAAGAACACCTGGTATTTTCCTTTCCCCAGTTTGAACACGCTGTATTTAACTTCGTGCTGGCGGGCGATCCGGTCAAACTCCTTGAGGGAGGGGTCTGAAATATCCAGGCGGCGCAGATCGCCCTTCTGGGCCTGCAGCTCCGCCATGCTCACCTGCCCGCCGTGTTCTTCGGGATGGTCCCGGCTTTTCTGGGCCTTGACCTCCTTCCGGTGGGCAAGATATTTGGAAACGGCGGCTTTCAGCAACCGTCCCGTGAACTTGCTCCCGCTGATAATCAGGGAGATTGTCCTGTTTTCCACTTCTTCCTGCATGGGTTATCACTCCTTTCCATGGATTTCGCAGGGGTAGCGCTTGAAACTAAGGCGGCACCACCAGCCGCCGCAGATAAATCATTCTCATTTGCTTCTCCTTTCCCCGAAGTGTACGGGCTGGTTCCGAAGCTGCTTTGCTGCATTCTCGGCAATCTGCAGCTCACTGACGGGCGGCAGGTACACAACAGGAACGCCTGCCCATGCGTCAGTCAGGATACCGGATGCCCTGCTGAGTACCGCGTGCGGCGCATCCTCCGAAAGCGCCTGCCCCGGAAAGAAGATCTCCTGAATATCCGTCAGGGCTTTTTGCTCCTCCGGTGTGAAAACATACCCAAGCGCAGAGCGAAGTCCCATCTTGATGGATGCTTCCTGCAAGGTCCTGGATATGTTCAGGTAGTAATCCGCCCGTTTCTGCTCCTCCCGCATGGTGCCGTCCTCACTCTGTGCGCCCCTGGCCTTTGACCGCCAGGATGCCGTCCAGGGTGGTGGCGGTGATCCGCAGACGTTCCGCCATGGCGATGTCGTTTTTCACGGTCTCATCCACGCTGTGGCCGCAGACCACCAGCACATGGGAGCGCCGGAGATAATCGCGGGCCATGTCGATGCTGTCCTTATGCTCCTGGGGAATTTCGTCTTTCAGAAACAGGGGCAGGAACAGCAGCGGGCAGACCGGGGAAAAACCGGCATCGTAAACCGCGCGGCAATACTTCGCGGCGTTTTCGGTGTTTTCAAACTCGTTTTTGCCCCAGGGGGCGGTGATGTAAGCTAAAGGCCGTTTCATGGCAAAATCCTTTCTCCCGGCGTCCGGGCAGTAAAAAACGGCTCGTTATGAGCCGCCTCCGTACAGGTCGTGATTGACAAGCGCCGTGTAGTAATTGCTGATGGTGGTCGGCGCATTGTAAAGCACCGTCAGCAGGTATTGCTTGATGTTCCGCACCTTGGTGGTGTTTTCCTTCATGCAGGACAGGACGAACTGGATATGCTCGTTGGTCAGCTTCAGGAACCGGGAACGGACCACCTCGTGGGGGAAGTCTGTACCGGCAACCCGTGTGTACTTCCGTTTCGCACAGACCACCTCCAGCATCAGTTCCACGATCTCGTCAATGGTTTCCACATCGTAGGGGAACTGACGGATCAAATGCCCGTACTCGATGTTCTCACAGATCAAATCCCGATAAGATTCATATTCGCTCACGGACGCCGCTTCGGTTCGTTTCGCTTCCGGTGGCGGAGCCGCCGCAGGTTCCCGGAAAGAAGGAATAGAATCGGTACTTCGTGAATCCGTATTTTGTTTTTCTTTCTTTTGTCTTTTAGTATTTAATTGCGTTGGATTTTCCGATAACGGTTTTCCCGTTGACGGATTATCCGTTGTCGGGTTTTCCGACGACGGTTTTTCCAACGACGGTCCTCCCGATGGTGACTCCGGCAGAACCGGGCATTCGTGAATGACGTACTCGTTGGCGCTGAACTTGCCGCTGGCATCGGTGGTCTGGCGGCGCTGGACATAACCGGCCTTTTCCAGCTCGTTGACAGCGGAGCGGATGGCATCCTTGCTCTCCCGGTTGATACGAGAAAGACCCGCCAGGGTATAATCCCAATCCTCCGGTAAAGACAGCATCTGGGAAAGCAGCCCCTTCGCCTTCAGCGACAAGTTCTTATCTCTCAAATGATGGTTACTCATAACGGTGTAATCCCGCGTCCGTTCCACGCGAAATACAGCCATTGACTTCACTCCTCTCTAAACTTGGGCATGAAAAAACCGCAGCCTGATTTTACTCAAAGACTGCGGTTTATCGTGTACGGTTGACAGCGGCATAGCGGCGGCAGCGATAAAACCCATAGGGTTTTCCGAACATGGTCTGCGCCGGTTCTTTCCTCAGAATCCGGTCCAGCCCCGACAGGGCCTCCTCGGTAATGGCGGCGTCCGTATCGGATACGACGCTGAAATGGTCCCGGATGGCTTCCCGGATTGCTTTTTCTGTATTCATGGCTCATTCCTTTCTCCATTTTTTCTTATTCTCAGGCAGGATATGCCCCTCAATGATGTGGGCATACCGCCTGATCTTGATCTCCCCGCGCTTCTGGCGCTCTAAGGCGCGGCAGTATCCGGGTTCATCCAGAAACAGCCGCACCTCATCGCCGGGGCAGCCATAGGGAGTATTCTTTTTACGGATTACAAACTCGATCATGTGGCGCGTGTGATCTTGAAAACGCTCCACAGCCAGTATGTTGTGGCCTTTCAGCTCTCTTGCGGAAATATCCAGCATAGGCAAGCCTCCCTTCAGCGGTTCTGCTGTTGTTGACGCTTTCGCTGCCACTGTTCCAGCAGCTTGATGATGGTTTCCTGCATCCGCTGGGGTGTATAGCTTTTGGGGAAATACTTCCGCAGGGTGTCGGAGGTGAACGTGACCTTATCCAGGTCGCTTTTCTTTTCCTCCGACATAATCGCAAGTATCACATCCTCCGTCAGCTTCCCCTCCTGGCTGAATTTCTTCATACGCTGGGCCTGAGAGAGGGACGGGGTCGCCTGCTCATAGTCCATGGTCTCCACCAGCTGCGCCTGTTCCTCCGGCGTGAGAAAAGACAGCTCATACGCCGGATTGAGGGCAATTTTCTTTTCGTCTACCATATCCAGCAGCGGCGGGATCAGCTCGGTCAGACGAATGTAGCGGAAAATCTGATTTTTGCTCTGTCCGACCTGCTCTGCAAGCAGTTCGCTGGATTTCTTACCGGCAGACTTGTTCCCAACTTGGGAACAAGTTAAATCTGACCGTGCGCCCTGATGCTTCATGGCTTCCAGCTTCATCTTGTAGGCAAAGGCCCTTTCGCTGGGCAGGATGTTTTCACGCTGGAGGTTGCTGTCAACCATGATGATCGTGGCGGCATCATCGTCCAGGTCCCGGACAATGACCGGCATCGTCTCCATACCGGCGATTTCACTGGCATGGTGGCGGCGGTGTCCGGCTATCAGCTCATACCCGCCGTTTGTGTCCGGCCTGGCAATCGCCGGGACCAGTACGCCGTACTGCCGGATGCTTTCGGCGGTGTCTGCCATCGCTTCATCATCCTTGACTTTGAACGGGTGGTTCTTAAAGGGGTGGAGCTGCGCCAGCGGGATTTCCACGACTTTTTCCCGGTGTTCATCGGCGCGGCTTTCTTCCGTAGAAAACAGGTCATCGACCGATGCCAGCTTTACATTTTTCGCGCTGCTTTTCAATTTTCAGAACCTCCTTCGTCAGATTTTGATAAGCCTCGGCCACCTTGCCGCCGGGGTCATGGGCATAGATGCTTTTCCCCTCGGCGCTGGTCTCCTTGGCACGGACCGAATGGGGAATTTCCGTGCCGAATACCTTGATCTTGCTCCCGTAGGTATCCCGGAGCAGGGCGCTGATGTCCCTGGCAAAGTTCGTCCGGCTGTCTACCATGGTCAGCAGGATGCCGTCAATCTGCAGCTTGGGGTTGATCTGCCGCCGTACCTTGCCGATGGTCTGCAACAGCTGTTCCAGCCCCTTGGCGGGCAGGTACTCCGCCTGGACGGGGATCAATACCCGGTTGGCGGCTGCCAGGGCGTTGACGGTCAGCATCCCCAGGGAGGGCTGGCAGTCGATCAGGATATGGGAATAATCCCGCTTTACCGTGTCCAGGTATTGCCGCAGGATGGTCTCGCGGCTCATGGCATTGACCAAAGATACCTCCATGCCGGACAGCTGAATATCTGCGGGCATGAGGTCCACGCCCTCCGGGTGGTGCAGGATGCCCTCGCCGGGGCGGATGGGCTGGTCGGTCAGGACTTTGCCCATCATATCGGAGAGGGTGACAGGGAGCTGATCCGGCTGGGGATTGCCCAGGCTTATGGTCAGGCTGCCCTGCGGGTCCCCGTCAATCAGCAGCACCTTTTTACCGGCCTGGGCCAGCCCGATGCCGAGATTGGCGCAGGTGGTTGTTTTGCCGACACCGCCTTTCTGATTTGCGATGGCGATAATTTGCGCGTTCATAGCTTCACCTCGTTATATCGTTTTTTCATAATGACCTCCTTGGTTCTTGGCAGGGCATGAAAAAAGGGAGAATGTGACAAGAATCAACATTCTCCCTTGGGATCAATATGCGATTGTCAGTTCAGCTGCCGTTTGAGAGCTACTATTTGGGAGCCACCCCGCCGCAAATCCGCATGAATACTGGATTTTTGCTTACTTTTTGTACCTTTCCTGAACAACTAATGTTCAATGAAATGTACGCCCGTGACATCAGCCGCAAGGTCAGAAGCTCCCACCGTCTGCGGGGCAACGCCGGAGAACCTCTGGCTCAGCCGCCCTATGGGTACAAGAAATCCCCGGAGAATAAAAAATGGTGGATCATCGACCCGGAAGCGGCGGCTGTGGTGCGGGACATTTTCGCCATGGCGATGGAGGGCAAGGGAAACGAAACCATTGCCGGTATCCTACAGGCGAGAAAAGTCTTGATTCCCATGGCCTATTGGCGGGAGAAGGGGCTTCCCAGAGGCGGCAAGGTGTCCCAGCCTGATCCCTACAAATGGTGCAAGTCCACCGTTGAAAAGATTCTGCGGCAGCAGGAGTATTGTGGGGATATTGTGAATTTCAAAACCTATTCCAAGTCCTTCAAGAATAAGGTCCGCATTCCGAATCCGGAGGAAAACTGGGCCGTGTTCAAGAATGTCCATGAGCCGATTATCGAGCGGGAGGTCTGGGAGCAGGTGCAGCAGCATATGCAGAGGATGCCTGCCCACATGCAGATGTGGCTGCCGCC